>ULRP01010556.1_pt1 | contig 366913 bp, 340 predicted proteins | sample 1955521 | NCBI WGS metagenome assembly ULRP01 (sample SAMEA4835685, study PRJEB28245) | human gut metagenome | biome: gut microbiome; material: fecal sample | place: Denmark | collected 2008
CGGCTCCTGCCGTTGCTGCGCCCGCGCCCGCCGCTCCCGCCGCCGCGGCCGCCTCAGATGACGTCGATTATTCCAAACATCCCGGCGCCGTCAAATCTCCCATGGTCGGCGTGATTTACACGGCTCCCGAACCCGGCGCCGCCCCCTATGTCAACGTCGGCGACACCGTGTCCGCAGATCAGACTTTGTTCCTGATCGAAGCCATGAAAACCTTCAATCCCGTCAAAGCACCGAAAGCCGGCAAGGTCGTTAAAATTTTGGTCTCTGACCGCAACCCCGTCGAATACGACGAACCCCTGCTGATTTTGGAATAAAAAATGTTTGAAAAAGTCCTGATTGCAAACCGCGGGGAAATCGCCCTGCGCATTCACAGAGCCTGTCGGGAAATGGGCATTAAAACCGTCGCCGTCCATTCAACGGCCGACGCCGACGCCATGCACGTCCGCATGGCCGACGAAGCAATCTGCATCGGCCCCGCTCCGGCTAAGGACTCGTACCTGAATAAAGCCGCCATCATTACGGCAGCTCTGATCTCCGGCGCCGACGCCATTCACCCGGGATACGGATTTTTGTCAGAAAACGCCGACTTTGCGGAAATGGTTCGCGAACACGGTCTGACCTTTATCGGTCCGACGCCCGAAATGATGCGCACCATGGGCGACAAAATCACCGCAAAACGCGCCGCCATGGAAGCAGGATTGCCCGTCGTTCCGGGTTCCGACGGCGGTGTCCCCACCGTTGAAGACGCTCTGGAAGCTTCCGAAAAAATGGGCTATCCCGTCTTGATCAAAGCAACAGCCGGCGGCGGCGGAAAAGGCATGAAAATCGCCAGAAACGCCGAAGAATTGCCCGAAGCCTATCGTCTGGCTCGCGCCGAAGCAAAAGCCGCCTTCACCAACGACGAAGTCTATATCGAAAAATATCTCGAAAATCCCAGACACGTCGAAATGCAGGTTCTGGCAGACAATTACGGCAACGTCGTCCATCTGGGCGAACGCGACTGCTCGATGCAGCGCAGAAACCAAAAAGTGCTGGAAGAAACGCCCTGTCCCGCGTTGAACGCCGAACAGCGCAAGAAAATCGGCAACATCGTTACGACGGCCATGAAAAATCTGGGATACAGCAACGTCGGAACGATCGAATTCCTGTATGAAAACGGCGAATTTTATTTCATCGAAATGAATACCCGCTTGCAGGTCGAACATCCCATCACGGAAATGGTTACCGGCATTGATTTGGTACGCGAACAAATCCGCGTCGCAAGCGGCGCTCACCTGAATTATACTCAGGATGACGTCCATTTCGACGGATGCGCCATCGAATGCCGCATCAACGCGGAAGATCCGTTCACGTTTGCGCCGTCGCCCGGAACCATTAAGTGGTGGCATGCCCCCGGCGGATTGTGGGTGCGCGTCGATTCCGGAATGTATACGGGATATAAAATTCCCCCGCACTACGACAGCATGATCGCAAAGCTGATCGTGTTCGGAAAAACCAGAAACGGTTGCCTGATGCGGTTGCACCGCGCCATTGACGAATTCGTCATTGAAGGCGTGAAAACAACGTTGCCGTTGCATAACGAAATAATTTCCAGCCCCGACTTTATTGACGGGAATTACAATATTCACTGGCTGGAAAAATTCCTGCAAAAATTTCAGGATAAAAAGTCCGATTAAATGACAAAAGGGAAACTGGATCCCGAATTGTTGTTGACGGCTTACGCATCGGGCGTGTTCCCGATGGCGGAACATAAACAGGACGCCTCTGTTTTTTGGGTGGAACCCGAACGCAGAGGCGTTTTGCCGTTAGACGGTTTTCATATTTCACATTCCATGCGGCGTTTTTTAAAAAAAGGTGTCTTTCAGGTTACGTTTGACACCGCGTTTAAAGAAGTCATGGAAGCGTGCGCCGACCGTGAAGAAACATGGATTAACGGTCAAATTTTGGAAGGATATTGCCGATTGTTCGAGCTGGGGTTCGCTCACAGCGTCGAAACGCGCAAAGACGGCAAATTGGTCGGAGGGTTGTACGGCGTTTCTTTGGGCGGCGCATTTTTCGGCGAAAGCATGTTTTCAAAAGAAACCAATGCTTCCAAAACGGCGTTGTGCGCTTTGGTCGCCCGTTTAAAAGAAAAAGGGTTTGTTTTATTGGATACGCAATTTCTGACATCGCATCTGGCGTCTTTGGGCGGCATTGAAATTCCTCAGGAAGAATATTTAGAACAATTAAAAAAAGCATTACATCTAAATGTTATGTTTTGATTTTTTAAAAATTATGATATAGTTATCTCCGGATTGAAATTTTAAAGGAGAAAACAGATGCGCATATCTGAAAATTTGCAAAAAGCTCTTAACGCTCAAATCAAAGCCGAATTGGATTCCGCTTATTTGTATTTGGGAATGGCGAACTGGCTTCAGGGAAAGAATTTTTCCGGCATGGCTCATTGGTTCCGCGTTCAAGCAAAAGAAGAACAAGAACATGCGATGAAAATTCACGATTACCTGATTGAGCGCGGCGTAACGCCGGTATTGTTATCGGTTGAAGCGCCGAAAACAAATTGGAACAGTGTGGCGGACGTTTTCAAAAAAGCCTATGAACACGAATGCGATGTTACGAAAATGATTTACGATTTGGTTGACATGGCAACTGCGGACAAAGACTATGCCAGCATTTCGATGTTGCAGTGGTTTGTTAACGAACAGGTTGAAGAAGAAGCTCAATCTTGCGAACTGGCAGAAACTTCGGCAGCGATCGGAGAATCTCTGTCCGGGTTGATGGTTTTTGACCAGCGCTTGGGCGCCCGCAAAGAAGACTGAACCCGAAATAACTTCCTCAAAAAGCCCCTTGCCGAACAAAGGGGCTTTTTTTGTTGTTCGATGCACGGATAAAAACAGGTTTATGTTTAAAATACATTGCATTACACTGAAATACGGTCTGAATCGTTACGGAGTTTGAAAAACGTGTCCGAACCTTTGAATTTATCCTTTAACCCTTCCGCTTTGCGCATTTGCGACAGTTCTCCCGTCAAAGTAACCTTTCTTCGGGCTTCTCCGGATCAACACCATATTTTGGGGTTTTATACCGTTGACGGAAACGCCTTCAAAGATATCAGGCTGTTGTTTCCGGACGCAGGAAACGATACGTTGATTCCTAATGTCAGCTCGGTTTTCTTAGGGAACCGACTGAACGGAAAAACGCCCGTTTTTTTTCTGATTGAAAACGGATACGCCCTTAATTCAAACGGGGAATGGTTTGCCGATGCCGCCGCGGGAAAAAACGGATTTTGGAAATTCTTAACGCCCTGCTCCGCAAAAGGAGCTTTCCCCGTTCTGGAACGCGGCGAAACCGTATGGAAAACAGACCCTGAAACAACCGTCGAGCCCGCCGAAGACGCAAGATTGGGTTCCGAACGCCCCGTACTGGCTTGGCAATCAAACGACGGGCGGCTGTTCTTGCCGAAAGGAAACCTTTATCACAGCTTCGGTTACGGAATTTATCCCAAAATGAATCCCGACGCCGAACGGCATGCCGTCTTGATTCCCGAAGGCGAATTGTCTTCCGTCATTTTAAATTTCGCCACGGCGAAAACAAACCTGATCGAAACGTCGCCCGCTTTGTCGGTGCGCCTGCAAATCGGAGAAAGAAACTTTGACGCATTAACCAGAAACCGCGTCGCGTGCTTCATTCCGTTGAATTTGGCTAAAGAAACCTTAGTCGAAGAAATGACCGTTTCTTTGCCCGAAACATGCTCCGAATCTTTGTTCATCGAAGGGTTGGAAGACCAAACGTCCCTGCCCGTTGCTCAAAGGACTTTTGACGTTGTTAAAGCGGAACATTCTTTGACTTTGCGCGCGGACGCCCCGGCTTATGTTTACGATGCGTTGTATTCCATGGTGAAAATCCGCACCAGTTCTCCCGAAGCATCGGAAACTTCCGTCCGCGTTTTGTTAAAAACGGCGCGCGGCGACATCATTCGCGAAGGAAATGTCGCTTTGTTGTCCGAAAATATGCTGTCGGGAACGATTTTTTCCTCTCTGCCCACGACGTTGCCCGTGTCCGATACGGATCAGGCCTCGGCGATCAAGCGCATCGTTTCCGCCGAACAAAACGCCGATCCGTTGCCTGCTTTTTTGGTTGAAGAAACGACATCGCCGGCATCTTTGGTAAAAACGGCGGCATCGTTGCTGATGAAAAGTGCTCCGAACGGAAAAACGGCTTTGATTACGGGCGGAGCGAAACGCGTCGGACGCGCCGTCGCTTTCGGATTGGCAAGACGCGGCTGGAACGTGTTGATTCATTGCAGAGCTTCGGTCAGCGAAGCGGGACGGCTGGTCGAAGAATTACGGCAAACCTGCGGGGTCAAAGCCGCTTATGTCAAAGCCGATTTTTCCGATGCCGCAGAATTGGAAAAATTCATTCCGTCCGTTGTCGAAACTTACGGCAGTTTTGATGCTTTGATTAACAATGCCGCCGTCTTTGAAGCAGATTCATTCATGACGTGTACGCCCGAAACATGGGCGGCGAACATGACAATAAATCTGCAAGTGCCTTTTATGCTGTCTCAGTCATTTGTCCGCCAGCTGCCCAAAGATAAAAACGGCGACATCGTTAATATTCTGGATCAACGGGTACTTAATCCGACGCCGTACTTTACGTCATATACGCTGAGCAAATCGGGACTGGCTTTGCTGACAAAGACGGCGGCGTTGGCTTTGGCGCCGCAGGTCAAGGTCAATGCCGTTGCGCCGGGCGACGTTTTTCCGACGCCGAAACAATCAAAATCCGATTTTGAACGGCGTTGCATGCAGACGCCTCTGGGAAAAGCCTGTCCCGCCGACGAAATCGCCGATGCCGTTGCGTTGATTTTGGATTCTTCGTGCATGACGGGGCAAATTCTGGCTTTGGACAGCGGACAAAGTCTGAATTGGAGTTTTGAAAACAAAGCTCAAAAATGACGATTCGCGCCTTTGTTTTTTTCCTAAAAAAAGGCGCGACTCTTCCGTTTTCAACGAGTCCCTTTCTTTAACACATATCCACAGGAGAAAAGGAAACTTAAAAACACGCAAAAAGGAATCAAGATAAAAAAATTAAAAATTTTTAAAAAAAATATCTTGATTATAAAAAACGTAGTTTCTTCAATACGTTATATGAATTGCCTTATTTTAAGGCAATTTGATAAAATGTTAAGGAAAGCTTAAAGGAAGGGTTTATATCAACACGTTATCCACATACTTATCCCCAAATTTGGGGACAACTGTGAAAAAAAGCATAATATTTTAAAAAAGGCATAAGAATCAATATGATAGATGAAAATTCCCCCGATTTTGACAGCCGCGCGTCGGGCGAATCGAAAGAAACGCTGAAGGGAGCCGAATATGTCGCTTCCCGACTAAAGTTCTTTCCCGAACGCCCCGGCGTATACAGGATGTTAACCGCCCAAGGGAAAGTCCTGTACGTCGGCAAAGCCAAAAACCTGCGCCGCCGTCTGGATGCTTATGCCCATCCCGAACGCCGCCCCGTGCGCATCCAACGGATGATTTCTCAAATCGAGCACATAGAAATCATCGAAACCAAAAATGAAGCCGAAGCGTTTTTATTGGAAAACGACCTGATTAAACGTTTAAAGCCGTATTACAATATTTTGTTAAAAGACGACAAAACGTTTCCGCACATTTTAATTACGACGCACGACGAATGGCCGCAAATATTGAAGCATCGCGGCGCCCGAACCAAAAAAGGCGAATATTTCGGCCCCTTTGCATCGGTCGGCGCCGTCAACGAAACATTAACAATTTTGGAAAAAGCATTCTTATTGCGTTCGTGCACGGACAACGTTTTTTACCATCGCACGCGTCCGTGCCTGTTGCATCAAATCAAACGTTGTTGCGCGCCCTGTGCCGACAAAATCGACAAAGACTCTTATAAAGCTTTGGTCGACGAAGCCTGTGCTTTTATGCAAAACAAAAGCACGAAAATCCAAGAACGCCTGGCGCAAAAAATGCAAGAAGCCAGCGATGCCACCGATTATGAAACCGCCGCCGTATATCGCGATCGCATCCGCGCGTTGAATCAGGTGCAAAGCCAGGGAAGCGAACTGGACGGCATCAAAGACTGCGACGCCGTTGCGGTTTATTCGGACAAATCCGAAACCTGCATCGAGGTCTTTTTCTTTCGCGGGGGTCGCAGCTGCGGCAACTATGCTTATTTCCCGTCCAGCACCGAAGGCCGTAATGATGCCGAAATTTTGCAAGCCTTCATCGGACAATTTTATATGTCTCACGATATTCCCCATGAAATCATTACGAGCTTGCCGTTGCCCGACGAACAAATCGTGGCTCAAGCCCTGTCGGAAAAAGCAGGGCGAAAAGTTTCAATGACTTCCTGTGTGCGCGGCAACAAAAAACGGTTGCTGACAATGGCTTGCGCCAATGCCAAAGAAGCTTTGATTCGCCGACGCGTCGAATTTTCCGCCCGCGCCGAATTATTGGAAGAGCTCAGAGCTTTTATCGGCATTCCCCTGCCGTTACAACGCATCGAAGTCTATGACAACAGCCACATACAGGGTGCTCACGCCGTCGGAGCCATGATTGTCGCAACCCCCGACGGCTTTGACAAGAAATCGTACCGCAAGTTCAATATCAAAGCTTTGGATTACACGCCCGGCGACGACTACGGCATGATGCGCGAAGTGCTGACCCGTCGTTTCAAGCGCGGTTTAAACGAAAACAATCTGCCCGACCTGATTTTAATTGACGGCGGCATGAACCAGCTGAATGTGGCTTTAGAAGTTTTAAAAGAACTGGGCGTAACGGGCGTAACGGCGGTCGGCGTTGCGAAAGGCGAAGACAGAAATGCCGGGAAAGAAACGCTTTATTTTGCCGATCGGGAGCCCGTAAATTTGGATTTTGACAATCCTTTGCTGCATTACATCCAGCGTTTACGCGACGAATCCCACCGCTTTGTCATCGGGTCGCACAGGATAAAACGCACGAGCGATACGCTGATTTCCGTCTTAGACGAAATTTCGGGCATCGGACCGAAACGCAAACGGGCGTTGTTGCAACAGTTCGGATCCGTCAAAGCATTAAAGGAAGCTTCCGTTGACGAGATTGCAAACGTTGAAGGAATCAGCCTGTTAACGGCAAAACAAATCAAGAATGCCCTGTCGGGAGAAGATAACTCTTGACAACTTTAAATTAAAAAGGAATCAATATACTAAATTAATCAAGCGAAAGGGTTATCTAAAATGAAAAGCATAAAAACATATTTTAAAAAGGAAAACATATCCGCCGTTTTTCTTTTATTTAACTTCTCATATTTTGCTTCACAAGCAATTAAAACTATTAATAATCCTACCCCCCCCCTGACGTTCTCGCTTTACTTGGTCGGGGCTCTCATTGAATTTATTTTTATTTATTTTCTGACTTTAACCCTTATTCGTTCTGACAAAAAATTTTTACAAAATCTTGCTCTGCCGATTTTAATCCTGTTTTCGGCAATTTATTTTTCTCAATCTTATACTTTGCGCCAAAGCGGTTGTTTGATCGATATTATCGCGTTGGAAAACGCTCATCACTTTATGTTGGTTTTAACAGACAAGTTGCGGCGAAAACTTTTTGAGTTTTCTCTTATTTTCCTTGTCTTTGCTTTAGCTTTTGTTTTTGCAAAAGCATCATCACAGCCGGTTTGCCATTCAAAAATTTTAAAATTTTCGGGAGCCTTATTGCTGTTACAGGTACCCTTGTCCGGTTTTTTGCTGTCTTTATCACCTGCCGTTGATTTGACGGTAAAAGCCTCTCATCTGGCAGCACCGCTGGCTTCGGCTTACAGGTTCCGCAACAGGACTCCCGACTTCATAAAACAAAAAGTTTATGACACACCTTTCCCCTACGCGCGGTTAAAAAATATCGACAAACCAAATGTTTTTCTGTTTTTTACAGAAGGGCTTTCTGCTCGCTCTATCGGCACATATAACCCGCGTTTTAAAAATGTTATGCCAAATCTTGATGAATTCGCAAAAAAATCTTTAATTGTCGAAAATTATTATAATCATACCGCTGCTACAGAAAAAGGAATTCTGGGACAACTGACTTCATTTTATCCGGCTCGAACCCGAGATTTTCATCCCGAAGTCATGCAAACTCCGGAAATTCCAGAAAACAATTATCGTTCTTTAGCTCACATTCTGGAAGAAAACGGCTATGATACTTATTTTCTTATGGCCAGTACCGGCGTAACGGATAATTTGCCGAATATCGCAAAAAGTGCGGGCTTTAAAAATGTTGTTGGCACGGAAGAATTAAGAAAACTTTTAAATAGCGACGAAAGCGGAAATATGTCCGATGAAGACTTTTTCAAAGCGGCAAAAATATTCTTGGAAAATCTTCCGCCGAAGAAACCTGTATTTGTCGCTTTTTACAACTTGGAAACCCACGCTTTTAAAGATACTGCAGAAAACGGCATAAAATATGAAAACGGGAAAAATCGCGTTCTAAATACCTTGGCTAATTTCGATTTTCACTTCGGAAAATTCTTTAATTATTTTAAAAAATCAAAATTTTCCAACAATTCTTTCTTCTTTTTTACAACAGATCACGCTCATTTTTTTGAACCGCCTTATATTGAATTGATGAAAAATGAAAAAGATTACAAACCTGTGTTCGTGGACAGAATTCCTCTGTTTATATATGCTCCGACAATCAAACAGCCAAAAGTACTTGATGCCAAAGGAAAAAATTCTTTAGCTTTGGCTCCGACAATTTTACATTACCTTGACATCAAGTACGCAAAAAACCATTTTGTCGGACATTCTTTGTTGGAAAAAAATGATCCCAAAATCTTAAACATCTCAGAAACAGGGTTGATTTTTTTCTTAACCGATAAGATCGGCGTTCACGAAGAAAAAAATTTACCGGAGTACATAAAAAACGATTGGAAAAAAGCCAAAGATAACGTCATGTTTTGTATCTATTCCGATATTAAAGGACAAATAACCGAACAAAAAGAGAGGCCGCAAAAAATTTCCCCGTCTTCTACGACAGATGCCAAAAAAAATTAATCGCGTATATTCTTTAGGTGTAGAAGCCCGAACAAAGATGTTATATAGTCTTCTTAAATCATTTTTTAGGATACGGGCTCATGACTGAAAAACAACATTCACGCTTTATGCAAAAATTGCCCAACATGCTGACTTTCCTCAGAATTTTGGTCATTCCCGTCATCGTTGCCACATTCTCTTTCCCCGGAGCTTTCTGGGCGTGGCTGGGATGCGGGCTGTTCATCGCGGCGTCCATTACCGATTATTTTGACGGATACCTCGCCAGAAGAATGCATCAAACTTCTTCGTTGGGGCGCGTCCTTGACCCGATCGCCGACAAATTGCTCGTCGCCGCAACACTGTTGATGATGGCTGCCTATGACAGGCTCGGATACACGGGGTTGTGGCCCGCCGTCATTATCCTGTGCCGCGAAATCCTCGTTTCGGGATTGCGCGAATTCCTCGCCGAAATCCAAGTAGGCTTGCCCGTTACGCGCTTGGCTAAATGGAAAACAGGTTGCCAAATGACCGCAATCCCCATGCTGATGGTCGCAGATTTCAGCCCGTGGTTCTGCTATTTCGGAGAAATCGGAGAAGGATTGTTCTGGATCGCGGCTTTGCTGACCGTCATTACGGGGTACGATTACTTAAAGGCAGGTCTGAAACATTTGGATTAAGCCTTAACCCTTTCAAAAAAACGCCCCTTTACGGGGCGTTTTCTTTTAACGTTCAAAAATCGTTCACCCTTCCGAAAAAAGCCACGTGCTGAGATAACGTTCTCCGGAATCAGGAAAGACGACGACGATGTTCTTGCCTTTATTCTCGGGACGTTTCGACAGTTCGTTCGATGCCCACAAGGCTGCTCCCGAAGAAATCCCTATCATAACGCCTTCCGTCTTGGCGCAACGGCGGGCAAAGTCTCCCGCATCCGCATCTTTGACTCGAATGATTTCGTCAATCAAAGACATATCCAAAATTTTTGGAACAAAACCTGCTCCGATACCTTGAATCTTATGCGGACCGGCGGGGTCTCCCGACAAAACAGCCGAAGAATCAGGTTCGACCGCCACGATTTTAATATCCGGATTGCGGCGTTTAAATTCGCGTCCGCACCCCGTCAAAGTGCCGCCCGTCCCGACAGCGCTGACAAAAATGTCTATCTTGCCGTCCATGGCATCCCAGATCTCGGGCGCCGTCGTTTTTTCATGAGCCGTCGCATTCGCGGGATTCTCAAACTGTTGCGGAATAAACGCCGAAGGCATCGATGCCGCAAGTTCTTCCGCCTTTGCAATTGCGCCGCTCATGCCCTTTGAACCGTCGGTCAAAATCAGTTCCGCACCCAAAGCGCGCAACAAATTCCTGCGTTCCATGCTCATCGTATCGGGCATCGTCAATATCAAACGATATCCGCGCGACGCCGCTATATATGCCAAACCGATCCCCGTATTGCCGCTGGTCGGTTCAATGATAACCGTTTCGGGCTTTAATTTGCCTTCCCGCTCCGCCGCGTCCAGCATAAACAAAGCCGCTCTGTCCTTCGCACTGGACATCGGATTAAACGATTCCAACTTTGCATATATGTTGGCTTCGCCCGTATTCATCCGCTTGATCTTTAACAGCGGCGTGTGTCCGATTAAATCCGTTATGTTTTCCGCATATTTCATAATCCGTCCCCTTAAAATAAAAAGCGGCAGACAACATCAATCCGCCGCTTTTACCCTGTCAACCGGCCGGTTTAATAATTTTCGGCCGCAATTTCAAAGTACGCCTGAGGATGCTGGCAAGCCGGGCATTTTTCCGGTGCCGCATCTCCTTCATACACAAAACCGCAGTTGCGGCAACGCCATTTCGTTTTGCTTTCGCGTTTAAAGACATGACCCGTCTGAATATTTTTCTGCAACGCGCGGAAACGATCCCCGTGGAATTTTTCCGCAACGGAAATCGCACGATACATCTGAGCAACTTCGGGGAAACCTTCTTCATCGGCAATGTTGGCAAATCCGGGATACATATCTCCGTATTCGTGTTCTTCGCCCGAAGCGGCAGCATCCAGATTTTCAACCGTCGTTTTAATCATGCCCGCAGGAAAAGCCGCCGTAATTTCCACGTCGCCGCCTTCCAAAAACTTAAACATACGTTTGGCATGTTCTTTTTCCTGTTCTGCCGTTTCCGTAAAAATGGCGGAAATCTGTTCGTAACCTTCCTTTTTCGCAACGGATGCAAAATAGGTGTAACGCATGCGAGCCTGAGATTCTCCCGCAAACGAATGCATCAGGTTCTTTTCCGTTTGCGTGCCTTTTAAAGATTTCATCGTGTTCTCCATAAAAAATAAAAAGTATGTTTAGAGTAAAAGCTTTCAAAGAAAAGTCAAAAGATTTTCTTTTTTGCTTCGTTTTATGTTGGCTTAACACCTTGTTCAAGTCCATATCGCTTTTAGTATGAAAAAGGCGGCTTTTGCGCCGCCTTTTTTCTAAAACGTCAGATAAACCAGATCTCCGTCCGATTTAATCATGGATTTCACGCCCGTTTCGCGCAACTTGTTTTCATCGGCTTTTTGCATATCCAGTAAGCGCACGCAAACCGTATCGGCGTCAAAACGATACGATTCGACCACGTTCATCGCGCCGCCCAGAGATTCCGACAGCGCCGAAGACAATTCCGCCTTTTCACGAACAGGCGCTTCTTCGCTGTCCGCAGAGTTCTCGTCTTCGCCCGACTTCAGAAATTCTTCCATATCGGTTTTAAGATTTTCAGAAGCCGTTCCGAAAATCGCCTGAACGCCGTCACCGACGCGCATTACGCCCGCTGCCCCCAGTTCTTTAAGCTTTTCGTCGCTGGCTTTGGAAGGATCCGCCAAAATCAAACGCAAGCGGGTAATGCACGCGTCCAGATTTTTTATGTTGTCGCGACCGCCGAACGCACGGACAAGCTTTTTGGCAAATGCCATCTTCGCCGCATGTTCGGAAGCTCCCGCCACCTGAGCGGAAACAGGTGTCCCTTCATCGTCCCGTCCCGGCGTCTTCATATTGAAAACCGTAATGAAAAAGCGGAAAACAACATAATACAGAACCGCATAAACAGGCCCCAGAATAAAGACCATCCAAGGTTTGGTATCAATCGCATAGAACAGACCGAAGTCAATGGCACCTTGCGAAAACGTATAACCGATATGCGCACCGGCCAAATTCAATATCGCAAATGCCGAACTGACCATCACGGCATGGATGAAATACAGCATCGGCGCCACGAACAGGAAGGTAAATTCCAACGGTTCCGTGATGCCCGTCAGAAAAGCCGTCAAAGCACCCGATGCCATGATACCGCCGACTTTCAACTTGTTTTCGGGTTTTGCCGTATGCAAAATCGCCAAAGCGGCGGCAGGCAAGCCGAACATTTTAATCAAAAAGCCGCCGCCCAAAATGCCCGCCGTCGGGTCGCCCGCGAAAAAGCGCGGAATGTCGCCCGTAACGACTTCGCCGAACTTGTTGGTATAGGATCCGATTTCAAAAAAGAACGGCACGTTCCATATATGATGCAACCCGAACGGCAACAACAGCCTTTCGACAAAGCCGTACGTCGCCCCCGCCACGGCGGGAGAGCTGTACGCCGCCCAATTTGAAAATTTGTTGATTTGTTCCTGAATCGGCGGCCAGATGATGCTTAAAACAACACCCAGCACAATCGCGCAAAGCGACGTGATAATCGGCACAAAGCGTTTGCCCGCGAAAAATCCCAAATACGCCGGCAGTTGAATGCGATAATACTTTTTATACAAAAATGCCGCGACAACGCCGACGAAAATTCCGCCGAACACGCCCGTTTGTATCGTCTTTATCCCGACATTGGAAGAAACGATCTTTTTGGCAAAATCGACGTCATAATCAAGAGCCGCCGCCAATATCCCCAACGTTTCGGCGCCTTCGGACACATGGAACCACAAAATATCGGCCATCACGCCCATCGCCGCCTGCATCACCAAAAAGCCCGTTACCGCCGCCAACGCCGCAACGCCGTCATTATCCGTCAGACCCAAAGCCGTCCCGACCGCAAAAATTAACGGCATATTGTCAAAAATAACGTTTCCGCTCTGCGCCATAATCTGCGGAATTAAAATCCACGGCGACGACGGATCAAACCATCCCGAATTCAACAGCCCCGACCCGATGCCCAGCAATAACCCCGCAACGGGCAAAACGGCAACCGGCAACATCAGGGATTTCCCGATTTGCTGTAAAAAGGCAAACGCTTCTTTTCTCATTAGTCTTCTCCCTAATTATTACCGTTGTTGTTCAAATTCGGCGACGGCTTCACGCACTTCATGCGCCGAAGACATCTTCAATGCCCGCTGTGCCAGCTCGCGGCATTTTTCATAAGACAAACCGCGTACCAAAGCTTTGATGCCGGGAATTGCCGGCGCCGCAACGCTTAATTCCGAAACACCCAGCCCGACCAAAAGCGGAACGGCAGCTTCTTCGCCCGCCAAACCGCCGCATACTCCGACAAAACGTCCGTATTTTTCGGCTCCGCGAACCGTTTGGTCAATCATTCTCAATACCGCGGGATCCAATCCGTCCGCCTGACGCCCCAATTCCGCATTGCCGCGATCCATCGCCAACACGTATTGCGTCAGATCGTTCGTCCCGATCGAGAAAAAGTCCGCATGCTCCGCCAAAACGTCCGACATCACGGCCGCCGCAGGCACCTCGACCATGATACCGACTTCGACGGGCGGAGCTTTTAGTTTGACGCGTTCTTCTTCCACAACGGCTTTTGCCTGTTTTAATTCATCCAGCGTCGTCACCATCGGGAACATTATGCGCATTCGCGTTTTGCCCCCTGCCGACAAAATCGCGCGAACCTGAGTTCTGAAAATTTCGGGACGCCTCAGGCACAAACGAATGCCGCGAACGCCCAAAAACGGGTTGTCTTCCGCCGCAACGGGCAAATACGGCAAAGGTTTGTCTCCGCCGACATCCAACGTTCGGACAATCAGACTGCGTTCTTTGCCCACAATATCGGCAATTTTACCGTAGGCTTCCGCCTGTTCTTCCTGCGTCGGTGCCAATTCCCTTTGCAAAAACAAAAATTCCGAACGCAACAATCCGACGCCTTCGCCGCCCAACGCCACAACCTGTTCGGCATCGGCAATCCCGCCGATATTGCCCGCGACTTCTATTTTCCTGCCGTCCGAAGTTACCGCAGGCGTTTTGGATGCCGCCAGATTTTCTTCGCGTTCTTTTTGTTCGCGTTCCAATTCCGCCTGAACCTTCTTAATTTCTTCGGCGCCCGGATGCAGGCGAAGCGTCCCTTTGCGCCCGTCCATAATCACAATCGTGCCGTCGGGAATATCCAAAGCCTTGGCATCTATCCCCGCAATCGCCGGCAATGAAAGCGTCCTTGCCAAAATCGCGACGTGAGATGTCGCTCCGCCGCGCACCGTGCAAAATCCGACCACTTTTTTACGGTCAAGCGCCGCCGTATCCGACGGCGTCAAATCCTGAGCTATCAATATGGCATCGTCGGGCAATTCCCTTTTTTCTTCGGCGTCTTTGCCGACCAACAGCAAAAGCACGCGCCGTTCAATATCCCGAAGGTCGTTCGCACGCGCCGCCAACAGTTCGTTTTTCAGTCCCGACAACACGTCCGCCTGAGCCCGAACCGCCTGTTTCCAAGCAAATGCCGCACTGCGTCCTTTACCGATAATCGTTCGGACGTTTTCCAACAGTTCCGGATCCGTCAGCAGTTCGCGGTGAGCCTGAAAAATCGCCGCCTTGCCCGCGTCGGACTGTTGCATCATCCGATCATAAAGCGTTGACAGCTGGCTGTCCGCTTCACGAAGAGCCTTTGAAAGCTTTTCATTTTCCTCTTCCGCCGAATCGCCGAATTCATTGACGGCAATTTCGGATTCGCGCAACTGAACGACGCGCCCCACGGCAACTCCGGGCGAAGAAGGTATTCCCGCCAATACATTCGGTACGACGCTTTGAACCACGACGGCTTCTTCCCGTTGAGGCAGTTCGGGCGCCGCATTCGGGTCTTCGCCCGAACCGCTTTCCATCAGAACGATCAGCTCTTTCAAAGCTTCGACGGCATCAACCCCCGAAGCCTTTATAACGACTTTATCGCCTTTTTTGACGTCCAGCCCCATAACGCCGACAATGCTTTTCAGATTGGCTTTTTCATCCCCGCGCACCAAAGAAATTTCCGCCGCATATTTCTTTGCCGCATTGACCAAAACCGCCGTCGGTCGTGCGTGAAGCCCCGCAACGTTCGGTATCGTTATCGTCCATGATTCGGCTGATTGAAGCGGATATTTTTCCGCCGTCGATTCTTTGGTATGTACGGGCAAGGCTTCGGTTAAATCGGCAATCAGAACGACGTCCTGACCCGCACGGACTTCTTTGCCCGCCTCGGCTTGAATATTTGAAACCCTGTCCGTATTCGTAATGACGATTTCCGTCAGAAGGCTTTTGGCGTTCGCCGCCACGAAATCAGCGTCAAACTCTATCAAAGGCGTGCCCGTTTCAACGCTTTGCCCTTCATGAACCTTGACATTGAATCCTTTGCCTTTAAGCATCACGGTTTCCAAACCGATATGCATCAAAACGTCCGCCCCTTCGGGCGTCGAAATCGTCAAAGCATGATGCGCCGAATGAATGTTCGCCACCACCCCCGCACAGGGAGCCACCAAAACGGACGTCGTCGGATCAACGGAAATGCCGTCGCCGACCATCTTGTCGGCAAAAACGGGATCGGGAACGTTTTCTATGGCAACGGTCTTGCCCGACACGGGCGCAAAGAGCTTCAGCTGTTTTCCGGAATTTCCTGTCATTTATCCCCCTGTCAAAAAACGGTTATTTTATATTAGTTTAAGACTAAAGTTCCCGTTTTGCCATACCTAAGAAATCAATAAATCGCTTTTTGAAAGATGCCGGCGAATTAAAGCCTGTAAAAAATGAAACAAAACTGCTATCCTTTGAAACGGTTTTTTAAAAATCGGAGACCTTGGCATGACATTCCTGAAAAATATGATTGCGGATTTAAAAAACGATAAAATACAAGCCGGCGCCGTTCTGATCTGCCTGGCGTTGTTCGTTTGGGTCGGTTTCTTTAAAACGGACGGCGCTTCCGTCCTGCCCGCGGATGCTTCGGTAATCGAGCTTTATCATTCCCACACCTGCCCTCATTGCAAGGATGCCATCGCTTATATCGATACGGAATTAAAAGCCGAATTCCCGCAAATCGAAGTCCGTAAAATGGAGCTGACGGAAATATCCCCCGGCGCTCAAAAAGCTTTCATGGAATTTGCCGAACAAAACGATATTACGGGCGTCCCCGTGTTAAAACGCGGCGAACGCTTTATCGTCGGATTTAACCAAAACAACAAAGCCCAATACCGCAAAATGTTCGAAGGAACATTGACGGAAAACGTCAGACTGACCGCCTGTGCCTACGGGGATGAAGGCGGATGCGATGCCGAACCTCAGGAAATTTCGGCAGCGGACATTGCCGCCGCTTTGGGCATCCAGCCCCCAAAACCCAGCCGCATCGTCAACCTGCCTTTGTTCGGGGAAATCGACGTCTTTCAAAAATCCATTCCCTATCTGGCCGTCGTCTTAGGGTTGGTTGACGGGTTTAACCCCTGTGCCATGTGGGTTCTGGTCTTTATGATTTCCGTCATCGTCGGATTAAAAGACAAAAAGAAAACCTTCGTCATCGTCGGATCATTCGTCGGTGCTTCCGCCGTATTTTATTTCGCCCTCATGGCAGGATGGATCAACCTGTTTAAAATCATCGGGTATATGCGGCTGTTAACCGTCGGCATCGGTTCCATCGCTCTTTATACGGGATTTGCGTCCCTGCGAAGTTTCTTTGGCGGGCACGTTACCTGCAAAGTCACAACCGCGGAAGACAGAAACAAATTGAAAAACCGCATCACCGAATTGGCGGAACGTCCCCTGAGCTGGGCAACCCTGACAGGTGTTTTTGCGCTGGCCATCGTCGTGAACGGCATTGAATTCGTTTGTTCCGCCGCTTTGCCCGCCATCTTTACCAGCGTGTTGGCTTTTTCGCACCTTTCGACGCTGATGCACTACTGGTACATTACGGTCTATGTGTTCTTCTTTATGCTGGATGACTTGATCGTATTTTCTTTGGCGGCGTTCGCCGTGAACAAATATGCCGGCGAAAAATACATGGTCTGGTGCCAGCTGATCGGCGGCGCCATCTTGCTTGTCTTGGGTTTCTTGATGCTTTTCCATCCCGACTGGCTGGCATAAGGAGAATGCGATATGGATGAATTCTATCCCGTCTACACCGTCCATACCGAATGCCACGATTGCTATAAATGCGTGCGCGAATGTCCCGTCAAAGCCATTCGCATTGAAGACGGACACGCTTCCGTCCTGCCCGACATGTGCATTGCGTGCGGACGGTGCGTGAGAATTTGCCCCGCCGGCGCAAAAAAAGTCCGAAACGACTTGCAAAAAGTCAAAGACCTGTTCCGAAACGGCAAAAAAGTCTATGCGTCTTTGGCACCGAGCTGGGCGGGAATTTTCCCCGACTGGATAGCCGAAGGGATTATTACGGCATTGAAATCTTTGGGGTTCGCGGGCGTCAGCGAAACGGCGTTGGGCGCTCAGGAAGTTTCCATCGCAACCGCCCAAGACCTCAGAACGGCGCAAAAAGGCGTTTATATTTCCAGCGCCTGCCCCGTCGCCGTCGATTATATCAGAAGGTATCAGCCTCAATACGCTCCTTATATCACGCCGATTGCTTCGCCCGCGCTGACGCACGCGAAACTGCTTAAAGAACGCTTGGGCGACGATATCGAAGTCGTGTTTATCGGTCCTTGCGTCGGCAAAAAAAACGAAGCCGCAAAACATCCCGAATTGATGAGCGCCGCTCTGACTTTCAACGAATTGAAAGTTTGGTTTGAAAAAAACAAAATTGATCCCGCCAATATCGGCGAAACCGACGGCGCCGCGTTTGAGCTGGATGCCGCCGCGGAAGGCGCTCTCTACCCCGTCGAAGGCGGCATGCTTGAAACCATTCGCCGTTGCGGCGTCCCGCCGAAGGTTCAGCTGGTTACCGTCAGCGGGCTGAAATTGTTAAAAGAAGCGTTGGACGAACTGAACCCCGATGATTTGGACGCCCCCGTGTTTGTCGAAGCTCTGGCATGTTCCGGCGGATGCGTCAACGGTCCCTGCACGTCAAGAAAAGTAACCGAACTGGCTGCCGTGTCAAAAGTCATCAGCCGAAGTTCGAAACGTTCTTCGATTCCCGAAACGCCCGCCGTGCGCGTCACGGAAATTTATCCGTCCGACCCGAAAACGCCCGAAGAAATCGATCCCGACGTTATGCGCGAAGCATTGGCTCGCGTCGGCAAACATTCGTTAAAAGACGAACTTGACTGCGGCGGTTGCGGCTATAACACCTGCCGCCAGTTTGCCGCCGCCCTGATCGCCGGGAACGCCGAACCGCGCATGTGCGTTTCTCACATGCGCACCATCGCTTTAAGCAAAGCCAACGCCATTATGCGCTGTATGCCTTCGGGCGCGGTCATCGTTGACAAGGATTTGAACATCATTGAAGCCAATGAAGCGTTCGCCCGTCTGTTCGGCGACGACGTCATGGCTTTGTTCCAAATCCAACCCGGTCTGGAAGGGGCGCTGTTGGGCAAAATTCTGCCTTGCGAAGAACTGTTCCGCGCCGCTTTAAGAACGGGACAGGATCTGCACAAGGAACATTTGCCCGTTGACGACCGTCTGTTTGACATCACGATCTTTACAATCGAACCGAAACAGACCGTCGGTGCCATCGTCGTTGACGTTACGAATACGGAAATGCGGCGCGACCAAATCGCCCGCCGCGCTCGGGAAGTCATTTCCAGAAACATCGCCACCGTTCAGGAAATCGCGTGCCGTTTGGGCGAACATATGGCTGAAACGGAAATTCTGTTAAACGAAATCGCCGACGGATACGACGATAAAAAATCCGGAACGGAGGGACAATGAGCCGTTCCGAAACTTTGTTCATTGACGTCGACTGTGCGCAAAAATGCAAAACGGGACAGCAGATTTGCGGCGACGCGTTTGCTTCGAAACGCATTGAAGAACAGGAACGTCTGATCGCCGTTCTGTCCGACGGGTTGGGCAGCGGCGTCAAAGCCAATATTCTGGCGTCCATGACGGCAACGATGGCATTGAAGTTCGTTTCCGCCGATTTTAACTTTACCCGCGCCGCCGAAGTCATCATGAATTCTTTGCCGATTTGTCAGGTGCGTAAAATCAGCTATGCGACGTTTTCCATTGCCGACTGTACGCTTGAAGGGCGCGCCCGCATCGTCGAAGAAGGTAATCCTCCTTTTATTTTGTTGCGCGACGGCATTGATTTTCCGACCGTTCCCGAAACGATTGCTTCGAAAAATTTTGAAAACCGCAAAATGCGCGTAACGGAAGTCCGCCTGCAACCCGAAGACAGATTGATTTTTTATTCCGACGGCGTGACCCAGTCGGGGATGGGCAATCCTTTGCACCGGTTCGGATGGCAAAGGGACGGATTATTGTCTTTTGTTCAGGACGTTGTTTTAAAATGTCCCGACATTTCGGCGTCAAAGCTTGCTCATGCGGTTGTTGACGCGGCGGCGCGCAACGAAGAAAACCTGATGCCCAAAGACGACATTTCATGTTGCGTCCTTTATTTCAGACGTCCGCGACGGCTGATGGTTTTGTCGGGACCACCGTATTCCAGAGACAGCGACGCTTCGGCCGCCAGAACGTTTATCGAGTACAAAGGCAAAAAAGCCATTTGCGGCGGAACAACCGCCAACTTTGTCGCCCGAGAGCTTAACAAAGAAATCAAAATGGATTTAAAAGCACCCCGCACGCACCTGCCTCCCGTCAGCGAAATGGACGGCGTCGATTTGGTAACCGAAGGCGTTTTGACACTGACGCAGGCGGCGGAATATCTGGAAAAAGAAACGACGCCTTTGCCGGCGGATCCCGCAGGAAAGCTGGTCGAATTATTTTTAGATAGCGATACGATCGATTTTCTGGTAGGAACTCGTGTGAACGAAGCCCATTTGGATCCGACTTTGCCGGTCTATCTGGAAATTCGACGCAACATCATACAACGAATTGCCGAATCTTTGCGGACAAGGTATTTGAAAAACGTTACCGTTACCTATATTTAAAGGAGCAACGCAGTATGGAAAAAATAAAGGTAAAGATTTGTCTGGGGACGGCTTGTACCGTTTTCGGCGCCGCCCAGTTCCAGTCTTTGGAAGACGTCTTGCCCGAAGAATGGAAAGACAAAGTCATCATTGAAGGATGCACCTGTTTGGAATCGTGCAAAAATCACGAATTCGGACGCGCTCCGTACGTAAAAATCGACGATAAACTGCTTTGCTCGGCGACGATACCGTCCATCCTTGCCGCAATTGAAGCAAAACTTATGGCTGCGGGAGAAGAAGAATAATGGTTGAAATCAGAGATAATGCGACCCATTTCCGTCGTGAAATTCTGGTACGTCTGGCACGCGCTTTCGTGCACGACAATCTGGTCGAAACCGTTGACCGTTTGCCCGTCGAAGTCTTGAACGGCGACGAAACTCCTTATCGTTGCTGCATTTACAAAGAACGTGCCATTTTAAGGACGCGTTGTTTGGCCGCTTTGGGTTTTCGCGTCGAAGACGATGACGAAGTGACGCCTTTGTCGGAATATGCAAGACGCGCTTTGGAACGCGACAAACCCACGTCTCCCGTCATGACGGTGTTGGACATTGCCTGCAACGAATGCGTCCCCAGCCGTTACGTTGTCACCGAACTGTGCCAAAGCTGTCTGGCAAGAGCGTGCGCCGTCAATTGCCCGTTCGGCGCGATTGACATTTCTCACGGCCCTGCAAAAATCGATCCCGAAAAATGCAAATCCTGCGGCAGATGCAAAGAAGCCTGCCCTTATCAGGCGATTATGCGTTGCATCGTTCCTTGCGAAGAAGCCTGCCCCGTCGGCGCCATTCACAAAGGCAAAAACGGACGGGCGGAAATCGATTTCGACAAATGCGTCAGTTGCGGACGTTGCATGCGTGCCTGTCCGTTCGGTGCCGTCATGGAACGCAGTCAGATCATTGACGTTTTAAAAACATTGCGCACCGACAAAAAAGTCGTCGCCATGGTTGCGCCCGCCATCGCGGGACAATTCCCCGGAACCGTCGAACAGGTCGTTTCGGCATTGCACAAGCTGGGCTTTGACGGCGTTATCGAAGTCGCCATCGGCGCCGATATCACCACCAGAAACGAAGCCAAAGAATTCATCGAACGCATGGAACGCGGCGATGCGTTCATGACGACGTCGTGCTGCCCCGGATACATCGAAACGGTGCGCCGCCACGTCCCCGAATTGTCCAAATTCGTTTCCGACACGGCGACCCCGATGCACTATACGGCCGAAGTCGCAAAACAGCGCGACCCCGACTGCATTACCGTTTTCATCGGTCCTTGCGTCGCGAAACGTTACGAAGGCATCAACGACCCGTTGATCGATTATGTCTTGACCTTTGAAGAATTGGGCGCTCTGTTCGTTGCGTCGGATATCGAAGTCGCCAATTGCGAACAGGCAAAATTCGACGAATTTCCGTCTTTGGAAGGACGCGGATTTGCCATCACGGGCGGTGTTGCCGCCGCCGTCAAAGCCGCCGTCGACGGACGGGCGGAAATGAACCCCGTATGCATTAACGGCATAAAACCCGCAATCGTACGCCTGTTTAAAACTTATCCGAAGGGCAAAGCCCCCGGAAACCTGATCGAAATGATGGTCTGCGAAGGCGGATGCGTCGCCGGAGCAGGTGTTCTGGGCAACCCGAAACAGGCCGCAAAACAGGTAACGAAATTCTCGGAACAAGCCGAACATATCGAACCGGTCGGCTTGCCCGAAAAAGAATAAAAAGAAAAACGGCGGAGAAAAATCTCCGCCGTTTCCGTTCCGGCTCAATTAAATTTTAACCATATCTTCTTCATACTGGTTGCAATGCTCCGAACGGATAAAGAAGATGAAAAAATTTTGTTTCTTTACAGCTTTATTATGTATCGCCCTGTTTGCGGCAAACGCCGGCGCCGCCATAAACTTTGAACGGTTTCGCCAAGCGGCAAAAGTCTTGACCCAAGACGAAAACAATTTGGAACAATCCGTCGATAACGGATGCGGCGAAGGCGAGTTTAAAAAAGGAAACGAATGCGTTCCCTGTACTTTTGCTTTGCCGAACTGTTTGAAATGCGCGACTTCTGCCGCTTGCATCCAATGCGCCCCGGGATATCAACGCACGCAAACGGGAAAATGCCGAAAAAGCGGATGCGACGACGCCGTCGTTAACGGAAAAAAATATCCTCAAATCAAAATTAACGGCGTATGTTCCTTTGCATGCAAAGACGGAAAGAATTGCGCCGCCTGCGATATCGACGGATTGTGCACGAAGTGCGTTCAAGGCTATAAACTTTCCGAAGATAAATTGACCTGCAACGATTGTCCGGAGCATTGTTCGGCGTGCAACGGCAAAACGTGCACGAAATGCGAGGGCGGCTATACCCTTTTGGACGGACGGTGCTTTGAAGGAACCGTCGGTTGCCCCGAAGGGACGGTTCCCGAAGAAAACGGCTGTTGCCTGATTGCAGAATAAGAAAAGGATTGATGCCCGTGAAACGAGTTTGTTTGATTTTTTTGGGACTTTTTCTGGCGTCAAGCCTTCATGCCCAAATTTTGCCTCCCGAAGGTTTCGTTGCCGAAGATTCTTCCGCCGTCGAAAAAAACAATCTTTCAAACGATGAAAATACAGGCTCTGAAACGGCGGAAGAGCAACAGGCGAACAGTGAAAAGAAATCCGACGAAAAGCAGCAAGGGTCTGCCCGAAAGCCTTGGTTTTTAAAATCCGAACCGACCCCGCCCCCTGCTCCTTCCGACCCGTGCGCTTTAGATCCGTGCGACGGCGAAACGCCGTTGTGCACGCCGTTGTCCCCGGGCGCGAAAAGCAACAAAGGTTATGTCTGCGGATGCAATCCTTCTTCGGATTCATGCAACGCGGGTCGAAAATGCGCCATCCGTTGTTCGGGGTATGACAATACCTGTACGAACAGTCCGACGGCACGCGATATTTATTGGGCTTGCGTCCCCTGCGCCCGCGGAGAAAGTTGCAAATGCCCCGTCGGGCAAATCGCGGACGGCGCGGGACACTGTATCGTTGACGATAAATGTTCTCCGAACCCGTGCGATAAAGCAACACCGATTTGCGAACTGAATACCGATGTTGAAAAAGGATACGTTTGCGGATGCGACCCGTTTTCGTGTCCTCAGGGACAAGAATGCTCTTTGCCCAAAGACGGCGTTTATGTCTGCGCCCCGTGCAAGGCGGGAACGGAATGCCGATGCGAAAAAGGATTCGTCGCCGACGGCAAAGGCGGGTGCAAGCCCAAACCTTCCTGCGACAAGATGACGTGTCCGAAAGGCACTTCGTGCGTGGATTCCGGCATTCGCCTGTGTTGCAAAGTCAATGATATCGATTGTTCCGCAGGCTGTGCAAATTGTGACAGAATTACGGGGACATGTTCCGCCTGTTATGACGGTTATTTCCTGTCGGAAGGAAAATGCGTGCCGTGCGGAGAAAACTGTTCGGTTTGTTCAAACGGGAACGCTTGTTCGGCGTGCAAAAACGGGTATCGTTTGATGAACGGGAAATGTATCGCGTCATCGTCTTGCGAAGGTATTGTTTGCCCGATCGGTCAATCCTGCAAAGACGGAATTTGCGGCGTCAGCTGTTTCCCCAGAAATTGTGCCGTGCCGATTCACTGCAATCCCGCGACTCATGATTGCACGGGAAGCCGATGCGGATGTCCCAAAGGCGTATCCGACCTGAAGCTATGTATCAGTTGTGATTAAAATAAAAAGCGGGCAACTTTCCCCGCTTTTTTATCAGTCGAACTTAACCGCACGCCAGTTAAACGAAGACGGTTTGACGGTCTTTTTTTCTTTAACGAACCAGTTTTTGACGCGCTGCCAAAACGGCAAAGGAGCGCGAAGCTGTTCAATATGCAACAAAATGGTTTCTTCCAACTGAGCGAACGACATGACTTCGTTGTCAAAATTTCCCGTAATGCATCCGGCGGAAAACCTGTGGCAGTTGTTAAACAGGACATTATACTTGGTATGGTCGTCGATTTTCTTTTTCGCTCTGTCCGCGACGAATTTCCCGCCCAGCACTTCGTCGGTATTGCCGAAGCACGCCGTATAGATTTTGTTTGAAAGAGGATTGGTACCCGGCGGAAAAAACGTTATCGGAGATTCTATTTTGATGTGTCCGTGCCTGTTTAAGCTGACGATTCTGTTTTTTCCGATATAAATGCCCGTATGTTCCAGCAAAACGCCCAAATCGCATTTTAAGATGCATCCAATTCTCGGCGCGACCTTGACGGATTTGTATGTTTTCGGGCGATGGCGGCGAAAGACGCGCTTTAGCATATTGACAAAGCGGCGGCGGCGATTCAGCTTTGAACGAGCCATACCTTCCCCCTTTTTGAAAAAAACGAACCGTTTTAGAAATTAAAAAAGTTTATTTTTTATTTCAAGACCGAAAAAAAGAAGACTTACGGCAAAAATATTGTATTATGGCTTCTCAAAACCGACAAACGGAGCAACCTCATTTTGCTTTTTTTTACGGGAAAGGAACGAAATGGCGGATACGTCGACTTCTACTCAGCCCTTGTTGGAGCTGCAAAACGTTACAAAGTTCTTCGGTACGAACAAAGTTTTGGACGATATCGATTTAACCATTAACGACGGCGAATTTTTAACGCTTCTGGGACCTTCGGGATGCGGCAAAACGACGTTGCTGCGCTTAATTGCCGGGTTTGAACGCCCCACAAACGGCAAAATCATCATGAACGGCAAAGAAATTTCCCATCTGCCGCCCAACCGCCGCGCCGTTAACACCATATTTCAGCAGTACGCTCTGTTCCCGCATATGACCGTTTTTGAAAACGTCGCGTTCGGATTGCAAATGAAGGGATTGCCCAAAGAAGAAATCGAACAGGAAGTCTTTAAGGCGCTGGAAATCGTGAAAATGAACACGTTTTATACGCGCCGCCCCTCCGAATTGTCGGGAGGCCAGCAACAACGCGTCGCCATCGCCCGCGCCTTTATCAACCAGCCCAAAATCCTGTTGCTGGACGAACCGTTGTCCGCTTTGGACTATAAACTGCGTCAGGAAATGCAGATCGAGCTGAAAGAATTGCAACGTCAGCTGGGCGTTACCTTTGTCTTTGTGACGCACGATCAGGAAGAAGCTTTGTCCATGTCGGATCGAATCGTCGTAATGAACGAAGGCATCATTGAACAAGCCGACACGCCGACCCGCATTTACGAAGAACCCTGCAACATGTTCGTTGCCAAGTTCGTCGGCGAAATCAACGTGTTCGACGGCATGGTCATGAAAGTCGGAGAAAACGATTTCGACACCATTGTCGAAGGAATGTTCTATAAATTGAGAAAGCCTTCCGCTTTTGAAATCGCGCGCGGTTCGAAAATCAAAGTTCTGTTGCGCCCCGAAGACATGGTCGTCAGCAAAGTCAACGATCCCGAAGCCGAAGCTCCCGAAAACGCTTTGCGCGGCGTCATCAGCTATATGGTCTATAAAGGCATGACCATCGATTTGCTGATTCAAACCGCCGGCGGAAACATGATTAAGGCAACCCAGTTCTTTAACGAAGACGACCCCGACATCGTATTCGCCGTCGATGACGTCGTGAACGTCAGCTGGATCAAAGATTGGGAGGTCATTTTGCCCGATGCTTAAATCTGCCGACGCTTTTTGCCGCTCTGCGGTTTTGTATTTCATCTTTATCTGGTTGGGGCTGATGGTGTTCATCCCGAACCTGTTGGTATTGTTGGCAAGCTTTTTGTCAAAAGACCCGAAATACTTTTTAAGCCTTCCGCTGAATCTGGAAAATTACAAAGCGCTGTTCGATACGGTTCTGTTCGGCGTTATCCTGAAATCTTTGAACATCGCTTTTTTTACGACGGTTTTTTGCCTTGTCGTCGGTTACCCGTTCGCTTACTTTATCGCCAGAGCCCCCAAAGAATGGCGTTCCTTGTTTTTAATGCTGATCATTGTCCCGTTCTGGACAAACTCTTTGATTCGAAACTATGCTTTGATTTCCATTTTAAGCACGAACGGACTGCTTAATACTTTTCTGCTTAAAATCGGAGTAATTTCTCAGCCGATACAAATCCTGTACAGCGATTGGGCGGTCTTTATCGGCATGTCCTATACGCTGTTGCCGTTTATGATTTTGCCGCTGTATGCCACTTTGGAAAAACTGGATCAAAACTTGCTGGAAGCCGCAAGAGATTTGGGAGCGGGGTCTTTGGCCGCCTTTTTCAAAGTCGTCGTTCCGTTAAGCTTTCCGGGCATCGTCGCCGGATGCATCATGGTCTTTTTGCCGGCGCTCAGCCTGTTCTATGTTTCCGATATTCTGGGCGGCGCGAACTCTACCGTCATCGGAAGCGTCATCAGAAATAAATTCATGATCGCCCGCGATTGGCCCGTCGGTTCCGCCATCAGCGTCATTTTAACCGTCTTTATGCTGTTCTTGCTTAAATTCTACTATAAAAGCGGAAATTCCGAAGAGGAGCAGACAATATGGTAAAAACTTTTTTCAAAGGTCTGTATACGTTTGCCGTCTACGTCTTTTTATACGCTCCGCTGATTATTACCATCGTCTTTTCCTTTAATAAATCCCGATACTCGGTCGCGTGGGAAGGATTTACGACGCAGTGGTACGGTAAAATGATTCAAAATACGGGGTTGTTGGATTCCGCCATTAACTCCTTGTTTCTGGCGGCAACCGCCGCAACCGTCGCAACCGTCATCGGAACGGTGACAGCCGTCGCTTTGCACAGATACCGCTTTATCGGACAAAAAGTCGTCTACGGTTCGCTGTCCGTCATTATGATGTCGCCCGAAATCATTATGGCGATATCTTTGGTCATGCTGTTCGTTATCTTGGGAATTCCTTTGGGATTTACGACGCTTTTGCTGTCTCATACGGTGTTTTGCTTTCCTTTCGTAACCATGACCGTATTGGCCAGATTGAAAGGATTTAACAAACATCTGGTCGAAGCAGCCGCCGATCTGGGCGCCAGCGAAGTCGACATCGTACGACGCATCCTGATTCCTTTGCTGTTGCCCGCCATTCTGGCAGGTTGGCTGATGAGCTTTACCCTGTCCATCGATGACGTCATCATCAGCTTCTTTGTCAACGGACCTTCTTATGAAATCCTGCCGTTGAAAATTTATTCCATGGTGCGTACCGGCGTAAAACCCGACATCAATGCGTTGTGCGCCGTTTTGTTCACGCTGACCTTTACGGTCGTTATGGTCTCTTATTGTCTGGTCAAGGAAAAGAAATCATGAAACGCCTGATTGCTTTATGCCTGTGCTTTGCTTTGTCGGTTTTGTCCGCCTGCGGCGGATCGAAATCGGGCGAAGAGCTGTTCATGTACATATGGGCGGAATATATTCCCGATTCCGTCTTTAAACAGTTTGAAGACGAAACCGGCATTAAAATCCGCGTTTCAACCTTTGACAACTTGGACGACATGTTCGCCAAAATCAAAATCACCGACGGCGGAGAAGGATATGACCTGGTCATGCCTTCCATCGAATATGCTTCGCTTCTTAAAAATCAGGGGTATTTGCAAAAGCTTGATAAACGTTTGTTGCCCAACTTTAAAAACATGGATCCGAACTATGTAAATTTGCCCTTTGACAAAGGCAACGAATATACCGTCCCCTTTACCGTCGGAACCAGCACTTTTGCGGTCAATTCCAAAAAAGTCGACCCCGAAAAATTAAAAAAACTGGAAGATTTAAGCCGTCCCGAATACAAAAAACGCCTGTTGCTGTTAAACGACATCCGTGCCGTCATGGGAATCGGGTTGCGGATGAACGGTCATTCCATCAACGACAGAAACAAAGAACACATCAAACAGGCCTATGAAACTTTAAAAGAAAAAATCCTTCCCAATGTTAAAGGTTTTGATACCGAAGCGGCGGCTCAGGCTTTGCTGAACGGCGAAGTCGACATTGCCATGACATGGAACGGATTGGTTTATGCCGCCATGCAGGAAAATCCAGACATTGTCGAAGTCCGCATGAATGACGGCATGAATTTCTGGATGGACAGTTTCGCGTTATTGAAAAAATCCAAAAACGTCGTGAATGCTCATAAATTTTTGGATTTCATCATGCGCCCCGACGTCAGTGCAAAGATTACGTCCGAATATCAATATTCGTCTCCGAATGCGGCGGCGCGGAAGCTGTTGCCCGAAAAAGTCAGAAACAATAAAACATTGTATCCCGACAAATCCGACGTTCAAAAGGGCGAATTCGAGAACGATATCGGCGACGCTTTGCCCGTTTATGAAAAATATTGGACCAAGATCAAAACAGGTTCATAAAACGATTTTAAAAAGCCTCTCTTGACGGGAGGCTTTTTTGTATCCGAACCTTTAAAGCCGCATTTTATCTGTTATGAATTAGAATAAATAAAAAAAATTAATTATCATTCAGAATACTAGTGATTATTTTTTTAAAATGTGATAAGTTAAGTACGAACTTTTAAATCAGGAGTGTCGTATCATGAGAACCGTACTTGCACTTTTGACATATTTTACGTTCATACCGACCCTGTGTGTTCCGGCGTCGGCATCAGAAAATCCTTTTAACGACGGGGCCTCCTTTCAAACCGCCTACTCAGTCAAATTGGGTGCGGCGATGGGAGAAATGGACAAACCCGACAAAACCGGTGTTGAAAAAGGCACTTTGTGCGAAACCGACGCCGATTGCGCCGACAGCGAAAAATGCAAGCAAAGCGCCTGCGTCAATGTTTGCAATCCGAATCCCTGTTCTTCCGGATATTGCCTGGATGAAGGCGGTCATTCATATTCCTGTGTCGCCTGTTTAACGGATGACCAGTGTTCCGCCGATAAAAAATGCGACGACAATGCCTGTGTTGACGTTTGTTCCGGAAATAACTGCGCGTCGAAAAGCCAGCTGTGTTCTTCCGACGGCAATCACGGTTACCGTTGTTACGGTTGTACGTCGGATTCGGCGTGTTCCAATGATGAATATTGCGACACGACAACGAAAACGTGCCGTACGTTATGTCCGGATTCGTGTTCGGGAAATTTGGTTTGTACGGTTACGGGATCGCACAAGGCATCTTGCACGTGCGAGAGCGATGCGAACTGTCCCGAAAAACAAAAATGCGATCTTGAAACGAAACAATGCGTGACGGCGTGTCAGTATACGCCCGAAATTTGCGCCCAAGAAATCGGCGGAACCGCCGAAGATTGGTATGTTGAAGAAACGGATGAAGGTTGCGAATGCGCCACGGATAAAAAGTACGTCATTTTGGCAAATGATCATCCCAACATTTCCTACTCATCCGAAAAGTACAAACGAATCAAAGCCGTCAAAGATTTCGGCAATATCAAATTCGGTACGCTGGGCGGATACATTGAAAAAGAATCCAACTTGTCTCAAACGGGCAACGCCTGGGTCGGATGCGATTCGTCGGGATGCGCTCTTGTTGAAGGGAACGCCAAAGTCTACGGGAACGCCTTGGTTACGGGCGGCGGCAGAACCGAATATGACGGAAAGACTCCCGACGGTTACGGCGGAGCGACGATTGTTTCAGGCAATTCGGAAGTTTACGAAGACGCCCAAGTATTAAAGGGATCAAAAATATATAACGGGAAAGTCCACGGAAAAGCGATTTTCCACGGAACCGATACGTATTCGGGGGCTCCGACAAAGCCGTCAAAGCCCAGATATTACCCGTCATCCATAAGTATTGCCGGAGAAGTCTACGGTAACGCGCACGTTTATGCGGGCGGCGGCTTGGGCGGTTCGGGCAGTGCGGGACCGAATAATAATCCGAAAGTCTACGGCAACGCCATTCTTGCGGGCGGCGACGGCGATCGATGCATCGGTGCTCGCGTAACCTACCTTGGTCAGGTTTATGAAAATGCAAAAATTTTCAGATGCGGCGAAGTATCGGGAAGCGCGAAAGTCCACGGAAGTGCCATCGTTGAAAACACTTTGTTCGGCGTTGAAGGAAATGCCGAGGTTTACGGAAACGCCCGCGTTCAAGGAAACGGTGTCGTTACGGGACGTGCGAAGATGTACGGTAACGCCGTTTTCAATCCTGCGGGTTCATCGGGCGGCGTTCCTTATCTGTGCGGAACGGCCGTCTTGTCGGGCAGCGCGTCAATTACCGCAAAGACGGGAAAAACGAACGCAGTTTGCAAAGGTTCGTTCTCCGGCGGATCGGTGGGCTATCAGGAAAGCTACTGTTCATCCAAGAACTGTCCGCAATAATCTGACCGAAACGTTTAAAGCCCCCCTTCTCGGGGGGCTTTTCGTATCTTGAGCTTTTTTGTTTCAAATATTTACATTGCGTTTGGGTGTTGTTAGGATAATACTTTAATGATTACGGGCTGTCTTTCAGCCAAGCAAAATACCGCCACCGGTTCTGAAAAAAGGGAAATATTATGCATTTATCTAAAGGTTTTTCTATGTTTTACGGCAGCCGTCTTTTGGAAAACAAAATCGACGAATTTCTGGATCGAATTTCTGAAGCCGGTCTGATTTACAGAAAAGCCATTCATGTCTTTTTGGAACACGGCGTTACGGAAGATTTCGTTACGCATGCCGAACAAATCGGACATATCGAAAGCCGCGCCGACGAATTGCGCAGAGAAATCGAAACCGGGCTTTATGAACAAAACTTAATTCCCGACTTGCGCGCCGACGTTCTGAATTTGGTTGAAGATCTTGACCGCATTTTGAACGCTTATGACGCCAGCGGGTACCGCTTTACCATTGAACAGCCGGTATTTCCGTCAACGCAACATCCCGACGTTCTGGCTTTGGTCGATTCCGTAACGAACAGCGTCGAACAAATTACCATTGCCGCGCGCGCTTTTTTCCGCGACTTTAATTCCTGCCGCGACTACATTCACAAAGTCCGCTTTTACGAAAGCGAAGCCGACAGAATCACCACAAAGATGAAACGTGCCGTCTTTACGTCGGATCTGCCGCTGGCCAACAAAATGCATATTACCAGCTTTATCGATATGATTGATAACCTTGCCGATATGGCAGAAGACATTACCGACAGACTGGCCATTTTTGTCATTAAACGCGACAGCTGATTTACGGAACGTCTGCAGTATGAGCGTTACGGGGTTATTTTTTCTAAGCAGCGGATTGTTTCTCGGTTGGTCGTTAGGGGCAAACGACGCTTCAAATGTCTACGGAACAGCCGTCGCTTCCAGAATGGTTCGTTTCAAAACGGCGGCATTTCTGTGCAGCGTATTTTTGTTGCTCGGCGCGTTGATCGACGGCGTCGGCGCCGCTCATACGTTGGGAAATCTGGGCTCTGTTAATGCTATCGGCGGCGCTTTCGTGACTTCTTTTGCCGCCGCCTTTACCGTATTCCTGATGACAAAATACGGATTGCCCGTTTCGGTCAGCCAAGCCGTCGTCGGCGCCATTATCGGGTGGAACTGGTTCACCGATTCCGTCACCGATATGAATTCCGTCGTTAAAATTGCCAGTACGTGGGTCGCCTGCCCGCTGTTGGCCGCCGTGTTCGCCGCCATCGTTTTCGCCGTATTCCATAAGCTTTCTCAAAAAGTTCCATTGAGTCTGTTGCAACGCGACGCGTTGACAAGAACTGCCATGCTCGTTACCGGTGCTTTCGGTTCTTATGCTTTGGGCGCGAACAATATCGCCAACGTCGTCGGCGTCTTTATCCCCGTTGTCCCCTTTACCGAATTTTCTTTCTTCGGAATCCCTATAACTCCCGTACACCAGTTGTTCTTTATCGGCGCTCTTGCCGTTGCCGTCGGCGTTTATACCTATTCTTATAAAGTCATGATGACCGTCGGAAAAGGAATCTTGCCCCTCACGCCGTTCGCTTCGTGGGTGGTGGTTTTGTCCCATTCTTTGGTTCTGTTCATTTTTGCTTCCGAAGGCTTGGAACATTTTCTGGCGTCCCATAACTTGCCGACCGTCCCGCTGGTTCCCGTGTCAAGCACTCAAGCCGTCGTCGGTTCCGTCATCGGAATCGGTTTGTACCGCGGATTGGCAAAAAATATCGATTGGAGCGTCTTTCTTAGAATTATGTGCGGATGGATCATCACGCCAATCATTACGGCACTGATCTGTTTTATATCGCTGTATATTATGAAAAACGTGTTCGACCAAACCGTATTCGTTCAAAAAAATTACGTCCTGTCCGACAGCGTCATTAACGAAATGAAAAAAGACAACATCCTTAAACGCGGACTGGAGCCTTTGACCGGAAAAACATACACAACGCAAAAAAAGATGATCGCCGATGCTTTGCGTTTGTTGCCCGACCTGACAAATGCCCAACAGACAAAGATCATTTCCTATGCCGAAATCTTAAAAATCAAAATCACGCCGGAAAAATTGAAAAAAATCCCGGAAGAAATGTTCTCGGAAAAACAAATTTCCGACTTGAAGTCTTTGATGGGAAAAGAATTCAATCACCGCTGGGAAATAGAAAATACTTTGGCAGAAATGAATCCCGAATGGATAAAGCTGCCGGCGACCGTCTTGAATAAACAGAAAAACAAAAAAATCAGTGAACAACTACAGATTGTTGAAAGTGCTTTCAAATGGGAATAACCGGATTAATCTTTTTAAGCAGCGGCCTGTTTCTGGGCTGGTCTTTGGGCGCCAACGACGCGGCAAACATCTTTGGCACCGCCGTCGGAACCAGAATGGTCAAATTTAAAACCGCAGCCATCGTTTGCAGTATCTTTGTTGCTTTGGGCGCCGTCATCAGCGGCGTCGGCGCCGCATATACCTTGGGAAGCTTGGGATCTGTCAATGCCATCGGCGGATCGTTTGTCACCGCTTTTGCCGCCGCCTTTACCGTCTACAGCATGATTAAACTGGGCTTGCCCGTTTCGGTCAGCCAAGCCGTCGTCGGCGCCATTATCGGGTGGAACTGGTTCACCGATTCCGTCACCGACGTCAATTCCGTCATAAAAATCGCCAGCACTTGGGTCGCTTGCCCGCTGTTGGCGGCAACATTCGCCGCCGTCCTTTATTTCGTGACGAAATTCCTGTTCGGATCTTTGAAAGTCCACCTGCTTAAACGCGACGCTTATACCCGCGCCGCCATGATTCTGACCGGCGCGTTCGGCGCTTATTCTTTGGGCGCAAACAACATGGCAAACGTCGTCGGCGTGTTCGTTCCCGTCGCCCCCTTCGCCGATTTCACAATCAGCGGATTCCATATTTCCGCCATACAACAGCTTTTCTTCGTCGGTTCCGTCGCCGTCGCCGTCGGCGTCTTTACCTATTCCTATAAAGTCATGGGAACCGTCGGAAAAGGCTTGATGCCTCTTTCCCCCTTTACCGCTTGGATCGTCGTTCTGGCACAATCTTTGGTCTTGTTTATCTTTGCTTCCGAAGGGTTGGAATATTTTCTGGCTTCTCATAACCTGCCGACAGTACCGTTGGTTCCCGTGTCAAGTACTCAAGCCGTCGTCGGCGCCGTCATCGGAATCGGTCTGGCAAAAGGCGCCGCAAAAAATATTCAATGGAGCGTCGTGCTGAAAATCATCTGCGGATGGGTCATTTCGCCGCTATGCGCCGCCGTCATTTGTTTCTTTGCTCTGTTCTTTATGCAAAATGTCTTTAACCAGACCGTTTTCATTCCCAAAACCTATATCATGTCCGAAAAAGTCTATAATAAACTGGTCGAAGAAGGGTATTCGGGAAGCAAACTGACCTTGCTTAAAGGCGAAAAATTCACGTCCGGAACCGAATTTATCAGTGCCGTTGAAAATCGGTTGGGAAAACTGACTCCCAACCAGGAACAGCAAGTGCTCGGAACGGCTGAATGGGTCAAAATCTATATTGATCCCGAAAAAATCGAAAACCTCGATTCAAACTTGTTCACGCCGTTGCAAATCGACCAAATCAAAGAATTAAGCGGTCGTCGGTTCAATTATCGTTGGGAATTGCAAAACGCTTTGATCGCCATCAGCTCGGATTGGGCGTATAAGCCGGAAACCGTCTTGAATAAACAGCATAACAAGCTGATTGCTCAAAACATCCGCATCATCGAAGATACTTTTATCGTTCGCGACAGGCCTCGGAAAAAGTTCTTCCGTTCCGAATAATCTTATAAAAAGGGGGGAAGCTTTAAAGCTTCCCCCCTTTTTTTGCAGACCCTTTTGATTTTACATTTTCTGTTCGGGCTTTGCATTGCATTGGCGATGATATTCCAAATTCTGCCTTAAGAACTCGTCCAAGCGTTTTTGAACTTTGCCGTTCACGGAATTTTCGGGATATTTTCCGTCTTTTCCGATTTTTCCGGCAGGCATCCCCGTCAAAATTTCAATTCCTTCATCAATCTTTTCAATGGGATAGATATGGAACATTCCTGCACGGCAGGCTTCAACGACATCGTTTCTGAGCATCAGATTATCGATATTTGACGCCGGAATAAGAACGCCTTGGTCGCCGGTCAGACCGCGCAAACGGCAAATATCAAAGAAGCCTTCGATTTTTTCGTTCACGCCGCCGATTGCCTGAATCTGGCCGAATTGGTTAACGGAACCTGTAACCGCCAAAGATTGTTTAATCGGCACGCCCGAAAGCGCCGACATAATAACGTACAGTTCCGTCGAAGAGGCCGAATCGCCGTCAATTTCGCCGTAAGACTGTTCAAACACAAGGCTGGCTTCCATGGACAACGGAGCGTTTTTGGAATATCTGGCCGCCAAGAAAGACGACAAAATCAAAACGCCTTTTGTATGTAAAGGCCCGCCCAAATCGACTTCGCGTTCAATGTCGATAATATCGCCGCGCCCCATGCGAACCAGACATGTAATTCTGTTCGGGCGACCGAACGAAACCTGACCGAATTCATAAACGGCAAGACCGTTAATCTGTCCGACGACCTTTCCTTCGGTATCAATCAACACGGTACCGCGTTGGATCTGTTCGGTCATCCGTTCCTGAACGCGGTCGGAACGTTTGATTTTGGCGGTAATCGCCTGATCAACGTGAGAACGTTCGATAATGTCGGACTTTGCGGCAAAAGCGCAATAATTGGCTTCGCGAATCAAATCGTTGATGGAAGAAATATGAGCCGTCAGTTTTTTGGAATCGTCAGCCAGTCTGGATGCCTGTTCAATAACGCGGGCGACTGCCGATTTATGCAACGGGCGCAAGTGATTTTTGCGAGCCTGACTGGCAATCAGACGGGCATATTTGGCAATATTTTCGGGCGTCTTGTCCATTTGAGGATAGAAGTTCGCCTCGACTTTAAACAGTTCGGGGAAATCGGGATCCGTTTCCGCCAGCGTGTAATAAAGCGTCGGATCGCCCAACAGCACAATTTTGATGTCCAAAGGAATGGCTTCGGGTTCCAAAATCGTCGTCATGACGCCGCCGTCGTCCGAAGGCGGATCCATGGTGATTTTTTTTGCCCTCAACGCGCGTTTCAGGCTTTCCCAAGAAGATGCGTGGCTTAGCAAATCTTTGGCTTCAATGACCAAAAATCCGCCGTTTGCTTCGTGCAAAGCCCCTGCTTTGATCATGTTAAAGTCGGTAATCAACGCACCGAACTGTTGTTGACGTTCGACGCGACCGATCAGGTTCGTCATAATCGGGTGATCCAAAAAGACGACGGGAGCCCCGTCCCTTTTACCGTGATCGACCAAAACGTTGACTTTATAACGGCGCAGAGGTCCGTCATTTTTCTTTTGCTTGACGGGCATGGCATTGACGGGTTGTTCGTCTTCGGACTGTTGAGCCGCCTGTTGCGCTTCGTCTTCGCCGTTGTCGATAAACAGCGACACATTTTCAATGATGTCTTCGTAGACCGCGCGCAGATATGCCGTCACGTCTTTGTTACGGCGATATTTCTTTTTTAAATCGTCAATAAGGTGTTTTACCGCGAATCTGGCATATTCTTCGTTCAGTTTGCGGGTTTTTTCGCGTTCTTCCTTTTCCCATTTGGGCACATCGCGAACGGCTTCTTCCAGCTCTTCTTGAGCCGCGTTCAGTTCCGCCAGAACTTCCTGTTGTTCTTCTTCGGGCAACTTTTCAAACGCTTCGGGGCTTAACACTTCGCCGTCGCGGGTCGGAGCAACGACCAACCCGACAGGCATGCGCAAGACGGAAACATTCTTTCCCGTCGTGTTTTTTTGAATATCGTCAAAATATTTCGTTTTTTGATCGCGAAAGCTGTCTTCGATATTTTTCAGCTTTGTTTTATATTCTTCGCCTTCAAAAACGGCCGGCAGATCTACGCGCAATTCTTCGACCAAAGCATCCATGTCTTTGGCGAACTCGCGCGCTTTTCCCGCCGGCATACGCAAAGACTTCGGCTTGTAGGGCGTTTCGAAATTATAGACATAGCACCAATCGTCGGGCGTTTTGCGTTTTTTTGCCGCCTTGGTCAAAATTTGGCGGACAAGACTGGACTTTCCCGTCCCTTCGGGGCCGATACAAAACAGATTGTATCCGTATGAAGCAACGTTAATGCAAAAATGGATGGCGTTAATGGCCTGTTCCTGCCCCAAAGGCGTGGACAGGTCTTCCAAATCCGCCGTCGTCTCAAAAGACAAAAAATCAAGATCGCATTCCGAATACAGCTGATCCGGTTTCAAAGGACTGACGGGCATACTCGTTCTCCTGTTTTTTTGGTTGATTATAGAGGCATCGCATAGGAATAAAAGACTTTTTTAAAAATTTATGCGCTCTGATGCCCTTTAGAGCCTTTGATGTATTTTTTTCAGGCTTTTTGCCGCTTTTTTTGCTACCCTTCCAAAAAGGAGAACTTTAAAAAAATGATCCCTTCCCGCCGTATAAATCAGGAAATCATCAAAAACTACCGCATCATCTGCGACGCCGAGCCGGACAATATTGAAAATTGGCTGACGCTCGGACGGTGCCTGGTCGAAGACGAACAATACGACGAAGCGGAAAAAGCGCTGACAAAAATCTTTGAAGAAGGGCGTTTTTTTTCTTTTAAAAACGGACGCCCCCGCCTGCGTTTTAAGACTTTGTTCGGTTTTTTCAAAAACAAGCTGCTTTTCGCCCGCGCTTATTCTGACATGGCGATGATTTCTTTGTATCAGGGCAATATGGCCGAAGCGGAACGCCGTCTGACTCTGGCGATGTGCGAATTTGAAAAAGCCAAAGACGACGACGAATACGCCAAAGCCGCCAATCGTCTGGGGATGGTGTATCGTCTGGCAGGCGCTTTTGAAAGCGCGGAAGAAATGCACTATCGCGCCAAAGATATTGCAAAAAAACTCAATAAAAACGCATTGCTTGCCGAAACGCTGGGCGATTTGGGAATGGTTTATGAAGGAAAAGACCGTTTCCTTGTTGCTTTGGAACATCACAAAGAATCGTTAAAACTCTACGAAGCGGATCCGAACCGCGCTTTTGAAGCCGCCTGTCAAAAACGTCAAATCGGTTTGTGTTGCCTGAGAGCGAACGATTTTGATCAGGCTCTGATTTATTTAAATGCCTCTTTGGACGATTTTAAAAATCTGGGCTCGTACGTTTTTCAAAGCCGCCTGTACAATGATTTGGCTTTGGTTTATCAGGCGCAAGGCGATTTGAATACCGCCGTCGAAATTGCCGAAAAATCCGTCAAAGCTGCCGACTTATCCCAAGACGGCACGGAAAAAGCCGATAACAGAGTTTTATTGGCGTGTCTGGAAATGGCTCGGGAAAATTTGAAAGACGAATTGGAAACCTTGCTGAAAGACGCCGTCGAATATTACAAAAGCGCCGATTTAAAAACTCAACTGGCGAACGCCTGTTCGACGCTCGGTCTGTTTTACCTGCGCCGCAAAGACTGGAAACAAGCTGACAGCCTGTTTCGCGATTCGCTTCATTTGGAAGAAATGCTGCATCGTTCTTTCGGTATGGCTTCCGATTTGGGAAATCTGGGATTGATTGCCCAAAAAACGGGCAATCATGCCAAAGCCGCCGAATACTGGCACAAAGCCGCCGTCCTGTTCGAAGAAGGCGGCAACGATGAAATGGCAAAAAAGTTCAACGCCCTGAGCAAGGAAGCTAAATCGGATCTTGAAGCAACTCTTCTTCGGGAATGACGGGCGTCAAATCATAGAATTCGACTTCTCTGATTTCGGGAGCGATCTTTATCGTCGCCGTCAGCCCCAAATGTTTCGTACCGATATCCGCCGTCGTTTGCAAATCGGAAACCTCAATTCCCGGATGCGTATAGATATGGTCGGTCGGGCGCCTTAAAAAGACAGGCAAATTTGCGGGATACGTCAAAGCAACCGTTCCCTTAGGTGTCAATCCGCCTTCGTTTTCCAAAGCGCTTAACAACCAGCTCCACCCTGCGGCACCGAACCCGCCGACCAAAACGACCGGTTCGTCGCGATTGCGCGAAAATGCGGCAATACGGTCGACCTTTTCCAAAGCGTCGCCGTATCTGTCCTGAGCCCACGGATCCAAAGACGTCAAAACCAGCGTCAGCTTTCTCGTTCCGACGACGCGCGATACCCAAATGCCTGCGTTGCCTTTGATTTGCCCGCGTGCCGTGCTGGGCACTCTGCCCATGACCAACATCATTTTTCCGTTCTTGTCCAACGTTTGGTTTTGCAGGGTGTATGCCCCTTTGATATCGTTCAAATGCCGATAGATTTCAACGGGAACATTCGTCCACAAAACGACGTCGGCGTCCGAAGAATCCAATACGCTCCGAACGGCGTCGATTTGTTTGTCGGCGTCTTTCAAATCCTGATACAGAATTTTAAAAGTATGAGCGTTTGCCGGCAAAGCGGAAGGACGTTCCGTCAAATGATACTGAGAAGACACCAACGCCAGATTTAAAACGGCCAATGCCAAAAACAGCATGGCACCGTACCAGTGGCGTTTAAACAGGCACCACAAACATAAAACCGCGCCCAGCAAAGCCCCTTGAACTTTAAATTCGCCCAAATAGTCCATCTGCCAATCCAGACTGCGCCCCAGCGTTCCCAAAAGGGTAACCAAAGGCAACAACATCAAAAGGCCGATTAACAGCCAACGTTCGCGTTCTTCGCTTTTTCTTTTTGCCAGATAGCCCATTTTCCCGACCCGACGGTTTTATTTTGTGAAACGGTTCAAGTTTGGTATCATAAAGCAGATACCGACGAATAAAGTACTTTATTTTCGGCAATAAATCAAAACTTTATACGCGGAGCTTCCGTTATTATGGCAACGCCCGAATCGGAGTTGTACGACTTATTAAAAGAGCTGTTTGACAACGTCAACGCCAACGTATCAAGCTACGGCGGTTTGGGCTTAAGCGTCATCGGAGCATTTTTCCTTTTTAAATTCGTTACCAACCGCCTGAAAAAAAATACGGGCACGCAAACTCCGGACAAACCCGCGCCGACGCAAGAAGAAAATACGGGAGATTCTTCCGAAAATTCAGGCTCTTCGGGCGGCAACGAAAATACTCGGGCTGAAAAAGAAAAAATATCGGAAGAAGACAGAAAAAAACAAGAAAGTCTTGAAGAACTGTTCGCTCTGTTTGCTTCTCCCGAAAACCAAACCGATAAAAAAGAACGCCTGCAAAAAAAATTGGAAGAAGAAAAACGCGAAGCCGAAGAATTGGGTGCAAAAAAAGAACTGGCTGCCGAACTGCGCGCAAAAATCGACCGCTTAATCGAAGAAATTGCCGCCCTGTCCGACAGAGGTCTTAAAAAAAGCCAAATCGCAAAAACCCTGACGGCTCGGCAAGGCAGCGAAATCCCCATGATGGAACTGATCCCCATGATCGATGCCCTGTCTTGCTTTTTAAACGAACAAAAGCTGTACGGGGAAAAAGAAACTTTCGTCATCGGAGTTGACCCCGACTTTGAACGCAAAGCCGCTTACAGCGCTTTGTTGCGCGGCGATTACGAAGAAGCTCTGGATTTTCTTGAACGCGCCGCCGAAAAACAAGCCGAAGGCCTGTCTTCCCGACGCGGCGATTTCAGAGAACAGGCAAAACGCGAAGCCTCCGAACTTTATCAGGCAATCGGCGTTCTGGCTCGCCCGTACGACATGGAACGAAGCTTTGATGCTTTGCAAAAGGCCGCCTCGCTTCAACCCGACAACGAACTGACGTCCGCGCTGATTGCCCGCACGTATTACGAAAGCGGCAAGCCCGAAACCGCCGTCGGCATCTTTAAAAACATCTCGGAGAACCATTCCCCCAAAGAACCTGCGTTTATCAGCGACTATGCGTTTCAAATGATCCCCGCCATCAGAACCGAAGCCGCCTTAATTGAAGCCGCCAGAATCCGCAACGATTACGAACATCGTTTGGACGATTGGTTGGGCGGACGCGAAATGCAGCCTGAAAAAGACAGAATGCCTTTCCGATTCAGAGAAGACGAAAACGAACTTTCCAGATAAACAAAGACATAAAAAAACCGGCGAAGAAATTCGCCGGTCTTTTTTTAAAATATCGAAAATTATGAACCGCTTTCGGCTTTTTTCTTTTCGATGGCAGCGCCCAAGATGTCGCCCAAAGAAGCACCGGAATCGGCGGAACCGAATTCGGACAGAGCTTCTTTTTCTTCGGCGATTTCGCGAGCCTTGATCGACAAAGAAACTTTGCGAGCCTTTGCATCGACCTGCGTGACTTTGGCATCGACTTTGTCGCCGACGGCAAAGCGTTCGGGACGCTGTTCGGAACGGTCGCGGGACAGATCCGCTTTGCGGATAAAGCCCTTATAGCCGTTAACGTCAACTTCGATACCCGTATCCGTAATTGCAGAAACGATGCAGGTAACGACGGCGCCTTTCTTCAGGTCTTGAGCAACGCCTTCGAACGGATCGGCGGTCAGCTGCTTAACGCCCAGGCTGATACGTTCTTTTTCAACGTCGACATCCAAAACCTTAGCTTTGATAACGTCGCCTTTCTTGTATTCTTTAACGGCTTCTTCGCCGCTCTTGTCCCAAGACAGGTCGGACAGATGAACCATTCCGTCGATATCGCCGTCCAATCCGACAAACAGACCGAATTCGGTAATGTTGCGGATTTCGCCTTCAATGACGGAACCGACGGGATGCGTTTCGGCAAACGCCGCCCACGGATTGGGCATGCATTGTTTCAAGCCCAAAGAAATGCGGCGTTTCTGCGGATCAACATCCAAAACCATAACTTCGACTTCCTGAGAAGTGGAAATGATTTTGCCCGGATGCGTGTTTTTCTTTGTCCAGCTCATTTCGGAAACATGAACCAAGCCTTCGACGCCCGGTTCCAGTTCAATGAACGCACCGTAGTCCGTGATGTTGGTCACGCGACCGGTCAACTTGGCGCCGACGGGGTATTTCTGTTCGACGCCGCTCCACGGATCGGCTTCAAGCTGCTTCATACCCAAAGAAATACGCTGGGTTTCCGGATTGAAACGGATAATCTGAACCTTTACGGGCTGACCGATGGTCAGAGCTTCGGACGGATGGTTGATACGTTTCCAGGCAATGTCCGTAACGTGCAACAAACCGTCGACGCCGCCCAAATCGATAAAGGCGCCGTAATCGGTAATATTTTTGACAACGCCGTCCAGAATCTGGCCTTCGGAAAGGTTGCGAATCAGTTCGGAGCGCTGTTCAACGCGGGTTTCTTCCAGAACGGCGCGGCGGGAAACAACGATATTTCCGCGAGCACGATCCATTTTCAAAATCTGGAAGGGTTGCGGCGTGCCCATCAAAGGACCGACGTCGCGAACGGGGCGAATGTCAACCTGAGACCCCGGCAAGAATGCGATAGCACCCGACAAGTCGACCGTAAAGCCGCCTTTGACGCGTCCGAAAATAACACCGTTGACGCGTTCGCCGTTTTGCTGAGCTTTTTCCAATTCGTTCCAAGCTTCTTCGCGGCGGGCTTTTTCGCGGGACAGGACGACCATGCCGTCTTTGTCTTCGTAGCGGTCGATATAGACGTCGACCTGATCGCCGACTTTCATTTCCGTGTTAAAGCCGAATTCGCGGCGGGCAATGCGCCCTTCGGATTTCAATCCGACGTCAACCGTAACATAATCGTCGGACAGGGCAACAATCGTGCCTTTTACGACAGAGCCTTCCAAGCCCTTGTCTTCACCGAACATTTCATTGAACAGTTCGGCAAAATTTTCTTTCATCGCCGGAATTTCTTCGGCTGTTGTTTTGGTTACCATAAAAAACTTCCTTTACTAAATTTCATTTTTCCTGCCGTGCGGTTGTGTCCGCAGGTCTGCACGACGACAGTCAAAAAATGCGAAACCGCCCCGTGCAGACGGTTTCGCACGACTCTAATATATGAAATCCGCACTTTTTGCAACGGATTATTTCAAAAAATCCGCCCCAAAAAGCCTTTTTCAGACCCGAGAAGAAATATAGTCCAACGCAGCGGCAAACGCCTTGTCCGCATCCATCGCCGACGTGTCTAAAATAAACGCGTCCTCCGCCGGCTTTAACGGTGCCGTTGCCCGCTTGGAATCCCGATCGTCGCGTTCCTTTAAATCCTTTAAAATCACGTCGTACGAAACGTCTTCGCCTTTTTCCTTCAATTCCTTGAAACGGCGGTCGGCACGGACTTCCGCACTGGCCGTCACAAACAGTTTGACGTCCGCATCGGGGCATACAACCGTGCCGATGTCGCGCCCGTCCAAAACGGCGCCCGCCGCAGGTGTGCCGTCTTCAAAAAACGGCTGCCTGGCGAATCGACGCTGAAGATCCAATAATGCCGTGCGAACCGAAGGAATAACCGCGACTTTCGATGCCGCTGCCCCCGTTGCTTCTTCTCTCAAAGCCGGATTCTTCAAAAGCTTATTGACGTTTTCGGGCTTTAACTGTTCCGCCGCCGCCAAAGCCGCAGAAACGTCGGAAGGATCTTTCCCCGATTGCAAAACGGCATATCCGACGGCACGGTACAAACGCCCCGTGTCCAAAAAAGCGCAGTGAAAATGCTTTGCCAGATTCTGCGCCAAAGTCCCTTTGCCCGCCGCCGCAGGGCCGTCAATCGCTATAATCATAAATTCTTGCTCCTTTTGAATTCATCAGGCCGATAAAATCGGGAAAGCTCGTCGCCACCGAAGATACGTCGTCTATCGTCACGGGGCGTTCCGATGCCAATCCCATGACCATAAAAGACATGGCTATACGGTGGTCAAGTTTTGCCTCAATCAGACCGCCGCCGCAAGACTTTTCGCCTTTGCCCGAAATAATAAGGTCGTCTCCTTCCCCGAAACACTTGATTCCGTTTAAAGACAAGCCCTTAATTATGGCTTCAAAACGGTTGCTTTCCTTAACCTTCAGCTCGGACAAGCCCCGCAGGCGGGTTTCGCCCGATGCAAAAGCCGCCGCCACCGCCAAAATCGGATATTCGTCTATCATCGAAGGCGCTTTTTCCGCGCCGACCGTTATTCCGTGCAGTCGCGAAGACCTGACGCGAATGTCGGCGACGGGTTCGCCCGCCGCATCTTGCAAATTTTCATAAGAAATGTCCGCCCCCATTTCTTTTAAAACGTCAATGATCCCCGAACGCAAAGGATTTATGCCGACGTTTTCCAAAAGAATGTCGGAATCGCGCGTCAAAAGCGCACCGATCATCAAAAACGCCGCCGAAGAAATGTCTGCGGGAACGGTAACTTCGGCGGCTTTTAAACGCCGCCCGCCCCGAACGCGAATAACGTGAGCCCCGTCTTCTTCAGCGGTTTCGATATCCGCTCCGAACGCCTTTAACATCCGTTCCGTATGGTCTCTGGATCTTGAGGTTTCAATGACTTGCGTCGTTCCGTCCGCCCTTAACCCCGCCAAGAGAACCGCCGATTTAACCTGAGCCGATGCGACGGGAAGTTTATAAGACAGCGGTTTTAACGATTTCGTTCCCCTTTCCGACATCGGCAGTTTGCAGCCTTCGGAGGTTTCAAAGACCGCTCCCATTATCGATAAAGGTTCCGTGATGCGTTTCATCGGGCGCGAACAAAGGCTTTCATCGCCCGTAAAGCGAACGGCAACGTCGTATCCCGCAATCAGTCCCGCCGCCAAACGGACTCCCGTTCCCGAATTGCCCATGTCGACGACGTCCGAAGGAGATTTGAATTCGGCAACGCCTTCGACTTCATAATCTCCCGAATCTTTTTTAACGACCTTTGCCCCTAAACGGCGCATGGCTTCGGTCGTGTTCAGGACGTCTTCGCTTTCCAGCAATCCCCGAATTTTCGTCGTGCCCGAAGCCGCCGCTCCCAGCATCAAAGCCCGATGAGAAATCGACTTATCCCCCGGCACGCGAATTTTTCCGTTTAAACCTGTTGAATTTTTTGAAACAACCTTCATTATAGTGCATCACTTTTTTGTTTTGACAAGACAACGCTATCATGTCAAAAGCCCTAAACAAAATATTTTATGAACGGAGGACCGAATATGTCTAAACCTGAATGGGGAACAAAGCGCACCTGCCTGCAATGCGGGGAACATTTTTACGATTTGAATAAAGACCCGATCGTTTGCCCGCACTGCGGCGAAAAAATCCCCGTTGACGAATTTCTGCGCCTGCAGATGGCTTATGCCGGAAAAAGCAAGCGTTTAGGCAAAGGCAAAATCCACGAAGACGTCGAAACCGCCGCCGAAATCGAAGCCGATTTTTCCGATACCGAAGGCGATGAATTGGAATTGATCGAAGACGCTTCCGATCTGGGCGACGACAACCATGACATGGCCGAAGTCATGGACAATATGGAAAAGGGCGAAGAATAAGGCTCTCCCGATTTAAGTGCTGGAAATAAAAAGCATCGGATGGTATCTTTTAAAAAGGTTTAATCATCCGATGCTTTTTTGCGTTATGGAGTCGCAGATGCTTTTTCGGACGCTTTTTTTGCTGTTTTTGTGTTCCGCCACGGCGGCTCAAGCCGCGTGCGACTGGGCGGAAAGCGCCGAACGCGCCGGAAAATCGGGCATCGCGTTAATGCAGTACATGTATTGCGCCGAAGAAGAAAACGATCCCGAATCGCAATATAAGCTAGGCTCTATATTCTATCAGGGGCAAATCATCAAAAAACCCGATTTTAAACGCGCCGTCGTCTATTTCACTTTGGCAGCCAGAAACGGATACGCCCCCGCTCAATCAAAGCTGGGATTGCTTTATTGGCGCGGCGAAGGCATCGAAAAAGATATGAACCAAGCTTTTAAGTGGCTTTATCTGGCTCAGGAACCGACCGACCTGCGCTGGTTCTACAAAGCAGGCGCCACGACCGACCCGTCCGCAAAAAAACTCTATGACCAAATCAGCAGGACGGAACCCGTCAAAACCTCTTTGGCAAAAGAATTGAAAGATAAAAATCCCGGCGCTTCGGGCTCTTTGTTCCCCAAAGTTTCGGAATTCCAACATTCAAATCTGACTTCCGCAGGACAAAAATATCTTTCTCAAACGGACTATAACGCTTTGCAAAGATATTTGGACGGCTTGGCAAACGCCGTCTTAAACTCTGATAATTTCGATTTGAAAAAAACGCCCGTCCTGAATATCTTAAAAAACAAAATGTACCCCCCTGTTGCCAACTGATTTCTTTCGGAAAAAAAATCGTGACTAAAAAATTGTTTATCAAGACCTTCGGCTGTCAAATGAATGTCTATGACTCCGCGCGCATCGCGGACATTATGCGCGGATTGGGATATGAAGAAACCGACAGCCCCGAAAACGCCGACATGGTCGTTTTTAATACTTGCCATATCCGCGAAAAAGCTTCGGAAAAAATCTTTTCGGAATTGGGGCGGTTCAAACCGATTAAAGAAGCTCGGCGCAAAGAAGGAAAAGACCTGATCATCGTCGTTGCGGGCTGTGTCGTTCAGGCGGAAAGCGACGAATTCATGAACCGCGCAAAATTCGTCGATATCGCCATGGGACCTCAGACTTATCACCGTCTGCCCGAAATGTTGCGAAAACTGCAGGACAAAAACAAACATCTGCGTATTATCGATACGGATTTTCCAGCCGAACCGAAGTTTGACTTTTTACCCGATGCCCGCGCGACGGGCGTATCTTCTTTTCTGGCGATTCAGGAAGGGTGCGACCGTTTTTGTTCGTATTGCGTCGTTCCCTATACCCGCGGTGCGGAATATTCCCGCGACGCTGCGGGTATTTTGAAAGAAGCCCGCGAATTGGCGGATTCGGGTACAAAAGAAATCATGCTGTTGGGGCAAAACGTCAATGCATGGCACGGCGAAGGATTGGACGGCAATACGTGGGATTTAAGCCGACTGATTGCAAAAATCGCGGAAATCGACGGCATTTGGCGCATCCGTTACACGACGTCTTATCCGTCGGACTTTACCGATGACATGATTGCCATGCACCGCGATATTCCCAAGGTTATGCCGTATTTGCATTTGCCCGTCCAGTCGGGTTCCGACCGCATTTTAAAAGCAATGAACCGCCGTTATACGAGGGCTCAATACGAAAACGTCATTGAAAAATTGCGCGCCGCGCGTCCCGACATCGCTTTGTCTTCGGACTTTATCACGGGGTTCCCCGGCGAAACGGAAGAAGATTTTGAACAAACCATGGATTTGGTCAAAAACGTCGGCTTTGCCCAGTCTTATTCTTTTAAGTACAGCGCCCGCCCCGGAACGCCCGCCGCAGGAATGAAAAATCAGATCGACGAAAACGTCAAAGGCGAGCGTCTGGAACGATTGCAAGCGCTGTTAATGCAACAGCACTCGGATTTTAATGCGGGATTTAAGGGAAAAACGGTTGATGTCCTGCCCGAAAGCGTCGGACGCAAGCCCGGAACGCTGTTGGGGCATTCGCCGCAGATGCAGAACGTCGTGTTCAACGGCGATGCGTCGCTGATCGGGAAAATCGTCCCCGTGCGCATTACAAAAACGACCGCCGCCGCGCTGGAAGGAGAAGCCGTTTAAACTGACAGCTTCAGTCGGATTTTCAAATCGTCCGATATCTTTCCCGAAAGAATCAGATCAACGAAATCTTCTTTATCGAGCAACAGAATGTTTTCATGCTCTCCGGCGACCTTTTGTGCATCTTCGTCAAATCCGTCAAATGATGCAAAAACGCCGTAATTGTCATCAACGGCGGCAACAAATTTCCTAACCTCATTTCCGGACGCTTTTTTCCCCAATCTTTTTTTTGCCTGACCATACCATTTTTGCCCGAACGGCCCTGTTCCGTACACATCAATGATAGCTTGGGATTTTCCGACGTCACAAGAACATTTGATGCCTTGAAATTCCATTAAATCAAATAACAGTTTTTCAAAATCTCCTTCCTGCAAATCTTGCATTTTTTTCAAGACGATCTCTTTTATTTTTACGAAAATTTCGTTGAATTCTTTGTTTTCCCGTTCAAAAAAATCTTTATCGTACGCCAAACAATCCGCGTAATTTTTTTCCACATCACTGTTTTCGATACGCCAAAACGACATACGCGGTCCCAATACGCTCCATTTTAAAAGACCTGGAAAATCTAAGTAGTTGATTTCTTTTATTTTTTCAACTTTTCGATAATTCCATATGTCAATGTCATTATCCAAATCAAAATCACGATGCTGTGCTTGTCCGACTACTCGACACAGCGAAAAAGTTTTTTTGCGCGGATTGTAATAAATGACGTAATCATTGATTTCAACGTCCTGGCAAAAGCGACGCAAGCGCGGGGGAAGTTCGTCGTCGCCTGGAGAAAACATTTCCCATCCTACGCCGACGATCCCGTGATTTTCACAGAACTCAACAGCACTTCCGTAAGAACCCAATTTTATTCCCCACGTCTGCATATCGCCCTCCCCGCGCTTTTAATTAACCTAACCTTGCCACAAAGGGATTTCCCTTATTCCATTTAGCTTCATATTTTTCATTTACCTTATAAACGCGAATATCCGCATCATACGATTCAGAAGCCCAAAATACCTTAACAGTTGCATCATATTGATTGTCCGTGAAAAACCATATCTCATCGCCTTGAGCTTCGTAGGAGTCCTTTGTAACGTAAAAATACAAATCAGCCTCGTAAGGATCGTTTACTTTGAACAGCTTAACGTCGGCATCATACGGGTTATCAACAACGAAAACTTTAGCCATCAACCACTCTCCATAAAATTGTTAAAACACAATAAAATAATATTGTTTTAATACAATAAAATCAATATCAAAAAAATTGTATTCTCCCAATATCGCAGAGGAGAATATTGATATGTTGTCGGAAGACGAATTTAAAGCTCTTTTAGGTTTGACCATCAAAAAAATGCGTTACAAAAAAAAACTTTCCTGCGAAAAGCTGGCTGTCAAAAGCAACATCGATTATTCAACGCTTAATTTGATAGAAAACGGCAAACAGACGCCGAGAGCTTATGTTTTATACAAAATCCTTGCCGCTTTGGACGTTGACGTTGTTTCTTTTCTGACGGACGACAGTCTCATCCCTTCCCCGACAGAGCAACTTATTGCGAAAATACAACACTTTGACGTTGAATACGTCGAAGCGCTCAACAAACTGACCGACGACTTTGATATTCGAAAAAAATCAACGGCTTTTTGAAACGGCTTTGGTGAATGCCGCAGTTTTCAACGCGTCTTCTTTTCTTTGTTCGTTCATCAAAGCGCTGTGCAAAGACGGTTTCGACATCGCTTTTTCAAATTCGGCGCCATACGTTCGCGCAACGACCGCCGCGTTGCGGGATCGCATCAAACAGGCATTGACGGCTTGTGTCCTTGAACGGCACTCTTGTTCGTTAAACAAGATGTCCCGCGCACGTTTCGGGTCTTCCGCTTCGGCTTCCAACGCCGCCTTTTGCGCCCAAGCGTCCTTGACAACGGCCTTTGCAAATGCTTGTGTCAGTTCCTGCCCCGTCAAAGACGGATTGGCGCGGCGAACTTCGCGATATACGTCGGCACAACGCTTTTTTTCTTCGGGACTGAGTTCAACGGATTGTTTTGACTCAATCTTTTCTTTCCCTTCGTTGCGGCTTTGCGATGCGAAATTTTCTTCGGCAAAAAACGTTTCGGCAAGCCTGTCCGGCGGCAAAGACGGATTTAAAACTTGCGCCGTACGAATAAAATCGTCGGCAAGCTCAAATACGGCTCCGGTTTTCGGATGATCCGCCCCGTTTTTGTAGACTTCCTGCATCATTTGAGCCAAAGCCCCTGGAGAATCGCATTCCTTTGCCAACGAACGAAACGCTTCTTCCGTTTCATTCGAATAGCTGTATTTCGCAACGATTTCTTTATTTTTTTCCATCAGCTGCGCATCGGTCATGCCCCGCGTTTCTTTTGCCAGAGCGTCGGCATTCTCAACAATGTGACGCAGCATTTTAGGCATGATGTAACGGAAGTTCCCTTCAAGAGTCTTTTTTCCCGCACGGGCATCCTTACGAATTTTTTCAAGCGTCGACATATTGTTGTATAAGCGGGCGTTTATGTCGGGCAAAATCAATACGGGTTCCTGATATTCCTTCAACGTCTTTAAAAAACGAAAGCCTTCGCATTTGCTTTCGTCGTCGGTGCCCAAAGCGTGCGTCATTTCATGCCATGCGCCGCCGTCATGCGTAACGGGCAAAAGCTTGTCCGCAAACGGTTCAAGCTTTTGCTTTGTTTCTTCGGGCAGTTTTTCCAAGCGCGACTTGTAAAATCCCAGCGGATTCGCCGCTTTGTTTTCGACCATAATAATATGATACGCTGCAACCGTGTTCGTATTGCGCAAATCCTGATACGCGGGCAAAATACGGCTTTTTACGATTGATGTCAGCGCCGCCGCGCGTTCTATGTCCGAAACGCCGTTCAAATTTTCGCGACCGAGCACTTTTAAAATATCTTTCTCGCCCGCTTCGGAACGGGTGTCCTTTGCCAAATCCCCGCCCGTCAGCTGTGCGTAAAAACCGGACAAGCCCGCGTAAAGAGCTTCGGGATCTTTGGCGGGAATGTATTTGTCATATTCCAGCTTGGCTTCTTTTGACAAATCGCCCGCCGTTCGGGCAATCAGTTCTCCTTTAAGCCGCGTTTCGTCAAACGGTTTCCCTGCCGCTTCGGCTTCCGCGCGCGCCAAATCCAAACGTTCCTGTATACCGTCGCTGTCCAACAGTTTGACCGTAAAATCGTCCCCGTAATAAAGTTCGGGGATATGGGGGATCGAATCTTTATTGCCCTGCGGCGTTACCCGTTCCAGATATGCTTTTTGCGAACTTTGAAATGCTGCGTATGTCATGAAAGCCCCAGTATTTTTGTCTATTTTAGCAAACATGCCCCGCCGCGTCAATTTTATGCAAAGCGGCTTTGCTCCTCTTGATTAAGAAATTAAAATTACGCATAATATTTTGAAACGGCTGTTGTTTTTTTAATGAAAGGGTCTTTCGTGTCTAAGAAAAAAGGGCTGCAAAAAGTCAAAGAATACGCCGACAACCATATTTTAATGATTGCCTTGGGTGCTCATAACGACAACGTCAAACGCCTGCAAAAAAAATTGGGCGTCGACATTAAAACAAAAGGAAACCAAATCACCATCGAAGGAGAACAAGACAGCGTCGAACACGCTTTTGACGCTTTGGATCGTCTTTACGGCGTCGCAAAGAAAAACGGCGACGTCAATAATTCCGATATCGACAATATTCTGAATCTGGAAAAGGAAGAAAAAGTTATGGCTCACGAAAAAGAACACTTTAACGCCAAAGAAGAAGACCTGACTTTAAAAACAAAAAAACGTCATATTCAGCCCAGATCTCAGACTCAGGCGGAATATATCCGTGCCATGCGCGATTATGAAATGGTGTTCGGATTGGGCCCTGCCGGTACGGGTAAAACCTTCCTTGCCGTTGCAAAAGCCGTCTCTTTGATGGTTGACGGGCAAATCGATAAAATCATTCTGTCCCGCCCCGCCGTCGAAGCCGGCGAAAATCTGGGCTTTCTCCCCGGAGATTTGAAAGAAAAAATCGATCCCTATCTGCGCCCGCTCTATGACGCTTTGTACGAAATGATGCCTCAGGACGTCGTCGATAAAAAGCTGGAAACTGGCGAAATCGAAGTCGCTCCGCTTGCTTTTATGCGCGGCAGAACGTTGTCAAACGCCATGGTCATTCTGGACGAAGCCCAAAACACAACCCCCATGCAAATGAAAATGTTCCTGACTCGTCTGGGCGAAAATTCACGTATGGTCATTAACGGCGACTTGAGCCAAACCGACTTGCCCCGCGGCGTACAATCGGGATTGGCTGATGCGCTCGATATTCTGGCCGACGTCAAAGAAATCGCAAAAGTAACCTTTACCGAACGCGACGTCGTCCGCCACGGATTGGTCGCACGCATCGTCAAAGCTTACGATAAACGTTACGCTTCCCGCAAAGGCTTGGTCGGATAATGAGCCTGAACGTCGAAATCCGTATCGAAAACGGCAATTGGGAACAGGAAATCCCGAACGCCGAAGAAATCATTCGCAAAGCCGCCGAAAACGCTTGGAAAGAAGGAAATCAAGGCGACTTTAAACTGCCCGTTTCCGACGTCGAAATCAGCGTCCTTTTAACCGATGACAAAACCGTACATACGTTAAATAAAGCCTATCGCAATATCGATAAGCCGACAAACGTTCTGTCTTTTGCGGCGTTGGATGCCGACGACGAACCCGTCGAAGACCCGTTTCTGGCAGGCGATATTATCATCGCTTTTGAAACGACAAAACGCGAAGCCGAAGAAGGAAACAAAACCTTTGCCGACCACCTCTATCACCTGACGGTTCACGGCACGTTGCATTTGTTGGGATATGACCATATCGACGAAAAAGACGCCGAAGTCATGGAAGCTTTGGAAACAAAAATCCTTGCCGCAGCCGGCATCGGCGATCCTTACGGAACGGATGAATGAAAAACTTTTTTAATCGGGTTTGGGGATTTTTCCGATCGGAACGCTTTGTTTCGATTTTGTCGGCTTTGCTGTGCGGCGTAATCGCCGTTCCCGCTTTGCCGCCCTACGGATATATCTTTACCCTCTTTATCGCTTTTAGCGGCTTGATTATCCTGTTGGATCGGGCAAAAAGCGCAAAAAGAGCCTTTGCTTTGGGATACGCCTTCGGGTTCGGATTTTTTTCCGTCGGTTTGGCGTGGGTGTCAAACGCTTTGTTAACCGAAGGCATGGGATTTGCCGCTTTGGCGCCTTTGCCGCCGATAGGCTTCGGTATTTGGGGCGGATTCTTTCCCGCCTGCGTTTGTCTGGTCGCGTATAAAGCCAAGGAAGGATGGCGAAGAATTGCCGTCTTTGCCGCGGCTTGGGGCGTATCGGAATGGGTCAGAGCTTGGCTGTTCACGGGATTTCCTTGGAACCTGATCGCCACCGTGTGGACACCTTATCCCGAAATGTTGCAAACGGCTTCCGTTTGGGGAGCTTACGGGCTGAGCGCTTTTACCGTGTTCTCCGTATCGCTTTGCTCTTTGCTTTACAGAAAAAATTTGCCCGAAAAAGGAAGCGCCTCATGGATGCCGGGGGTGTATTCCAAAACGACGGCGTGCGTACTGGCGCTTATTTTTGGAGCCTTCGCCTTGTTCGGCGTAAATCGGCTAAAGGATAATTCACTTCTGCCTGACGACAATATTCGCGGAATAAAAATCCGTTTGGTTCAGCCCGACATTCCGCAAGGGCAAAAATGGAACAAAGCTCAAGCCGAAGAAATGCTGATGAAACACGTTCATCTGAGCAGAGAAAAAGGCGCCGAAACGCTGACTCATGTCATTTGGCCGGAAACGGCAACCCAATTCCTGTTGGAACAGGATGAATTCGCACGCGCCATGGCCATAAATGCCCTGAAACCGGGAGCCGTTCTGATAACGGGCGGATTGCGCATCGAAAAAGATAAAGCGCCTTTAAATCCGAGTTTCCCCTTTAAATTATACAACAGCATCCTTGTCTTTGACGATGCGGGGTACCTGTTGGCAAAATACGATAAATCCCATTTGGTGCCTTTCGGAGAATATGCGCCGCTTCGATCCACATTACCTTTTATGAAAAAATTTACGCCGGGAGCCGTTGACTTTTCTTCGGGCGACGGAGTTAAAACCGTAAACATGAAACGCCAACTTCCCGTCGGAATGCTGGTTTGTTACGAAGTCATCTTTCCCGCAGAAGTCGTTGACGAAGATAACCGACCTTATTGGTTGTTAAACGTTACCAACGACGGGTGGTACGGAAACAGCGCAGGACCTTATCAGCATTTTGCCGCCGCGCAAATGCGCGCCGTCGAAGAAGGAATCCCGCTGGTTCGCGCCGCAAATACGGGAATCAGCGGCGTGATCGACGCTTACGGCGTCGTTCGTGCTTCTCTGCCTTTGGGAACAAAAGGCTATCTCGATACGGGATTGCCGCGCAGAACACCGAACCCGACGCTTTATGCCAGATTCGGAAACGCGATTCCGTTAGGGCTTTTTGCCGTCGTTTTGCTGTTAGCCTTTTTCTTCCCCGCGTCTTCAAAAAAAGTTTCAGGAGAAAATGTATGAAACGCTTAATCCTCTTATCCGCCGTCATCCTTTGTCTGGGCGCCTGCCAAAATGCTTATCATTCGGAAACGTATGATGTCTCCGACACATACGGAGAAATTTTTGAAGGTCGTTTGCAACCTTACGATATGCGGTCAAATTAAAAAAAATCCCCCGATGCGTTCGGGGATTTTTTTACCTGTTTTGCGATTCAAACGCGTTTACGGCATTGATGACTTCCGTTGAAGACGACAAAGAAAGCAAACTGTTCGCGTAACTTGCCATATCGCTCATTTTCATGGATCTGATGCGTTCTTTGACCATGGCAACGTTTGTTGCCGGCATGGAAAGTTCGCGCACGCCAAGCCCCAGCAACAAAGCGGCGTAACGTGCGTTTGCCGCCATTTCGCCGCAGACGCACAACGGAATATTTGCTTCTTTGGCAGCATCAGCCGTCATTTTAATCAGCTTTAAAACCGCGGGATGCAACGGGTTAAATAAAGACGACACCGCCGCGTCCGTGCGATCCACCGCCAAAGCGTACTGAATTAAATCGTTGGTACCGATGGACATAAAATCACAGTGGCGCGCCAAGACCGATGCGTTCAACGCGGCACCCGGAATTTCGATCATCACCCCCAAAGGGACGCGTTCGCCGATCGGTGTCCCCGCGGCTCGCAGACGGTCGGCGACACGGTTAAAGATTTCGCGCGCCGATACGACTTCTTCCACGGAACAGACCATCGGCAGCAAAACGCGCACGTCGGCATACGCCGCGACCCTGAGCACGGCGGCAAATTGTGTCGCCAAAAGCTCGGGAAAACGCAGTGCGTAACGGATACCGCGCACGCCCAAAGCGGGATTTTGAGACGATGATGTATTTAAAAGGGTCGGGCACTTGTCGCCTCCGACGTCAAAAGTACGAAACGTTACGGGTTTGCCTTCCATTCTGGCAGTGACACCTTTTAAAATTTCAAACTGTTCATCTTCGGAAGGCAGATCGTTCCTGTTCATAAACATGTATTCGCTGCGCAACAACCCGATACCGTCCACGCCCGCCTGAACCAGAATTTCCAATTCGGTCGGTAAATCGATATTGCCTTTCAGGCTGACGGACACGCCGTCCTGAGTAACGGAAGGCAGGCTGCGCAACCGTTTTAAAGAACGTTTCCAGCGTAAAAAATCCGCGCGGTATTTTCTGTAACGGTCGACCTCTTCCTGAGACGGGCAAATAATAATTTTGCCGTACGTGCCGTCTATAATGACGATGTCGCCCGTTCTGGCGGAAGTCAGTAAATTCGGCGCGGCAACAACGGCTGGGATACCCAGCGAGCGCGCCAACAATCCCGTATGGCTTTGCGGAGACCCCGTCATCGTTGCAAAAGCCGCCACTTTTTTGGGATCCAACAAAGCCGTATCCGCCGCGCTTAAATCGCGCGCCAAAATTACCGCGTTTTCGGGCAGTTGAGAAAAATTCTCCTGCGCTCCGCCCATCAGGTTTCGAATCAAACGTCTGCCTACGCCGCGAATGTCTTCAAGTCTTGAAGCAATATACGCGTCGTCCATTGCGGCAAAAGCATCCGCAATCAGACCGATTTCAACCTGAACCGCGGCTTCCGCATTGATTAAATCGTTCTTTATGCGGTTTTGAACACCGCTGAGAAGCCGCGATCCGTTCAGCATATGACGGTACACGTCAAACAAATAGCTGACGGGATCGTCTTCCAAAACGCCTTTCGCCTGTTCCCACAACAGCTCAAACTGACCGGACGTTTCCCTGACCGCCGTCAAAAAACGTTTGCATTCCCCTTCAACCGCGTCCGCCGTTATCCGATATTGCGGCACCGCCGTCAAAAGATTGTCATAAACATATGCACGCCCGATGACAATGCCCGGCGAAACCCCCTTGCCCTGACAAGTCGTTTCTTTGCCCCGAACAATAACAGTGCCGGCAACGTCCTGCGGAATTTCGTCCCCCGCGCGACAAACGCGCTTAATCTTCGTGAAATTTGTCATTGACCAACTGTTCCAATGCGTCAAGAGCCTCTTGAGCTTCAAGCCCACGGCAGGTTACTTTGATTTCCGTCCCGATGGAAGCCCCCAGCATCATCAATCCCATTATGGATTGACCGCTGACTTCCTGACCTTTGCGTTCGACAGAAATGTCGGCGTCGTACTTTTCCGCCGTCTTGGCAAACGCCGCCGCCGCACGCGCATGAAGCCCGCGAACATTCTTTATCTTTAATACGGCAGAAACTTCGTCCGCTTGCACGTTCCCCTCCCGAACTAGTCGCGCTTCAACAACGCTGAAGCTACGTTTATGTATTTCCTGCCCGCATCCTGCGCCAATGCCGACGTTTCCTGTAACGTATGCGTCCCGCGTATCTGGGCAAGCTTGATTAACATCGGCAAATTCATTCCCGCAATAACTTCTATATTTTTGCCTTCCATTACGGAAATCGCCAAATTCGAAGGCGTCCCGCCGAACATGTCCGTCAAAACAACCACTCCGGAACCTTTGTCAACCGCCGACAGCTTCGTTTGTATTTCTTCCCGCCGACGCTCCATGTCATCATTGGGAAAAATGCAAACCGTTTCTACAGCTTCCTGCGGACCGACAACGTGTTCCATCGCAGATTTCATCTCGTCCGCCAAATGCCCGTGCGAAACCAATACCAATCCTATCATCTTACCCTCTTTCCTGATCATGCGCCCGCTTGTCCAGTTCGCGATGCGTCAATGTTACAATATACCCTTTGCGCCCCGAAAGCCATTCATAAAGCCGTTCGGCAACGTAAACCGATCGGTGCTTGCCTCCCGTACAGCCGACGGCTATCGTTAAATAATGCTTCCCTTCCTTTAAAAAACGGGGAAAAAGCGGATCCAAAAAATCCTTTAACCGGCGGAAAAATTCCGCAAAATCTTCGTCTTCCGATATGTATGCCGCAACTCTTGCATCACGACCCGTCAACGGTCGAAGTTCCGGAACATAATGCGGATTGCGCAAAAAACGAACGTCAAAAACTAAATCCGCTTCTCGAGGGATGCCTTCCCTGTACGAAAAAGACATCACCGACAAAACGGGATCGTTTTCCTTTTTCGACAACAGTTTGTTTTCAACATATAAACGCAAGTCGGACGCTTTTAAATCCGTCGTGTCAATGACAATATCCGCCCTCTCCCTGACCAGAGCCGTCATCCGCCGTTCGGCAGCTATGCCTTCCGCAACGCCTTTGTCTTTTGCCAACGGATGCGAACGCCGCGTTTCCGTAAACCGACGCAACAATTTATCGTCGTCGCAATCCAAAAAAACCGTCTTTAATGATACGTTCGGATTTAAGGAAACTTCCCGACAGGCGCGAGAATAATTTTCCGGATTAAAATCACGCGTTCGCGCATCTATGCCGACCGCCAAAGGAACCCCTGTCTCGGAAGCCCCGGACACCGCCGATGACAGCAACGATAACGGAAGATTGTCGATAACTTCGCATCCGATGTCCTCCAACGCCTTTAATGCCGTCGTCTTCCCGGCTCCGGACATTCCGGTGATTACAAACAGAGATCGTGTCATTCCGCCAACCCTCTTCCTTGCGAAAATACCGACAAGGCAAGCTTTACCTTTGCCGTCGCAGAAGCCGTCTTCGGATCCAGCTTTAATACGGGAACCCTCACGCCTTCTATCGTTTCAAACATCGTGTCGGGCATTCGTTCTATCTCGCAAGCCTGACATAAATCAACCTTTAAAAAAACCTCGGTCTTTTCCGAATACGGCATCGGAACAATGCCTAAGCCGCGCACTTCCAACAAACCTTTGATGCGTTCGGGAACAACCGCTTCCAAAACGCCGTCCCGATTGCAAAGATCAACCCTGTCGTCGGCAACCAGCTTCGCTCCTTCGTCTATCAGCCGAAGGCTCATATCCGACTTGCCGCTGCCGGAATGGCCGCAAAACAAAACGCCTTTACCTTCCCATTCCACACATGACGCATGATATAACGGCATTATGCTTTCCTTTCGTTTAACGGCAATATCACAACAAATCGGGCTCCGCAAATTTTTCCGTCCCCGTCTTTGCGGTTAGTCGCATAAATCACACCGCCCAGCCCCGTAACGATCTTTTCGGAAATCGACAGGCCAAGCCCCGAATGATGTCCGAATTGTTCGCCCGTCGGCCGTTCGCAGTAAAAACGACGGAACAGTTTTTCTTCATCGCCCGGAGGTATGCCGGAACCTTCATCGTCAAATTCCAAAACAACGTTATGATCCTTTTTCCTTGCCGAAACCCTGATCGTTCCGTTATCCGGTGAAAAAGATATCGCATTGCCGATCAAATTGTAAAAAACCTGTGCCAAACGGGTTTCCATACCTTGGACGACCGCTTTTTCGGGCATGCTTTTTCCCCAGTCCAAAACAAAACGAAGCCCGCGTTCCTGCGCGTCTTTGCCCAGATTATAGACTTCTGTCATCGACGACAGCAAAGAATGTATTTCAACGGGTTCGAATTCTTCGCGCGACAATTCCGCATCCAATCGGGACAAATTTGAAATGTCGGTAATCAGTCTGTCCAAACGCAAAATGTCTTCGCGAATAATTTTCATCAGGCGTTGTTTTTTTTCGGGATCCGAAATCATATCCAGCGTTTCAACCGCACTGCGCATGGACGACAGCGGATTTTTAATTTCGTGAGCAACGTCGGCGGCAAAGCGTTCCGTCGCATCAAGACGTTCCCACAAAGCATCGGTCATTTTTATCAAAGCCCCCGACAAATCTCCGATTTCGTCTTTGCGTCCCGTTTCGTCGGGAATGACCTGCCGCCTGCCTCCGCCGACGCGGATGTTCACTGCCGCAGAAGACAGCTTGTTTAACGGCGTTACAATCGTCCGCACCATAAAAAACGACAGCAGTATCGTCACGACAAACGCCACCGTAAACAGTCTTAAAACCGCCAAACGGAATGCCACCAGATTGCGAATGACGTTTTCCATACCGCCGTTGACCAGTAAAGCGCCGATGATTTGATCGTTATAAATAATCGGAAGTGCCGCGCTTAAAATTTGACCTTCCCCTTCTTTGTAGCGGATTTTATAGGAAAAGACACCGTCACCCAGCGCCGTTCCGACTTCTTCATAATCGAATGCCGTTTGATTTTTGGGTTCGTCATAGGCAGGCAATTTTTTGGAAGCAAAAAAATCCCCCCACCAAAAAAAGTCCGCCGTATCCTTTTTGGCACCGTCGGGCAAAGCCGACCCCGTTTGAAGACTGTCCGCCGTCAACACTCCGTTATGGTCGAACAAACGGACGCGAACGTTGTTCAAAGACGCCAACCGCCTCAAAATATGACGGGCGGGAAAAGCATCCAAACGAAAAACTTCGCGCGGCGCACGCGACAATAAATCTCCCGAACGCCCGAAATCGCCGTCCGTTAAAAAATCTTCGCGAAACGCGCGGGGATGAAAAAAACCTTCTTCTTCCGACCTGTCCTGCCCCGTCGGCAACAGCGAAGAAATAAATTCCGAAGTAACCGCCCCTTCGCCGACGGCAACGGAAATCAGTTCCGCCTGAACCTTTAAAAATTTAATTTCCCCTTCGATCAGACCTTTCTGATAATGGTCCATATAAAACATGCCGGCAACCAACAACACGGGAGCCAGCGAATTAACCATCAACAGCCGCCACGCCAAAGGAGAACGAACGAAAAAGCTTTTTAAAAAAGAACAAAATGCCCCGCCCGCTTTCGATAAGCTTTCAAACACAAAGCTTTTCCGAATGTTCGCGACAAGGCTCACGCAATCAGCCCTCCCGATAACGGTAGCCGACGCCGTACAGCGTTTCTATGCGGGCAAAAGAATCGTCTATTTCTTTAAACTTTCGCCGCAACCGTTTGATATGACTGTCAACCGTCCTGTCGTCCACATAAACGTTCGAACCGTACGCAACGTCTATCAGCTGGTCACGCGTCTTAACAAACCCCGGTTTTTCAACCAAAGCATACAATATCAAAAATTCCGTAATCGTCAAATCAAGAGGCTTTCCTTTCCACGTACAGGAATGCCGCGTTTTATCCATCAACAAATCGCCGCGTTCGATCAGCGCGTCTTCTTCTTTATTTTCACCGTCTGGAGCATTTTGTGCGTCCAATCGCCGCAACAGCGTTTTTATTCGCGCAATCAGCAAATGTTGCGAAAACGGCTTTTTAATATAATCGTCCGCCCCCATCCGCAACCCGCACAGTTCGTCGATCTCATCATCTTTGCTGGTTAAAAAAATCACGGGGACGTTCGATTTTTCCCGAATGCGGCGCAACGTTTCCATCCCGTCCATACGCGGCATCTTGATATCCAAAACGACCAAGTCCACCTGTTCTTTTAAAACGCCTTCCAATCCGGAAACGCCGTCCGTATAGGTAAATACCTGAAAGCCTTCCTCTTCCAAAACCATCGAAACGGAAGTCAGAATATTTTGGTCATCGTCTATCAGTGCTATTTTATGGCTCACCGTTTCCTCCGTCGTTTTGGATGGTTCGGCGTTTATTTTAACAGCTCGGCTTTTTGAAATAAAGCCTTATATTTCCTTCTTTTGCGCCGCAGATTTCAGCTGTCCGCACGCTGCCATGATGTCTTTGCCGCGCGACGACCTGATCGGCGCCGCATAATTCTTTGACGACAGAATTTCGGCAAAACGTTCAATGCGTTTGCGCGGCGAACATTTAAAGCCGCTGCCTTCCCATTCGTTAAAGGGAATCAGATTAAATTTGACCGCCAACCCTTTGACCAAACGCATCAATTCGCGCGCATCGGCTTCGGAATCGTTCACGCCGTCAAGCATGACGTATTCCATCGTTATGTACTGAAGCCTGCCTTCATGAGCCTGAAATTCCCGACACGCCGCCATCAGTTCGCTTAACGGATACTTGCGGTTAATGGGCATAATCCGATCTCGAACCTCGTCCGTCGGCGCGTGCAGACTGATCGCCAGCTTGACCCCCAAATCACGCGCAACGTTCGGTATCAACGGCGCAATCCCCGACGTCGAAAGCGTTATGCGACGTTTCGATATCGCCATCCCGTCGGGATGCATGATGATTTGCAACGCTTTTTTCGTGTTTTCGTAATTCAGCAACGGTTCGCCCATGCCCATCACGACAATGTTCGACAACAGTCTGGGTTCTCCCGCAGGCGGCGTTCCCCATTCTTTATAGCTGTCTTTGGCGGCGGCAAACTGCTGGACGATTTCCGCCGCGCTTAAATTGCGCTGAAACCCTTGAGACCCCGTCCGGCAAAACGCGCATTTGTTCGGACAGCCCGCCTGAGTCGAAATGCAAACCGCGCCTCTGTCTTCTTCGGGAATATAAACGGTTTCGATTTCTTTGCCGTCCGCAAAGCGAAACAGCCACTTGCGCGTGCCGTCCGACGAATTCAGCTCTTTCAACGTTTCGGGACGCCCGACGACATAGCCCTTTTCCACCAATGCCGCCCTCAACCCCTTTGCCAAAGACGTCATTTCCGAAAAATCGCAAACCCCGCGATTATGAATCCAATGCCACAGTTGTTTCGCGCGAAAGGGTTTTTCCCCCATCGCTTCGACTTCACGCGCCATTTCTTCAGCCGAAAGCCCGATCAAATCCGTCGTCATAAAAAGCTACCTCAAAAACATCATTTGGCGCAAACGGGGATCTCCGACGCGCCCTGCCACTTCGTCCGAAGTGCTGAACGTCATCAAAAACGGCACGGCACAAAACATCGCCACGACCGCCCAAGCAAAATCGCCCAAAAAGCACAACCCCATCGCCTGAAAATCCAATTCTCCGTCAGGCTTGAACTTTTTCAACAGCAGTATTCTGTACAACAGCAAAAAAGCAAACATCAGCAAGTATAAATCAAACGTCAACAGTCGCCCGAAAACGGATTCTCCTTCTTTTGCCCCGAAAAAAACCCATAACCCGCACACGACGCCGATGAACGTCGATCGGTGAAACAAAATTCCCGACTGCAAGATAAGAAGGCAAAAATTTACGAATTTCTTAATCATTTTTAAAACCGGTCTTGCTAAAAAGATAAAAGCCCGTTATGACTTGCGTCCGATCATCCGAACATCACAGGAGGTTCAAAGATGCAAAAGACTTCCCCCTCTTGCGCCCTGCCGTCAAAAACAGAGCCCCTTGAACAAAACGTCCGCGAATTTACTACAACGCCGCCCGCCAGGAATCAAGACAAAATGCCTTTTTTATACCTGACCATGCGCGAACCGCCCGCCGATTACAAAAACGTTCCCGACAACGCGAAAAAGCTCTACCGCGTCATCAAGCTGAACAATCAATCGTAATCGTTTAAAGGAAATATCGGACGTTCGTAAATCCCGATCAACACGTCCGTCGCATAAGGGCTGGGCTGGTTATAACACGTCGGCGCCGCAATGCTTTTATAGCAATAGACTTTTTCCGCCTTCCAATCGGGGCGCGCCGCGCGAGCCAGTTCGGCGGGCGTCATGCAAAATTTGCCTTCCCCTTTGATAAATCGTTCGACCGAACATTCCTTTCCCGTCACCCAAGAAGCGACATGGTCTTCCATCATTTTTCCCGTTATTGACAAAGATACGGCTTCGCCCATTCCCCACGTCACCAACGGAGACGTCCCCATCGGCATATGGGCGTTTTGCGTCGTCCACCAACACCCCGAAAGCATCAATACACAGAAAATCAAAAAGACCCGTTTCATTTTTTCCATCCGCAACTTTCTTAAAAGCTATCATAAACGGGCAAATGTAAAAAAGACAAATCTGACTTGCCCCGAACGTATTTTAATTATAGGTTAATCAGAATCATTTTTCATTCTTTTTAAGGAGAACATCCGTGGCAGTACAGGATCAAGACCCGCTACAGGCGGAAATTCTTCGCGAAGTCGCCGAAGAAATCAGGGATGAACAATATAAAAAACTGTGGAAAAAAATCGGACCGTACATAACGGCTGTCATCATCGCCCTGCTGGCTGCCGCCGCCGGATACGAATATTATAAATATGACAAGCATCAAACGGAATTAAAGGAATCCTTTGAACTTCAGGACGCTTTGGTCATGCTGCGCGACGGAAACGTCAAAGATGCCGAAGCCTCGCTGAAGGATATGAGCCAAAACGCAAAATCGGGATACCGTTTTCTGGCTGCCATGCATTACGCCGGCGTTCTGGCGGAACAAAACAATTCCGAAGAAGCCGTTGCCGTTTTAAACGAACTGGCAACAAACAGCGAAACGCCGGCTCCGTTGCAGGCGGTCGCGCTGTTAAACAAAGTCGCTTTGGCTGCCGATTTGGAAAATGCCGATTACAAAGCTTTGACGGCGGAACTGGCTCCCATGACGGATCCGAACAGTCCTTGGGCGGCAGACGCGCTTGAATTGACGGCGTTGATGGCTTTGCGTCAAAACGATAACGAAAAAGCCAAAGCCGCCCTGCAAAGCATTATCGGGTTGCAAAACATTCCCGACGCCGTTCGCCAAAGGGCTTCGGAAAATCTGACTTTGCTGAACGCGGCCAAGTAATTCCGGAGAAAACCGCATGACGCCCCTTGCTTCCCGTATCGCCGCATGTCTGGCTTTGTTTTGCCTGAGTGCCTGTGCCGGAGGTTCCGATATCCAGGACGCTTCCGTGTCGGGCAAACGCCTTTCCGTTTTGAGCTACGGCGAAAACAATATTCCGAGCAACGATGATTTGAAAAAAATCATCGAATTGCCCGAACCCGTACACTTAACCGAATGGAAACAAGCGGGCGGATTGCCTCATCACGCGATGCAAAACCCCTATATTCCCGCCAGAATCGTTGAAGCATGGCGCGAAAATATCGGAACCGGAAGCAGCGATGACGATTTGCTGATCGCAGAACCCGTCGGCGAAAACGGCGTCATCTATACCATAGATTCCAGAGCAAAAATTACCGCTTTTGCCGTCAGAAACGGCCGAAAACTGTGGAGCGTCTCCCCCTTAAAAAGAAAAGAAACTTCGGGCGTCAGCGTGTTGGGCGCAGGTTTGGCTTTGGATAACGGTATGCTTTTCGCCTCAACGGGCGCTGGCTATGTCGTGGCTTTGGACGCGAAAAACGGGCGCGAAATTTGGCGCACGCGGTTGACTTCCCCCGTCCGTTCCGCTCCTGCCGTTTATGGCGGACGTCTTTATGTCCTGACCTCGGACAACAAGCTGGTCGCTTTGGCGGAAGATGACGGACGCATTTTATGGCAGCATTACGCTTTTCTGGAATCCGTTTCTTTTCTGGGCAAAGCAGCTCCCGCCCTTAACGACGGCATCGGCGTCGCTGTCTTTGCCTCCGGCGAAGTGCTGGCATTCAGACCTGAAAACGGCAGCATTTTATGGTCCGAAGCATTGGGCGCCGCAAAAACAAACGATGCCGCCGCCGAAATCAACGATATCCGCGCAAGACCCGTCATCTATAACGACAAAGTCTTTGTCATTACCAGCGGAGGATTGCTTTCCGCTTTGGACATAAAGACCGGAGGCGCCGTATGGGAACGCGAAATCGCAGGCATTAATCAACCGTGGTTGGCGGGAAACACTCTGTACGTCATGTCAGCCGAGGGCGAATTAAACGCTTTGGAAGCCGATACGGGAAAAATCCTGTGGCAAAACAGTCTGGCTAAATGGAAAGACCCCGAAACCAAAAAAGAACGTTTGTTGTGGACGGGCCCCGTCATGGCAGGCAATCGTCTGCTTTTGACGAATTCGGACGGGAAAGCCGTCGCCGTCGCGCCTCAAACGGGCACCATCATCGGATGGGACGACATTGACGAATCAGGGACTCTGCCCCCCGTCGTCATCAACGATACTTTATTCTTTCTGACACATAACGCAAACTTGGCGGCATTCAGATAATGACAGCAGTAATTTCTTTGGTCGGACGCACGAACGTCGGAAAATCGACTTTGTTTAACCGCCTGACGGGGCGTAAAAAAGCTTTGGTGCATGACAGACCGGGCGTAACCCGCGACCGAAGGGAAGGCGCCGCCGTTTTGTATAAATGCCCCTTTACCGTCATTGATACCGCCGGGTTAGAACATACGGGCGAACTGGCCGCGTCAATGTGGAAACAGACTCAAAAAGCGTTGGAAGCTTCGGATGCCGTCGTATTTATCGTTGATGTGCGCTCGGGCGTAACGCCTTTGGATAAAAAAGCGGCTCAAACGCTGCGCAAAGTCGGAAAGCCCGTCATTTTGGCGGCAAATAAAGCCGAAGGGCGCGATTTCGCCATGCACGACTTGTACGCGTTGGGCTTTGGCGAACCCGTATTGATTTCCGCCGAACACGGGTTGGGCATGGGCGATTTGTTTGAAGCCCTGTCTCCTTATATCCGCCCCGAAAAAAGCGAAGAAGACAACGAAAGTTCGAAAAAACGCGAGCGCAAACGCAAAAATAAAGACGACGTCATTGATCTGAACGACGAAACCGTTGAAGAAGAAAACCTTGAAAACCGCATTATCGACGTTGCCATCGTGGGACGCCCGAACGTCGGAAAATCGACGTTGGTCAATCGCCTGCTGGGCGAAGACCGTATGCTGACGGGACCTTTGGCGGGGCTGACACGGGATTCCATTTCCATAAACTGGGAATACAAAGGGCGCAAAATGCGCTTAACCGACACGGCGGGACTGCGCAAACATTCAAAAGTCGAAGACGATTTGGAACGTTTGTCCGCCGCCGATACGAAACGTGCCGCCTTTTTGGCTCAGGTCGTCATTTTGGTGTTGGACGCCGACGCCATTTTGGACAAGCAGGATTTGACCATTGCCCGCCAAGTCTTTGACGAAGGGCGCGCGCTGATTATCGCCGTCAACAAATGGGACGCCGTCAAAGATAAAAAAGAAGCTCTGAACCGTTTAAACGAACGTTTGGAAACGTCTTTGACACAGGTCAAGGGATTAAAAACCGTTACCGTTTCGGCACGGACGGGCGAAGGATTGGACAAACTGATGCAGGCGGTATTGGATGTGTATGCCGTTTGGAACACCCGCATTTCGACGGGAAAGCTGAACCGTTGGTTGACGGCGATGACGGAAAATACGCCGCCGCCTTTATCGGCGACCAAACGCCCGATCCCGTTAAAGTACATTACGCAAATTAAAACGCGCCCGCCGACATTTGCTTTGTTTTCCAGCAATCCCGAAAAGCTGCCGGAATCTTATTTGCGTTATTTGATGCGCGGGATGGCGCGCGATTTGAAAATGGAAGGCGTGCCCATACGCGTTTTGATGCGCAAGGCAAAGAACCCGTACGCAAAATAAAAAATTTACCGAATAAAAAAGCTTACCAAATATGCAGGGAACGTTCTTCTTCGTCGGACAGACGGCGCACCGTTTCGCAATAATCGCACCAGCTTTCCATGGATTCGCCCAACAGGCGGCGGATTAAATCATTAATGGTTTCGCCGTTTTCGACGGCTTGGGTTTCCAGTTGGGAATATAAAGGATCGTCCAACTTTAACGAAACGATTTTTGTTTTTCGGATATCCGCCGTCATATTTTTGCCCTTTCCTTTAACTCTGTTTTAAGTCTTTAAAGGCTATGTTTCGATTCTGTTCTCTTACTTATTAAAAAACAGTAACCTTTAATTTAAAAAGTGTCGGAAATGACGGCAAAGAAAACGCGAGCCTCTCAAAAACGCCAAAAATCCGCCGAGTCGAAGAGTAAAACAAAACAAAAGGCAAAGGCAAGAAAAAAACTTGTTTTTTTTGAGTCGTTTTTTCGAATCCTGCCGAAAAAGCCGATTCTCCGATTCGTTTTTTTGTGCGGCATCTTATGTTTTTGCGCTTTAAGCGGCTTTGTCGGATACTGCTATTTCACGTTGCCCGACATGGCTGCCGCCGCAATGACCCGCCCGCCGAAAATTACTTTGACGGCCGCCGACGGCACCCATATCGCCACTTACGGTTCGCAATACGGCAGACCCGTCGTTCTCAGCGAACTGCCCCCTCACGTCTATCAGGCGGTCATCGCCATCGAAGACCGCCGATTTTATTCTCATTTCGGCATCGACCCGAGATCCGTGGCTCGCGCGGTAATCACAAACGTTCTAAAAAAACGGAAAGCCCAAGGTGCCAGCACGATTACTCAGCAGGTTGCCAAAAACCTCTTTCTGACCAACGAAAAAACGTTTACGCGAAAAGTCCGCGAATTGCTTTTGGCTTTCAAGCTGGAACACCTGCTGACAAAAGACCAAATCCTGACCATCTATTTAAACCGCGTTTATCTGGGGGCGGGCACTTACGGCATTAACGCCGCCGCCCGAAAATATTACGGCATCGACGCCAAAGACCTGAACCTTTATCAGTCCGCGGTCATTGCGGGATTACTCAAAGCACCGACACGCTATAATCCTTTGGCTCATCCCGAAGCCTCTTACAAGCGTGCCCGCCTCGTTTTGGCAGCAATGGCGCAATCAGGATTCATTTCTGCCAGAAAAGGCTTAAATGCCGCCGAAAGCGGTGCCAAAGCGGGACAGCATAAGAACAAGGCGTTCCTTTATTTCGCCGACTGGGTCGCCGAAGAACTTGACGCCTATCTGGGCAGCATTTCCCAAGACGTTACCGTCATTACGACCCTGTCGCCCAAAATACAAAAAGAAACGGACAAAGCATTAAAAGACGCCTTATCCTCGCAGGAAGCCGCCGAAAAACAAGTATCGCAAGGAGCCGCCGTCGTTATGGATCGCGACGGCGCCGTTCTGGCAATGAACGGAGGACGCGATTACGGTCAAAGCCAATTTAATCGCGCCGTCGAAGCCAAACGGCAAATCGGGTCAACCGTAAAACCTTTTGTTTATCTGGCTGCGTTTGAAAACGGGGCTTCACCGAACGACATCGTTTCCGACACTCCCGTCAGTTACGGCGGTTGGACTCCCAAAAATTTCGGAAACACCTATTACGGCGACATTACGTTAAGCGAAGCCTTAATTCGTTCCGTCAATACGGTTGCCGTCAAAACCGCCGTTAAAACGGGCGTTTCACGCGTTTTAAAAACGGCTCGGAAATTCAGAGCCGTCACCAAAGACTGCGAACCCAACGCCGCCATTGCTTTGGGCGTTTGCCAAACGCGTCTGATCGATCTGGTTTCGGCTTATGCGGCGCTGGGCAACGGCGGATACGGCGTAACGCCTTACGGCATTACGGAAATTATCGGTGCGGACGGCACAATATTGTACCAGCGTTCTTCCGAAGGGCGTTCCAGATTGACCAATCCGAAATATCTGGCGGACTTGGATGCCGTCTTATTTGACGTTATTTTGCGCGGCACGGGAAAAAGAGCCAACCCCGGAATTCCCGCCAAAGGAAAATCCGGCACGACCCAAAACTATCGCGACGCCTGGTTTGTCGGATATACCGACGATGTCGCCCTGGGCGTATGGCTGGGCAACGACGACGAAACGCCGACAAACGGCGTGACCGGGGGCGGATTGCCTGCCGAAATTTGGAAAAACATCGTTAAAAATATTTCTTATTCGGGATGATAGCGCGGATATTTTCCCTGCAAAATATCGTCTATTGACGACAAATCCTTGTTAAACAGGCTGCGGTAAATCCAATAATTCGCCATGACTTTTTTAACGAATCCCCGCGTTTCCCGAGACGGTATCCCTTCGACGAACATCAACGGGTCATTAACGAAATCTTTTCGTTTTTGCCAACGCACGCTGTTGCGCGGACCGCAGTTGTATGCCGCAATCGCCATCAGCAAATTGCCGTTAATCGCTTTATTGTTCAGCAACGTGCGCACCAACTCCTGCCCCAACATCAGATTATAGGGAATACGGTGCAAACGGCTGAGCTGATAACGTTTTCCCAAACGTTTTGCCATCAGTCTTGCCGTCGACGGCATCAGCTGCATAACGCCGCGCGCTCCGGCTTTGCTGAACGCCCTGTTTTTAAAACAGGATTCTTGGCGCACAAAAGCATAGATCAACGCCCGATCCACCTGCCAACCGTTGGAAGGCGTCCAGTTCGGATAAGGATAAAGCGCACTGTCGCCGTCGGGCGTTTCGATTTCGCCGCTTAATCCCGTCAGACGAACTGCCAAATCTGGATATTCTTCTATGGTTTCGGCGTACGCGATCAACTGTTTGCGCAACGATTTCTTTTCCGCGTACAGCTTAATCAGTTCTTTTTCCGCGGCATCCATCTGACCGATCTGTATCAAAGCCGCCGCGCGTTTGCCGCCTTTTTGTTCCAGAACCGCCGCCGTATCAACCTTTTCGACTTCGGGACGTTTCCACGAATGCCCGATCGACCATCCCAAAGCGCGCTGAGCCAACAAACCGTAAAACGAACGCGGAGACGATAACGCCGCCTGACGCAAATATTCGTTGACCTCATAATATTTGTCGTTTTTCATCAAAGCCCGCGTCGCCCAGTATGCTCCGGCAGACTTTAACGTCGGTATCGATTTCGGATGGTTTGCTACTTTTTTAAAATTGATTTCGGCGTTTTCATAATCTTTCAATCGCCACGCCACAATTCCCGCGACCCACGGCGCCAAAGGATTGCGCTTTGCCGAACGGGAAAGAGGCTCTTGAATCGTTTCCCACGCCTTTTCGTCTTCAAGGTCTATAAAGTAAGCAAAAGCCAGAGCCGTCAACGCATCATCCCTGTCATTGCGGCTCAGGTATTTTTTCACGTGCTTTTCATTTAAATGAAGCTTTGCCGCCAACGTTTTGCCGTTACGTATCGCCGCCGAAAACATCAGCATTGACCAACGGACTTTTTTGCGATGTTCTTTGGGAACGTAGCGTACGTACTTGAATAAAACCAAATCTATCGGGTCGGCAATGCGCATTGACGTGCAGGATCCAGCCGACATATGCGCGGCGGGGTCGGTCGGTCGGTTGCGCGGGCGGCGCACGTGCATGCGTTGCGCTCGGTCGTAAATTTCCGCCGCCGGCGGCAAATCCGCATATTTTTTCAGCCAGACTTCAATTTGTTTTTTGGGAATCTCGGAATCTTTTTTGGTATCAAAAATTTCCGCCTGAACGTATCCCATCAGCAGATCGTCTTGAAGCAAAGGAAATAACTTTTCCGCTTCGGCAATCTCGCCGTCGTCAATGTAGTTAAAAATACGGGTATAAAGTTCGGCATCCGCCGCGGACAAAGGTCCCGAACTTTGTTCGGTTTCTTCTATCGGCAAAGGGGGAATCAGAGTTATCGTTTCCTGCGCCAAAACGTTTTTTGCCCCCGCCCAAACGAACGGAAGCAAAAAAACAAAAAGCTTAAACCAACGAAACGGCACCGGAAAACCTGTATTTTACTTTTGAATAACCAGCTTTTCGCACGCTTCTTTAACAGCCTGTCCGATACGGCAGGTTTGTACCGTCATTTTGGGCTTTGCCCGCATGACTTCACAATTATCTTCGTAAGAAGCCGATGTAACGACGACGTTTTCCTTCGGTTTAACTTTTCTGTATTCCTGCGTCAGAGTTTTTCCCGCCCATTGATAACGCAAAACAAGGCGTTCTATCTCCGTGTCAGTTTTATTTTGCAAAACGTGCTTATAGTTACAGATGGTAAAACGCCCGACTTTGTCGGTTGAAAAGTCCGTAATATACGCCCAAACTTCACCTTTGGGCATCGCGGGACCTTTGGGTTCTGCCGCCGCCTGAACGGACTGTTGAGCTTCTTTGCCCGTTTTCTGCTCAGCTCCTTTTGTCTGTTCGGCTTCTTTGGCTCTGCGCTGTTGCACCATGTTAAAATAAGCGTTGCCGCCCGTTGAAGCCGGCTGTTCGGAAGCCCCCTCTTGCGCCGTTTTGTCCCCGCTTTTGGCATCCATGGCCTCAAACGACGGCAAATCTTCTTCTCCCGTATCCTGAACGGGTTGGTTGCGCGGACGATACAGGTTTGAACGCGTCTGTGCCGCCGTCGCCCTTGACGGAGCCGCCGCAGGACGAGCCTGTTGTTGCGCGGCGGGTTTCGCCGCCGATGGCGTTGACGAAGACTTCGTCGTATATTGTGCCTTTGCGGGGTTGCCGAACGTTAACAGAGACACCGCAACGACAAATGCTACAAAAAATTGGCGCATGAGTTTTCCTCTAATAAAAATTTCTGTTTTAGTTTATCCTAATTTATCTTTTTCATATATAAAAAAATACAGCACGGTCTTTTTTGACGGAGGATATCCATGAAACGTTACTTTTTTTGCGGAATCGGCGGCAGCGGCATGAGCGCTTTGGCCGTCGCGATAAAAGGAAACGATATCGAAATCAGAGGTTCGGACAGGTCTTTGGATCAGGGAAAAACTCCCGAAAAATTCGAAACGCTGAGAAAACAGGGAATCACCCTGTTTCCCCAAGACGGATCGGGAATTGACGAAAATACAGACTTACTGGTCGTTTCTTCCGCCGTTGAAGAAACAATCCCCGATGTCATCAAAGCCCGCTCCTTAAACATCCCCATCAAAAAACGCGCCGAAGTTTTGGCAGAACTTTTACACCGCCATAACGGCATCGCCGTCGCGGGAACCAGCGGGAAAACCACAACCACGGGCATGACGGGACATATCTTGAAATCCTGCGGACTTGACCCGACCGTCATTAACGGCGGCATTATGCTGAATTATCCGCAATCTGCGGGATTAGGCAACGTTTTGACGGGAAACGGTTCTTTTTGCGTTATCGAAGCCGATGAAAGCGACGGTTCCATCGCTTTATATTCCCCCGCCGTCGCTTTGGTAAATTCCATTACGCTTGATCACAAACCCGTAGAAGAATTGCGCCCCTTGTTCGCCGATTTCGTCGCAAGAGCTTCCGTCGGTGCCGTATTAAATGCGGATTGCCCAGAAACCGCCGCGTTAAAGGATAAAAATCAAAACGTCATGACTTATTCCATCCGCGGCGCCGACGCCGATTTAAAAGCCGAAAATCTGACGCCCACGCAAACGGGGATTTCTTTCGTGCTGGACGGCGAAAAAATCAATCTGTTGTTGCCCGGACATCACAACGTATCAAATGCTCTGGCTGCCCTCAGCGCCGCCGAAATGATCGGCATTCCCAGAAGCGACGCCGTTCGGGCTTTGGAAACGTTTAAAGGCATTCACCGCCGCACGGAAATCGTCGGAACAACGCCGAAACAGATTACCGTCATTGACGATTTCGCTCATAATCCCGAAAAGATTGCCGCTTCGCTTGAAGCTTTAAAAGAACACGAAGGACGTTTGATTATTATTTATCAGCCGCACGGATTCGGACCTACCCGTATGATGAGGCGCGAAATCGTCGAAGCCTTTAACAACGGCATGAGCATGGACGACACGCTGATTATGCCCGAAATTTATTATGCGGGCGGTACCGCCGCAAAAGACATTTCCTCCGCCGACCTGATCAAAGATCTGGAACGCACGGGGAAACGGGTTCATTTCATTCCCGATCGTGCGAAAATCATTCATCTGGTTAAATCATTGGCGCAAAAAGGCGACCGCATCGTCGTAATGGGCGCCAGAGACGACACGTTAAGCGATTTCGCCCGCGACATTTTAAAGGCCGTTTCATGATTCGCCCCGTATTAAAAAAATCGAACCCGACGGTCGGAATCGTTACGCCCGCTTCCGCCGTTGAAGAAAGCCTGCTTCATGCCGCTTTGCCCGCCATGGAAAGAAAAGGCTGGCACGTCAGATTGGGAAAAAACGTTTATAAACGAAACCGTTTCTGCGCGGGAACCGACAAAGAACGCGCCGATGATTTGCACGAATTTTTCAAAGACGAAAATATCGATATGATTATCGCGGCGCGCGGCGGATACGGTACGGCGCGACTGTTGCCGATTATTGATTTCGGTTTGATTGCCGCTCATCCGAAACCCTTTGTCGGGCTGAGCGACACGACCGCCTTTCAAAATGCTTTGTTAAAAAAATGTAATATTGTTACATTTTCTGGTTTCGTCCCCGCCTGCGACATTCTGGACGGACGTTTCATGCCCGTAACGGAAGCATCACTGGATGATGTTTTATCCGGAAAAGAACAACGTTTTTCGGGTGATTCCCTGTATTCGGGAACCGCCGAAGGCATGCTTGCCGGCGGATGTTTGACGTTAATGGAAACGTTAATCGGAACACCCTTCTTTCCGGATTTAAACGGCGCCGTTTTGTTGTTGGAAGATGTCGGCGAAGACCCCTATCGCATTGACAGGATGATGACTCACCTGTTTTTGGCAGGCGCTTTTGACGGGCTGACAGGCATCGTTTTCGGAGAATTTTTCCGCTGTTCGCCGAAAGACAAAAACGACGGAACCGTTGACGACGTTCTTGAAGAATGGGCTGATAAATTAAAAATCCCCGCCCTTAAAAACATCATCTACGGGCACCAGCCGAACCATTGTGTGGTTCCTTTGGGCGGCGTTGCCAAAATTGAAAATTCAACTCTTATCGTTTCTTAAAACAAAGGCTTTGTCATGACGGCAGAATTGCTTGCCCCCGCGGGGGATATCGAATCGGGTTTCGCGGCTTTTGAATACGGCGCCGACGCCGTGTATCTGGGGTTGGGACAATTTTCCGCCCGCGCCGAAGCGACAAACTTTACTCCCGCAGAATTAAATGCACTGTGCGGTTTTGCCCGCACCGCAAACAAAAAAGTTCTGGTCGCCGTCAATACGGTCATTTTTGATTCCGAACTGCCCGCCCTGATCGAAACGCTGAGCGACGTCAGCGACGCCAAAGCCGACGGCGTTATCGTGCAGGATTGGGGTGTCGCCCGCATCGTTAAAAAGTATTTTCCCCGATTGCGCCTGCACGCCAGCACACAAATGGCGGTTCACAACAAACAAGGTGTCGAAGCCTTGCGCGATTTCGGGTTCAAACGCGTCGTTCTGGCCAGAGAAACGTCTTTGGAAGAAATTAAACGTATCAAAAAAGACGTCCCCGGCATCGAAATCGAAACCTTTATCCACGGAGCATTGTGCTATTGTTACAGCGGACTGTGCACTTTTTCGGCAACATACACGGGGCGAAGCGCAAACCGCGGGAAATGCGTCTATCCCTGCCGCGAAGAATTTTTGATTGAAGGATTGAAAAAGCACCCCTTCTCCATGAAAGATTTGGCATTAGGCGAAAATGTCCGAGAACTGGTCAACGCGGGCGTCAATGCTTTGAAAATAGAAGGACGCAAAAAAAGCCCCCTCTATGTCGCCGCCGTAACGGACTATTACCGTTCCGTTTTGGACGGGGAAACAAACCGCGACGTTTTAAATGAAAAGCTGAATAACATCCGTTGCATTTTCAGCCGCCCGACGACAAAGCTTTATCTGGGCGGCATAAAAAACAGGGCGGAACCCGTCGACCCCGATATCGTCGGGCACCGCGGGCTGATTTTGGGGAACATCGAACGCATCGTTACCGTCAATTCAAAGCGTGCCGTCCGTTTCAAAACCGCCCGACCGATTTCCAGATACGACGGCATTCAAATCGACACGGAACACCGCGAACGACCGTTCGGTTTTTCCGCCGAACGGCTGATCGTTTCCAAAAAAGACGTCTTTGAAGCCAAAGCGGGACAAACCGTCGATGCCGTTTTGCCGGACGCCGCCCCGTATTTAAAAGAAGGTGCTCCCGTCTATTTGGCGTCTTCCTCCGCCGTCAAAAAAGCGTATCCCTTAAAAAAAATCAAATATTCGGATTTTGATCAAAAATCCCCCGTCGATGTTGTCTTGTACGTCAATTCGGACGGAATTTGCGCCGCGTGGAATGATGTTTGCGTCAAAACGGCAATGGCGCTGTCGCCCGCAAAAAACATTTCGGAAATTGAAAAAAGCATTCGTGCCGCTTTTGAAAAAACGGGCGGAACGGCTCTTGAGCTTTGTTCGTTAAAAATTGAAAACCCCGAAAACCTGTTCGTTCCGATTTCGGCATTGAACGCTTTGAGGCGCGAATTCTATGAAAAAGTTTCAGACGTCTTAAATGAAACCCGCCTTAAAAACAGACTGAAGCTCAAACAGGAAATCCTGAGCAACGAACAGATCCCCGAAACAAACGTACCTTCCGAACCGTCTTATGTAATAAAAACGGACGACCCGACGATTTTTGACAATTTTACAAACGAGGATCTCGACAAAATCAAAGAAGTCGTTTTTGATATTTCGGGCGACTTTTCGGAATTGCCGTTCGATGTTTCGAAAATCCGTCTTTTCATGCCCGCCGTCGTGCGAAAAAACGAAGAAACCGCTTTGGAAAACGATTTTAAAAAAGCGTATGATGCAGGAATTCGCCGTTTTGAAATCGCAAATGTTTGGGGATTAAGTCTTTTAAAAAAACATCCCGACTGCAATTTCGCCTTTGATTGGGAAATCTATGCCGCAAACATTCCCGCCGCAAAGACATTATCCGAATTTTCCGACGGATATTTTACCGTTTGCACGGAAACGGACGTTCCTGAAAAACTGTACGCCGCTTTTCCCGAAAAAGCGTTGGCCGTCATTTATCAGGATATGCCGTTATTCGTTTCGGAAACCTGTCCGCGTGCTGCCGCCCACGGAAAGTGCCTGAATTGCGGCGGAAATTATCAGGAAATCATTTCTTCGCGATACGGAAAATTCCTGTCGGTTGCCAAAAACTGCCGCCAGTTTTTGTTAAACGAAAAGCCTGTCATCAGGAAAAACGAAGCCGTAAAAGCTGGCGCAAAACTGATGCGTCTGGATTTCGTTTACAGGAAAACGACGCCTGAAAAAGCGTTGGAAATTTTCAGGCGTTTATCGGCATAGACACCGTAACACGGTTACGCCCGTTTTCTTTTGACTTATGAAGGGCGTTTTCCGCCTGTTTCATCAAAGAAGAAAGATCAACGGGGCGCAACGGATCGTAAACGCAAGCCCCGACGCTGACCGTAACGCGGGTTTCCTTTCCGTCAAAAGAAAGAGGCATGCGTTCGCACGCCATTCTCAAACGTTCGCCTGCCGCCAACACAGCCACCTGATTTGCTTCGGGCAAAACCGCCGCGAACCGTTCGCCTTCTATGCGGGCGAAACCGTCCGTCGGACGCAACGATCCGCGACATAAAGAAGAAAACGCTTTTAACACGGCGTCTCCGCCCGACTGTCCCAACACGGCATTGATTTCTTTGAACCTGTCCAAATCAAACAACAAAAGTCCGAACGGCGTCTTTTTCCTTTGTGCGCGGGCGACTTCGCGTTCCGTAAATTCTTCAAAAGCCTTAACATTCATGGCACCCGTCAACAAATCCGCAGAAGCGGAATGTTTTAAGCTGTCTTCCAACGCCTTGCGCTTTGAAATATCCACAAAATCAAACAGCAAACAAGGTTCGTCCCCGTATTGCATCTTGACGCCCGACAGCAACACCCAAAACGGTTCGCCGTTCCTGACTTTTAATTTGGTTTCGACGTCTTTGGCGTATCCGTCGCGCATGATTGCCGAAAAAACGGCTTCCCTGTCTTTGGCATCAAAAAAGTCCATATAATCCGTTCGACCCAAAACCCCTTCGACGGGTTCTCCGTACGCGGCGGCGCCTTTTTTGTTCACGAACACGACTTCGCCGCCGCGGATTTTCACGACGACCATCGGTGTCAAAGAAGCGTCCATGATGGACTGAAGCAATTGTTCCTTCTTTTGCAGTTCCCGAGTCTTTTGTTCAACGATATGTTCCAGATTTTCGTTTAAATGCCGGTATTCCAAACTTTGAAATTCCAGATTAAACAACAAAGAAAACGTCCGAAGCGAAGATAAAACAATAGAAAACAATCGCGTCGCCGTTAATTCCGTTTTTGAACGGTAATCGTTAATGTCGTATTTTTCGATGACTTCGCGTTCGGGCGCCGCATCGGGCAATCCTGTTCGCAGAACCAAACGGATTAAACGATTGCCCATTTTTTCGCGAATCGTTTTGACCAAGTCCAGTCCGCTCGTCCTGTGTTCCATGACGACGTCGATCAAAGCCAACGCCGTATCCGGATTTTCGAAAAGAACCTGTTCCGCCTCGGAAGCGCTGTATGCGCTGATAAATTGGACGGAGCGCCCCTGAAATTTCATACGGGACAACGCCAGCTTTGTTACCTGATGCACTTCGGTCTGGTCGTCGACTATTAAAATTTTCCAAGCCGGCGCAAACGTTGACGCTGTTTCCTCTTCCTTGGCAAAGCCTATTTCTTCGCCGTCCCTATTGCTTTCCATCTGCGGCATTCTCCGATTGTCTTTTTTTGTTTGAGGTTCCCTGCTTCTTAGCTTATGATTAACTTTTATCAGGCAGTATAGCGTGATTGAAGCCATTAAGAAAGAACTTAAAAATGATAAAATGCCCGGTCAATCCTAACGATGTTTTTCAAAAAACCAGCGGCCTGCCCTCTAAGTGGGTCGTCGAAAGAATTATTGAATTTCCCGATATCCCACTGCACGTCCGGTTAAACGAACAGGGCGGAAACGAAAGAACCGTCACCGTTGCTTTGTCAACCTTGCTTGACCCGAAACAATGGAGGATGGTCAAATCCGCCGACGGAACAACGGTTGCAGATGAAAATTCTTAGAAAAAGGCGCCTTTCGGCGCCTTTTCTTATGACCAGCCGGGCAATCCGGGTTGACGTTCCGAATGTGATTCGCCTTTGTTAAGTTTTTTGCGAATAAACGGTGCCCGCAAACGGTAAGCATCCGGCATCCCCGACCCTAAAAGCGGGCGCAGATACATCCTGAACGCATCCGTAATATCGTTACCTTCCTTGGAAATAAATTCATCGGGCATGACGCGCGTTTTCGCCGCAACGGACGCCAAAGGCACCAAATCGTAATCGCAGGAATAAAATCCCGTACGACGAATTGCAACCGAACCGTCTTTGGTACCCCACATGGCAAATTGAACGGCTTTTTCACCGACTTCACGGGCTTCTCTTTGGTCAACGTCGGAAACGCACCCCACGAACGAACGTTGCATATAGCCCAGCGTATCGGCTCGGACACGTGCAATGCCCAGTTTTTCCTTTAAAAACAGTGCCAAACTGTCTCCCAAAGCGCCGGAACCGGACAGCTGTATGTTCCCGTGTGCGTCACGATCGCGACAGTTCGTCAAATGCGTAATCATCGGTTCGCCCGAAGAATCGTGAATGCCTTCGCTGACCGCGATAACGCATCTGTCATAACGTTCGTAGACCTGTTTTACGTCGTGAGCAAAGCGATCAAGATTAAATTCACGTTCGGGCATATAAATCAGATGAGGTCCGTCATCGGGAAATTTTTTACCCATCGCCGCGGCTCCCGTTAAAAAACCGGCATGCCGCCCCATCACGACGGCGATAACCGTCCCGCCCAACGCCCAGCTGTCGCGGTTCAAGCCGATAAAAGACTGAGAAACGTACCGCGCCGCAGAAGGATAGCCGGGGCAATGGTCGTTGCACATCAAATCGTTGTCTATGGTCTTCGGAATGTGAATACAGCGTAATTTGTAATTCGCTTTTTTCGCTTCTTCGCTGACGATGCGGATGGTATCGGCAGAATCGTTGCCGCCGATATAAAGAAAATATCTGATATCGTGCGCCTGCATGACTTTCAGCATTTCCTGACAGTATTTCAAATCGGGTTTGTCCCGTGTCGTCCCCAACGCCGAAGACGGCGTATTGGCAACCATTTCCAAATTATGCGACGTTTCGCCCGACAAATTGACCAAATCTTCGTTCACAATGCCGCGTACGCCGTGAACCGCACCGTAGACCAAATCCACACGGTTGAATTTGCGCGCTTCCAACACAACGCCGACCAAAGACTGATTGATAACCGCCGTCGGACCGCCGCCTTGCGCGACAAGAAGCTTGCCTTGCATTTTTTCGTATGTCATCGAAAGTCCTCCCGAAAATATCCCTTTACTTACAGTGTCCCATATACAAAAATTTTCGTCAAATCGGGGTCGGGCTATCCTCGTTTGTTAGGTTTTTATGAACCTTTTAACGTTATTCTGGTGTTTGTTCGGACTTAACTGTTTCGGGAAAAGATTATGAAGCTTGCCTGTGCCGTGTTTTTATCGTTTTTTTGTGTTTGCGTTCAGGTTTGCGCCCAAGGGACGGAAACGGAAACCGAAGCCGAAAAATTGGGGTCGGTCGCCGGTGCCGCTCAAGCCTGTAAAGCCTATAAAAACGTCTTTACCTATGAAGAAATCGCCAGCCGTCTGATTGCTTCGATGGCTGCCAGCGAAGACGCCGAAAAAATCATGATGAAAGAATACGTCGACGCCAAAGCCAGAAGCTATATCCAACAAAGAACCCAAAACAGAATCCCCTGCGGACAGCTGATTAACACTTTTGTTAAGATGCCCATCTTTAAATTCGAACTGTATTCCGACGGTACGCTGAAAACTCCGGAAGGAAAATTCATCTACCCGAGAGGGCAAAAAGGATTTCAAAAAGGGGCTTACAGAACTTATCCGGCACCTCCCCGCCCGCAACAGCTTCCGCCGCCGATGCCGCCCCAGAATGCTCCCCAAAACCAAGCGCCGATGCCCTACTATCAGGATCCCGCCATGAACGGGGTGCCTTATCCCCCGCCGCCGCCCAAAAATACAAACTCCGCCTTTAAAACACCGAAAAACGGCTTTAGGACTCCGCCTTCCGCCGCTTTGAAAAAATAAATATCATTCGTCGTCTTTGTCGCGGGGAATTCCGACCGCATCCGCGCCTGTCATTAAAGAAAACGGCGGATATAAGTTCAGCTTTTCCGCCGCCGTCATATTGACGACAAACAACGGGCGTTGCGGCGGCTCAATCGGAATGTCGTAAGCGGAGAGACCTTCCCATAATATTTTGGACGCTTTTTGTCCCGCCAGCTGTCCCACGTTATAATAACGGTGCACAAACGCAAATAACGCATCCCCCGAACGGACGGCGCCTTCCGACGCCGATAAAACGGGAATGCCGTATGCCGATGCCGCGTCCGACAGCATACGGCGGTGTTCGTTCATAAACGCGTCCGTGCCAAGGTATATCAAATCAGCCTTTTGACTTGCCAACTCGTCCGTCAAATCAAAAATCTTTGACGCATCGGGTTTCCCGTCTTTTAACGGAAGGGGACGATCAACGACTTCAAACCCCATCAGCGGCGCAATCTTTTTAATTTGTTCCACCGTAACAACCGAATTCGTTTCCGCCGAATTGTAAATAATACCCAAACGCTTAAACGCGATAAACTGACGAGCCAGCTGAAGCTGTTCCGAAACGGGAACCAAATGAACGGCTCCCGTTATATTGCGGCCTTGCGTAACCAAACCTGAAACCAGTCCGCTTTCCACCGGCTGAGACACAACCATAAAAACCGCGGGAACGGAACGGACATAACGATCCGACAAAGAATCCCGTTCGCTGCCCAACATTTCCAGCGTCGCAAGCGTACCCCACGTTACCAGCAAATCGGGATGCGTTTCTCGGACTTCTTTAACAAAATCGCGCAGTTTTGATTTATCTTTTGCCGCATCGCGAACGGACACTTCGACGGGCAGACGAACCGTTTTTAAATAATCCTGAAAACCCCGGCAAGCTTCCTCGCAACCGTCCCATAAAACCATATATACTTTTTTCAAAGGAACGGATAAATCCGTTTCCGCGCAATAAACTTCCTTCGGCAAAGACATTAAAACAGCCGATATCGCCAAAAATTTAAAATATTTTATCACGCACAAACCTTTCCATAACTCCGATTTGCACCCAACCTTCGGTCTTGGCGCCGAATCGTACCGGCTCGGCCGTATTTAAAAATCCTTCACGCAACGAAACCTTGCCCGTCGAAGCATCCGATTCAAAAGCCTGAACCGCCGACCCGGACTCATAAAGGACTCGTCCCGATTTGTCCGTCAATAAAATAAACAAAATTTCCGGATTTTCCTGTCTGACGGTGTCTAAATACGTTTCCACAAAATGAAGCGATTTAAACGGCATCCCGTTCTTTATCGCCAAAGAAACACGAGAAGAAATAATTCCCGCAATAACTTTCGTTTTTGAGGAAATTTCCGATTTCAAAACATCTTCAAAAGCGCGAAACGTCGAATTTCCCGCTATCGGAATTGCCGCCGCCGCACATATAAACAACAAAACAAATGCCGACTTGCGATACGTCGCTTTATTCATAAAAGAAAGTTTCCGATACGACGGCAATATATGCAATATGTAAAAAATCAAAACAAAAAGAACGCCGCCGATACAAAATGCGCCTGCCCGACCGACGGCCGTTTCCATCATCCGCTGACGCACGTCTTCGTACTCTTCGGCTTTATATTCTATAACCGCGCACCCTGCTTTTTCCCCGAAAGCATTCACAATCGGTACCCCGTAGGCGTCTCCGCTTTCTTCTTTGTCAACAAACATATCGTCTGCCGGTCCGCATTTTTCATACCATCGGGCATAAACGGTATTTCCCGTTCGCGCCGCATCGGTTCCGAATAAAATCTTTCCCGTCGAAAAATCAAAAACCGAAATCGACAAAATATCGCTGTCCGTCGCCTGATACGGCACAAGAATCTCTGCCCCGCCTTTTAAAGCGGACAATCCCTCGCCTTTGTCCATTTTAATTTGAAGCGTCTTGCGCACTTCGGACAACAACGCGCGAATACGGCTTTCTCGCAAAGAAACCGCCGCTTTGTCATATGCGGAAAAACAAATTCCCGTAAAAGCAAATGCGGCCGCACACCACAAAAATACGCTTAAAACAGCATGGCTGAAACGCAGATGTCGCATTTGCAAAAATCCCGAAATTCAAAAATAAAACGTTATTATTTCCGTTTTTGCACAAAAGGTCAAAGCTTTAGAACGCGGGGAATGCGGATTTCAAACAAACTGCCTTTTTTATCCGTTTCTCTTAATTGAACCGTCCCTTTTAAATGTTCGCAAACCATCCGTTTAACAGCGAACAGCCCCAATCCCGAACCGTTCTTTAATGATGAATAAAACGGTTCAAAAATCCTTTCCGCGCGCGACGGTTCAATCCCCGTGCCGTCGTCCGCATACGTCAAAACGATATTTTCTCCCGACTGTTCGGCGCAAATCGATATGTGCCCCGCCCGACCGTCGGGAAAGGCGTGAAGCAACGAATTAAACACCAAATTGATGATCGCCAAAGACAATGCTCCCGGACAGCTGACCATTTCTATGCCGTCGGGACAAGACAAAGAGATGGTATGAGGCGTCTTCTTTAAACGCGGCGTCAGGCTGAAAATGATTTCTTCCAGATAGTCTTTCAGCATAAAAGGGCGAATGTCGCGTCGGGAACGGTCAACCGCCACTTTTTTAAATGCCGAAACCAAATCCGCCGTTTGTTTAAAGTTGACGGACAAAAGCTTTGACGTTTCTGCCGCTTCGGTGAAAAAGCGTTCAAGATCCGATTTTTTCAGCGTCCCGTTTTTCAGACTTTCCGCCGCTTCGGCAATCCGCGTTTCCAGAACGGACGCCGCCGTTACCCCTATGCCCGTCAGATTGTTGACTTCGTGCATAAAGCTCGCCGTTAAAGAACTGACCAGATTATCGTTTTGAAGCTGAACGTTTAATTCTTCCAAACGGCGAATCTTTTCCTCGAGGGCTTCAATTTGTTTTTCCATCCTTATCCTTTCGGGTACAACGGCGGAACAGGGTCTTCACTCCCTTGAACATCCGTGCGGCGATATTGTTTTGTCGCCGTAAACGCCTTCCAAAACGCAAAGCCGTTCCAATCGTGTTTTTCCTTAGAGTACAGGGCTTCGTTCAAATTTTCAATTTCAACGAAAAACCCGTCGTCCGCGAATTTCCCCGCCGCATCGGAAAGCGTCCGTACGGAGTCGTCTTTCCAAATCGTACGCGCCAACAAAAGCAGCGCGTCTTTGGCTTTTGCGGGATCGTTCGTCAGGCAGGCTTCTTTAAAAGCCTTGACGGCTTTTCTGCGCGATGCATCGTTTTTCTTTTGATTTTCTTCCCGCGTTTTACCTCTGCGGGCAAAAGAAACCAAACCCCACAGCAATGCCGTAAATCCGGCACCGCACAAAGCTCCGATACCTAAAAGCCCTTCCGCGGAATATTCGGATGCCGGCAAAACGGATGATACATAGGAAACGGGCGCCGTCCCAGAAGCAGAGTCTCGTGCGGGCTGAAGCATTTCCGGTTTCGGCGTTGTTCCCGTCTGTTCAAAGCCGTCCGTTTTTAAAGAAGCCCCGCTCGCGTTTGCAGAAGCGGAAGCCTGAGAAGTCAACGGTTCCGAAACCGCCGTTTCGCCGCCAGAAGCCGACGGCGTAACCGTAATCAAACGCGATGGAAGCTTTGCCATTTTCATTATTTTTGTTTTCGTATCAAACCACGGTATTTGGGCTTCGGGCAAAACAAGCGTCCCCGTCTTGGTCGGCATAAAAACGATCTGGCGCGTCTTAACGCCGACAATGCCGTCCTTGGTCGTCAAAGTTTTTGAATCCGTTTTTCCGGGATACTGGCGGTATCCGTTTCCGTCGGGAAACGACGGGTCGGGAATTTGGCTGTCTCTGACACCGTACGCCATGACCGTAACCGTACGCGTCAACGCATCGCCCATCGCGACCGTCGATTGAGGCGGAGTGACGTCTTCGGAAACGGAAACTTCCGTCGCGGGAAGCCAATCTTTGCCGACCGCCTCTTGCGGTTTGGGCAAAACGTTAAGCTTTAATGCTTTGGAACGCACAACGGCACTTTTGCGCCCGAATAAATCAGGCATCGAAAATCCGCCAAAGCCGCCGAAACTGCCAAAAAAATCGTCTCCTGCGGAAAAGGGATCTCTGGACGACGGATCCGATATGCTGCCTTGAAATGATGCGGGGTCCAAAATGATTTCTCCGCTTTTTTGCGGAAAAATCAAAAAACGGCTTTCCAACACGTTAAACGGTTCGCCGTTAATAACGGTTTGCGCGCGTTTTGTGTCGCCGAACGGCTCCACCGCAATACCGTCTCCCGACGGCGGCGTAATGACGCCGTCCAATACGGGAACCGAAGAATACAAACGTACCGTATAAACCGTTTGTTCCTGAACGTAAGGCGAAGGATTTTCGACTTCAGCCCTTAAAAACAAACGCTGTTTGTTCAATGCTTCGTTTTGTTTTCCGCCGTCGGAGGAACGCGGCGCATCGCCAGCGACAACCGTTATTTCTATGGGTTGCGTTTCCTGATTGCCCGCTTTGATCGGCGGAACGGTAATCTTTCCGGTTTTACGGGGGTACAGCGTCAAAATGATTTCGGAAAAGTTTTCCGCTTTGCCGTTCACATACGTTGATTTGTAACTGTTACGCTGTCCCGCTATGACAAAATCGCGTTCCAAGACGGAAAAATCAGGGGTTGAACCTTTGCCGTCCTGACGGATGTAAAGCTGAAACGCATCACCTTCCGATATCGTGGTCGGCGCCGCGTATCCGCTTAACTGCGCGTGTAACGGCGACCCCGCCGCCGTCATAAAAAACAGTAAAAATAATACGAACAAAGCTTTTTTCATTTTACCACATCCTTGTCCTGCGGGCGTTGCGCCGTCTGATCCGTTCGCGCAAAAGCCCCGACGGATCGTCGTCTATGACGCTCAGCCATTCTTTTTGTTGTTGTTTTTCTTTGTCCTCGGGCGTTTCCGTTCCCGATGCGGGGAAGCGTCCTTCCTGTTCTTTTTCGGCTTCTTTGTCATCGCGAGGCGATGACGCCGTTCCCGACGCGGGCTGTTCCCGTGAAGGTTCGGGATTTTCAGGGTTCTGCGACGATTGTGATGCCGAAGCGTTTTCTCGGGCAGTTTCATCCTTTTCGTTGTTGCCCTGTTCGCGTTCCTGATTTGCCGCCTGTTCGGAATTGCCGTTCCGATCATCGGAATTTTTTTCAGATGCGGACGATTGGTCGTTTTCTTCGCCGTTGTCGCGCGCATCCGAATTTTGGTCGCCTTTGCCGCCGTTATCTTTTTGATCTTGCTCGCCTTCTTGATTTCGGGCGGCTTCGTCCCCGCCGTTCGGTTGAGACTGCTGATTCTGATCGGACTCGTTTTGCTGTTGGTTCTGTTCCTGTTGATTCTGTTGCTGATTTTGCTGCTGTTGGTTCTGTTGCTGTTGTTGTTGATTCTGTTGTTGATTTTGTTGCTGGTTCTGCTGCTGTTGTTTTTTCAGCTCTTCTTCCAGATACTTTTTGTTAAAAGCGGCATCTTCGTGTTTCGGGTCAAGTTGCAAGGCTTTTTTATACGTTTCAATCGCTTGGGGAATCTGCCCCGCAAAAGCCTGAGCATTGCCCAGATTATACAACGTATCGGCATCCGCCGCCCCCGACAGCGTCTGAACCGCATCGGGGAATTGACCCGCCTTGTACTGAGCCGCCCCCTGCCATGCGGGATTGTCGTCGAAAACCGACGGATCCGTTGCGGCTTTACCCGCCTGAATGTTCAAAGCTTCACGACGGTCGGGACGTTCGAAAACGTCTTGCCACGAAAACGCCCGTGCAGGCGTTGATAAAACGAAATAAAACAAAAAAACACCCAGCCAGCCGCGTCGGAACCCCAACGCCGCAAACGGCAGAATTAAAAGAGTCAGATAAATGCCGACATCTTTCCATGCATCGGCTTTTTGCATTTCTTCTTTCAAGTTTTTAAAATCGGGACGCCCGTCGGAACGAAGCGCAGACACCGCTTTGACATCGCCGTCATCCAAGCTCGCCCGACGGTATAACCCGCCGCCCGCCGCCGCAATGTCTTTGAATCCCTTTTCGCTCAACGCCGACAACAACGGTTTGCCGTTTCTGTCCGACAAAAACGTTCCGTCAGGCATTTGAACCGGAGCGCCTTGTTTCGTCCCAAGCCCCAAAACCGAAACGGAATAGCCTTCTTTTTCCAGTTTTTCGGCGGCTTTTACGGCGGACTTAAGCTTGTCGTCGCCGACAAAGCTGCCCAAAAGCACAATATTCCCGTCGGGCGATTTCGCCCCTTTCAAAAGCTCGCCCGCCTTTTCCAAAGCCAAAGCCGGATCGGGCGCACTGCCGCCCATCATGCCCGCCTGAACCGTCGGCAACACGTTTTCGATAACCTTGACGTCCGACGTCAACGGTACGGCGACAAACGGTTCGTTGTCATACAAAATCAACGCATATTGACCGCCGTCCGCATGCTTAAGAAAATCATACAGCTTAAACCGCGCGCGTGCCGTCCGAGACGGTTTTAAATCGGCAACGCTCATAAATCTGGAAATATCCCACAAAAAGACAGTGTCCGTCCCCTGTTTCAATACCGGCTGAGGCAACCGTTCCCACGCGGGGCCCGCCAATGCAAGCACCGCCAAAGACCATGACGCAACCGCCAAAAACAACGGGAAAAACCGTCCTTGCCGTTCGCTGCCCGCGACAAGCTGGCTGTTCAAAAGGAAACGGTCGCAAACCGCCCGCCACGCGCCGCCCGCCGTTTTGCCGCGCGACATTAAAAACGGCAACAGCAAAAAAACAGAAAATCCCCATAACCATTCGGGACGCAAAAAATGAAACTCTGTCGTCATGCTCTGACCCTCCCCGCCAGCATTAAAAGCGCCCCCAAAACGCTCAAGGCAAATGCCGCCGCCAACGGATAGTAAAACAATTCTTTGACGGGACGAACGAAAACGTCGTCGTTCTTTACGGGTTCCAACGCGTCGATTTTGTCATAAATGCGTTGCAGTTGTTGCGTATCTTTCGCCCTGAAATATTCTCCGCCCGTCTTTTCGGCGATTTCTTTTAACGTCCGTTCGTCGATTTCTCCGTCTCTGGACATCTTGACCGCGCCGAACAGCCCCTGAACCAGCACGGAATCCGATCCCGCGCCGATCGTATAAACTTTTACGCCGGATTTCGCCGCGATTTCCGCCGCTTCCAACGGGCGCATCCGCCCCGCGTTCGCTGCCCCGTCCGACAAAAGAACAATGACTTTGCTTTGCGCGGGAACGTCTATCATCGTCTTTAACGCCAACCCCAACGCGTCCCCGATCGCCGTTTGCGTCCCCGCCATGCCGACGTCCGCTTCTTTCAATAAATCGGAAACCGTCTTTAAATCAAAAGTCAACGGCGCATACAAATATGCCCGTTCGCCGAACAAAACAACGCCGACACGATCGCCTTCGCGCTTTTTGACAAAAGAATCCGCCACCGCCTGAACGGCATCCCAACGCGTTACGCGGCGCCCGTTCAATTCGAAATCGGGTTCGCGCATCGATCCGGATATGTCCAAAACAACCATCAGATTGCGCCCTTCGGAAGGGACTTTCGCCGCTTCGCCCGTCCATTGAGGACGCGCCGCCGCACAAACCAGCAACGCCCAGATTAACGCGCCGAAAATCCTGCGCGCCTTTAATCCGCTTAACGCCGTCAGACGGCGCGATGTCGGAAGCGCCGTTACGTCATTAAAAAACGGCACTTTCAACGCTTCGACGCTTTTGTCGCCGACACGCGGCAAAACCAGCCTCATAATCAGAGGCAACGGCAATAAAACAAATAATCCCCACCAAACAAAATGCGTCATAAAACACGCCTCATCCACGTTCCGACAGTTTCAAGCAAGTGTTGCGCTTCCTCATTTTGCGTTTCGCCGCTTTGCATCGGAGCGTATGCCCGAAACTGTAGCAGTTCTTCATCCTTTTCATTCAGTTCCGCCCCTTTGGCCTTCAGGAAATCCGTCCATTCCCTGCCCGCCAATCCGGCGGGGTTGTCTCGTGAAAAACGAACCAAAGCCGTACGCTTCATCAGAACGGACAATCCGCCGGCCAAAGCCGAAACATCCGAATCCGCCCGATATCGTTTTTCCAAAGCCTTCAAGACAGCAAGCGCCTTACGGCGTCTGAGCACCCGCGAAGACCGGCGGTAAAGAGCGACCGAGACAACCGTTCCCGCCACCAACGCCAGCAAAAGCTTCCATCCGTCCGCCAACGGCCATATCCCGTTCGCATATAACGGCCTTAACAATGCCAGCAACTCTTCTTTGCCAAGATCGTCGGGTATTAACGGCATCCTTCGCCCCTAAAAGAATTTAAGCAGCCAACTCGCCCGAATCAAGAAGGGAAGCCCTTGTTTTTATGGACAAACGCTTCTTTTTGACCCAAACTGGAAAAAAGTATAGCCGATATGAGGTTGCTATGAAAGATTTGATACCGCCGAAACGCGTAAATGCACCGGGCGAAAAACAAGAGCTGCAAAAAAAGCTGAAAACACTGGATGCCGTACCGCCGAAATACCGTTCTTTTCCGGGTTTTGACGATCTGGCTTCAGACCCCGCTCACGGGATGATCCCCGAACCGAAAACCATTCGCGAAGCCGTTTCTGCCGTTGAAGCCGTCTTAAGCGGTGCATTAACGGCTCCCGTCACCCGCGCCGACGATCCTTATATCGATTTTTATGACGGACACGGACATCCCGTTGACGTTAAAACGCCCCTGTCCCCTTCAAAGGGCGATAAATGGGAATTTGACCCGCTCGGCAACGCGGAAACCATCTTAAAACAACTGGAGATGACCCATAAAAACCGTCTAACGGGAAAAGAAGAACCCGTTACCGTTTTGTTGGATTCAACCTATCTTTCGCGCGAGGATCACGCCGCGTTGTGGCATAAGCTGCGCAAGCTGACAAAGGACGACCGTTCAAGGCTGAACGCCATTACCGAAGTGTGCGCCCGTTTCCCTTCTGACGAAAAAGTAAAATCTCCCGTGACTGCCGCAATTTTAATGAATAAAATCCAAGGAAGATAACCATGAAATCCCTTTGCCGTATTTTAATTTGCTGTCTTTTAACCCTGAGCGCCGGCTGTGCCTTTTTAGACACGGACATGATTTCCTACGGGCAAAAAGCCGACGGTTTCGACGAAGGCGTCGTCGCATTCAATACCAGCGATTATCAAGCCGCGCTGAGAATGTTGCAAGCTCCCGCCGAAAACGGAAACGTCGATGCGCAATACCTGCTCGGGCTGATTTACATCAACGGGCTGGCAGACGGGCGAAGAAACAGCTATATGGCGGAAAAATGGTTCGGAATGGCGGCTCAGGCCGGGCATACCGCCGCTCAGGTTCAGCTGGCGTTCCTTTATCAGGATTCTTCCGCTCCCGTCTATAATCCGCTGGCCGCATACAGGTGGTTCGACATCTTAATCGCCGAACGCCCCCAGTACCGCGAAATGCTCGACAGTTTGCATTGGTCGCTGTTAAATCAGGGAAAGCTGACCGAAGCCGAAGAAATCGATATCATACCGCCAAAGTATGTCTATTATCGCGGACTTGACTATAACGACCTGTTCCCGCCGCGCTAAAATTTCAGCTCTGCCTTTTCAAGCCGCCGGATTTCGTCACGAAGTTTGGCGGCTTTTTCAAACTCAAGATCTTCCGCCGCTTTGCGCATTTGTTTTTCAAGCTTCGCAATACGGTCTTTCAAGGCTTTGCCCGCCGTCAAAATCTCTTTGTCCGAAGCGTCCGTATCAACATCCACATAATCTTTGTCGCACAAATTCTGCAGGATATCCGCAACGCCGCGCTTGATGGTTTGCGGCGTAATGTGGTGTTCGGCATTGTATTTTTCCTGTTTTTCGCGTCGACGCGCCGTTTCCGTCAACGCACGCTTCATCGAATCCGTAACCTTGTCCGCATAAAGAATGACACGCCCTTGAGCATTTCGCGCCGCACGACCGATCGTTTGTATCAAGGAACGGTCAGAACGCAAAAACCCTTCTTTGTCCGCATCCAAAATCGCCACCAACGCGCATTCGGGAATATCAAGACCTTCTCTAAGCAGGTTAATGCCAACCAAAACGTCAAAAACGCCCAAACGCAAATCGCGGATGATTTCGATACGTTCCAACGTATCGATGTCGGAATGCAAATAACGCACGCGAACGCCGTTTTCCGCCAGATAATCCGTTAAATCTTCAGCCATGCGTTTTGTCAGCGTCGTGACCAAAACCCTTTGCCCCGCTTGTGCGCAAGCGCGACATTCTGCCATTAAATCGTCCACCTGCGTTGCGACGGGGCGAACTTCGCATTTGGGATCCAACAGCCCTGTCGGACGAATGATCTGTTCGGTGAACACGCCTTGAGTCTGTTGCAATTCCCACGGACCGGGCGTTGCGGAAACGAATATCGTATTCGGACGCATGCGATCCCATTCTTCAAATTTCAAAGGACGGTTGTCGATACAGCTGGGCAGACGAAAACCGTATGTCGCCAGCGTGCTTTTGCGATTATAGTCGCCGCGGTACATCCCGCCGATTTGAGGAACGGAAACATGGCTTTCGTCCACGAAAAGAACGGCGTCTTTCGGCAAGTATTCAAACAACGTCGGAGGCGGTTCTCCGGGCGCACGTCCCGTCAGGTGACGGGAATAGTTTTCTATGCCTTTGCAATGCCCCGTCGCTTCCAGCATTTCCAAATCAAAACGCGTCCGCTGTTCAATCCTTTCCGCTTCCAACGGCTGATTGTTGCGACGGTAAAAATCCAAACGTTCTTTCAGTTCTTCCTTGATCGTCTTCATGGCTTGAGACAAAGCGGGACGCGGCGTCACGTAGTGGCTGGCGGGATAAACCGTGATTTCTTTGAGTTCAAGCTTCTTTTCCCCCGTTAACGGGTCAAATTCGGATATCGATTCCAGTTCGTCGCCGAAAAAAGACAATCGCCACGCCAAATCTTCGTAATGGCTGGGAAAAATATCCAAAACATCCCCCTTCAGCCGGAACATTCCCCGCGCAAACCCCAAATCGTTGCGCTGGTATTGCAAATCCGTCAGACGGCGCGCCAAATCCCTGATCTCTATGCTCATTCCCGTTTGCAGGGAAAACGCCATGCCCGAATAAGATTCAACGCTGCCCAAACCGTAAATGCACGAAACCGACGCGACGATAATCACGTCCCTGCGTTCCAAAATATTGCGCGTCGCTCCGTGTCTCATACGGTCGATTTGTTCGTTAATCGCAGAATCTTTTTCAATGTATGTGTCCGTACGCGGAATATACGCTTCGGGTTGGTAATAATCATAATAGCTGACAAAATATTCAACGGCGTTTTCGGGAAAAAAAGACTTCATTTCCCCGTACAGCTGCGCCGCCAAAATCTTGTTGGGCGCCATAATCAAAGCAGGCTTTTTCATTTCCTGAATGATTTTCGCCATCGTAAAAGTCTTGCCCGAGCCCGTAACGCCCAGCAAAATCTGGTTTTTCGCTCCGTTTCTCAACCCGTTCGTCAGTTCGCGAATCGCTTCGGGCTGATCGCCTGCGGGTTCATAGTCGGAATTCAGCTTGAAATCGGCATCTTCAAAAGAATTGGGGTGTTGATACAAAGGCAAAATCGTGCTCATGGCAGACCTTTATTTTTTGTCAGATTTGTATTTACGCTTTGTTTCTATTTAGGTAATCTTTGTAACGTTTTGCAACATAATATGGGACAAAAAATATGAGTATCGTCGCCGATCGTCTTTTAGCCGTTAAACCTTCGCCCACCCTTGCCGTTACGCAAAAGGCAAAAGAGCTGAAAGCTCAGGGCGTGGACGTCATCGATTTGGGCGTCGGAGAACCCGATTTCCCCACTCCGGAACATATTTGCAACGAAGCCAAAGCCGCCATGGATCGCGGCGAAACGAAATACGTCCCTGTTCCGGGAACTCTTGCTTTTCGCAAAGCCATCTGCGACAAGCTTAAACGCGAAAACAATCTGGATTATTCCCCCGACCAAATCACCGTAAATTGCGGCGGAAAAGGAACGCTTTTCAACATCTTTATGGCGACCGTCAATCCCGATGACGAAGTCATCATCCCCGCTCCGTATTGGGTGTCTTATCCCGATATGGTCAGACTGGCGGGCGGAAAACCTGTTTTTGTCGTCGGCAAGGAAGAAACCGGATTTAAAATCACGCCCGAAGATTTGGAAAAAGCCATAACACCCAAAACAAAGTGGTTCGTCATCAACTCTCCGTCAAATCCGTCGGGTGCCGCATATGACGAAAAAGAGCTGCGCGCTTTGGGCGAAGTACTGATCCGTCATCCCCATGTCTATGTCATCAGCGACGAAATTTACGAACACATCGTTTATGACGGTTTTAAATCTTACAGCATTGCCGCCGTCGTTCCCGAAATCAAAGACCGCGTTATGACGGTCAACGGCTTGTCCAAATCGTTTTCCATGACGGGTTGGCGCGTCGGATACGCGGCAGGTCCCGCAGAAATCATCAAAGCCGTCAATAAAATCCAATCGCAAAGCACGTCGCACGCGGTTTCGTTCTGTCAAGCCGCAGGCGTCGTCGCGTTGAATTCTCCGATGGACTTTTTAAAAGAACGGAACGACATTTTCCGCGAACGCCGCGACATGGTTGCCAAACGATTAAACGAAGAAGCCGAAGGCATTTCCTGTCTGATTCCCGAAGGGGCGTTTTATCTGTATCCTTCGGTTCGGGGATGTCTGGGCAAGAAGACGCCTGACGGCAAAGAAATCAAGACCGACGGCGATTTTGTAACGGCGTTGCTGGAAAACGAAGGCGTCGCCGTCGTTCAGGGCGAAGCGTTCGGATTGTCGCCTTATTTCCGCTTGTCGTACGCGACATCAACGGAACTGTTGCAAAAAGCGTGCGACCGTATCGTCCGTTTCTGCGCATCGCTGAAAGGGTAATTGCAAACCCCCGTGAAAAGCGTTATTCTATAAAGAGATAGCAATTTTTCGAGGGGGCGTCGATGACATCAAAAAACACCGAAGTCCGCGTTGCGGCGATTGTCGGCCCCTTCGGGTCGGGGAAAACCAGCCTGACGGAAAGCCTGTTATACGTTACGGGCGCCGTCGACCGCAAAGGTACCGCAGGAGAAGCTAACCGCGCCGGAGATGCTTCCCCCGAATGCAGAAAATTCGCCATGAGTGCCGAAGCCGTCGCTTCCGGCACTCGTTTTTTGGGCGAACCGTGGGTGTTTTTAGATTGCCCCGGCGCTCCGGAGCTTGGCGCCGAAACATATCTTGCTTTGAACATCGCCGATGCCGCCGTTGTGGTTTGCGATCCGACCCCCGAACGCGCCGTTACAGCCGCTCCTTTGTTGAAATTGTTGCAAAACCTTGACATCCCTCACTTTATCTTCATCAATAAAGTCGAAAATTCAACTCTTCCCGTTCGGGAAGTCATTAACGCTTTGCAGGAATTTTCTCACCTGCCTTTGGTTTTGCGCGAAATCCCCATTCGCGAAAACGGCACCGTCACGGGCTTTGTCGATTTAATCAGCGAACGCGCCTATGCCTTTAAAGACGGCGAATACAAAGAAAACGTCAGTGCTCATCTGGTCAAAATCCCAGAAAACGTCGACGCCAAACGCGAAGAGGCACGTCAAAAAATATTGGAAAATCTGGCGGATCGCGACGATGCCGTCTTGGAAAAAATATTGGAAGACGCTTTGCCCGCCAAATCGGAACTGTTTTCTTCTTTGGCAAATGCCGTGCGCGAAAACGCTTTGGTGCCCGTCTTTTTCGGCGCGGCGGAAAAAGACGCCGGTATCTTTAGGTTGCTTAAAGCTTTGCGTCACGACGTCGCTTGCCGCAAAATACAAAACGAAACTTTAAAAGACGCCCGCGTCGCCGTCAGCGTCTTTAAAACAAAATACGCTCATACGGGAAAACAATCCGTCGCCCGCGTCCTGAAAGGAACCCTGAACGACGGCATGGTTTTGGGAAATGTCCGCATCAACGGGCTTTACGATATCCGAGGCGTCAATTCCTTTAAAATCGACAAAGCAACTCAAGGCGCTTTGGTCGCTTTGGGCAGAATGGACGAAATCAATACCGGCGACATATTAACCGAAAAATCAAAATCGTCTTTCCTGCCGACGCTGTCCTCCTGTATGTACGCCGCGGCGCTGGAACCCGAAAAGGCGGGCGATGAAGTCAAACTGACCTCTGCCGCCGCAAAGCTTGCCGAAGAAGATCCTTCCCTGTTTATCGAATATGACAAAGATACCGAACAAATGCTGTTATGGGCTCAGGGAAAACGTCACGCAGAGCTGTTCCTTGCCCGATTAAAAAGCCGATTCAACGTTCGCGCAAAAACCGTTAACGTAAAAACTCCGCTAAAAGAAAAACCCTTAAAAACCGTGCGCAAATCCGCTAAAAAACAAAGCGGAAAACACGGCAAGGATATCGAAATCGAATTGGAAATTTCGCCTGCCGACCAAAATTCCGGCATTACGGTTGTCTTTGACGGTAAAGCCTTTAAAAACGTTCCGATAAACCAAGAAACTCTCAATTCCGCCGTTTATGAAGCTCTGCTTAAAGGAAACAGCGGACACCCCGTCACTGACGTTGACGTCAAAATCCTGTCCCTGAACATGAACAAAGACGTCCCCGCAGAATTGTTTAAAAACGCTCTTGAAACCGCATTAAAAGACGCTTTAAAAGAATCGGGAACCGTGCTGTTGGAACCCGTGTGGAAAATAGAAATTTCCGTCCCGTCGGCTTTTACGACAAATATGCGCACCGTCCTTGCCAAAAGAAAAGCCGGTATATCGGAAATCGTTCCCGACCCCGTTTATCGCGGATGGGACATACTGAAAGCCGATTTGCCGTTTTCGGCTTTGGACGGTTTCGCCGAAGAAATGCGTTCCGCATCCATGGGAACGGCAAATTGCGTGAAAAATTATTCTTATCTTAAGGAAACTCCGATAAAATAACGGCGGTTCTTATTTGTTTCTTGCGGAGTATCCCATGTTTAAACGCTTTTTGTTTTTATTGCCGTTCTTAATCGCTTCGGGAGCTAATGCTTCGGATTTAATCGAAGTACGCTTAAAAGGCATGACCGGTGAAGGCTCACAGATCATTATTCGTCAGGAATTGGAAAAACTGCCCCAAACCGAAATGGCCGAAGTCGATGCTTTGACCGGACGCGCCTTTGTCGCCGTCAAAAACGGACAGACTCTTAGTGACGATACCGTTAAAAAAGCGATTGAATCTCTGGGATTCCATGTAACGGACATTACCCGTTCGGGAACAAAACAGCAAAATTCAAAATAACTTGTTTTTAAAAACTGTCTTCGCTTATACTTACTTGACCGGTTTTTATCCATTTCGCGGGAGATACGGGCATGATTTCGCCCAAAATCGTTTCTGATACAACAAAAGCCATCGAAAATGCTTCTTTTTTGGTCGTTGACGACGATCGATTTTTTCGATCGCTGATCAAAACGACTTTGATGCAACTGGGCGGATACCATATCAAAGACGCTTCTTCCGCCGTGGAAGCTTTGGAACAATTAAAAGAATCAACGTTCGACGTTTTGTTGCTGGATCACGAAATGCCGGGCGTAACCGGATTGGAGCTGGCCAGATTGATTCGAAAGGGAAACGAAGGCGTTCTTGATCCTCAAATCCCCATCATCATCATTACGGGGAATACCGAAGAACGCACCGTTAAAGAAGCAAAACTGTCCGGCGTCAACGAATATCTGATTAAACCGATATCTCCCGCCGCCCTTGAAAAACGGCTGGCAAAAATCTTAAAGACAAAAGCGGCTCAGAACTCTGCTACCTGACGTTTTCAAACCGTTTCATCAGCGGCAAAGAAGTTTTTTGGCGTTCCGTTCGGCGCGGACGGGGTAAAAACGGCAACATATTATCCGGATGATCCTTTGCCGACGGCGCAGAATGCTTCATCAAATAATTCAATTCTTCCGACGTTTTACGGTCAACATTGATAAAATAGCGATCTTCCAATACGGCGGGATCCTGTTTGAAATAACAGGTTCCGTCGCTTGCCAAACATAAATCCGAAACTATTTTTTCGGCGGACTGGCTTTCGGAATAGGTGTCTTCTTTATTTTTTCCGTTTTTGGCACGGCGCTGCATCATTTCAACCTGATAAGCCAAATCGTATGCCGTTTTTATGGCATCGTTTTCGTACCATGCCATAAAAGCCGCAGTGCGTGCCGCCCCCGTGGATAAAGCATCGTCTTCCAGATATACGGCTTTGCTGAAAGCCTTTCCGATTGCTCCGTTTGCGCGGGAAAAAACCTGAAGCGGAGTAACGTCTCCGGCTTCCATCATTTCTCCCAACGTCTGAACGGCCGTTGCCTGAGCATCGGCTTCAACGGCACGGGTTCGCATAATTTGCGTTTTTAACGTTTCTTTGCGGGGACGTTTGTCATCGCTGGCATCGTATTCGCCGCGAACAAACTGACCTGCATGTCTGGCTTCATGAACCAAAACGCCGATCAATTCTTCGTCTTTGCTCAGCGGATTTAAAATAATCAGCTTTTTTTCTTTACTGCATCCGCCGTTGCACCCCAAAACAAATTCCATGCCGACGGCATATCCGGCTTTGCAAGCCGTTTCCAAAACGTCCCGTCCCGTTTGCGATGCCGCAATGCGGTTTATCATTTTTGAAATTCTGGCTTGCGTTATTTTATCGCCGATAATCTCAAACGGAATTGCCGGTGCGGGCGTATCAAAAAACGACGATGTTTTATCCGCAGAAACGGATGTCATTATTTAGCGCCTTTCTTTTTGGCATTTTTCAAGTTTTTGACATAGTAATCGGCAATTTCAAAGCCCAATTTCTTAGCCAAAAAATGCTCGGTCTTGACAATATCGGGATAGGAATCGCCCGTCGGTTCGACCAACACGGAACGCGTACGGTACAACACTTCGCCCGAAGCATCCGTAATCGTCCACCAGGCATCCAACATTGCCGCCCCGTCTTTTTGAGCATCAAAACGCATAATTTCGATATAAAGACGGTATGTGAACACGTCTCTGTTTAACGTTGCCGGCTTTGCCAAAGGATATCCGGCACGTTCGGAAACGGCGTCCCCGACAACGCGAGGCAGTACGTCACCCAAATGTTCCGCCCAACGGTGAAATTCCGCCATTTCCAATGTATCGTCTTCCTTTTCGCGAATCACGATCTGAGGACGATCCAAATACGTCGGAATGGAAATGTCTTCCACGCCGATAATGACGGTATCAGCGTTATCCAACGTAAAACTGCGGGTCGGAAGGGGTGAATCGTCAAGAACATAAAAGGTCGAATCAGGCGAAAAACCGCAGGCTCCCAATAAAAAGAACAACATTGAAACGGATAAAAAACGACCGGACATTAACGGCTTCCTCCTTTTCCTCTAATCAGCGCTTCCGGATGGCGTTCCAAATAATCCGCCCATGAACGGATTGATTGAGCCGCATATCCGAAATCTTTAATCATTTTATTTAAATCTATCATTGTTCTGGAATTTTCTGAAAAAGAATCCATCACTTTATCGGCTTTTTTTGTCGTTTTTGACAAAACGGCAACCGTTTCGCCCGCATCGGCAACGATTTTCGGTCCGTCTTTGTTCAACAACGTCATGAAACGATCCATCTGCTCCAACAGGCTGTTGATACGCGTAACCGTTTGACGAATCGGCATATCCTGAAACGTTTTGGATAATTCTTCTATCGTGGACGGCAATGTCGGAATTTCGGGAAAACGCGTGTTACCGTGCAAAATCATCGGCGAATTCGGATAAAATCCCAGTTCAATCATCATTTGTCCCGTCAAAACGCTTTGCGTAATCAGTTTCGCGCGCAATCCTTTTTGAATCAGGCGTTCCATCAATTCGTCCCGATCTTTGCTGCGATGCCCGTCTTTGTTCAAAACGATAAAGCTGCCTTCGTCGGCTTCGATATAAACGGGGATGCGAATGCTTAAATTTTGAATATCCGTCACCAAAGATATCCCGACAACCCTGCCGATGGGAACCCCGTTAAACACAACGGGAGATCCGACGTTCAGCCCTTTGACCGACCCTTCGAAATAAAGGACGCTTTTGCTGCTTTCGGAAAAGAATTTGTCCCTGTTGATTAAAAGGAACGTCCCGATAAAAATTGCCAAAGCGGCAACCACAAATATACCGACCAGCCTGGGGTTTGGTTTCGGACTCATTTTAATTTCCCCTTTCTCCGCGGGTTAAAAAACGTTCTACCGTCTTATTGGGCGGGTTCTTCAACAGCTCTTTGGGATCACCGTGAGCAATCGCCGTTCGCGTCTCTACATCCAAGTATACCGAATTCGTCCCGATTGCAAATATCGATGCCAATTCGTGCGTTACCATCACTATCGTCGTGTTCAGGCTTTCTTTGATTTCCAGTATCAAATCGTCCAAAAGGCGGGCGCTGACGGGATCAAGACCCGCCGAAGGTTCGTCAAAAAACACTATGTCGGGATCCAACGCCAATGCTCTGGCTAAGCCGGCACGCTTCTTCATGCCCCCGCTGATTTCCGAAGGATAAAAATCCTCAAACCCCGCCAAACCGACCAAATCCAACTTTAATGAAACGATGTCCTTGATTTCGGATTCCGACAAATCTGTATACTGTTCCAGCGGCAACGCAATGTTTTCTGCCAAAGTCATAGACGTCCACAACGCACCGCTTTGATACAAAATGCCGGCTTTCCTCATAACGGCGTTCCGTTGCGCCCGAGACCCCGCCCAAAAATCTTTGCCGTCAAAAATCAACTTTCCCGCCGCAGGAGATTTCAATCCGACCATTACTTTTAATAACGTGCTTTTGCCGCATCCGCTGCCGCCCATAATGATAAAGATGTCGCCCCTGTTAACCGTAAAATTCAAATCGCGCATCAAGACAAAATCGCCGTATGCGATTTTCAACCCTTCTGCAATGATATGCGGCTGTTTTTCGGGCATCGCTTACACCTTGAGCAAATTACATATAAACGTAATCACGGCAGTTGCCAGAATAATGCCGACAATCGACGTCACGACGGCCGCCGTTGTGGCTTCGCCGACGGACGATGCGCTGCGCCCGCAACGAATTCCCCTGTAACATCCGCACAACGCGATAATAATGCCGAATGCCGTCCCGTGTACAATACCAACCAAGATATTGCGCATATTCAGAACCTTGAGCGTCATCTGAAAATATTCCTGAGGCGACAAATCCAACATAAAAACGCCGACAAACGCACCGCCCAAAATTCCCGTCAAATCGGCATAAACCGTCATCAAAGGCATAATCAGCGACAACGCCAGCAACCGCGGCAACACCAAAAAATCAAAAGGATAGATTCCCATCGTCTCCAATGCGTCAATTTCTTCATTAACCTGCATGGATCCCAGCACGGCAGCATAAGAAGCCCCCGTCCGCCCCGCCATGATAATGCCTGCCATAATTGCGCCCATAACGCGGGTCATGGCAATGGCAACCAAGCTGGCAACATAAATCTGGGCGCCGAACATTTTTAACTGGATTGCTCCGACAAAAGCAAAAATCAAACCGACCATAAAGCAAATCAAAGAAACAATGCCCAACGCATCAAAGCTGACTTCCTGAAACGCCGCTTCCAAATCCGCCCGCCTCAACACGGCATCTTTTCGGATAAACCGCCCGATTGAACGCACGGCCTGAACACAAAATTCCAAAGCGGACACGCAGGCTTCCCAAATTTCCAGCGTACGTTCGCCGATTCGGTTCAACATCGGCACAAAAGGAACCTGTCGGGAACCGTTTTTCCTGGGCGGAACCGCAAACGCCAAATCTATCAGCTTTTGAACCCCGTCCGGCATATTTTCAAATTTACAGGAAATGTTGTTTTTACGGCACAGCCCCGCCAGACGAACCAAAAAAGCAACGAAACAGCTGTCCCATCCTTCGACTTCGCCGGCGTCAAAAGAAACGGTATCAAAAGCCGGCTGTTCAAAAGCAGCAATCAGTTCTTCCCTGTTCTCGGGCATACCCTTGCTTATTTTCCATTCGCCTTTAAAACGAACGGCTGCCGTCCGCGACGACGAAAGAAGAAAAACGGCTTGCGGAGCCATTTTGTTTTTTCCTTAAAGTTACGTATCTGCGTTTCGGAAAATTGCGGCAGACAGTCATACCACCGTTTCAATTCCCGGCTTCTTTCTTTCATACGCGATAAAACGTCCCGTTGCAAGAAAACTCCTAAATCTGACGGCAAAGAAAAAATCTCTTTAACGGCACCGGTATCTTTCGGTTCGTTTACTTCTTTGTCGTTTAAAGGCTGGAGCGGATAACTACTGACCGCACCTTTCTTTTTCGGCGATTCCCCCGAGTCCTTATTCCGCAGAGCCTTTACCTTTAACCGCAAAAGCCTCCGTTTATCGGAGGCTTTTTAATACATACTTTTTTATTATTCGGGAACTCTGCCCTCTTGCGATTCTTTAAAAAGTTCAGGAGGTTTAATTCCCTGTTTCCATAATTTTCTGTCTTTGTACAGGCGCATCGACCCCATATTCGAATCAGGCCAGCGTTTATGAACCCACAACCATTGTTCGGGCTTTTCTCTGATCCAACGTTCCAGAACTTTATTGGCTTTGATCATCAAAGCGCGGCTGTCAGCCTTTGCGTCACCCGTTTTTTCAAAACAAAGAGCCTCTTGTGCCGTTAAACGGTAATGAGCCCCCTTCAACCGTTCGGAACGTATCGGAACGACGGGGCAATCGTATTTCATTGCCAAGCGCGCCAAAGCCGGCGTCGTCATCGCTTCAAAACCGAAAAACGGCACGGAAATGCCGTCGTTCATTTTTTGGTCAATCAACAGAGCCAGATGTCCGCCTTCGTTCATATGTTTGACGATACGTTTCATGCCGGCTTTTCCCTTAGGCAAAAGCTCTCCCTTCACGTCTTTGCGAAAGTAAGTAAAAAGCCATTCGACCAAAGGATTGTTGGCAAAGCGGTAAATCCGGTGATATTCCAAATCTGCCGCACGGGAAGAAACGGAGGACATTTCCCAGTTTCCTATGTGGGCGGAAAAGACTATTCCGGGTTTCCCGTCGTCAGCCAACTGTTGCAAACGTTCGGGATGTACGATTTCTATCCGTTTTTTATAATGGCGCGTTAAAACGCGCAAATGCGGATATTCGCCGAACGTGCGCCCCATATTATCCCACATTTTGACGACCAGACCGTCGATTTCGGCAGGCGTTTTTTCGGGAAACGCCTTCATCATATTATAGCGGGCGACCCAAGACACTTTCATGCGGGGACCGATATGCCGCACCAAAAAGCCGCAAACGGCAGAAGCCAAATCCAACGGCATCACTCTGAAAATCACGCAAAAGAAAACGGCGCCGACAAACTCCAACGGATAACGTACAAACCTGTCAAAAGCGCTTTTGCGGGTGCGATATACAAAAATGTCCTGATCCGACGACACGTTTTTAGCCTTTGTGCGACACGGAAGACAGGAACGAAATCATCGTATCGGGCGTATCCCAAACACTGTAAGCATCAACGACCGTTACTTTCGGTTTAAAGCGCGGCGGAACGCGAACGCTGTCTTTGGCGGTTGTCACCAGAACGGCGTCTTCTTTTTCGGCTTCGTCCAACAGACGCGTCAAATCGGCGTCCGTATACGGATAATGATCGCTAAAAGCCTGCGTCCCGACAACATTGCAACCGTAATCCCGAAGCATGTTAAAAAACTTTTCGGGAAAACCGATGCCTGCAAAAGCAAAGACTTTCATTCCCGCCAACTGTTGAATTTTTTCCAGCGGCTGTTCAATGTGCACCGCAATATGAGGCAGATCGGGGAAATGTTCTTTTATCCATTCTTTGACGCCGGATTTATCCTGACCGACGACGATAAAAGCATCGGCGCGGCTCAACCCCAGTTCCAACGGTTCGCGCAAAGGTCCCGCAGGGAAAACTTTGGCATTGCCAAAACCGTAGCGGCCGTCAAAAACGGCAAAAGAAACGTCTTTATACAATTTCGGATTTTGGAAACCGTCGTCCATAATAATGACGTCGGCACCGATTTTTTCGGCGGTTTTGGCGCCGCGGGCACGGTTATAGTCGACAACCGTCGGCGCAACGCGCGCCAACAGCATGGCTTCATCGCCCGTATCCTGTGCCGTATGCTTGTCCAAATCAACCAAAATGTCCGACATGCCGCCGCCGTAACCGCGCGTTAAAAAAACAGGGCGTTTGCCGTTCATTTTAAAAAATTCCGCAACCGATATCGCCAAAGGCGTTTTTCCGACGCCTCCCATAACCAAATTTCCGATGCAAATAACGGGAACTTTTGAACGGTACGGCTTGACCGATTTCATATGCGCCTTCGTCACCAAAGCGTACAGCTTTGAAAACGGAGAAAGAACCTTTGAAAGAAAGGTATCGGGTTTTTGCCAAAAATCAGGCGATTTAATCGGCATCTTTGACCTCTTCGGCAGGCTTCAGGTACGGTTCCAAAGCAGACATGACACGCTCCAAAACATTGGATTCCGCCGTCGCAAAAGCCAAAGCATTTTTTTGTTTGGCTTCCAATTCTTCTTGATTCGTCAGCAGCGTTTCCAACGCCTGTACCAGCTGTTCTTTATTTTCGACAACCGTCAAAGCATCCGCTGCCTTTGCTCGTGCCGTAATTTCCTTGAAATTCATCATATAGGGACCGCACAAAACGGCTTTGCCCAATTTAGCGGGCTCTATAATGTTCTGTCCTCCGAATTGAATCAGCGATCCGCCGACAAATGCCGCGGAAGCCAAACGGTAAAACAGCCCCATTTCGCCGATGGTATCAGCCAAATAAACATCCGTCTGATCGGTAATTTCATCACCGCGGGAACGGCGGGACACATTCAGATCCCATGATTTCAAAACGCCTTCGATTTCGTCGGCTCTTTGCGGATGGCGCGGCGCCAAAATCGTAAAAACATCCGGAATTTTTTTGCGCAATTCCGTATGAGCATAAGCAACGGGTTCGTCTTCGCCCGCATGAGTGCTGGCAGCAATCCAACAGGGGCGCGCGCCGATCTTTGCGGACAGACGTTTAAATTCTTCGGCGTCATACGGCAAATCGGAAGCGGCAAATTTCAAATTGCCGACGCATGCCGTTTTTTTGGCGCCCAATATCTTCAAACGATCGGCATCCGCGTCCGTCTGACCGAACGATTCCGTGAACAAAGCCTGAATCTGCCCGCTGAACTTCGGCATTTTTTTCCAACGCGCAAAAGAACGGTCGGAAATACGCCCGTTCAAAAGAATCAGCGGAATCTTTGCTTCGGCAACGGCAGAAAGCATATTCGGCCAGAATTCCGATTCAATCCACAACGCCAAATCGGGTTTCCAGTGATCGACAAACCGTTTGACGCAGGAAACGCAATCAACGGGGATATACTGGTGAAACGCGCGGGCGGGCAAACGTTTTTCCATCAGGTTCGCCGACGTTACCGTCCCAGAAGTTACAAGCACGGAAACATCGGGATACGTTTCCAACAACGCCGACACCAGCGGTAAAATCGACAATGTTTCGCCGACGCTGGCACCGTGAATCCAAACCAAACGTCCTTCGGGGCGCGGTTTGGAAGAATACCCCAAACGTTCGGGAAAACGTTCCAAGTCTTCTTTACCTTTGGCTTTTCTGTATGCCAAATACGCGGCAATCAAAGGATAACCCGCATAAGTCGCCGCACGGTACAAAGAAAGGGACATCATATTCATTTTCAGTTATCCTTGTTTTCCGATGAAGAGCCTGTATTCCTGCCGACACGGGTATCGGCTTCAACCATCAGCCCGGTTAATTTATTTTCCACGATTTGGCGATATTTTTCAATGCCTTCTTCATCCGTTTCCTTAGGAACAAAAATCGGTTCGCCCAAAAGGGTTACCGCTTTGCCGAACGGGAGGGGTACCAAAAAGCTGTCCCATGTCTTAAGCTGTTTCGCTTTGGACGACGAATATGAACACGGAATGATCGGACATCCCGAATCTCGAGCCATAATAATAGCTCCTTTCGTCATTTTATACGCCGGCTTGCGTCCGTCGGGCGTCATCGCAATAAAAGACGAATTCTTTAACGCGCGACGAATGGTCAACGCGGCACCGATTCCTCCTTTGGACGCCGAACCGTCTATCGTGTCCGCCCCCCAGCGCGCATTTGTCGACGCCATAATCCTGCCGTCGCGATGCAACGACGACAAAACATACGCCTTCATTTTCGGTTTTTTGATAAAATGAATCGGAGGCGCGGAAAATATCCGTCCGTGCCAAAACAACAGCAAAAAAGATTCCCCCGCATCATCGCGATCCTGCGGCCAGCCTTCTATCGTCCATCGGCTGGTCTTGATTACAAAAACCGTGTACAGGTAAAACAAAAATCCCAGTAATTCCTGAACAAACGCGCTGCTGCCGATTTTTTTTAACATGCAAAAATCCCGTTCTTTTGGCGGCTTAAAAAACTTTAGACGTTCTTTATAGCATATCTGAAAAAACAAACCAGTCATTTTGTTTTGATTTTCCCTATTCCCCCCCGTACACTGGTTACGGTTCCCTGATGACGGAGTTTCGGATATGACGCACCGCTTTTTTAAATCTGTCCTTTGTTCGCTGACTATTATGCTTTTGTGCGCTTGCCCGAAGGCGCCGGAACCGAAAAACGAAAACGAAAATCTTCCCGCTCCGCCGACAAAAGTTTTGGATTACCTCTCTTTGTCCGTCCAATATATGATGAACCAGCAAAAAAACGACGGATTCTTTAATTACGAATATAATTTCATTACGGGAAACTACACTAATTGGGATAACGTTATTCATCAAACCCGCGCCGGATACGTCTTGGCTAAATATTATTCTTTTTTAATCCGTAACAATATCGATCCCGCCGTGGCTCCCGTCGTGCGCGAAAGCGTTGCAAAAGCTTTAAACGCTTATGTCTCAGCCTCTTTGTCCCATCAAAATATGCCGGGTCAGCTGATCTCGTTCTATTATAACAAAGGCGGTTCCATCATGCTGCCTCCCCTGCGCGCGGAAGCGGCTTCCGAAGAACAAAAAAAACAGCGCCTGAACGCCGAAGTCGCCGCAACGGCTTTTGCGTTGCTGGCTGAAATTACTTATTGGGAAGCAACCAGCGACGCAACTTTTGCTCCCGATCGCGAAAAATGGCGCGACGCCCTTGCTTTTCATTTAAACGATTGTTTAAAACACCCCTCGGACAAAAGCTTTTTCCAACCCGAAGCATGGCTTGCCTTGGCCGTCTATAACGTCTTTTTCCCGAAAGACAAAGAAATTAACGACCTGATGTTAAAAACAGACGAAGCTTATACCGGAAAATATCGCCCCATTCGGGATATTCGCGATTATTCTTGGGATATGGCCGCTGCTTATATCCGTTATCAAAAAACTAAAAACTCTTATCTGATTAACTTTACCGTCAAACAAACCTCGTTGCTGCTTAACGATATCTATACGCAACACGACACCGCCGTTAACAGTTGCAGCCTGGCTTACGGACTGGCTGACGCTTCCTTGATTCTGGCAAAAGATCCTTCTTTCTCGCGGTTGGAAAAAACCGCACTCGGACGAAGCCAGTTGGAATATTACAGCAGCCTGAAATATATGCTTTTGCCCGAACAGACATGGATTTCATTGGGGCCCGGAAGAACTTTGCATTCCCAAGACTTTAAAAAATTCGCCGGAGCCTATATCTACGGACAACATTCCCCAAGAACCAGCTTGGAATTATCCGAAATGTGCATCTTAACGGGTATGCGTTTTTCAAACGAGGATATTCAAGAACTGAAACAACCCTAAAAAAACGGCGGAGATTTCACTCCGCCGTTTTTTACTTTAAAAATTTTGCCGCTTTACTCGGGCTTTTTGGGAAGCGGTTTCGGCGCAACGGGGCGCTTTACCGTTTTCTGAGCAGGTTTTTGCTCTTTTTCTTCCTGCGGCTCCGAAGGATTGATTACCAGCTTCCCGTCCCGTACACGGATGGCAACCGTTGAATCGTCTTTGACTTTGCCTTCCAAAATCGCAATCGCCAACGGGTTTTCCAGCTCTCTTTGAATCAGGCGCTTTAAGGGGCGGGCGCCGTACATCGGCTCATACCCCGTATCCGCAAGCCAGTTCAAAGCCTTGTCATCCAAATCCAAAACAATATGGCGTTCCGCCAAACGGGAATTCAAACGTTTCAACTGAATTTGGACAATTCCCGTCATATCCGTGCGGTTCAATCTGTGGAACAGCAAAATTTCATCCAAACGGTTTAAAAATTCGGGGCGGAACGCACGGCGAACGACTTCCATAACCTGAGGACGAACTTTTTCAACATCTTCGTCTTCGGGCTGATCCGCCAGAATATCGGCACCCAAATTCGACGTCAGAATAATAATCGTGTTCCTGAAATCCACTGTCCTGCCTTGCCCGTCGGTCAGACGACCTTCGTCCAACACCTGAAGCAAAATATTAAATACGTCGGGATGGGCTTTTTCGACTTCGTCAAACAGGATAACCTGATACGGACGGCGGCGCACAGCTTCGGTCAAAGATCCGCCCTGATCATAGCCGACGTATCCCGGAGGCGCACCGATCAAACGCGATACCGAATGTTTTTCCATAAATTCGGACATGTCTATACGCACCATCGCGCTTTCGTCGTCAAACAGGAATTCCGCCAAAGAACGCGCCAATTCCGTCTTGCCGACACCCGTCGGTCCCAAGAACAAGAACGAGCCCATCGGACGGTTCGGATCCTGCAATCCGGAACGCGAACGACGGACAGCATCGGCAACCGCTTTGACCGCGTCGTTTTGACCGATCAGGCGCGCCTGAATATGAGCTTCCATGTTCAAAAGTTTTTCGCGTTCGCCCGTCAGCATTTTGTCAACGGGAATCCCCGTCCAACGGGAAACAACCGCGGCAACCATCTCGGGCGTTACCGTCTTGCTGACGGACGCCTTTGACGCATTAGCCGCCGTTTCCGCTTTGTGCAGGCGGTCTTCCAAATCAGGAATAATCTTATATTGCAATTCGCCCGCGCGTTCGTATTGCCCGTCGCGCATGGCTTTTTCAACCTCGATCTTCGCAGCGTCAAGCTGTTCGCGAACTTTGGACGTTCCTGCCAAAACCGCTTTGCTTTCAAGCCATTCCGCAGACATACGTTCGGACTCGCGTTCAAGTTCCGAAATTTCGCTTTCAAGCTTTTCCAAACGCTCTTTGGAAGCCGGATCCGTTTCTTTCTTTAAAGCCTCGCGCTCAATCTTAAATTGAAGCAAACGACGGTCGACTTCATCCAACGCTTCGGGTTTAGAATCAACCTCCATACGAAGGCGGCTGGCCGCTTCATCCATCAGGTCAATGGCTTTGTCGGGCAAAAAACGATCCGAAATGTAACGGTTCGACAGCGTCGCCGCCGAAACAAGCGCACTGTCCGAAATATGAACGCCGTGATGCAGTTCGTATTTTTCTTTAATACCGCGCAAAATCGATATGGTTTCTTCAACGGTGGGCTCGTCAACGAAAACGGGTTGGAAACGGCGCGCCAACGCCGCGTCTTTTTCAACGTACTTTCTGTATTCGTCAAGCGTCGTCGCCCCGACACAGTGCATTTCGCCCCGCGCCAAAGCCGGCTTTAAGAGGTTTGAAGCATCCATGGATCCTTCCGAAGCGCCCGCTCCGACGATTGTGTGCATTTCATCGATGAACAGAATAATCTTGCCTTCCGCCGCCTGAATTTCCTGCAAGACGGCTTTCAAGCGTTCTTCAAATTCGCCGCGGTACTTCGCGCCTGCGATCAACGCTCCCATATCCAAAGCCAAAAGCCGTTTGTGTTTCAGGCTTTCAGGAACGTCACCGTTCACGATACGCAAAGCCAGACCTTCCACGACCGCCGTTTTGCCGACGCCGGGTTCGCCGATTAAAACAGGATTGTTTTTGGTGCGGCGCGACAAAACCTGTATCGTGCGCCGGATTTCCTCGTCTCTGCCGATAACGGGATCAAGTTTTCCTTTTTCGGCACGGTCGGTATAGTCCAACGTGTATTTTTTCAAAGCGTTGTAGCGGTCTTCCGCCCCCGCCGTATCGGCTTTTCTGCCTTGACGCAGTTCTTCTATCGCCGCGTTAAGCTTTTGCGCCGTGACGCCGCAATCCGTCAAAATTTTGTGAACCGCGGTATTCGGCACGATCAGCATCGCCAGCAAGATGCGTTCCACCGTTACGTATTCGTCGCCGGATTTTACCGAAATCTCTTCCGCCTGATTTAATATTTTGCCGAATTCCTGATTGGGCAGGCTTTCAACGCCCGACCCCGAAACTTTGGGTAAGCGGTCTATCGCTTCGGTTACGTCAGCCAAAGCTTTTTTAGGATTGCCGCCCGCTTTTGAAATCAGCCCCGCCGCCATGCCTTGCGGATCGTCCAAGAAAACCTTCAGCAAATGTTCGGGCGTTAAAAATTGGTTGTCGTTGCGTTCGGCAGACCCCTGAGCCGATTGGATGAAGCCTTTGCTTCTGTCCGTTAATTTGTCAAAATTCATTATGTTTCACCTTATTATCCGAAACTTTAAAACTCTGTCCTTTTATATAGGTCAGTCTGCCGCCGCCCGCAAGACAGGCTTTGAAATAAATCGCGCTTCGTGATGTTATGAAGAATAATGATGAAGTTTATCCCGCTTTCTTTAATAAAAATTTTTTGGCAAAAAGACAGGTATTTCGGGATAAAAAGCAATTTTTGCAGTGCCCCGATTTCTCTGACATGTCGGAGAAAATCAAAAAATATTCTGCCGAAAAACAGTGGAATGAGTTTTATACGCGAAGCGGCGTCAAACACGAAACCGCCCGACGGATCGGAGAAAACAAATTGCGATTACAATCAGCTGACCTAAAACGTTCAAAAAACGGGCGTTAATGCTTTATCAGACGCCCGCTGTCGTTAAAACCTTTCTTGCGCAAAGCTTCTTTAATCGGCAAAATGTATTTTTCCGCTGTTTTGTCGTCCTTGATTTCGTTGCGATTATTGTTTTCAAAATCTTTGAGCGGGCGAAAGCCTTTTGCATCCAAAACTTTGTCAGCCATGCCTCTGTTTCTTTTTTGCATAAATTCTTCAAATGATTTGCCGAAATAATGATTCATTCGGATTTTTTTAATTTGAGGATATTCCCCCATGCCGCCGGGTCTGAAACTTCCGTTCTCATCCTTTGCAAACCCGCCTCTGTAAACAGCATAGTGAACATCCATTCTTTTTATTTCTCTCGGATTTGCAATCGTTTTTAAGTACTTATTTACACCAAAGCCTTCTTCCGAATGTGCCGTAAAACGTTCCAGAACCAAGCCGTCCGTCTTTGTTTTATGCCCGTTGTCTCCATACACCAGCCAATAAATCACAACCCCGCATTCTTCTTCATAATCTTTTAAAAATTCGGGTATCGTCTTTGTCGATAAAGGCATAACGAACTCATCCAAGTCAAAAAAGCCCAGCCATTTCGTTTCATTCTTATATTTTTTGACCGCATCATTGTACGCAACAAGTTGTTGCGCCTGTCCCGGCTGATACGTATAAACAACATCGCCCGTATCAATATAAGGTTTTAAAACCTCTTTCGTATTGTCCGAAGATTCGTTGTCGTAAATATAAAATTTTTCAACACCGACTAATTTGTAAAACTCAATCCATTCGGGCAAATACGGCGCTTCGTTCTTCACAATCGCGCACAGCGACAAATATTGGGGAAACTCGCTGTTTTTTTCTTTCTTCAAACGTCTGCGCATTAACGCGTATTTAATTAGAGATACCCCCCCCCCTTTACCTCTAATATACGTTGAGCATCCGCAGCCGAAAGCCCAAGCATACGACATTTAAAACGAGTAAGGGTTGCCACTATTTTATCCCTGACAGCCTTCCTATGTTCTTTAAAAGGGATAAACGCGCAAATTAAATGTATTAAAAAACGTTCCATTTTATTCTTCCGTATGTTTCGGAGGACGTCCGCGACGGCGCGGCACTGACGGTATCCCTTCGGATTGCGATGTTTCTTCCTTTGCCTCTTCCCGTCCCGATTTCTGAACAGGAGGACGGCCGCGGCGACGCTGAGCAGGCTGTTGCGAATGATTTTCCGCCATGACCGCAACGGGAACGGATAAATCAGCACCCGCAATCTCGTCCAAATTTATGGGCTTTTCTTCCGAAACCGTTTCCGTAAACTCAACCGAAACAGGTTCGGGAACCGAAATTTCTTCATTCTCTTCTTCCGCTGACGCTTCTTCTTCCGTATTTTCGGATTCGGTCAATTCTTCCGCAGCAGGCTGAGGCTGATTCACGGGATAACGGTTCTGATTTTCGGAAGCCATCGCCATCGCGTTCAACCGCATATAATGATCCGCATGCTGCAAACAATTTTCCGCCAAAACACGATCCGTCGACATCGCATCCTTTGCCGCCGCCAAATATTTTTCCATCAGCTGGTACGCCGTACCGCGCAAACGACCCGCAGGCCCTTGGCTGTCAAAAACCGTGTTCCGCGAAAAGCCGTTGTTGTTAAAACGGCGGTTGTTGTTAAAATTATGGTTCCGTCCGCGCGAACGTCCTCGAGGATTCATGCCCATCTTTGTTTTTCTTTCGAGAGTGTTTAAAAATAATTGCCGTAATTTTCAGTAACGGGCGGGGAAACTTTTCATCCCGCTGATTTTTGTACCCTAAAGGGATATTTTGCCCTTTTCAACGTTTTTTTGCTTTGAGCTTTCCTTTTTTAACAAAAAACCGTTATACAGCGCACAATCCCCCCTAAATCCGTCCCGAAACCGCCGAATTTTAAACCGACGGATTCAAAAATTTCCTTAACCTTATTTTCCTGACCTTTGCCGAATTCAAAAACCCCCGCTCCGCCGCGTTTGAGCAAAACCGGCAAAAAAGGCGCCAAACGTCGGTACGCAAAAAGCCCGTCCGCACCGCCGAACAATGCTTCGGGCGGATCAAAATTCAATACTTCGGGTTCAAGGCTTTCCCTCTCGCTTTCCGCAATATACGGCGGGTTCGATATAATCAGGTCATAGCCTTGGTTCTTTAAAAAAGACGTCCAGCCGTCCTTCCGCCAATCGGCGCAAACAGAAAAAAACCTGTCCGAAAGACCGTTCGTTTTCGCATTTTCAATCGCAATCGAAAGAGCTTTGTCCGAAACATCGACACCCGTCGCCGACGCATTGCGGTATTCGGCCAAAACAGATAGCGCCAAACATCCCGACCCCGTTCCCAAATCCAAAACCTCAAGCGGCGACGAGCGGTCGGGAAACAAAGATAAAACCGTTTCAATAATCGTTTCGGAATCGGGACGCGGATCCAAAACGTCCGCGCTTACTTTGAAATCAAGGCTCCAAAACCCCCGCGTGCCCAATATCTTTGAAACGGGTTCGCGATTTTCGCGGCGCGCGGCATATTCTTGCAGTTTTTTCAAAGCTTCTTCGGAAATTTCCGTTTCGGGATGCATCTTCAGGCTTACGGGAGAAAGCTTCATCGCAAACGCCGTTAACAGCCGCGCATCCGTACGGGCGCTTTCTATCCCGCATGCCGAAAAACGGCGCGTCAATTCGTTTAAAGCTTCAAAAACGCGCATCTTATTCCAGTTCGGACAAGCGTGCCAGCTGGTCTTCCGTAATCAAAGCGTCGATTATTTCTCCCAACGCCGTTCCGTTCATAACCTGATCTATCTTGTACAATGTCAGGTTAATGCGGTGGTCCGTAACACGTCCCTGAGGGAAATTGTACGTCCGGATGCGTTCGGAACGATCGCCCGAACCGACCTGATTCTTACGATCCGACGCCCGTTCGCTTTCCAATGCCTGACGCTGTGCATCGTACAGGCGGGAACGCAAAATCGTCATCGCGCGGTCTTTGTTCTTAAACTGAGAACGTTCGTCCTGACATTCCACAACGACGCCCGTCGGAATGTGCGTAATGCGAACCGCGCTTTCCGTCTTGTTAACGTGTTGGCCGCCCGCACCGGAAGCTCGATAAACATCTATCTTCAAATCTTTCGGATCAATCTTTAAATCGACTTCTTCCGCTTCGGGCAAAACGGCAACCGTCGCCGCCGACGTGTGTATACGTCCGCCCGATTCCGTTTCGGGAACACGCTGGACGCGGTGCACTCCGGATTCAAACTTCAGCTTTTCAAATACGGACTTGCCCGTTACGCTTGCCGACGCTTCCTTAAATCCGCCAAGCCCCGTGTCGTTCACGCTGAGCATTTCAAATTTCCATCCCTGCTCCGCCGCATAGTGTTCATACATGCGAAACAGTTCCGCCGCAAACAATGCCGCTTCTTCGCCGCCCGTACCGGCACGGACTTCCAATATGGCGTTCTTTTCGTCAACCGCATTCTTGGGCAAAAGCAGAATCTTTAAATTTCGTTCCAATTCGGGAAGCTTTTCCTTTACGGCATAAAATTCTTCTTCCGCCATCGCTTTCATGTCGGCGTCCAAAGATTCGTCCTTCATCATCGCTTCGGCGTCCGTCAATTCGCGCTGTGCGGCCTGATACGCTTTTATCGCGTCCACGACATCCTTTAAATTCGCCAGTTCCTTCGACAGCTTGACATACGTTTCCCCGTCGACGCCTTCGCCCGATCCCAGAAGAGCTTCCAATTCCTCATGGCGCGACAACACGACATTCAGTTTTTCTTCAAAGCTCATCCGTTACCCCCGAACGTACTTCGACAAATATTCGGGCAGGTTTTCTATCAGCACTTCCGCCTGTTCGCCGCTGTCCAAATCGCGAACCGAAACCGATCCTTTCGCCAATTCGTCCGACCCCGCGATAATCGCCGCGCAAGCATTGATTTTGTTTGCTTTCTTTAACCGTTTGCCCATATTCCCCGAATACGTCATATCTATGATGCAACCGTTGCGGCGCAAATCCTGCGCTATTTTCATAACGGGAAAGACCGCATCGTCCCCGACGGGAACAACGGCGATCGGACGCGGTGCCGAAGGCAGACGGTTCGTTTCAACCAACAGCATCGCCAAACGGTCGACACCCGATCCGAAACCGATCCCCGGCGTTTGAGAACCGCCCAATTCCTGCACCAAGCCGTCATAACGCCCGCCGCCGAGAACGGTGCCCTGAGTCCCCAAAGATTCCGTAATAAATTCAAATACCGTATGACGATAGTAATCCAATCCGCGCACCAAACGGGGATTGACGGTGTACGGAATGTCCAAAGCCTTCAAACCTTCTTGGACGGTTTCAAAAAATTTGCGCGATTCTTCGTTCAGGTATGCCGTCATTTCAGGCGCGCCTTCAACGATTTTTTTGTCGCGTTCGTCTTTGGAATCCAATATGCGCAGAGGATTCTTGTCCAAACGGTTCAGGCTGTCTTCCGAAAGTTCGTCCTTATGCGCCGAAAAATACGATACCAACGCTTCACGGTACGCCGCGCGGCTTTCCAAATCGCCCAAAGTATTCAGTTCCAAACGGATAAAGTCCTTCAGCCCGAGAGCCTTTAAAAATTCCCAAGCCAAAGACAAAACTTCTATATCCGCCTGAGGCGAAGACGCCCCCAACAATTCAACGCCGATTTGGTTGAACTGGCGGTAACGCCCCTTTTGCGGACGTTCATAGCGAAACATCGATCCCGAATAAAACAGTTTAACGGGCTGATTTTGTTCCATGCCTTCGGAAATAAATGCGCGCACCGCGCCCGCGGTCCCTTCGGGGCGAAGCGTCAGGCTTTCCCCGCCGCGATCCGTGAACGTGTACATTTCCTTGCTGACGACATCCGTCGCTTCTCCGATGCCGCGCGAAAAAACTTCCGTAAATTCAAAAACGGGCGTGCGGATTTCGCCGTACCCGTAACGTTCGGCCAGTTCTTTCGCCGTTCGTTCCACAAATGAAAAAGCCCGAAGCTCTTCGCCGTAAATATCCCGCGTCCCGCGTGCCGGCTGTATCGTCATTTCTTTTCCTCCGTCCGGCGTTCCTGCGCCGCTTTTTCCGCCAAAGCCGCAATCTTGTCAACGACTTCGGTCGCTTCTATCTGACCGATCTGTTCTCCTTTGACAAACAGCAAAGCCTTTCCGTTTCCGCCGCCGCACACGCCGATATCGGCTTCGTGCGCTTCCCCGATGCCGTTCACAATGCACCCCAGCACCGATATTTTTAACGGCACCGAAATATGTTCAAGACGTTCTTCCAGCTCGCGAACCGTCTTTTCCACGTCTATCCCTTTGCGGGCGCACGTCGGACACGATACGATACGAACCCCGCGATAACGCAACCCCAAAGAACGCAAAATTTCAAAACCGACTTTGACTTCTTCCGAAACCGGCGCCGTCAACGATACGCGCAACGTATCCCCTATTCCTTCGGACAAAAGAGTGCCGATTCCCAACGCGGATTTTACGGTTCCCGCACGAAGACCGCCCGCTTCCGTCACACCCAAATGCAACGGATAATCGCATGCCGCCGCCAATAAACGGTACGCCTTCATCATCATCAGCGTATCCGAAGATTTCACGCTGATTTTAAAGTTATAAAAATCTTCGTCCTCAAGCATTTTGGCTTGATTCAACGCACTTTCAACCATGGCTTCGGGACACGGTTCCCCGTATTTTTCAAGCAAGCCCTTTTCCAAAGACCCGCCGTTCACCCCGATGCGTATCGAACAATTATGATCCTTTGCCGCTTTTACGACTTCGCGAACCCGATCCGCAGAACCGATGTTGCCGGGATTGATGCGCAGACAGGCGGCTCCCGCTTGCGCCGCTTCTATCCCTCGCTTGTAATGAAAATGTATGTCCGCCACGATGGGAACATGGACTTGGCGGACGATTTCTTTCAAAGCCGCCGTGGACGCTTCGTCGGGACAGGAAACGCGTGCGATGTCTACGCCGGCGGCTTCCATTTCCAAAATCTGGGAAACCGTCCCTTTGACATCCGACGTCAACGTATTCGTCATGGATTGCACCGATATCGGAGCCCCGTCACCGACGGGAACGTTCCCGACATAGATGCGGCGCGACTTGCGCCGCTTGATCTCTAACGCCTTCATTTTTCAGCAAACCTTAATCTTCAGCCGTTTTCGGCAGCAAATATTCCGGATCAAGAGGAACTTTGCGCGTCGCCCCTTTGGGCCCCAGAGGAGGAACCAAAAGCCCTTCGACATAAACGTCCAAGCCGCCGGCATTTCCCGTCTTTAAATACAAATCGTCGGAATCTCTGGACGCCTGATAACGGTCGCCCGCCTTTAACGTCCGCGAAATCAAGACCATATCCCCGCGCGTTACTTCTATCCAAGCATCGGCAGTCGCGACCAAAACGACGCGGGCATTATAGTTTTTCTGACCGTATATATGGCGCGTCGGAACTTCTTCGGCAACTTCAAACGATTCTGCGACAAACGGCTTGCCCTGAACGGAAGTATCGGCAACCGTTTCCTGAACGGCCTGTTCGGGCTTTTTCGGCGGAACGGGCGCCGAAGGAGGTTCCGATGCCGTTTCTGTCCCCGTTTCCTGAGAAACGGACGGAGACGGAGCACCGTCATCCTGATAAACGTCTTCCACAACCGTTACCGTCTCAACCGAAGCATATTCCGAAGGATCTTCCTGTTCCCAGAAAGCCTTGTACAATCCGAAAACAACCGCCAAAAGCAAAACGGAAAACACTATCAGCTTTATCCCGGGAACAGAATTTTCGACATCTTCCGGAGCATAAGACGGATAGACGTCTTCATTTTCTTGCGTTTCGGACAGCTCTTCCTTGTACCGCGACACCATATCGGCGGCATTCAGACCAAGGTATGCCGCATAACTGCGGACAAAACCGACAGCGTAAGCCGTGCCGGGCAAATCTTTGTACCGACCTTCTTCAATATCTTCCAAAAACTGGGCGCGAATGCAAAGATATGATGCAATATCGCGTATCTCCCATTTCTTTGCCAAACGGGTTCGACGCAAAATCTCGCCGACCGTTTCTTCCCGCTTTTCGGAAGACGCGGCAGAAGTTTCGGAAGAAACATCCTTTCCGTTTGATGACGTCTCTACTGTCTTTTCCTCTTTTTCTGCCATTTTTCACCCCTTAATCTTTAATCAGACAGAACCGAGCGGGTCTTTCTTAACGCATCGGCCGCTTCGTTAACCAGCGTATCAATAATGTCCTGCGTCGGCCGTTCGTCCTTGACCAATCCGACGCTTTGACCCGCCATCAGCGAACCGTTTTCGACGTCGCCTTCTATTACCGCACGACGCAACGCTCCGCCCCAAAAATGTTCTATCGCCATCTGAGCATCTTTAAGCTCTATTTCGCCGCGGCGATACTTCTCAATCGTTTCAAGCTGGAATGCCATAAAGCGCCGCGTCCCCTCGTTTGCTATCGCACGAACGGGAATAACGGGGAAACGCGCGTCCATCTGAACCGTCGGAACGGCATCGCGCGCATTCGCATTAATAAACGCTTTTTTGAAATTCGGATGCGCAATACATTCCGTCGCGCAAACAAAACGCGTCCCAAGCTGGCATCCCGACGCGCCCATTTCCAAAAATGCCGCCATCATAGAACCCGACCCGATCCCGCCGGCAACAAAAACGGGAACCTCCGTTATGTGCGGAATGATTTCCTGAACCAAAATGTTCGTCGCTACGGGTCCGATATGTCCGCCGGCTTCCGTCCCTTCTATAATCAGCGCATCGGCTCCGGCACGCACCATCTTCTTTGCCAAAACAAGCGCCGGCGCAAAGCACATGACTTTTATGCCCGCGTCTTTCAACCGTTTAATCGACTGACCCGTCGGAATACCGCCCGCCAATATCGCATGCGTAATCTTGCGTTCAATGCAAACGTCAATCAACGAATCCAGCTGAGGATGCATCGTAATCAGGTTAACGCCGAAATTCTCGGACGTCAGTTCGCGCGTCGCCGCAATTTCTTTATCCAGCAAGTCCGCCGGCATCGCGCCGCTGGCAATAACGCCGAAACCGCCCGCATTCGATATCGCCGATACCAAATGGTGTTCCGAAACCCAAGACATCGCCCCGCCCAAAATGGCATAACGGGTTCCTAAAAATTCTCTGCCTCTTTTCCAAAAAGCGTCTAAAATATCACGGGAAGCTGCTTCTACCGCCATTATTGTTCTTCCTTCTTATCCAAATTAAATGCCGCATGCAACGCACGAACCGCCAGTTCCGCATATTCGCTGGCGATTAAAACGCTGATCTTAATTTCAGAAGTCGATATCGCCTGAACGTTTATGCCTTTGTCCGACAATGCCTTAAACATCTTGCGCGCAACACCCACATGCGTGCGCATCCCGACGCCCACAACAGATATCTTGACAACATCGCTGTCGGAAAGAAGCGATTGATAACCGATTTCTTCCTTTGCCTTTTCCAAAATCGACAGCGCGCGTTTCAATTCCGATTCCGGCAGCGTAAACGTCATGTCCGTCGACTTTCCGTCCGCCGAATCGCTTTGAACAATCATGTCAACGCTGATGTTCGCTTCGGCCATCGCGTTAAAAATCGCCGCAGAAACTCCGGGTTTGTCGTGTACCCCCGCCAAAGTAATCTTTGCTTCATCACGGCTGTAGGTTATGCCGCTGATAATTTCTTTTTCCACGATATCTTCCTCATCGCAAATGGTCGTCCCGACCGGTGTGTCTTCAAAACTTGAAACAACGCGCAGGTTAACCTGATACTTCATCGCCAGTTCCACCGAACGCGTCTGTAAAACCTTCGCCCCCAAAGAAGCCATTTCAAGCATTTCTTCGTACGTGACTTTGTCCAGCTTGCGCGCCGTCTTGACAATACGGGGATCCGTCGTATAAACGCCGTCGACATCCGTATAAATGTCGCACCTGTCCGCCCCTAAAGCCGCCGCCAATGCCACCGCGGACGTATCCGATCCGCCGCGACCCAACGTCGTTATGCGACCGTCTTCCGTCACGCCCTGAAAACCCGCAACCACGGGAACTATCCCCTTGTCCATCGCAGATTTTAAAGCATCTACTTCCACACGCTGTATCCTGGCCTTTGAAAAATCGCCGTTCGTTACCAACGGGATCTGCCACCCCGTCCATGAACGCGCCGGAATACCCAACGCCTGCAACGCCAAAGCCAAAAGCCCTATCGTTACCTGTTCGCCCGTCGATACGACAACGTCATATTCCTCGGGGCTGTAATTTTCGCAAATCTCGCGACAATAATCGACAAGCTGGTTCGTTACCCCCGCCATCGCCGAAACAACAACGGCAACTTTGTTCCCCGCGTCGTATTCGGATTTGACCTTCAGGGCAACGTTTCGGATTCGCGCAGTGTCCGCCACCGACGTACCGCCGAATTTCTGTACAATGCATACCATTCAGGTTTTACCCAAATTCCATAGTTCTAATGATAAAAACGAATATTCATACAATGTTCTCTCCTTTAAAGCAAGAATTTGCTGACAATTATATTGCCTTTTTACAAAAGAACGATAAAACTGTTCTCATCTTCCGCTGTTAAAACGAGGCAAACGATGACCGCTAATTATAAAAAATCCGATTCCGATACACGCCCTTGGGGAACTTGGGAAGTCCTGGACGCAGGTGATACTTACGCCGTTAAAAAAATTACCGTCCTGCCCGAAAAAATCCTCTCTTTGCAAAGCCATAACCATCGCGACGAACATTGGATCATCGTCTGCGGAACCGCAAAAGTCAGAATCGGCGACAAAACCGTCGTCGCCAATGCAAACACGCCCTTTTTTATTCCGGCAAAAACATTGCACCGCATCGAAAACGCCGGCAAAACTCCCATGGTCTTTATCGAAGTGCAGACCGGCGAACTTTTGGATGAAAACGATATCATTCGATACGAAGACGCTTACGGACGCGTCTAAACCTTAATTCGAAACGACGCTTTGCCGGCAAAAGCGCCTGACCGACAACGCCGCCGACGGTCGCAGGCGTCGTAAAAATTCGTCTGATCTTTTCCGCGGACGTCTTTAGCGAACGGCACGCGCAAACGTTAAAACGCGCACCTCTCGGGCGCCGCCCCGTTTCAATGCGCGTGCGCAATATTCCGCCGTCGCCCCCGACGTCATAACGTCGTCTATCAATACATACGTTCTTGCCGTTTCGGCAGATTTGAAAAAATCAAACGCTCCCGTCAGATTTGAATACCGTTCGTTTCTGGAAAAATGCCCCTGCTTTGCCGTTCTCTTCACCCGCTTCAGCACAAACGGAGAAAACGGAACACCCGAAAGTTTTGAAATGTTTTCCGCCAGCAAAGCCGACTGATTGTATTTTCTGTCCAACAGCCTGAGCGGATGCAACGGCACGCAAACCAACATATCGGCGCCGTCCAAAATGTCCCGCCCCGCATTGACCATCATGCGCGCCATCCAGAAAGCAAGATCCGTCTTGTCTCCGTACTTTAAAGACAAAACCAGATCTTTTACGATATCGCCGTACACAAATGCGGAACGCGCCGTCTCAAAAGCTTTTTTTCCCGCCCTGCATTCGGTGCAAACGGCATCATCGTCGGATATCTGCAACGGTCTTCCGCAAATGCGGCAAAACGGCGCTTCGATAAATCTTAATCGCCCGTAACATTCGGAACACAACATTCCCGCTTCGGAAATTCGAGCACCGCAGCAAATGCAAACCGGCGGGAAAAAGACATCCAAAAGACTCTTTGCCATAAAAAACTGTTCCTTAATAAAAAATCTGTTATAAATAGTAACATACCCTTTTTAATAAGGAATTTTAAAGATGACAAAACGAGCGTTTTTGGCGGCTTTGACGGCGGGTCTCCTTTCAGCCTGCACCACGGGAATTTTCTATAACGGCGTCCGGGAATTGTCCGTCAGCTTTATTCAGCCGTCGGAATGGGACGGCGAAGTATTCCCCGCCGTACAAATGTGCAGCGGCGTCGGCGGCGCAGGAAGCACTCCCGCTTTGTTCGTCGCAAATATCCCTCCGGAAACAAACGTTATCATCCTTGAAATGAATAACCTCAGCAATCCCGCTTTGGCCGTTGACGGCGGATTGGGATCGATCGGCTTTTACCACGACGGCTCCGAAACCGCCACTTTGTTGCCGGTACCGGGCGAAACAGGCGATTTGCCTTCTTTCGCTTTTGAAGAAAAAGTCAATCGCGCCAACCCTGCAAAACCTTATGCTTATCTGCCGCCGTGTTTTAAGACAAACAGCACGTATCAAGCCACCGTCAAAGCCTTAAAACGAACGGGATCGTTCGATAAACAGCGCTCCGTTCTTTTGGGTGAAGGACGCATCAGGTTGGGGGCTTATTAGTCCGCAAATAATCAAAAGCTGAATTTATTTCCCAAGCCGTCTTTTTTGTCGGCCAGAAACATATTGTCCGAATCCTCGTCCGTCAAATCCATGTTTTCCAACGTCAAAGACACATCCATTAATGCCGGAGAAATATCCGCTTCCAAATACGCTCCCTCGTCTTTCATGCCCCACAGCAGAGCATCTTCATCATCGGGCTGACCGTATTTTTGCATGACGGCATAAAGAAAATCACGACGGCGGCGGCTTTTTTGGTAACGGGCTTCCGACGTTGAGCCCAAAGAGTGATCCCCCTTCGAAACATAATGGATGCGATAAGCCTGATTGCCGCCGAACGTACTGGTAAATTCAACGACTATTTTTTCTTTCATTTCGGGTTTTTCAAACTGAAGCCTTGAAATATATTCTTCTTGGCTTTTCCATGCCGTTTCCCGAATGCATTGTTTTAATGCCGCATAGGAGAATGCCGTTTCTTTCAGGCATTCTTTTTTATACTTCCATTGTAAGAAGGGCGGAATTTTCCTGTTTTGGAATTTCACGGAAAAGCCGTTCGCCGTTGCAACCTCCATAATGTCGGAAGGCGTCATCCCCAACATCATCCCCGCAATGTCAAAAGATTCGACGTTGATATCGCTGTCACCGATTTCGCGTCTTCTGCGTTCAAACAAAGACAGGTTTTCCTCTTTTTTTGCCTTGGCTCTGGCTCCCAGCATGGGCAAATCTGGAGCAGGAGAATCGGCGGCCAGACGCGATAAAAGCCCCGCCCCAGTTGCGGGAGCTATCGTTTCGGCAGGTGCCGAAGACCTGCCCGAATACGGCAACGTCAAAGCCGACGGCGACGTTTGCGGTACGTCAAAAGTCATCGGGATTCCTTTTGAACCGACTGTTGATGGTTCTGGCGCAGAAGCCGGCGGTTGAGAAGCTTGTTGCGGGCGATCCGGCGACGCTGCGGGCGACGGCGCGGCAAAAGACGAAGCCGTACCGGCGGCAGAAGCCGTCGTCGAACTGCCGGACGCCGGCGGTTCAACGGGCTTTAAAGACGCGGGCTTTGTTTCTTTTTCTTCCGAAGCGGGCTCTGAAGAAAAATCGGATTCGTCAAACAGATCGTCCAGGCTTTGGGCGAAAAGAGATCCGGAAAAACAAAGGAATAGTCCGAAAATAAAAAACTTTTTCATTACTCCCGCCCGAATTTAAGGAAAGATTTAACCATCAATTTTTATGATTATAGGCATATCCCTTTATTTTTTTAAACAGGAAGAATAATAAATATGTCAAAAATCAGGTCATTAGGCGTGTTTTGCGGTTCCGCAAACGGGAAAAACCCCGCTTTTATCAAGGCGGCTTATGAATTGGGACAGTTACTGGGCAAAAACGGAATCCGTCTGATCTACGGTGCGGGACATACCGGCATGATGGGTGCCGTCGCCGAAGGTGCTCTTGACGCCGGCGGCGAAGTTGTCGGCATTATCAATGACTTGCTGCAAAGCCGCGAAGTCCAGCGTCTGAAGCTGACCGAATTAAAAGTTTTGCCTTCCATGCACGTCAGAAAAGACGCCATGTTCGAAGCGTCCGACGCATTTTGCGTCCTGCCCGGCGGCATCGGAACTTTGGATGAAGTCTTTGAAATCGTTACGCTGAAACAAATCGGCGAAAGCAACAAGCCCATCATCTTATATAACGCGTTCGGTTTTTGGGAACCCTATCGCCAAATCATCAACACGCTAATCAAAGAAGGATATGTGCGTCCGGAACACGCCGATTTAGTCACTTATGTTGACAGCGTTGACGAAATTCTGCCCGCCATTGAAGCCGAATTGGAAAAAAACAAACATAAAAAGGCTGGTTAACGCGGCAACAACATCGCCAAAGCCGTGTATTCCGGCATCATCAGATAACTGCGGCTGAACGACATTCCGATCAGTTCCGAAGGCAACATCCCCAAAAGATCGGATTGAACCTTTGCGGGACACGTTTCGGGCGTTCCGAAAAAATGAAGCGGACCGACACAAACGCCTTCCTTTACCATAACGGATGCGGCGTATTCCGTCATGGCTTTTAACAGTTCCTTGGCATAACCGCTTAAAAGGCGGGCTTCTTCAAAGCGTTCCTCCTTTTGCCACTGTTTGACGGTTTCCGACACCGTTTTGCCCAGATTCACGGCTATCAGCCCCGCGACGTCGCATGATCCCGATGAATCCGGATGCCTGAACCTGTCGCATATGCAACAGCCGTTCGCCAAACGCGGAAAATGTAATTCGGGACTGACGTCTTTTTCATTTTTGGGCAAAATCTTTAACGTTTCTCCGTCCGCCGTGCAGTGAACGTAAAAATACAGCGCCTGAGGATGAAACAATCCTTCTTCGGCGCAAACTTTCGTCAGCTCGTTTAATACCGGAACGGCCTGCATTTCCATGTGACGGCACCATTCGTCCCGAGTTTCCCCGCCTTTTTTATATCCCCATTGCGTTTCAAACAGACTTAATTCGTCTATGTACGGCGCCAAAAATTTCAGATTGTCTTCTTCTATGACCGTCGCTTCGTAATATGAAACGTCGGATAACGGCAATGCATCCTGCGCGTCCGAACGGCCGAATAAAAAATTCGGCAGCTCTTTATGAGCGGCTCGTGAGTTCTTTTCGTGAACGGAAAGCTCTTCCCTCTGCCCGAACAACGTGTCAACCAGCTCTTGCGCCGATGTGTCCCCGCCGTTCTTTTCTTCACTGCCCGACATGCGCGTTTGCCCCCTGCATAAATACCGACTTAACTGTAAAATTACTCCGTCATCGCCAAAATTGCCATACGCATTTTGTAAAACGGTTTTTATACAAGTTTATAAAAAATGTTGACTCCTCTTCTCCGAAAGTTCATCTTCCCTCTTGGAAAAATTTTTTATATTCTGGGCTAGGTCGGAATTTGGAAATCTAAATATGAAACGGGCTCTTGTTTTTACGGCGCTGTTCATTTCATGCTTTTTTGTTTCGTCGTGCGCAACCGTCCCGACGGATCCTGCCGCACGCGCCGTTTATGAAGCCAATAATGACCCTCTTGAACCCTTAAACCGCCAAATCTTTACGTTTAACCTGCGCGCCGACAAATACGTCATGCGCCCCGTCATTAACGGATACCGCGCCGTAACAACTCCGAATTTTCGCAAAAACATCAGAACTTTCTTTGCCAACCTTAAAACGCCTCTGACCGTCGTCAACGATTTGTTACAATTAAACTTTGCTAATGCAGGGCTCGCTTTGTCCCGTTTCACCATTAACTCGACTTTGGGATTTTTCGGATTTTTCGACGTTGCCGACCGACTGGGAATCGCTCCGCATACCGAAAGCTTTGCCAATACTTTGGGGTATTGGGGCGTGCCGTCGGGACCGTATCTGATGTTGCCGTTGTTGGGACCTTCCAGCATTCGCGACGCTTCGGGCATGGTAACGGACATCTTTCTTGACCCGATTACCTACGTTTCCGCCGCAAACGGCGAAGACACCCTCTTTGCCATTTCCATCGGCGTCGACGGGTTGGAAGCCATCGTTCAATACGAAAATATCGTCGATTTGATGGATGACGCCCGTAAAAATTCTTTGGATTTTTACGCTTATATGCGTACGATGTACCAACAACACAGAAAAGCCGCCATCCAAGAGCTCAGAGGCGGCAGCGAAGACAATCAAAAAGCTTCTTACGAATTTTCTTTCGATGAAGAAGAAGACTGGGAATAGGATCTTTAAATGAAACGTTTTCTTTTTGCCCTTTTGATGATTTTAACCGTTTTTCCGGCAAATGCCGCCGATGAACAACAGGTGCAAAACTTTGCTCAAAGCCTTGCCGACCAAATCATGGAACGCGTCGTTTTGGCAAAGACGTCACCCGCTCAAAAACGCGCCGCTTTCCGCGAAGTCTTTTTAAAAGCGACGGACATCAACAAAATCGCGCGCTTTACCCTCGGACGGTATGCCCGAACGGCATCCAAAGAACAAATCGAAGCTTTTACGAACGCTTTTACGGACAACGTCATCCTGACCTGGGCAGACAGATTCGACGGTTACGCGGGCAAAGCCTTTACGTTTAAAAGCGTCCGTCAGGACAAAAACGATTTCTACGTTTCGTCCGTATTGGACGTGCCGAACACGGAAAACGACGTCGAAATCATTTGGCGCATCAGCGCAAAGGGCGATCAGCTGAAGCTGATGGATTTGGTCGTCGAAGGCGTCAGCATGATTATGAGCTATCGCAACGAATACGCTTCCGTCCTGCAACAAAGCGGCGGCGATTTGCAAACGCTGATCAATTTGCTGAACCAGAAAAACGATGCTTTGCGAAACCCGCCGAAAAAGAAATAATCTTTAATGAAGCCGCTTTGGAAATAAAGCGGCTTTTTTCGTTGACAAAGCCTTATAATTTGGTACTCTTCCCGTACTTCCGAGAATGCGGACTGTAAAGAAACAGCCCCGCCGCCGCAATAACGCGGGTCGGACTATCGGAACAACAACAAAAATATCGGAGAATAAAAACATGTCTAAGCGTTTATCCGCTAAATACAAAATCAACCGCCGTTTGGGACTGAACCTGTGGGGACGCGCAAAAAGCCCCGTCAACAAACGTGAATACGGTCCCGGTCAGCACGGTCAGCACAAAGGCAAACCCACCGACTACGGCTCACAATTGCTGGCAAAACAGAAATTAAAAGGCTATTACGGCAACGTTTCCGAAAAGCAGTTGCGTAAATACTACGCCGAAGCCATCCGCCGTTCGGGCGATACTTCGGAAAACCTGATCGGTTTGTTGGAAACGCGTCTGGACGCCGTCGTTTATCGCATGAAATTCGTCCCGACCGTCTTTGCCGCACGCCAGTTCGTCAACCACGGCCACATTTTGGTCAACGGAAAACACGTCAACATTCCTTCCTATCTGGTTAAAGAAGGCGACGTCATCGAAGTCCGTGAAAAATCCCGCCAGTTGGCCAGCGTCCTTGAAGCTCAGGCTTCTACGGAACGCGAAGTTCCCGAATATATGGAAGTCGATCAGAAGGCTTGCAAAGGAACGTTCCTGCACACGCCGAAACTGGCTGACGTTCCGTACCCCGTACAGATGGAACCGAATCTGGTCGTCGAATTCTATTCTCGTTAATTTCGAGACATCTCTTTCAAAAGCCCTCCGTTTCGGAGGGCTTTTTTTATTCCTGTTTTTACTCCTCCAAAACTTGGCACGATGATTGCATATTGTTTTGCAGTCATCATTTCAGGGGATAAAAACATGGATGTATCCGCCGTTAAATATAATAAGCAGTTAAATGCCTTTGCCGCTCCGAAAATCAGCGTCCAAGACACGGGCGACGCCTTTTTGTCTTTATTGGACAATTTCAGAACTTCGGGGTCTGCGGAAGAAAGCTCGAACCGCGTTTTGGCACGCATCAGCGAAAAAGCTAACGCCCCTGCCGTTTTTAAGAATACGGCTCAAAACGCTGCGTCGGCATCGCAGACGAGCTCTCGCGACGACATAACGGATAACAAAGAACCTCCTAAAAACGAAAAGCCTCAACAAAGCGCTCAAAAAGACGATGACGCTGGGCAAAAGATTCCCGATAAAGAAAATACTGCCCCCGCAAAAACGGATAACGTACAAAATAAATCCGAAACGACCGCTGCGGGAAACAACGATACGGCCAATTCCGACAGCGCCGATGCCGCCGTCGAACAAATCGTTGACGGATCGGAATCAGACAAAGCAAACGATACGGATGATGACACGGATAAAAACGAAGCTTTGATTTCGAACGACGGACTTGACGGAAACGCCGCCGTCGTTGTGGGAAGTCAGATCGCCCGTTCCGTAAGCGACGCAACGCAAGAAAACGCTCAGGATACGGACATTTCGGAAAACGGTTTGAAAATTCCCGCCGCGAATAAAGACGGTGCTGCGGAAACGAACGTTGCCGCTCCGGATGCCGCCGAAACAATCGCAGGAACGAATCAAAATTCACAACAGAACGCTAAACCCGGCGAAAACGAAACGGAATTGAATTTGAAAAACATTTCTTCCGCCTCCGTCGCGGACGCCGCCAAACAACAGGGATCGGAAACCGTTGACGTTTCCGGCCAAGAGGCTCAATCGAAACTTTCCGACGGCGCCTTTTCCGTAAAAGCCGACGCTCAAAAATCGGAAGCGGATATTCAGGCGGAAGAGCTTTCCGAAGCTTTGCCGAAAGGAAACAACGTCAAAATTGAAACTTCTGTTGTTTCCGAAACGGCATCGGTCGCTGCGACGACACAAAAAGCCTCCGCCGCCGAAAAAGGCGTTTCCGAAACACGGAACGGTGACGGTGTTGATGAAACGGGCTTTTTCCAAAATTCTTTAAAAAGCGAAAACTCCGTGAACGTTCAAGGTGTTGAGGCTGTTTCTTCTCAGGATAAATCTCAAAGCCGTTCCGAAGCTCAGGCTCAGCAACAACAGGCTCAACAGCAACAGCAGTCCGCAAACACGGTTCAAAACATCGGCGCATCAGCCGCCAACGTTTCCGCATCTCAGCCGACGGAATTTCAATCGGCGCTAAAAGGCGGAATTGATGGCGTTTCGGGCGTATCCGGGACATCGGGCAGTCAAGGAACGGGCGAAGCCGGGCAAAGCCTTTTTAACGTGCAGGGCAACACCTTAAAAGGCAAAGCCGTTGCCGGTAACGCTTCGACAGTTTCCGCGAAAACCGTCCCGACGAACGAGCTGGTCGACCAAATAAAGGTCAGCATTTCCAAAGCCGCAAAAGAAGGGTTGGAAAAAATCAACATTAACCTCAAGCCTAAAGAATTGGGCAATATCCAAGTCAAGCTGGAAGTCGATCACGACGGCAACATGAAAGCCTCAATCATCGCCAGCCGCCCCGAAACGCTGGATCTGTTACAAAAAGACGCCTCCGTTTTGCGTCAGGCTTTGGCGGATGCGGGCTTAAAAACCGGTGATAACGCGTTCAGTTTCAGCTATCGCGGCGAACATCAGCAAAATGCGGAATCTTTTGCTCAAAACGGCAACGGGCATCGCAACGGATCGGAATCTGCCTTTAACAATTCCGACACCCCGAACGCCGAAGCGGACGATTTGACCGAAGCGATTATTGCTTCGGGCTGGACGTCCCGCCACGCTTTGAACATTCGGGTTTAATTTAAAGGAGGTAAGCCATGACGGACGTATCCAGCACATCGGCTTTGTCGGGAACGGCGGCATTGACGGATGCCGTTGAAAAAGGCAAAGACTCTTCGTCTTCGGCGCTTCAGTTGTCGGAAGATTTGAACTCTTTTCTGTACCTGCTGACGACCCAGTTGAAATATCAGGATCCTTTGTCACCGATGGATTCGACGGAATTTACGAACCAGCTTGTCCAATACGCCGAAGTCGAACAAACCATTCAGACGAACAGCTATTTGGAAACGATCATCATGCAAAACAACGCCGGCATGTCCAGTCAGGCCGTCAGCTATATGGACAAAGTCGTTCAGGCGCAAACCAGTTATGTTCCTTTACAGGACGGGTTTGGAAAATTTGCTTATATCACGGATGCCGATGCGACGTCCTGCGTGGTTGCCGTCCAAGACAGCGAAGGCAACTTTGTCAAAACCTTCACGGGAGAACTTCCCGCCGGACGTCACGTCGTTGATTGGGACGGTACGGACAACGAAGGCAACAAACTGCCTGACGGAGCTTATAAAATCGTTGTTACGGCGACGGGCGCCGACGGCAAAGACGTCGGTATCACGACGACGGCATACGGTAAAGTTACGGGCGTTGCTTATGACGGTGATTTAATCGCTTTGGGCATGGGAGACGTCGTCGTGAACATGAACAGCGTTTTGGCCATACACGGGAAAGACGTTTTAAAACCCGAAAGTACGGGAGATTCAGTCATTCCTCCGACAGAAGACGGAAACGGATCTGCAGGAGAAAACAACAGCGGCACGGGAACGGGCGACAGCTCAGAATCCGAAGCGGCATAAAAAATAACAACGCCGCGGACAGAAATAATTCGCGGCACGCATTAAGCTTTCTTTCGGACAGAAGCGCCGGTCGAAAGCCTAATCAAAGGGAGAGAAAACATGAGTTTATTTGGAGCTCTTAAATCCGGCGTTTCCGGATTGACTTCGCAATCAAGCGCTATGGGAATTATTTCAGATAACGTCGCGAACATCAATACGACCGGATACAAAGCCACAACGGCAAAATTTTCAACGCTGGTTACCAAACAGGTATCGACGACGCAGTATTCCTGCGGCGGCGTCCAGTGCCGCCCCAGCGCCGGCATTGATGCACAAGGCTTGCTGTCTTCGTCTTCGTATTCGACGGACATGGCCATTTCGGGTCAGGGCTTCTTTGTCGTGAACGAAGCCGCAAACCCCGGTGCCAACGATATGTGGGGCTATACCCGCGCCGGTTCGTTTGCCAAAGACAATAACGGTTATCTGGTCAATACGGGCGGATATTACCTGCAAGGGTGGACGTTGCTGCCTTATGACGGTTCTCCGAACGCTTCGGTCGTCAAAGTCGGCGACAGCTATTACATGAAGGCCTATAAAAACGATTTGGGCGATACCGTGTACATCAATGATAACATCATTGACAGCACGAACCTGAAACCGATCAGCCTTGCCACCATCGGCGGCAGCGCCGCGGCAACCCGCAATATTCAGGTCGGCGCAAACCTGCCTTCCAGCGATCCCGTTTTTGACCCCAGCGCTCCCGAATTGGGCGGACGTCACAAAACGGCCGTTCTGATCTACGATTCTTTGGGAAATTCCCATAACATCAACTTCCAATACACCAAAGAAAAATCAAACGCTTGGGGCATGGATATCCAAATGCCTTCGGGTGCAGCCACTTTGGTAACTTACGGCGGACGCGAAATTTCTCAGGACACGACGGATGACGTCTATTCCGCCCGTGCCCAAATGGAATTTACAAAAATCCCGTCCAACCACTCGACCATTTCCATGGAAGTCGAAGGCGATAAAAAATACGTCTTTGAATTTACCACGGACGACACGTTGACGTATTCTCCGTCTCCGGACGAAACGCTGGTCAAAGTCGATATCCGCAGCGGCATCGTTACCATCGCCGACGCCATCGAACGTTTTGCCGACGTCATCCAGGCAACGGTTCCCAGCGGCAGCAGATTTACGGCGGACGGTTCAAAAATCTCCGTAGAACAATCCATCGGCGGTTCCGCCATTACTTTTGATACCAGCAAATGCTTGTCTTGCGTCCAGTCGGCAACCAACCCCGACCCCGAAACGGGCATTGCTTCCGGGCGCTTTAAACTGCCCGAAATCGATTGGGACATCAAAAACGTCGCGACCGTCGACTTTAAAAGCACGGATGTTGATGCTTATGATGAAAAAACCATTACGCTCGGCAATACGATCTTTCAATTCTACAATTCCGCCGGCGTTCCTCCGACAACCGCAGATGTGCCGAACATCGGCATTGACCTGAAAGGCGCCATCGGAGAAGACGGCAAAGTCGATTTGCAAAAGCTGGTCAACCTGCTTAACGTCGGCATCACGGAATCCGCCGTTGAACCCGTCCGCTTCGTTGCCAGCGGCACGTCCATCGAAATTCATCAAAGCACTTCCGGAACGCCGATTTTGGTTTCTTCGGCAAATTCTGCCCGTATCAACTTTACGAGCAACAACTTGGCTGATTACTATAACCAAACGGTAACCTTGGACGGAAAAACGTACACCTTTATGAACGGCGGTACGGATCCCACCAACCCCTTGCAAATCGACATCAGCGGCATCGCAACGGGTGAAGAAACAACCGCGGCAAACGTTATGAATGCTTTGAACGCCGCCATTCAAAAATCTTATGCCAACGATCCCGATCCGAACCGTTACAACCTGTTTCAGGTCAGCGGATCAACCCTGATTTCGACCGAACAGCTGATTACGGCATCCAGCATCGGCGACACGCTTGAAACCTTTGAAGGCATCGGCGACGCCGTTCAGGGACGCGGCAAAACAAACGGTCAGCAAGGCGTTATCGACGAATTGGCCGCAGGCGATCCTTTGGTCGTTACGAACACGTTCACCTTTAACGCCAAAGAAGGCGCCGAAACGGGATGCCGCGTGCCTGCCGTCTGTTTTAACGCCGACGGTACGCCCAAGTACATCAACCTTGACAGCATTGCCATAGAATGGGCAACGGGCGCCGAAGATATGACGGGCAATTACGATGAATCCCAGAAATTGTCTTTGTTCCTGGGCGACGTTAATACGGCGAACGGTTTAACGACTTTGTCGGGCGACTATACGTCAAACTACATTAAACAGGACGGCGCCAAGTACGGCAGCTATACCGGCGTAACCATCAGCGCCGAAGGCATCGTAACGGCTTTGTTCGATAACGGCGAAACGCGCCCGATTGCTCAAATTCCTCTGGCGACCTTTGTCGATCCGAACAGCATGGAAGCCTTGACCGGCAACACGTGGATCGAAACCGACGCTTCCGGTCAGCCGACGCTCAGAACGGCAGGCGAAGCAGGTTCGGGCGCCGTTCAGGGAACGGCTTTGGAAAACTCCACCGCCGACATCGCAACGGAATTCACGAACATGATCACCACTCAGCGTGCGTACTCCGCCGCCGCCAAAATCATCACGACGGCAGATACCATGCTGGAAGAACTGATGACCATTAAACGGTAATCCGTTCGGTTTTCTCATCCCTTTATACTTGCCCCCGATTTTTCGGGGGCTTTTTTTTACGGACGGCACAGCGCGAATGAATACAAAAATTTTACGAAATCTTTACTTATTAACCGTTTTTTTATGTTCATTTTTTATGATTCTGTTATGATTTGCTGAATTGTGTATAAAATTCGGGGCAACCGTTGTGAATTCTTTGATACAAACCCTTAAAAGCCTTGGAACCGCCCGCCTTGCGGCGATGGGCGGCGTCGCTGTCTTTCTGATGGGATTTTTAATCTATCTGGCCACCCGTCTGGGAACAACGGAAATGGGCATCCTTTTTAACGAATTGGAGCCCCCCGAAGCCAAGAAAATTATTTCCGTTTTGGAAGAACAAAACGTTCCTTACAAGCTTTTCAAGAACGGTACGGAAATTCAAGTCCCCATCGCCGACGTTTTGAAATTGCGCGTTCAACTGGCAGAAACGGCAAACGCCGGCAGCGTCGTCGGATACGAATTGTTTGACAAAGCGCAATCTCCCGGCATAGGACACGACGTTTTAAACCTGCAGATGCTCCGCGCTTTGGAAGGCGAGTTGGCCAGAACCATCAAAGCCATCGATCACGTCAAAGCCGCCCGTGTCCATTTGGTTTTGCCAAAGCGCGAAATGTTTTCCCGCGAAGAACAAAAACCGTCGGCATCCGTCATCGTTAAAATGGACAGCGACAAGGAACGTCTGAACGCCAAACAGGTTGAAGGCATTCAACGTTTGGTCGCCGCCGCCGTTCCCAAGATGGACGTTCAAAGCGTTTCCATTTTGGATACAAGGGGCACTTTGCTGACAAAAGAATACATTTCCGAAGAACAGCGCACGATGTCGACGAACGAAGAAATGCGGCGCGATTACGAACAACGGCTGACCCGATCCGTTCAAACGCTGTTGGAAAAATCGGTCGGTCAGGACAAAGTCCGCGTCAATATTTCTTTGGAAATGGATTTCGATCAGGTTACCGTGAATAAAGAACTGTTTGATCCCGACGCTCAGGTTTTGCGTTCGTCGACGACGATTGAAGAAAATTCCAAGACAGATGAAAAAGAACCGATCGTCAGCGTTGAACAGAATTTGCCCGATGCCGAAGTCAAAAACGCAAATCAGGTAACGTCTCAAGCGAACCGAACGGAAGAAACCGTTAACTACGAAATATCCAAGCAGGTTATCAGTCAAACGCGCAAGAACGGCGTGATCAAACGCATTTCCGCGGCGGTTATCGTTGACGGCATATACACGACCTTGCCGAACGGGACGCGCGAATATTCGCCCCGATCGGAAAAAGAAATGGATTTGCTGGCGGCTTTGGTTCGTTCCGCCATCGGATACGACGCCAACCGCGGCGACATGATCGAAGTGGTCAATTTGCCGTTCTTTAATCCGGAAGACTTGCTCAGGGAAGAAGATCCCGTCTTGTTTATGGGCTTTACGAAACAGGAGATTATAAAAATGGTAGAAGGGCTGGGCGTGGCATTGGTTGCCGTACTGGTCATCCTTCTGGTTGTCCGCCCGCTGATTGTCAAGGCGTTTGAACCCGCAGAAATCGAAGAAGAGGAGAAATTGCTGATGGCAGGACAGAACGGCCTTCCCCCGCAGCTGACAGGCCCCGAAGGCGAAGTCGACGATTCGACGTCTCAGTTGGAAGAGCTGATTGACATTGCCCGTGTTGAAGGGCGGGTCAAAGCGTCTTCCGTGCGCAAGATCGGAGAAATTATTGACCAGCATCCCGAAGAAGCCGTCAATATCATCCGCAACTGGCTGTACAGCGACGAGCGATAGGAGTAACGCATCATGCCAAAAACGGCGATTGAAGATTACCGCAATCTGACGGGCCCCCAAAAAGCCGCCATTCTGATGATGGCGTTACAGGAAGAACATACCGCGAAACTGTTTGCTTTGATGGAAGACGACGAAATTCGCGAAATTTCGGTAATTATGGCCGGACTGGGATCAATTCCCGCGTCTACCGTCGAAAAATTATTCTTGGAATTTGCCGACGCGTTTGCCAATCCGGCAGGATTGATCGGTAACTATGAAAATACCGAACGCCTGTTGATGAAGTCTTTGAACAAAGACCGCGTCGCCGCCATCATGGAAGAAATCCGCGGTCCCGCCGGACGCACGATGTGGGACAAGCTGGGCAACGTTAACGAACAGGTGTTGGCGAATTACCTGAAAAACGAATACCCTCAGACCGTTGCGGTCATTTTGTCAAAAATCAAATCGGATCATGCCGCGCGCGTTATTTCTTTGTTGCCGGAATCCTTCGCGATGGAAGTCATTATGCGCATGCTGAGAATGGAAGCCATTCAAAAAGACGTTTTGGACGGCGTCGAACAAACGCTTCGCGCCGAATTCATGAACAACCTTGCCCGTTCGTCCAGACGCGATTCTCACGAACTTATTGCGGAAATCTTTAACAACCTTGACCGCAACACCGAAGGACGGTTCATGTCGGCGTTGGAAGAACGCAATCGCGAATCCGCCGAACGCATCAAATCCCTTATGTTCACGTTCGAAGACCTTACCCGCGTGGATTCTTTGGGCATTCAGGTCTTGCTGCGCAGTGCGGACAAAGAAAAGCTGGCTGTTGCTCTCAAGGGCGCTTCCGACGTTATCAAGGATCTGTTCTTCAAGAATATGTCCGAACGCGCCGGCAAGATGATGAGAGAAGATATGGAAGCCATGGGACCCGTCCGTCTGCGCGACGTGGACGAAGCCCAGTCTGCAATTGTCCAGCTGGCAAAAGAATTGGCAAACAACGGAGAAATTACCATTTCCGAAGGCGGTTCTCAGGACGAGCTGATTTACTAAGGCGGCGGGCTGTTAAAAGGCGGGAAAAATGGCTAAGGAATATAAATTTATGTTCGACCGGCGCTTCGACGAACCCGAAGAGGAAGAAAAAGAAGAAGCTTCCGTCCCCGCCGAACCTGCCGAACGAAACGTTCCTGACGATATTCCGGCTCCGGTGCCCTCCATTTCCGAGATTCTGGACACTTTAAGCGAGCAGGTGCCCGACTTGAATCTTGAAACGCCGGTCTCAGAAACGCCGCAAGAAGAGGAAAATCAGCCGACAGAAACGCCGGCTCCTCCTCCGCCTCCGCCGCCGCCCCCTCCGCCGCCTCCCGGCTTTACCGAAGAGGAAATGCAAGCCGCTCGCGACGCCGCCTTTGAAGAAGGTCATCAAAAAGGATTGGAAGAAGGACGTAAAAGCGCTTGGGACGAAGCCATGCTCTCCGTCGAAAAACAACAGGCGGATACTTTGGAAAAAATCGCTTCTTTACTAAAGGAAATGGAGCCTTTTTGCCAAAAAGTCAGTGCTCAGGCTTTTGAAACAGCGGTCGAATTCGCTTTTGCCGTTTGCAAGAAAATTCTGCCAGCGCTCAATAAACGCGACGGCTTAAACGAAATTCGCGCTCTTTTGGAACAAAATTTCCGTTTCTTAAAAGAAGAACCGAAAATCAGCATCCGCTTAAACCCCGCTTTGGCAGACCCGATCAAACAACACATCGCACAAATCGTCATCAAAGAATCTTATCCGGGGAAAATCGCCGTTATCCGCGACGAAAACATTGCTTTGGGCGATTGCCGCATCGAATGGAAAAACGGCGGATTGGAAAGAAATACTCAAGATATTTTGAATCAGACGGAAGAACTGTTAAGATTATACGGTCAATCTTCGCCGGATTCGACAAACAAAGGAGAACAGCATGGCTGAAACACCGCAGGATAAAAATCCGAATACGTCGGAATTAAATCTGAATGAATTGGATTCGGAAACACCCGTTCCGCAACCGTCAGAGGAAACCAACAACCGCTATAACGAAGAAATCCCCGAAAAGCCGAAATCGTCCGCCGAATTGGAAGCCGTGTACGATATTCCCGTTCAGGTGTCTGCCGTTTTGGGAAAATCCAGCATGCAGGTTCACCAATTGTTAAAGCTGGGACGCGGTGCGGTTGTTGAACTGGATCGCAAGATCGGCGAAGCCATTGACATTTACGTGAACAACCGTCTGGTTGCCCGCGGCGAAGTCGTCGTCGTTGATGACCGTTTGGGCATAACGATGACGGAAATCATCAAAGCCGAAAGAGGCTGAGCTGTAAACGAAACAAAAATTTAAGGTAAGAAAGAATGCGTCTGCTGCTTATCGGAACCATGGACGGCCAAATCGGAGCTGCCAGCCAAATCGCCATTAAAAAGGGCGGTTCGGTCATTCATGCCGTTGACGTCGGCGAAGCTTTGGATTTGTTGCGTTCGGGAAAAGGCGCCGATTTGATAATGATTGATGTCAGGCTTGACATTTATTCTTTGGTCGAAAGCCTGAATTCAGAACGCATCAGCATTCCCGTTGTCGCCTGCGGCGTTGCCGCCGACGCCAAAGCCGCCGTCAAAGCCATTAAAGCCGGCGCAAAAGAATATATCCCTCTGCCGCCCGATGCCGAACTGATCGGCGAAATACTCAGCGCGGTTTCCATGGAAAGCGCTCAGGTCATTTGCAAAGACCCCGCCATGGAAAATCTGCTCAAACTTGCAAAGCAGGTTGCCCCTTCAATGGCCAGCGTCCTGATTACGGGTGAATCGGGAACCGGCAAAGAAGTCATTGCCAAATACATTCATGCCAATTCCAAACGTGCGGGCGAACCGTTTATTGCCGTGAACTGTGCCGCCATTCCTGAAAACCTGCTGGAATCAGAACTGTTCGGATATGAAAAAGGCGCCTTTACCGGAGCCGTCGCACGGCGCATCGGAAAATTCGAAGAAGCCAACGGCGGAACGTTGTTGCTTGATGAAATCACGGAAATGGACATCCGGCTTCAGGCTAAATTGTTGCGCGCCCTTCAGGAACGCCAAATCGACCGCATCGGCGGCAAAGCCCCCGTTAACGTTGACGTGCGCATTCTGGCAACGTCAAACCGCGATATGCACGAAGCCGTCAAAGACAAAATCTTTCGCGAAGACTTGTATTTCCGATTGAACGTCGTCAATATCGCCATTCCCCCGTTAAGGGACAGAAAAGAAGACATTCTGCCGTTATCGGAATTTTTCATCCGTAAATATTCCGATTTGAACGCCTTGCCCGTCAAGCCGTTGTCCGACGGCGCACAAAAAAAGCTGACGGCTTATGCATGGCCGGGAAACGTCCGCGAATTGGAAAATACCATCCATCGCGCCGTTATCCTGTCAACGGGAAATGAAATCAAAGAAGAAGCCGTCATGCTGACCGAAATGCCTCAGCCTGCCTCGCAACAGTCTTCGGAAACGGGCGGAACCGCAGGCATGGTCGGACGCACGGTCGCGGACGTCGAAAAAAATCTGATTATCGACACGCTGAAACATACGCTGGGCAACAGGACTCACGCGGCAAACATTCTGGGCATTTCCATCAGGACTTTGCGTAACAAGCTGAAACAGTATTCGGAAGAAGGCACCGAAGTCCCTCCCGCCCCCAACGATTTCGGTTAAAGGCGGTTAAATGGCGCAGCAACCCGTTCCCGCAAACAGCTCCGGACACGGCCCCGTCAATTTAAAACAGGGCCTGTTTTCTATGGGAAAACGCGGCGATATCGCTTTGGCATTAGGCATCGTTTTGATGCTGGTCATTTTGATTTTGCCGTTGCCGCCTTGGCTGTTGGATATTGCTTTGGCGTTGTCGCTGACTTTTTCCGTGTTGGTGCTGATGACGTCAATCTTTATCGAAAAACCGATACAGTTCACGTCTTTTCCTTTGATTTTGTTGATTTCAACCGTTTACAGGCTGGCGTTAAACCTGTCTTCGACGCGTTTGATTCTGGCAAACGGCAATAAAGGAACCGCCGCCGCGGGACACGTCATTGAAGCGTTCGGCGATTTCATCATGAGCGGTAATTTTATTATCGGCGTGATCGTCTTTGCGATTTTGGTTTTGGTGAACTTTATGGTCATTACCAAAGGTTCGGGACGTATCGCCGAAGTCGCCGCCAGATTCGCATTGGACGCCATGCCCGGAAAACAAATGGCGATTGACGCCGATTTGTCTTCCGGATTGATCGACGAAGCCGAAGCCAGAAAACGGCGCGACGAATTGTCTCAGGAAAGCAGCTTTTACGGCGCGATGGACGGTGCGTCGAAATTCGTGCGCGGCGATGCCATTGCCGGATTGATTATCACAGCCATCAACATTATCGCCGGCATTTTAATCGGCGTCGTTCAGCTGGATATGCCGTTTATGAAAGCCGCCGACACTTATATGCGTCTGACGGTCGGCGACGGGTTGGTTTCTCAAATTCCCGCGCTGATTATTTCCGTTGCCGCCGGTATTATGGTGTCCAAGGCAGGCATTTCGGGCGGAACGGAAAAAGTGCTGTTCGGACAGCTGTCCCATTATCCGAAATCGCTCGGAATGACGTCGTTTTTGTCTTTTATGCTGGCTGTGTTGCCCGGAACGCCCGCCGCGCCGTTTTTGTTCCTGAGCTTTATATCGGGCGCGACCGCCGTCTTGCTCGACAATCAAAAAAAGAAACTGCAGGAACAGGCGGAACGCAAGCTGCAGGAAGAACCGCCCGCACCGCCGCCGATTGTCGAAGAACCGATCTCGAACGTTTTAAAGATGGATTTGGTTCGATTAGAGCTGGGCTACAGCCTGTTGTCTTTGATTAACGAAGCCTCAAACCGCCGTCTGACCGACCAAATCAAAGCTTTGCGCCGCGCGCTTGCGTTGGATATGGGCTTTGTCATGCCGTCCGTGCGTATTCAGGACAACATGCAGCTGCCGCCCAACACTTATGTCATTTATGTCAAGGAAACCGAAGCGGGGCGCGGAGAATTGCGCCCGAACAAGCTGTTGGTCATGGATCCGCGCGGCGAAGAAATCGCTTTGCAGGGCGAAAAAACAAGAGAACCGACGTTCGGTCTGCCCGCCATGTGGATTGACCTGACAGCGCGCGAAGACGCCATGTTCCGCGGCTATACCGTCGTTGACCCGCCGACGATCATTACGACCCATATTACCGAACTGGTCAAAATGAATATGTCCGAATTGCTGTCATACACGGAAACGCAAAAGCTTTTGGACGATTTGGACAAGGACCAGCAAAAACTGGTTTCGGAATTGATTCCCAAGCGCATTACGGTCGGCGGCGTTCAGCGCGTTTTGCAAAATTTGTTGCAAGAACGCGTTTCCATACGCGATTTGCCGACGATTTTGGAAGGCATTTCCGAAGCTTGCACCGTTACGCAAAGCCTGATGCTGATTACGGAACACGCGCGCACGCGCTTGTCGCGGCAAATATCGGCGGCTTGTGCGGGGCCTGACGGGATTATTCCTCTGGTTACGCTGTCGGGAGAATGGGAACAGGCGTTTGCCGAGTCTTTGATGGGCAACGGTGACGAAAAGCAGCTTTCCATGCCTCCGACGCAAATTCAACGTTTTATCAACCGCGTGCGCCAAGTTTTCGAAGACCTTGCAAAGCGCGGAGAATCGCCCGTTTTGCTGACCAGTCCGGGGATACGCCCTTATGTGCGTTCAATTATTGAGCGCTTTCGCCCAGTAACTGTGGTAATATCTCAAAATGAAATTCACCCGCGGGCGAAAATCCGCACGGTAGGACAAATTTAAACGACGGATCTTTGAATGAAAATAAAGACGTACACCGCCCCGACAATGTCCGAAGCCATGGACAGCGTGCGCCGAGAACTGGGAGAAAACGCCATTATCGTTTCGACCCAGCGTTTGGGCGCGGGTGCGGGCGTGCGCTTAACCGCCGCCATTGAAGACGGACGCGACGACGACGAATTTTCTTTTGACGCGCCGAAACAAACAGAAATACAGGAAATCATCCGCGCGGCTTTGGAATACCACGCTTTGCCGCCCGATTTGACGGAACGGATTTTATCTCAGGTTAAAGAAGCGCGCAAAAAAGACAGGCTGGTAGCCTTTGCTTCCGCTTTGGATACCGTCTTTACGTTTCATCCTTTGCCCGAACAAATCAAAGGACAGGCGTTTATGGTCATAGGTCCTTCGGGTTCGGGAAAAACCGTTACGGTTGCGAAGCTGGCCACCCGCGCTTGCATGGCGGGACGAAAAGTCGGCATCATCTCTGCCGATTCCGTGCGCGCCGGAGCAACGGAACAATTAGCCGCCTTTACCAGCATTTTGGACGTGACCCTGCTTAAAGCGCGTTCGCCCGAAAATTTGAATACGCATATCCGATCCCTGCGAAGGACATGCGAAATCATCCTGATTGACATGCCGGGGCTGAACCCGTTTCAGCCGGACGACATGGAGTACCTGTCCGCCTATACGGAAGCCGCCGACGTCCTGCCCGTGTTGACGGTGCCTGCGGGCATTGATCCGTTTGAAGCGCAAGAAGCCGCCGAATCTTTTGCCGAAGCGGGCGCCGTGTATCTGTTGGCGACCCGATTGGACGCCGCCCGCCGGTTCGGAGGCGTTCTGGCTGCCGCAAACGGCGGAAGGCTGACCGTCTGCGAAGCCAGCATGAGCCCTAACGTCGCCAGAGGTCTGTCCCCGATTAACGCCGTTTCTTTGGCCAGATTGCTTTTAACGTCATCAGGTCAGGAAACCGAGCCTACAACAAGGAAAAAATCATGAATACAACTCAGCAACCCCCGACACTTGCCCTTGCTCCGCGAAAAATCGCCAGACCTCAGGCGCGAAACATGATTGCCGTCGCTTCGGGAAAAGGCGGCGTCGGTAAAACGTGGTTTTCAATCACGCTTGCTCATGCTTTTGCTCAGAGCGGACAAAAAACGTTGTTGTTTGACGGCGATTTGGGGCTTGCCAACATCGATATTCAGCTGGGGTTGATGCCGACCTATGATTTGGGCAGCGTCATTGCGGGAAAAATCACCCTGAACCAAGCCGTTACCCCTTATCCTGCAGGCGGTTTCGACATTATTGCGGGACGTTCGGGGTCGGGCAGTCTTTCCAACGTTCCCGTCAGCCGTTTGCAGCTGATTAACGATGACCTAAGAATCCTTTCCGGAGGATACGACCGCGTCATCGTCGATTTGGGCGCAGGCGTCGAAAAACCCGTCCGCCTGTTTGCGTCGTCCGCCGCTAATCTTTTGATTGTTTGTACGGACGAACCGACGTCTTTGACGGACGCCTACGCGTTTATAAAAATGATTTGTTTGGAACAACCTCAACCCAATATCCGCATTATCGTCAATTCGGCAAATTCGAACCGCGAAGGCGAAAGGACTTATACGACTTTGTTAAAGGCTTGCCAAGGTTTTCTGCGCATTTCGCCGCCGTTGGCGGGAGTTATCCGCCGCGATACGCGCGTACGCGATTCCATCAGAAATCAAATGTCCATCCTGACGCGCCACCCGACGACGGAAGCCGCGGAAGACGTTCTTGCCGTCGCCGCCAGATTAAATAAAGAACGGGAATAAAGTCTTTAATAAAAGGATTCGTTCATGAGCAGCACCGTTTCCCTTCCGTCTTCTTTTGCCCTGCCTGCTCAAAGCGTTTTAAACGCGAATTTATTGCTTTCGGGCGTTCCCGAAGAATTGGCGGCGTTGCCCGTCGGAACGGAATTGCCCGCCGTTTTGATGCCGCCCGAAAGTTCGGCGGATTTTCCCGTTTTAAACGTTACCATGCCTGACGGTTTCGTGATTGAAATCCCCGTCAAGCTAAATAAAATTCCGACCGCTCCGATTGAAGTTTCTTTGAAAATCGCCGCCAAAGAAGCAAAAGACCTTTTATCCGTACAAATCAAACATTTGCCGAACGTTCCCGATGCGCCGAAAGCGCTTGAAACCGGACAAACCGTTTCTTCCGCAGGTGCGGGGCATCCTTATTCTTCAACGATTTTTGAAGCGACGCCGCTTCAGACTTTGCCCGAAAGCGCCGTTCAAAACCTGCCGTCGCAAATCGCAAAAACAGTCGCAGAAACATCGCGCATTTTGGATCCGAACGTAAAAATTTCCTTTGTCCTTGTTTCCGATTCCGTTCAGGAAACAGAAGGCTTGCCCCAAGTTCAACCTTCTGAAAATTTTGTTCAACCTTCTGAATCAAACAATAAAATTGCCGCACCTCAAACGGAAGGTTCCGTCAGAAATGTTACATTATTACAAAACGGAAAAGAAGACCTTTCTCTTTCGAAAACGGAACAAAAAATTTACGATGCCGTTGATAAAATTTTAAGGCCTTCCGCACAAAAGGAAGACTTTTCCCCCGTTTTAATGAGGGAGGTTCAGCCTGCATCGGGAAAAGCGACGCCCGTTTCCGAACAAATTTTTGAAAAAAGCGTGCTTTCATCCCTTTCCGAATCGCCGAAAGAAGCGCTTGGTGCCGCCGCGCGCATAACTGCGGCAAAAGACACGCTGCCTTTGCCGACGGAAACCGAAGACGGCACGCAAAAAAGAAATCAAGAAGCCTCTCCCCGTCCTTTGTTCGTGCCGAAAACGGGAACGATTTTAAAAGGCACCGTTTTTTCTTACGGCTCGGACAGTTCTGCCGTCATTGCGACGAAAATCGGCATTTTGGCTTTGGAAAACAATGTCAAACTGCCCGATCTGACGCCAGTAACCGTAAAAATTACGGACGTTCGATTGCCGACTTTGCTGGAACGCGACCCGCTGCCTGCCGAACGAAATACGTGGACGATACTGAATCATGCTTTGGAAACGCTGAAACAAACCGACGAAGCGGCATATGATGCCTTTAAAGCCGTTTTGCCGCAAGCGGGCAACAAATTGCCCGCCCTGATGATTTCTTTTATGCAAGCCGCCGTACGGGAAGACGCAACCGTCCGTTCCTGGCTGGGCGAAGCAAATATTGCCGCTTTGCAAAAAACGGCTTCGGGACAACAGATTTTAAAGCGCTTGGAACGCGAATTTTCAACATCGGCAAAAAAAGCCACCGACGGACAAAACGTTTGGAAAGGATGGGACATTCCTTTGTTGTCGGGAAGTGTCGTCGAACCCGTTTCTTTGTTTTTGCAACGCCCTCCGGAAGACGCGGAACGGCACGAAAAATATGCTCCGTTGCAAAACGCCGTCAGGTTCGTTTTGGACATGAACCTGTCGCGTTTGGGAAAAATACAATTAGAAGGCATCGCGGGACGCCAAAAACAGCGCTTTGACCTGATTATCCGGCACAGAAACGATATGCCGCCCGAATTTGAACCGACCGTCAGGGCTTTGTTCGTCAAAACTTTGGATGCTTTGTCGTATGCGGGAAACTTGAAAATCTCAAAAACGGAAGAATTTATCGACTTGCGCCCCGCGGCGGAAACGGACACGGCAAAAAGGGGGATGTTGGTCTGAAAAATGGACGCCAAAGGATTTTACAGAATTTTGGAAGTCGCCCAAACGGCAAGCGAAAAAGAAATCAAAGACGCTTTTCGCCGTCAGGCAAAGCTGTATCATCCCGATAAAAACAATACTCCCCAAGCCGCCGAAAAATATTTAAAAATCAACGAAGCCTACCGCGTCCTCAGCGACCCCGAAGCCAGAAAAGCCTATGACAACACGGCCGAAGACGGTTTCGATTTCGTTCCGTGCAGCGTTTGCGGCATCCATGCCAAACAGCCCCGTTATGTCCTGTTTGACGAAGGCGGCATATTCCGTTCGGGCGTGTTTTGCCGTCCCTGTGCGTCCAGACAACAGTTCCGATCCGCTTTAAAAAATTGGCGCAGGCTGTTATTGCATCCCGTTTTGTCCGTCAAAGCGCTGATCAACAACAGAAACGTCGGCGAAAAGCCTGCTTACAGGAATTTAGAGCTTCTGATGAAAAATGCGGCGGCGTTTCGTCACGAAAAAAGATCGGATCTCGCGCGGTTTTTGGCGGAACAGGCATTGAATTTTACTCAAAATTCCGCCGAACGTTCCCGTATCGCTTCTTTTATCTCGGCTTTGCCCGATACCGTGAAAAGAAAAGACGGCGATTTGTGGCGCGTTCGTTGGACGGATACTTTTCGGGTATTTTTGCCTTTGTTTTTGGCGTTAATCGTCGTTGTTGCCGTGCTGACGGCTCCCGTTATCCGAGATTCATTAAACCGTCCCCGCACCGTTTTTGCCGATTATAAGCACCAACCCGTCATTCCCGTCCGTTTCGACCCGAAAGATACCTCAACACTGTTCCACACTGTCGATATTCAAACGCCCGTCTATCAGGCGCCTTGTCTGGATTGCGGAATCATCGACCTGTTGCCCGAAGGAACTACCGTGCGCATTACGGGATTGCTTCCGCAACCCGATTGGGTGCAGGTTATGACGCCTTTGGGGAAAATCGTCTTTGTCAAAACCGCCGATATTCAAAAAGGAAAAGGAGTGCGGCCTTTGCCTTACCGTTCAAAAATCTCGCCGGATTCCTGATAGCGGAGCTTTGAAAATGTTTGCCGTTTTATTTGTTGTTTCGTTGATGTTCTTTGCTCCCGCCGCCGCGGCGGATTGCTTTGACGATACGCCGAAAACGCCTTTTGAAGAAGTCGTCTGCGCCGATCCGGAATTGAGCGCTTTGCTGACGGATATCAACGATTTGTACGAACGGTTGGAAAAGGCTTCCTTAAAACCGATGCCGCTGAAAACGGAAAGAAAAAACTGGTTGAAAAAAACGGAAAAATTCTCGCAATGCCCCGAAAAAAATCCGGAATGCCTGCTGGACGTTTTTGAAAAGAAAAAAGAAAGACTCTTAAAACTGGCTCCGACGGGGACAGAGCTGATAAAGCTCAGCGGCAATGAAATAAAATCCGAAGACTTTCCCTTCAGCCCGACCGCCGTTACCGTAAACGAAGACGGAAAAATATTCTTAACCGTCCGCCCCCGTTCTCTGTCTGCGCGAAAACCCGTTCCGAACGAAGGGAACGCCCCGTCTTCCGACAAAGGATTTATTCTGGCAAGATATGCCGAAAACGGCAGGACGAACGAATCAATTGCGTATATCGAAGGCGAAAAGGCGGACTTTCCTTTGAAAATCAGAATCGATGCCAACGACAGCCTTTGGATTTCGGGGCGGATGAATTCTTTAAAAGCCCGTCAACCTGCCGTTTTGCCCTTTAATAAAAGCGGGCATTCGTATTTTTTGGCGCATCTGAATCCCGACGGCACAAAAATAAAAACCATCCGTCCTTTTAATTTGTTTTCGCGTTTTATTGATTTTTACGTCAATCCCATCGGAGATTTGACAATGATGGGAGATTATCAGGACAGGACGGTTTTTATTTTCTTTAACACGCGCACCGAAGGATATGAAAACGCGTTTTTCCTGCCAAGCGGCAATGAATACGAAACCTTTGTCCCCGCAGATAAAAGCCGAAGATTTTTTTATGTTACGGGACGCACGAAAAAAGAAGGTCAGGCGACTGAAAAAGCGTTCGAATCGGAATTGCCGATCATGCGAGAAAGCGCTTTTGTTGCTTTATATGACATAAAGACGCAGGACTTTAAGGCTTTTACATATTTGGACGATTTCCGTCCGACTTTGCTGAGCTTTGATAAAAATTCGGTTTGCTTAACGGGCGAAAGCGCGACGCCTGACCGTTTAAAGTCTTACTTGACCGAGAATGCCGAATACAAGGAAACCGAAGCACGCTTTACGGCGTGTCTGACTCCTGATTTGGAAACAATGACATATTTCAGCTACTTGCCCGTCCGTCCGAAATACATCGGCATAAACGGGACAAGGATTAAAATCATCGGCTACTAATTTAAAACGGCAATTCCCGCATTCAAGTACAGGGCGAACAAAAGCCACATCCCGTAAGGAACCATCAATCCGCCTGCAATTTTTGAAACTTTAAAAAACAAGCACACGGTTTTAGCGGCAACGACGGTCATTGCCGCCAAAAGAATTAAAGCCGCCACGGGAGATTGCATTGAAAAGAACACCGTTGTCCAAGACAAATTCATCAACAATTGAATGAAAAAACAAACATAGCCCGTTGTTTTTTTGATTTCTGATTTTGTTTTCCAATAAACGGCAAGTGCGACGAAAATCATAACATACAAAACCGGCCAGACCATTCCGAATACGGCATCGGGAGGAGTCAGCGCAGGTTTTGACAACAAGGCATACCATTCCATATTTTGCATCGTCTATCCTTTTCATTCTTTCTTTTGAATACAATCATATACATCCGTTCGAATTTTTTCAATTTTTGGCTTATTACGGCTTTCATAGCGTAAACACGGGATGCCGACTGAAAAAAGAAGAGTATCCCTTTGCAAATCCTTTTCCCGTTTATGTGAAGAATCATCCAATTCAATCAGGCAAATGATATTCAGATTCAAATCACAAACAACGAAATCTGCCCTTTTCGTATTAAACATATAGCGATAACGAAATCCGTCTCGCCCTGTATGGGTTATAAAAGCGCTAAAAGCCATTTGAGGAAAAATATAAAATTCTTCTTTTAAAGCTTCGTTCAGACGTTTAAAAAATTCCCGTTCATTTTGAGTCAAAATTTCAGTTTTTGCGAAACAATCCGGTATATTTTTTGTTTTTTTCCCTTTGCCAAAACGTTTGAAGCATTCGGTTAATATTACGATCAAAATCAATACTGCAAAAACAGGCGTCATTTCAGATAACTTTGAATTTATCATATCAGTCAAAGGAGTTGCCGAGCCCATTTTTTATTCTCCTAAAAAGAAAAGCGCTTCTTAAAGAGTATAAGAAGCGCTTTAACTTTTCAAGCTTTATTAAGTTTATGCCGCTTTTTTCAAAGCAAACGTTACCGTCGAATCACCGACTTCTTCCGTATGAGCGTTTTCAACGTTCGACGCTTCGCAGAACGATACTGCCAAAACCTGTTCGGAAATGTAGTCTTTGTTTTCTTTCAAAGCTTCCAAAACCGCCGCGTCTTTTGAAGTATAAACAACCTCGATACGATCGGACACGTCAAAGCCGCTGTTCTTGCGCGTTTCCTGAACAACGCGGACAAAGTCGCGCGCAATCCCTTCGCGTTCCAATTCCGGATGCGGCGTTACGTCCAAAACGACAACCGCAGTATTGTCAGGCAATGCCATTCCCGCGGTTCCTTCCTTCAAAACAAGGCGCAGTTCAAATTCGTCCGCATTCAAAACCTGCCCCGCGATTGACAGCGTCCCGTCCGCGTTCTTCGTCCATTCTCCGCTCTTTGATGCCGCAAGAATGTCCTTCATGTAACGTCCCAGACGTTTGCCGACAATCGGCGTCAACACGTAAAGCGTATAATCTGCCAACGACGTTACGTCATGCTTCAATACGACTTCTTTGACGTTGACTTCGTCTTCGATCAAAGGCACATACGCCGACAAACGTTCCGCATTGTTTCCCGCCACCGTCAACGACGCCAGCGGTAAACGGTTACGCAATTTGCGTTCTTCGCGAACGGCCTTTGCCGTCGAGCAAACCGCCCGGACAAAGTCCATATCCGAAACCAATTGCGGTTCCGCCGCAAAAACCGACGCGTCGACCCAATCGGTTAAATGGACGCTCTCTTCGCCCGTCAGACCGCGATAAATGTATTCGCAGGTCAACGGTAACAACGGCGCCAAAACTTTCGACAGCGTATGCAGTACCGTATAAAGAACGTCAAAAGCCTCACGTCCCTGATCCAAAGACCAAAAACGCGCGCGGGAACGGCGAATGTACCAGTTGTTCAGAATTTCCAGAAAATCGGAAACTTCCGCACACGCCGACACGATATCGCACGCATCCAACTCTTTGGTCAAATCGGCAACCAAATCATGCAACTTTGCCAAAATATAACGATCCAACACATCCGAAGGCTTGGTCGTAATTTCGGCTTTCAATCCTTCCGCATTGGCGTAAAGGCAGAAAAAGTGAAAAGCATTCCACAAAGGAATCAATGCCTTGCGCGATGCTTTGGCAATTTCTTTGCCTTCGCGGTCAATTGACAGGTTTCCGCCGCGCAAAATCGGCGAAGAAACCAAAAACCAACGCAAAGCATCCGATCCCAAAGTGTCAAACACTTCGTCGGGAGCCGGATAATTGCGCAACCGCTTGGAAAGCTTTTGCTGGTTTTCATCCAAAACAACCCCGTGGCACAAACACGTTTTGAACGGCGGACGGTCGAACAACGCCGTCGACATCACCATCAGCGTATAAAACCAACCGCGTGTCTGAGCCAGATATTCAACAATGAAATCCGCGGGGAAATGATTTTCGAACCATTCCTTGTTTTCAAACGGATAGTGCACCTGCGCATAGGGCATGGACCCCGATTCAAACCAACAATCAAACACGTCTTCGACGCGGCGCATCATGCTTTTGCCCGTCGGATCGTCAGGATTCGGACGGACAAGCGAATCAATGAACGGACGGTGCAAATCGGTTACTTTCACGCCGAAGTCGCGTTCAAGTTCCGCAATGCTGCCGTACACGTCAATGCGCGGATAACGCGGATCGTCGGATTTCCAAACGGGTATCGGCGTTCCCCAGAAACGCATACGGGAAATCGACCAATCGCGGGCGTTTTCAAGCCATTTGCCGAACGAACCGTTCTTAACGTGTTCGGGAATCCACGTGATTTGCTGGTTCAATTCAACCATCCGGTCACGGAAATCCGTTACCTTGACGAACCAGCTGTTGATCGCTTTGTAAATCAACGGCGTGTCCGTACGCCAGCAATGAGGATAGCTGTGGCGGTATTGTTCGCGCTTGACCAGCTTTCCTTCTTTTTTCAGGCGTTCGATAATCGGCTGGTTGGTTTCAAAAACCTGCATTCCTTCGTAATCGGGGACTTCTTTTGTAAAGCGCCCTTTTGAATCAACGGGGCAGACAACGGGAATCTTATACGGAATCGTTGCGTTCAAGTCGTCTTCACCGAAACCGGGAGCGATATGAACTATGCCCGTACCGTCTTCGGTCGAAACGTAATCGGCGCCGATAACCTGAAAACAGTTCGGAAGATCTTTGAAATAGTCAAACAACGGCTCATAGTGCCGTCCGATCAGGTCTTTGCCTTTTACCGAGCCGACCTTTTCGGCTTTGGCAAGTTCCTTTTTGTATTTTCCCGCCAAAGCTTCGGCAATAACGTAACGGATTCCGTCTTCTTCATACAGAGCGTAATCAATGTCGGGACCGACCGCCAAAGCCAGATTCGACGGCAATGTCCAAGGTGTCGTCGTCCATGCCAGCATTTTGACGGGTTTGTCGTCGCCCGCTTCGGGTTTAAGCGTGAACATAACCGTCACGGCGGGGTCTTCGCGTTCGCGATAGGAATTGTCCATGCGCGTTTCAAAGTTGGAAACGGGCGTTTCCGCAGCCCAGCTGTACGGCAATACGCGGACGCCTTCGTACATCAACCCTTTTTTATAAAGCTCTTTGAACGCCCAAATGATGCTTTCCATATAGGAAAGATCCATCGTTTTATAGTCGTTGTCGAAATCGACCCACCGGGCTTGGCGCGTTACGGTATTTTCCCATTCTTTCGTGTACATCAGCACGCGTTCGCGGCAGGTTTCGTTAAACTTGCCGATTCCGAATTTCGTGATCGCGTCCCTGCCCGAAAAACCCAAAAACTTTTCCGTATCCATTTCGGCGGGCAACCCGTGGCAATCCCAACCGAAACGACGTTCGACGCGATGACCGCGCATCGTTTGATAGCGGGGAATGATATCTTTGACGTAGCCCGTCACCAAATGGCCGTAATGCGGCAAACCGTTCGCAAACGGAGGCCCGTCGTAAAATACGTATTCGTTGTTCCCTTTTTCTCCGGCATCGCGGTGTTGCACGCTTTTTTTAAACGTGTCGTCCCGTTTCCAGTACGCCAGAATTTCCTGTTCCAGCGCAGGAAAATCCGCCTTTGCCTGAACTTCGGGATAATATTTTGTTTTTTCTGCCATTTTCGTCTCTGCCTCAAAGATATCTTAAGACTTCAATATTAGATATTCTGTTTTAAACAGATGTCCGATAATGTCAACACAATCCTTGACGAAACAACGTTTTTGCGGAATTCTCTAAAACAAAGAATCTCTTTTATATAAGGATGACTCGATGTCAAAACGCCCTGATCCGGAAATCGCCGTCGCCGAAAACCAAAAAGATAACCTGATGTTCAGCGAAGATGTCAAAGCTCCGCAAAACGTCGATGAGCCTTGGTATAAAAACAAAGGCACTCTGGGCATGATCGGATTATCCGTCGCATGGGCGGGCGCGACAATCCATTATCTGGTGTCTTCCGGGTGGTGGGCCATGCGCTATGAAATGACTCCTCCGGAATTTTTCAGCTTTATTACCGGCATTTTGTTCCCCGTCGCGTTTATCTGGATCGCGGGAAGCTATCTGACCGGCTATGCCAGAAACGAACAGGAAGCCAAAAAACTGCGCCGCTATATGCATGCGTTCATGTTCCCGTCGTCCAAAAATAAAATCTATTCAAAAACGCTTATCGAAGGACTGAAAGAGCAAATCGCCGAATTAAACGACGTCTATGCAAAAATTCAAGACAGCGCGGAATTGGTCGAAAAACGCCTGAAAGAAGTCGAAAAGCTTTCGCAACACATGAACGACGAAACGCAAAATGCCGTCGAAAAAATTACGGAAAGCTCGGAACAGGTCATGATGGCGACAAATTTCCTTGCCGAAAACGCCGATGAAAAAATCACTCTGTTGAAAACGTCGGTGTCGGACATGAATGAAACATCCGACAATATTTCCGCCGTCATGAACAAGCTGAACGATACTTTGTTTTCCAACACGACCGGGCTGAAGCAAACTCAGGACGCGCTGACGGACGAAACAAACAGGATTTCACAGGAACTGCGCGAACAAACAAGCCTGATGCGAAACGCATCGGAAAATGCCCGCGCGATGATGACCGAACAAACGTCCGCCGTAACGGCGGAAATATCCCGACAAACCGCTTTGCTGACCGAAGCCGGAACGAAAACTTACGATATGTTGAGCGAACAAATCGCCGATATTTCGGAAAAATCCGAAAACTTTATTTCCGCTTTGACCAATGCAGGCACCACGGCTCGGGACAGCATGGCCGCCGTCAATCTGGAGCTTGAAGAACAAACCGCTTCGTTAATCAACGTTTCCGAAAAAGCCCGACTGACCGCCGAACGCATCGCCGACGGATTGGATACCAGAGCCGAAAAGCTTGAACGAATCTTTGACGATCAAAACGAACTCATCAGCGGAAAAGACGAATCTCTGGCAAAAACCGCCGAAAAAATCTCGCAAACCTTTAAAGACCAAAATACCCTGCTGGATCAGGAAGCCGAAAAAATTCTGGCACGCTTTAAAACCGTCGAAGGCACTTTGGATCTTTATACCAAAGAAATCGGCGAAGTGGCAGATACCGCCATAGAACAAATCAACGGCGTCGCAGAAAACCTGAACGCCAAAAAGGACGTCATCGCTTCCGCCGCCGATGCCGCCAAAGAACAAATCAATGACGTGACGGATCTGTTATCGGCAAAAACGGATACCATGTCGGGTTCCGTTCTGGCTTTGGGAACGACTTCCGAAAACGCCGCCGCATCCCTTACCATGCACGTCCAAAGCCTGACCGAAAGCATTCAGAATATTTCCAAGAAAATTAAAGAATGCAGTTCGGCCATTGAAGAAAAAATTTCCGATTTCAACGCGAAAACAAGCGACGTATCCGAAAAATCCGGCGAATTCTGTTCTCGCCTGATCAAGCACGCTTCGGAATTGTCGGATCTGACCGGCGCTTTGTCTTCGCAATCCATGATGACCGAAACGTCTTTGGCGCAACAGCAAAAATACATTTCGAATGCCGCAACGCGCGTCGAAGAAATCAAAACGTCCCTGAAAGAACAGGCCGACGATTTGTCCGCCATTGCCGATTTGTTGGAAAACAGAACCGCCCAGTCGGCCGACCAGCTGTCCAGACAAATGACGTTCACCGTTGAACAGGCGAACGGCATCGTTGATAAAATCAACGAAATCAATACGATTATGACCGCCGAGCTGAATGATTTGAATGCGTCTTCACAACGCACGGTTTCCGTCAACGCCGCTTTGAAAGAAGAAATCGAACGCCATAAAGCGGCTTTGGACGAAACCGCCGCAAAGATTACCGCTTATACGGAAGAATTGGGCGCAAGGATTGCTTCTCAGATTACCCAGCTTGACATTTCCGCCGAATCCATCCGTTCCAAAACGGAAAACAACGTTGACTCGTTGGAAGAACAGTTCCGCAAAGTCTGTGCCGGCGCGGCAAGATCGCTTCAGGAAATCACCGCCGCCGCCGAAACGCTGTCGGCAAAAACCGAAGAAATCGATTCTCTGTTCGGACGTCAGGGGTCCTCTTTGACCGCCGCCGCCGACAAACTGAACGAACAAACGGGGCAGGTCGTCACCATGCTGCGCGAACAGTCCGAACAAATCGACAAAGATCTGGAACGTCTGGTTTCCCGCATTAAGCTGATTGAAGAAGGCTTAAACGTTCAGACCAAAGAACTGTCGAACGCTTCGGAAATGACGGTCAGCCAGCTTGAAACCGTCGGCGCGGGACTGACAAAGCAAACGGAAGCTTTGGCTTTGGCCGCCGAAACGGCAAAGGCAAAAATCGCCGACGTCACGGATGCTTTGTCCGTCAAAACGCACGAATTTTCCGACGCGCTCAAAGACACAAACGCTCAAGCCGCCGAAACGTCCGAATATATGGCGAAAGAACGTTCCGTATTTGACCGTTCCGCCGAAGAACTGCTGGCACGCATCGGCGATTTGACAAAAGCGCTGGGCGAACAAACGGAAAGCCTGCAAAAGCAAACCGCCAAGTCAACGCAGCAAGCCGTCATGGTACGCGATTCCCTGCAACGCCAGATTATCGATTTAAGCGACGTTGCCAACATTGTTTCGACGCAATCCCGTTTGGGCGAAGCGTCTTTGGGACAGCAGACCAGATATATGAAGGAAGCGGCGGAAGAAGTCATGGCGCACATCCGTTCGGTCAACGAAGCCGTGCGGCAAAATACGAACGATTTGCTGACGGCGTCTTCACGCATCGGATTTGAATTGGATGCCATGGGCGAAAACCTGCGCCAGAGGAACGACGAAGCCGCCAAAGCCGCCGAAGACAGCCTGAACCGTTCGCAGACGGCCGCCCAGTTCTTGGAAGAAAAAGCCGACCTGTTGGAAAAAATGACCGAACAGGTTATTGCGTCGCTGAACGCGGCGGCACAGGAATTCAAAGCCCGCACCGTTCAAATGGAAGCCGCTTCGGATATGGCGAAAGAACAGCTCGGAACGGCGGGAGAAACTTTCCTGGTTCAATCCCACCAGCTGAACAGAATTTCCGAAGAAGCGCAAAAAGCCATCAAGAACTTTACCGCCGCCATGCGCGAACGCGGCGCCGACTTTAACAAGACGGCGGAAAGCGCCAATGCCCGCGTGCGTACCTTAAACGACAACATTTCTCAGCTCGGTCACGAATTTGAAGAAATGTCGAACCGCGGCGTCATTCAAATCGATTTGGCGGGACAACGTTTGCGTTCAATGATCGCCGAAGTCGCCGGAAATTCGGAACGCATCGCCGCCGAAGTCAAAAAATCGGGCGAACAGTTTGTCGAACAATCCGACTTGTTGACTTTGGCTGCCGACGATTCGATGAAACGCTTGGGCGATTTGTTAAAGCTGATGAAAGACAACGCCGCGGAAATTCATGATTCGGGCGAAAAGATATCGGCTCAATCCATCAAGCTGGGCGGTGCCTTCAACCGTCAGGTTCAGGCGTTGATTTCCGCCTCCAAAGCCGCCGAAGATTATATTGCCCAGTTGGATAAAAAACGCGAAGAAGCCGATACCGAACGCTTTATGAAAGACACGTCGTTTATTTTCGAACGGTTGCAGTCTTTGGGCGTTGACATCACGCGTTTGTTTGCTCCGAACGTCGAAGACGATTTGTGGAAACGCTACTATAACGGCGACAGAAGCGCCTTTATCCGCTATTTGTCCCGCGCCGTTGATAAAAATCAGGTTCGCAAGATTTGCGATATGTTCACGTCGGATTCCGAATTCCGCGACTATGTGTCCAAATACATGAGCGAATTTGAAAGCGTCCTGTCCCGAGCCGAATCAAACGAACGCAGCGACGTTTTGTTGGGAATTTTGCTGGGTTCCGAAGCGGGACGGCTGTATATGCTGCTTTCGAAAGTCTTTAACAAAGACGCTTAACACCGCTTGCTTTAAAAAAAGCCCCTGATCGGGGCTTTTTTTTAAAACGTTTTATTTCAAAGGGATATATCTTATTTTTTAGAATTGTTAAAAATTTTTCCGATTTCTGTTGATTTCTATAACAGTTTTTGTATACTGGCTCTGTAAAAGGATGCTCATCAGAGGTTCTTTTACTACTTAAGGGACTTCCCCTTAAGGTCATGTTGCTTAACCGAAAGGATATGACAAAGGCTATGAAAACGCCCTGTTCCTTCCTTCATAAAGATAAAGACAATCCAAGGAGAGGAGAGTTATGAATATGGCTACGACAACAACATTGCTTCCCGTCGTTGCAAACGCCGCGGGATTACAGGGATACTTGAGCTCGATTCGCCGCATCCCCGTTTTATCGGCGGAAGAAGAGTACATGCTGACGACCCGTTTCAAAAAATACGGTGATCTGGAAGCTGCCAAAAAGCTGATTGCAAGCCATTTGCGTTTGGCGGCAAAGGTCGCCTTCTCTTACCGTTTCTACGGCTTGCCCATGGAAGACATCGTGTCCGAAGCCAATATCGGATTGATGCAGGCCGTCAAAAAATTCGAACCCGAAAAAGGAACCAGACTGTCGACCTATGCCGTTTGGTGGATCAAAGCCGCCATTAACGAATTCATTTTGAAATCGTGGTCTTTGGTGCGCATCGGAACGGTCGCCGCTCAAAAAAAGCTGTTCTACAACTTAAGAAAACTCAAAGCCAAATTAGGGCTGTACAATGATACGGCGCTGGACGACGAAAGCGTCAAGTCCATATCGAAAGACCTTAACGTTTCGGAAAACGAAGTCATCGAAATGGATCAACGCTTAAACGGTGACGTTTCGCTGAATACGCCCGCTTATGACGAAGGCTATGCCGAACGTCAGGACTTTATCCGTGCGGACACCGACATTGAAGAAGAACTGGCGGAACGTCAGGAAAACAAAGCCCGCATGAATATGCTGGCAGGCGCTTTAAACAGCTTGAACGACCGCGAACGTTTGATTATCAATGCCAGACGTTTGACCGAAAATCCCGAAACTCTCGATGTTTTGGGCGAACGTCTGGGAATCAGCCGCGAACGCGTCCGTCAAATCGAAAACCGCGCCGTTGAAAAAATGACCGCGTTCGTTCAAAAAAGTGCCGCTTAAACCGACGGCGGATCTTCGGTTACAAAATCTGATTTCTACGAAGACGAGGCGGGTTTCTTTTGGAGCTCCGCCTCTTCGCTTTTCTTGCGGCGATACAGGTTCAGCCCGATTTCGTCCAGAACGGCACCCATCTTGCGTTCCAATTCTTCTTTTTCCCGTTTGTCGCGGTTTTCCTGCGTAATCTCAAACGTCTTTAATTCTTGGAACGCGTCCAAAATTTCGTCGCGAACTTTTAAAATTTCCAGCTTGTTTTCTTCTATCGCCTGAATGACCCTGTCGCGTTCGGCAATGTACCATTCGACGTAGGCGCCGAATGTAAGCGCCGCCGTTTGATTTTCGTTGGCAACGCGTTCTTCTTCGGCGTATTGGCGGGCAATCAGGTCTTTGCGGTTATACAGCGCCGCTTCGAAACGTAACAGCTGTCCCAGTTTGCGCTGTTTGTCGTCCAAAGCCCATTTGTGAAGGCGAATGAGCGTTCTTAAATCTTTTTGAGCCATCTGTCAGCTATCCCTGAGGCTTTTGTGCCGGCGGCTTTTCGTTCAACAAAGCTTTTAATTGGGCATAGCCTGTCGCAAAATCTATTTTTTCTTTCTTTTTTTGCGACAGGAACGCTTCCAGCTTCGGATAATAAAAGATGGCTTCGTCCACCTGCGGGTTGGCTCCTTTTTTATAGGCTCCCAAGCGGATAAGTTCCGCCATGTCTTCATAGGTTGAAATCAAAGCGCGCGCCCGATTGACCAAAGCGTTTTCCTCGTCCGAATTGCATCCGGGCATCGTACGGGAAATGCTGCGAAGCAGGTTAACCGCAGGATAGCGGTTCCTTTCCGCGATTGAACGTTCCAGAACGATATGACCGTCCAAAATACCTCGCACGGCATCCGCGATGGGTTCGTTATGATCGTCCCCGTCAACCAAGACGGTGAACAGCCCCGTGATGGAACCCGATCCGATTTGTCCGGGACCTGCGCGTTCCAACAATTTCGGAAGTTCCGCAAAAACCGACGGCGTATAGCCTTTCGTCGCGGGAGGTTCTCCCGCCGACAGGCTGATTTCGCGCTGAGCCATCGCAAATCGCGTAACGCTGTCCATCATGCAAAGAACGTCTTTTTTCAAATCGCGGAAATATTCGGCAACCGTCATGGCAACATATGCCGCCTGACGGCGCATTAACGGGCTTTCGTCCGAAGTCGCCACGACGACGACGCTGCGCTTCATGCCTTCTTCGCCCAAATCGTCTTCTATGAACTCGCGCGCTTCCCTGCCGCGTTCGCCGATCAAGCCCAACACGGACACATCCAAAACCGTATGACGCGCCATCATTGCCATCAGCGATGATTTTCCGACGCCCGAGCCTGCAAAAATTCCCATACGCTGGCCGCGGCACATCGTCAAAAACGTATTAATGGCGCGAACGCCCAAATCGGCTTTGCCGCCGACGCGTTGGCGGGAATGCGCGGGCGGAGGGGAATTATGTATCGGATAAGGTTTCTTTCCCTTAATCAGCGGTCCTTTGCCGTCCACGGGCTGTCCCATCGCATTGATTACCCGACCGAGCCACGACGGATCGGGATATAAAACGGGCTGGGCGTTGGAAACGTCAACCTTGTTTCCGGGACCGACGCCATCCAAAGACACAAACGGCATCAGCAAAACTTTATCGGCATTAAACCCGACGACTTCGCAGGGAATGCGTTTCCCTCCGCGCGCCCGTATGCGGCATCGGTCGCCGACGGACAGCTCTGTCCTGACGCCCGAAATCTCTATCAGCATCCCTCGAACCGCAGAAACGGAACCGAAACTGCGGCATTCGGAAATCGCACTGACGTCATTGACCAGATTTTTTAAATATTCATCCATGGCAACCCTTGATTCGGCTTTTGACCATTTTGTACCGAATTTATTTTTTTTTCCACTTTTCTATAGATAGAGGCTTGCACTAAAGATTCATAGACGATAAAGTTAAAAAAATGTTAATTCTGTCTTACAGAAAGAGGGGCTTTTATGCGCGTTTTATTGGTAGAAGACGATAAAGCAACGGCTCAAATGATTGAAACCGTTCTGAAAAAGGAAGGTATGGTCGTGGATACCTCCGTCTTGGGCGAAGACGGGTTGGAAATCGGAAAATTATACGATTACGACATTATCATTCTGGATTTGGTTCTGCCGGATATGGACGGTTACGAAGTCCTTAAACGTTTAAGAGATGCCAAAATCGCCACTCCCGTTCTGATTTTGTCGGGATTGTCGGGAACGGATAAAAAAGTTAAAGGATTGTCTACGGGTGCCGACGATTATTTGACAAAGCCGTTTGACAAAGCCGAACTGGTTGCCCGCATCCGCGCGTTGGTTCGCAGATCAAAGGGACATCCCGAATCCGTCATTCGCACCGGCGCCATCGAAGTCAATTTGGATGCCCGCACCGCTTTTGTGAACGGAAAGCCTTTGCATTTGACGGGACGCGAATACGGCATTCTTGAACGCCTGTCGCTCAGCAAAGGAACGACCTTAAGCAAAGAACAGTTTTTGAACCATCTGTATAACGGTATGGATGAGCCCGAATTAAAAATCATTGACGTCTTTATTTGCAAACTGCGCAAAAAAATCGCCGACGCAACGGGCGGCGACGACTATATCGAAACGGTCTGGGGACGCGGCTATGTTTTACGCGAACCTAAGCGCGATGACGCAAAAAAATAATTTAAAACCCCCGATTTTCGGGGGTTTCCTTTTTAGGCTTATGACACTTTCTTTTCTTCTTCGGGCGCTTCTTTGTCCGTTTCTTCTTTTTGTTCGTCCGCCAAACAATAATTGCGCAGTTTGCACACCTGCTTGCGATAGGCAGTTCTGAGGCGGCGCAAAAAGCTCCTGAACGTCCCGTCTTTTTGATCCGCCGGCAGTTCCGCATCACAGTAAGCGTTGAGATGATCCGTCAAGCAGCGCCACGCCATCGAAAGATATTGATATGTCGTTTTATAGTTGTCGGCTTCCTGTTCCTGAGGCTGTCCCGTCGGAAGTCCCGGCGCATTTCCGGATTGGTGAATTTCTTCTCTGGACGGTTCGTCATGGCTCAGCTTTAAAAACTTTGCCAAAGGCGAAAGCGTCCTGCCTTGGAACAAAACGGACAGAATGACCAAAAAGAAAATCAGGTTAAACAAAAAACGCGCATTCGGAATTTCAGCCATCAACGGATATGTCGCCAGAATAATCGGAACGGATCCTTTTAATCCCGCCCAACTGATGAATACTTTATCGCTTCTTGTATAATCGCTTTTCGCCAAACAGATAAAGACCGCCAAAGGACGGGCAAAAAACATCAGGAAAACCGAAGCGCCCAAGCTGACCCAAAACACTTCTTTCAATTCGTGGGGATTAACCAGCAGCCCGAGCGTCAGGAACATTCCGATCTGCATCACCCAAGCCATGGCGTCTTGGAATTGAATAAACGGGTTTCGATAAGCATAAGACGCGTTTCCCAAAACGATTCCCGCCAAATACAGCGCCAAATATCCGTTTCCGCCCATCATTTGCGTCAGACTGTAAATCAAAAACACGACGGCGATGCCGAAGACCGGATAAAGCCCCTGATATTGAAACGGGTAGCGTTTCAGGACAAACAAGACCGTCCTGCCGAAAAAGACGCCGAAAAAGATTCCCAGCCCCATCTGCAAGGCAAACGTTTCAAACATACGGGAAAACCCTGCGCCGTGAGACGTCAAAACGGCGATGGCGCCCGTAGACAAGATAACGGCCATCGGGTCGTTACTGCCTGATTCAAATTCCAACACGGATTTTAATTTTTCGTTGTTCAGGTACAGGTTATTGTTTCGCAAGATGCTGAAAACGGCGGGCGCATCCGTTGAAGACACAATCACGCTGAGCAATAGCGCGGTCGTAAAATCCAATCCCAACAAATAATGAACCGGCACGAACAGAAACAAAGCCGTCAAAGCAACGCCGAGCGTTGAGAGCAAACTTCCCCTTGCCAAAACGGGACGAATGGAATTCCATTGCGTTTCGAGCCCGCCCGAAAACAAAATAAACGTTAACGCCACCGATCCCGCATAATTGCTGATATGAGCATCGTAGAACTGAATACCCGCGCCGTCGCTGCCCGCCAGCATTCCGACAGCCAAGAAAATTAACAAAGACGGTATTCCGAAACGACTGGAAATTTTGTTTGCAAAAACGCATAACAAAATTAAAACGCCTGCCACCGCCAAAAAAGCTTCCAATCCCATCCTTTAATTCATCCCCGTATTCGGTAATTTCCGTTTAACTGTTTATTTTTCGAAGACGTTTCCCCATTTATTTTCGAACAAAACGTCTTGAATATTTTTGCGAGGGCGCGGTTTGGGTTGTTGGTCGGGAACGCCCAACGGAGACAAAGCCACAACCCTGATATTTTCTGGAATATTTAGCAGTTTTTTTACGGCGGGTTCGTCAAAAATCCCCGTCCAGCACATTCCAAGCCCTAAATCAGCCGCCGCCAAAACGCATTGTTCCATGGAGATCCCCGCATCCACCAAATAATAACTTTGCGCGTTATGGTTTCCGCTTAATGCGGGATCCGCACACAACGCCATGACATAAGCCGCATTTTGGTACGCCGTCACGTCGGGATTGTTGTTCGTTATTTCGCCAAGCTTGTCCTTTAACTTTTGGTCGCCGACAACCAAATAATGCCAGCACTGTCCGTTTTTCCATGACGGAGCCAGACGCCCCGCTTCAATTACCTTCAGTACGTCTTCGCGCGCAACGGGTTCGGGTTTGTAGCGGCGAATGCTGCGACGGTTTTCTATAACTTCAAAAAATTCCATAACGCCCTCCGTTTATCTTTTCCTTTTGACATTAAACCAAAAAAAGAACTTTAAAGGAAAGTTTTTATTTGACCCTTAACGCACAAAGCCTATTATTTTTCAGTTCATTCAACATTATCGGGGTATGACGATGAAATCCCGCGTTCAACAAGCCGTAGAAAAAAAGGAAAACGGCTATAACTGTGCTCAAGCCGTTTTTTGCACTTATGCAGATTTGTTAGGTTTTTCGGAAACGGATGCCTATAAAATTGCCGAAGCCTTCGGCACGGGAACGGGCGGCATGCAACAAACCTGCGGCGCCGTCACGGCTATGTTCATGGCAGCGGGAATTCAAAATTCCGACGGTTGTTTGGGCAGCAAGAAAACACGCCCCTCCTCTTATGCAAAAGTCAGAGAATTGTCCGACGCTTTTGAAAAACTGAACGGCTCAACCGTTTGCAAAGACTTAAACGGTTCGGGCGGCAAACCGCGTCTGAGGTCGTGTTCAGGATGCGTCGAAGACGCTGCGCGATTGATTGAAGAAAAGCTGTTCCCCGAACGCTTTGAAAGGCAATAACATGAAAAAAATTTTCCTTTGTTTAATGCTTTTGATAACGGCGGCGTGTTTTGAAAATGCCCCAGCCGTTGCCGTATCCCCCGAAGAAGGTCGGAAAATTGTTGCCTCGACACCGGATTTGTTCCTGATTGACGTCAGAAAACCGGAGCTGTTCGCCCAAAAACACTACCCCAATGCCGTCAATATCCCCGTTTCGGAGCTGGGATCACAAATTTACACCATCCCCGCCAACCGTCCGATTTTAATGTATTGCAGATCGGGAAACAGCGTTAAAACGGCTTATGCCATTTTGAAAAAGTTGCGTCCCGAATTATTGAAAAGCGTCCGCTACATTGACGGAACGCCTTTGTTTTAGCTTACCCGTCCGTTTGAATAAAGCACGACGTTCTTTACGAACCACCCCTTTGCCGTTCGCCGCGCGTCCTGAACATGGCTTCGCGCGCCCGATCGTGCAGTTTTACCTTTACGAAATCCCTGACCTGAGCCATATCGTGCCATTGTTTGATTTGACGTTTCAATGACGGCAAGCGTTCTTCAAAACGCTCAAACACCTCACGTTCGTTCATTCCGTTCGCCAATTGTGCGCACATGTCTTCCATAACCGTGCGTCGCAATCCAGATTGACGGTCTACACGGGCTTGAGCTTCTTCCAACGTTTCGGCAGACGGCGAAAAATCAACGTTTTCGCAAACAGAAACGCTGAAATCAAAAAGAACTTTGAAATTCAAGCCGGCATCATCATAAAAGCCCTCCGTACCGTATTGACCGATGACTTCCAATGCCTTTTTGACCGCGGGATATTCGAAAAAATAGGCGTCTTCGCCCTCAAACAGGCTTTCTGCCGCCGAATTGTCCGAACACCATTCCCCGATGCGTTGTTTGATCCGCTCGCTGTTAGCTTCAAAGCTTTTTATGTAAAGGTAGGAAGCTGCGAAAACGCCTTTTAAAATCGGCAACGGCGCTTCGGAAAAACCGTATGACATTCCCAAAGCCTCGCACCACGTCCCCGCCGCCAGCCAAACCGTATAAAGCGGCGTGCGGTGAAAACGGCAAACCGACGCCAGAACAGTCCGTCCGTTTCTTAAAACCAATTCTTCAACACCGTTCCGGTTCGCCTGATACATTCGAGAAAGAAGGGCGGCGTAATCCTGCGTTTCGGACGAATCCGCCCGAACGGATTGAAAATCGTTTGAGGCGACTTGTTTGATTTTTTTAACGTCCGCCGTATTCGGCTGAGGCATCATCCCTTTCGGAATACGCATCAGTTCATCAAAAAAATGACAAAAAAAGTACGTCCGACGCGGAAAAGATTCCCTTAAAGACTCAAAATCCTCTTGAACGAATGTCTTAACCGCATCGATATAAGACGGATAGTAGACTCCGCGCTTTAAAAAAAGCTCAAAATCTTCTTCCTGGCGTTCTTCCGAATATCCCAAAATACGTAAATTCATAAAGGCTCCTTCGCCTCCCATTCTATCACGGCGAAGTCTTTTTTTGTCCGTGAATTTTTCCCTTTATAACCGAAACGTTTTCATTGCCCGAAACGTCAAAATCATAGTTGACAAATTTAATATATAGTGTTTATGCTATATATAGTTTTTGAAATATATTAACCAAGGAGCCGCCAATGCAAACCTTTCTTTTGTTTTTCTTGTTTGCCGCATTGCTTCCCGCGCGTGCTTTTGCAAACCCCGCCTGCGCCGTTTGTACGGTCGCCGTCGGCGCCACACTTGAAATCGCCCGACGATTCGGCGTGTCCGATACGGTCGTCGGCGTGTGGTGCGGTGCGTTCTTAATGCTGATGTATTACTGGCTGGAAATCTGGTTCGATAAAAAAAGATGGAACTTTCCGCTTAGAAACCCGATTCTTTTGGCTTTGACGTTCAGCCTGTTAATTCCTTTGTATTACGATATTGCCGGGTCGCAAATCTTTGTTTACGCCCCCGTTCAAATCTTGTGGATTTTTTATATGGATCCTTTTTTGTTCAGCGCACTGGCCGGAGCGTTCGTCCTGACGTACAGTTCCGATTTTTACCAGTGGATGAAGCGCAGGAACGGCGGCCATGCCCATTTCCCCTTTGAAAAGGTCGTCGTTCCCGTGGCTTCGCTGGCCATCGTCAGCGCGTTGTTCCATTTCTTTCCCTTGCCCACTTTCTCCGTCGGAATATAGGAGGTAACTGATATGTCTCAAAAAGCTCAAAGCGTTAAAGAATTCGTCGAAAAAATCGACAGCACAAAAAAAGTCAATCCCAAAGACCTGTCTTCGGATCAGGATTTAACTATTGCCATCATGAATCTGATCAGCATTGAAGAACATCTGGTCTTTTCGGGGGCTAAAACCGGAAAAACCGCCTTTTACGATTTAATCGAAGAAATCCGCGAAACCAGAAAAACGCTGATGCAGCGCGTCATTCCCGAATACGAAGGCGAAGTTTGGTGCATTTCGAAACATCTGTTGGCGTCTTCCATGCGTTTGATGGAAGTCGGCACCAAACAACAAAGTCTGGGACACAAAAAAGAAGCTTATAAGCTGTTTGATCAGGCTTATGAACTTTACTGCCTGTTTTGGGGGCTGAACATGAATATGCTGGACGCCAAAGATTTAAGTTGGATACAGGACGACATTGAAAAAGTCCGCGAATTGTCCGACAAAATCGCCAAAGCCGTCCCCGCTTCGCCCGACAAAACCGCTGATGCGGATTCGGAAAACAAAACGCCTTCTCAAGAAAATGAAAACGGCGATTCCGAAACAAAAGGAACGCTTTCAAAAATGAAAGCTTTCGTCAGAAAAGCCGTCGACTGCTGTATCGAGTAAAGGTCACGCTTAGTACTTTTCAAGAAAGGATCATCAATGAAAAAGCCGTACTTTCTGTTTTTGCTGATTCTTCTGTCCGGAGCGCTCGGGATTCGAAATGCCGAAGCGGGAATCCCGAATACGCTTCCCGATGACAAAATCTTTTTCTTTTATTCTTCGGGATGCCCGCACTGTCATGAAGCCATCCGCTATATCAATGAAAACCACAAAACGCTTGATATGGAAATGGTCAACATTGAACGTCCGGACGGGTATCGGCTGTTCATTGCGGGATGCCGCAAATTCGGATTAACGGGAAATGTCGGAACGCCTTTGCTTTGTATCGGGAAAAACCATATCATGGGATGGACAAATGAATTTGAACCCGACTTTGATCTTTATGTCCAAGCCTTTTTAAACGAACAAAAGAAAAAATGACCGACACGTCGCAAATGCCGCCCGAAGCAATGAAAAAAGCCGTTAAGGGATTGAGTTATATCTCGCATCCCTTGCGGCTGAGAATTTTGGAATATCTTGACGTGAACGGAGCGTCTTCGGTTTCCGCCATTACGAAAGGCGTCCGCGAAGAACAGGTCATCGTTTCCCAAAGCCTGCGCAAACTGCGCGAAGCCGATTTGGTTAAAACAAAGCGGCGCGGCATTTTCATTTATTACGAAAACAGCGAAGAATATCCCGCCAGCCTGTTTGTTTGCCTGAGACGGCTTTACGGCTATATGACGGATTCTTTTTTATTTCTGAAAGACGGCGTCAAAGCCGTCCTGCCCGCCGACTATACAATGATGGTCGCCAATCAGATCAAGCTGTTCGCAAATTACGACAAAATGCGAATCTTGGAATTTCTGAGCGTGAACGGAGAAAGCTGCGTTTGCAATATTGCCGAAGCCCTCGAATCCGATCAAACAAAGGTTTCCCAAAATCTGAAACGCTTAAAAGACGACGGGTTCGTTACATACCGACGCGACGGGCGTTTTATGATTTACAATATTACGAACGGCGTTCATAAGACGGCGGTGGAATGTATCCGCAAACGCTGGGCGTCTTTGAAAAAAGCCGGAAAGCCGTTTTAAAAAAACGCTTTTCCCGCCTTGAACGCCGCAAAAAACAAAAATACGCACGCAATAACGGACAACGCGACATAAAGGCTTGCTTTCATCAATTCGCCTTTTTCCGCCAACACCCCGACATCCAAAGCAAACGAAGAAAATGTCGTTAAAGCGCCCAAAAAACCCGTCATAACGAACAAACGCACTTCTTCGCTAACGGGGAATTTGAAAATCCAACCCGCAAACACCCCCATGATCAGACACCCCAAAAGGTTGACGCTCAACGTATGCCACGGGAAATTTTCAGACGGCACCAAAGACGTAATCAGATAGCGCAACAAGGCTCCCAAAGCACCGCCCGAAGCAACGCACAATAAAAACACAGGCTTCATATCTCCCTCTTGTTTTAACGTCCTCCGCCGCCTCCGCCGCCGAAACCGCCGCCCGAAAAACCGCCGCCGCCACTGCCCGAAAATCTCCCCGAAGACGCGGGCGGAGTAAGCGTCGATGAAACAAATCCGCGCACCAGATAAATATCCGAAGACGAAAACGGACGCGACGAAACATACCACGTCGGCTGATACTGCGCGCCTGACATCATTTGTTGCGTTTTTTCGATCCATTCCTTTTCAATGCCGAACAAAACGGCATAGGGCAGTAACTTATCCATTTTCTCAAAGGTCGCTTCTTTGGGAAAATCCTGATGCACTGCCGTCATAAACATTTTTAATCCGTCCATATGCTCTTCCAACCTTTTTCCCTTTACGGACGGACGATGCATCAGATACGCATAAAACGGCGACAGCGCCAAACACCCCGCCAAAAAGAAAAAAGCCGAAATCGCCTGCGGATTGTTAAACAAAGGGCGTAAAAACAAAACAGGCGTCATCAAAAACAATATGGAAAACAGTAAAGAAATTGCCCGCTTCATGTATCTTTTTTTGCGGGCGCGCACGGGGCGCAAAGCGCTGAATACCCCCGACACCCCCGAAAAAAGAAATATCGCGCCGGCAAACAGTTCTTGTGAAAAAGCCACGTCCGCCAAATACAACAGGGCAACCGTCAGCATTAAAATCAAAAAAACGCCGAATATGGTAAAGCCTGTATTTTTGTCAAAATAATCCGCCGTTTTCTCTTTTAAAAACCTTTCAAAATCAGCCACTTTGACGACCAATGACGAATCGTAGGTTTCATAAAGTCTTAAGGGGAATTTGACGTTCTTTTCCAAAAATTTTTCTTCGCCGTTTTCACCGTGCCGCAGCCGTTCAACCAAAAAGGCGGATGTTTCTTCCGTAATTTTCAACAATCCCTTTTGCGCCCCTTCAATCAAAGCGGCAGCGAAGCACGTTTCTTCGTTGTTTCCCCGAAAATAAACATATCCCGATTGAGCCGCCGTCATTCCTTCGGGCGCCGTAAATTGCGGCATAACCGCTAAAGACGCGGGATCGCGTCCGAATAAAAACCACGTCGCCGAAGCATAAATCAAAACAAGACCGACCGCGCCCCAAACCGGAGGAAAAGGCGTTTCAAACGGACGACTGCCCTGAATCGGAGCCGTAACAAAACCTTTTTCAAAACCGGCGGCAACGGTCAAACCTTCGTGCGCACGCAACGGACGACCCGCCGAAAAATATCCCCCCGAAAGCTTTCCCTCTTCTTTAGAGCCTGCAAAACCGACATACGCCGCCTTTTGCAACACCTTGACATTTAAAGGCAACCGAATCTCTGCCGATGCGTTCGATATCGGGAAATCCCAACCGTTCCCCGTCACATTCCAATACACTTCGTCAAAGTCGTCAAAGCCGCGGATGACATCATTGGCTTTGTATCTGATTTCATAAGTATAAAGTCCGCGTTGCGGTAAAAAGGCGTCGGTTCCCGTATTAACGCGCTTATTCCTTCCTTTTTTTTCCGTAAAAAACGGTTCGGGACGACCGTCGCGACGAACGGATAAGACTTTGTATGTTACGCCGTCCTTTTCGGGAAGATCCCTGAAAATGCCGCGCTTGATGTTTTTGTATAAGCAATTGACCGTAATAAATTCCGAAACAATGACAGACCCGTCGCGCTGAGGTTCGATAACGGCATGATAATTCGTAATTTCTTCTTCATTTGACAGAGGTTCCGCCGAAACCGCCGAAGCAAAAAAAGAAAGAAAAGCAATAACAACCGTAAAAAAACGTTTCATTTAAAAGAAACCTTTACTGCTTCCTTTTCGTTTTCGGCTGCTTCAAAAAAGTCTTTTTTCTCGAAACCGAACTGTTTGGCTATCAGACAGGAGGGGAAAGAATCCGCGGCAATATTATAATCCCTTACCGTCGCATTGTAATAACGGCGGGCGTTTTGAAGAGTGTCTTCAATGTCTCCCAACTGCTTTTGCAAATCCAAAAAGTTTTGGTTCGCCTTCAAATCGGGATACGCTTCGCTCAACGCAAAAACGGATTTAAGCGATTCGGATAACGCATTGTCGGCTTTTGATTTTTCAGAAACGGAAGACGCTTTCATCGCGGTGTTGCGCAATTCGACAACCTTTGCCAACGTTTCCTTTTCGTGCGTTGCATACCCTTCGACGCAAGCCGCCAAATTCGGAATCAAGTCGTAACGGCGTTTTAGCTGAACGTCGATGCCGCTCCACGCTTCGTCAGCCATGTTTTTTAATTTGATAAAGCGGTTATAAAGGAAAATCAAAAATAAAACCGCCGCCGTAGCAAGAATAAGAATTCCTTCAAGCATGGATTTTTCCTTAAAAAAATTTTTTTCCTTTTTGATGTTACTTTTTTTATTAAAAAAAACAACCGCAAAGGCACATCAAAAGAACCAGCGCAACCCGATCGTATATTCGTCGATCGCATTAAAGCGAAATCCGTCTTTTGAAAGACCGGAATCGAACTCTGTCCTGCGATAAACGGCATGTACCGCCGTATCGTTGGAAATTTTGTATTCCGTACCGAACCCGAACCTTATGCCCGTTTTCGAATAATCGGTTTCAAAACCGCCCGTATTTCCGGCCTGAGGCTGATATTCGAAATGGATTTTGTAATTACCGACGCCCGCCGTTGCAATCAAAGACGTTTGAGCGGACACGGGCAAAAAAACATAAGCATCTGCACCGCCGCCGTAATAATAATAATCGATTTCGCCTTTTAAAACGTTATCCGCCGCCGTAAAAGAGCTTTCGCCCGACATGATGCCGAACAGGGAAACGGCGAAATAACGGTTAAACCGTACGCCTATCGTCCCGCCGTAGGAGGTGTCCGTTTCCGAAAAGCTTGAATTCGAAAATCCGCTTTGATGCTCATAGCGCAAAGAAGAAAAGCCTAAATCCGCCCCGGCAAAAACGGCTTCGGCGCGGGCTTTGGCGACAGGCATCGACAGCAATACCGAACAACAAAATATTTTAAGCAAGCGTTTCATGCCCCACCCCCGAAACAAAAGGCAGGATGAAGGACTTGTTCGTTTTTTTCAAGCCTGTTCTTTAAACCACGATTCGGCTTCGTCAAGCGACGGAACGCCGCCCGAAAAAACGACGCGCCCGTCAATAACGACGGCAGGCGTTGTCATTACGCCGTACAAAAGTATCGAAGAAAGATCTTCTATTTTTTCGATGCTTCCCGAAAAACCGCTTTTTTCCGCCGCTTGGGAAACGATTTTCATCGTCATTTTGCATTTGGGGCACCCTGTTCCCAATACTTTTATTTCCTTCATATTTTTCTCCTACATCAAATTTAACAGATATCCCGTCACGATAAAGGCCGCCAACAAATAGCCGATAAAAATCATCAACAGTTTTGTGCTGAAGACTTTTTTCAACATCATCATTTCCGGCAATGAAATTGTTGCAATGCTCATAAAGGCGACCAACGCCGTTCCGACAGGAACGCCTTTCATCAGCAAAACCTGCACCAAAGGAACGATTCCCGCCTGAGACGCATAAATCGGAATACCGACGATAGCAGCAAAAGGCACAGCCCAAACATTTTCCGCTCCCATGTATTTTACAAAAAGCTCTTGAGGAATATAGCCGTGCATATATGCACCGACCGTTAATCCGATTAAGATATAAATATACAAAGATTTAACCAAATCCCAAGAAAACGCATGAGCATATTTAATTAACGCAACGGCCTTTTCTTTCATAGATGAACACGCACACACCGATGGTGTTGTTTTTGGAATGTTAAGAGCTAAATATCTTTCTATATGAAATTTATCCGCCAAATATCCGGCCAAAACAGAAATGATTGTTCCGGAAATAATATAAATTGAAACAATATAAACACCGAAACTTCCCATGCCGAGCAACATAATTGCCGCGATTTCACTAATCAGCGGAGAACTAATTAAAAAGGCGACGCTTACGCCGAACGGAACACCTGCCGATAAAAATCCCATGAACAAAGGAATGGAGGAACAAGAACAAAACGGTGTAACCACACCAAGAAAGACGGCTAAGAAATAGCCGCTCCAGCGCGATTTTCCTGATAAGTAATCTCTAACCCTCTCAGGGCTGAGCCGGGATCGAAACAAAGAAATCACGAAAATCAACACATACAAAAGGACAAAAATTTTTGTACTGTCTTCAATAAAAAAGTGTACGGCAGAACCCAAATGGGTTTCTTTGGTAACCCCCATGTGCAAAATCGCCCAATCGGCAAAATGCGTAAATATTTCTAGCATTGACACCCGCCTTCGCAACAATCGGTCAACAAAAATTTCGTGACTTCGCGCACCGTTCGGCAATCGGGTTTATAAAAAGCCTGCTTGCCGTTTTTTACGACCGAGCACAATCCGACATTGGATAACAGCGACAAATGAAAAGACAGCGTATTTCGGGGCATACCGTCCATTTGTTTTGAAATGTCCGTCGGCGTAATGCCCGTATTGCTGTTTTGCACCAAAATTCTAAAGATGCGCAATCTGACATCGTTTCCCAAAGCGTCGAGGACGGCGGCGGCTTTGATTAAATCATTATCCGTAAGTGCGTTCATGTATATACGCTCCTTTCATTTCCATAATTCCAGAAATATAGAAATATCAAAATCAGGTCAACAAAAAAAGCTCTCGATTTTTTCGAGAGCTTTTTTGGCGATCCCGACAGGATTCGAACCTGTGACCCACAGCTTAGAAGGCTGTTGCTCTATCCAGCTGAGCTACGGGACCGCATAGGTTTTTTTTATCTCTTTTGCCCGATTCAGGCAAGCGCTTTTTATCAACAAGGCGTTTTATAAAAATTTTCTTTTTTCTCTTGCACGAAACGCGAAATCGAATATAATCATCTCCAGTTTAAAACCTTTCTAAACTATGATGGAGCATTTTAAAATGTCTAAGTCTTTGGAAAACTTAATGGCCGCCTTCGCCGGCGAATCCCAAGCCTATCAAAAATATTCCGCCTTTGCCGCTCAGGCCGACAAAGAAGGATTTAAGCAGGTCGCAAAACTCTTCCGCGCCGCTGCCGCAGCTGAAAAAGTCCACGCCGGAAACCATCTGCGCGTCGCCGAAAAAGTCCTGTCAACCAAAGAAAACCTGCAGGAAGCCATTAACGGCGAAACCTACGAATTCGAAAGCATGTATCCCCCGATGATCGAAGATGCCAAAGCCGAAGGAAACAAAGCCGCAGAACGCTCCTTCACCATGGCAAACACGGTCGAAAAAACGCACGCAAAGCTCTATAAAGAAGCTTTGGAAAATCTGGGCAACAATGCCGAAGCCGATATCTTCGTCTGCCCGATTTGCGGCGAAACCGTCGTCGGCAGCGCTCCCGAAAAATGCCCCGTCTGCGGCGCCGCGGGTAATGTCTTTGTTAAAATTGACTAATCACGACATTCCCTGATATATTAAAAACAGCTTTTTCTTTCGCGGAAAAAGCTGTTTTCTTTTATCTGCGGAGGCGTTGAATGCGTAAAAGTTTTGCTCTTTCCCTGTGTTTTTTGTTGTCTGCCTGCTCACAAACCGCGTTGGAAAAGCTGAACAGCGGATATGACGCCTTTTTGGAAACGTCCGATTCTTCGTTGTACAAGGATCTGGCAAAAACCCAAAATCCCCACACGCTGGTCATCGCCTGTTCCGACAGCCGCGTCGTTCCGGAATACATCTTTAACGCAAAGGCGGGCGATTTGTTTTCTTTGCGAATGCCGTCCGCGGATACGGACGTCTCGGCAGCCGTCGATTACGCCGTCAATACTTTAAAAATCAAAAATATCGTCATTTTGGAACATTCCGATTGTTCCGGATTGCAGGACAAAGCCATTCGCGAACGCGGCATTAAACGTCTGAACGCTTTAAAATCCGTCCCCGCCGTCAAATTCGCCCTTTTGTCGGACAAGGATTTTTCCGTTTCCCTGATGATGTTCGACATTAAAACCAGAACGCTGTTCGCCTATAATGCCGAAGAAAACGAATGGGACGACATTTAACGCTAGACGTTAAAGCTTTTAACCAAACTGCCCACCAACATATACCATCCGTCAACGATTACGAAAAAGATCAGCTTAAACGGCAAAGCCAGTATTGACGGCGGCAACATCATCATACCCATGCTCATCAGCACGGAAGCAATGACCATATCTATGATTAAGAACGGAATATAAATTAAAAAACCGATTTCAAACGCGCGGCGCAGTTCGCTGATCATAAACGCCGGCACCAATGCCGTCAAAGGCGTGTCTTCGGGTTTTTCGACTTTCGGCGTTTGAGAAAACCCCATAAACAGTTCCAAATCTTTCGGACGAACGTTTTTCATCATGAAATCGTGAAAAGGAACGGCGGCTCTTTCCACGGCTTCGCGAGGTTCTATTTTTTCTTCTATCAACGGATAAACCGCGTTATCCCAAGCCTTTTCAAAAACGGGCGTCATAATGAACCCCGTCATAAACAAAGCCAGACTGATTAAAATAATGTTGGAAGGCGACTGGTTCGTCCCCAAAGCCTGGCGCGTAATCGACAAAACGACGGCAATGCGCGTAAAGGACGTGACCATAATCAAAATGCTGGGCGCCAACGACAAAACCGTCATCAGCAAAATCAGCTGGAAAATCCGTGCCGTCGTCGAACCGCCTTCATCACCCAAATCGATATTCAGGCTTTGAGCAAAAACGGGCGTTGAACACAAAATCAACGCAAATGCCGACGACAGTATTTTAAGGCGCATGAGCTTCTTCCTTTAATTTTCGGGAATCATCTTCTAAAACGGGATAAGAATCAACGACAAATCCGCTTTCGCCGACCCCGATTAAATAGTCTTTGCCCCTGCAACGCGCCAAAACCAAACGGTTTTTGGGGTCAACGGGACGCACGTCCAGCAATTCTATTTCGTGTTTGGAAACGTTTCTCATCGTTCCCGTCAGCATATGACCGCCGTATTTTTTCAACAGCCACGCCAACAAAAAAAACAGCCCTAAGACAAACAACAGCCCCGCAAACGCCGACAGCAAATGTTCCATTTTTTATTCTCCGTCCGTCGGTTGCGAATGCAAAAATCCGTACCGTTCTTCCAATTCGTTACCAAAGGCTTCGATACGTTCCGCCAAATCTTTCATCATCGGCTTGAGCGGAGCGCATTCTTCGTATCCGGCTTCGGCGACGTCGCGACAAATATCGGCGACCATTTCTTTCAAAGATGCAATGCTGACCAGCTGTCCGCGTTTGGTCAGGTAATCCGCCGTCGAAACCAAAGAAACGGCTTTTAAAAGTTCTTCGCGGATATATTCCGTATCCGTCATGGCGCGATACTCTCCTTGCTTTCGGCGGCATTAAGCTGATAAATATAAGAAAGAATTTCCGCAACGGCGGCAAAAGCTTGCGGCGGAATTTCGCTGTCGATGTCAACGGCTGCCAGAATTTCCGCCAAATCCGCATCTTGGCGAACTTTTATCCCGCAGGCAAAAGCCATCTCGAGTATTTTTTCCGCAATATAGCCGTAACCGCTTGCCGTAACTTTCGGCGCGCCCGAAGCTTCCGGATCGTATTCCAGAGCAACGGCAACGGTGCGTTTCGGTTTCGGTTCGTCCATACGGTTTCCTTTCGCTTTTCAGTTTGACTCCCCGCCCTTAAAAAAAATTTAAAATTTGCATTCTTTTTCGGACACTCGTAAAATAGACAAAATTCAATCAAGAGAACCGAGGCGCCGCATGGATTCTTTTTCCCGCCAAAACTTAAAGAAACTGTTTGCTTTGTTGGAAGAAAACTCTCCTTCCGTCTTTACGGATTTGGACAAAACTTCCTGTATTGAAGGCAATACCGCTTACGCCGCCGAAAATGCAAAAGAGATTAACGTTTCCGGTTGCTATATGCAGCCCGATCTGCGCCGCGCCTTTACCGACATCAAAGGAAACGGCGGAAACGTTTACATCATCACGGGGCGTCATTGGGCGGACAAGCGCGAAAACGACCTGACAGGCGAAAAAATACCCGACGGCGCGTTCCACGACCTGTTGGGCGGCGCAAAAGAATTCGAGTCGTTTAACGCCGTCGCCGGACACGGGCGCTTGTTAATCAAAGACGGAAAAACTACCGTTCTGCGCCGCGACGCCAATGAAGAAAACACGCTCAAAGAACAAAAATTCGAACGCTATGTCGGCGAACGCGTTTTGGATTTGAAAAAGGAAATGTTTAAACAATGGCCGCAAATGCGCGGCATCATTCGCGCCGAATACAAAAAACACCTGAGCTATGTCGACATTTCCGAATTTGTCAAACGCGACCCGCAGGAAGGGCAAAAAGCCTTGGCATTCGTCGATGCGCAAATGAAAAACATCATTGAAGGCAAAAACCCCGACGGCACAAAGAACCCGTCCGCTCCCGAAAATCCCGACAACGCCATGATTTACGCCGTTGAACCGACGGGCGCGATGGAAATCCGTTCCAAGAACCAGTCCAAAAGAAACGGCGTCGAAAAATCCGGATTTTTGGAAGAAGCCTATGCAAAAGGCGGCCCCGTTCTGGTCATGGGCGACAGCTTGGGCAAAAACGGAACCGACAGAGATATGGTCGAAGCCGTCCGCGGATTTTTCAAAGCCAAAAATGCCGAAGACCGCGTCTTTATTTTTCACGTCATGAACGGCGAACAAAACAGGATTACGAATAAAAACGATTCCTGCCATCCCGACATTTCGGTCAAAAACCCCGACGAGCTGGGGCAAGTCATGAAAATGGTCGCAGGAAGGGCAAAGGCAAAAACAAACGCCGCCGCGCTGACAAAAGCGATACTGCTTTCTTCTTCCCGCAGCATCTGAGCTTGTTTCGCAAACGCAAAATTGAAAACCGCTTTTTAACGCGTAAAATCCGTCCCGCAAAACGCCGCACTTAAAAGGCGTTGATCGGCTCTATTCTTCGGAAGCGTCGGGATCGCCGACATTCAAAAGATTGTTTTTACGCCTTCAAAACACTCATTATCAGTCTGTAAGCTTCCGAAACGTCTTTAAAGTGTTCTTCCGACGCCTTGTCTCCGCCGTTCGAATCGGGATGGTAAGCTTTCGCCAAACGTTTGTAATTGATTTTGACTTGCTTGATTTCCAACGGAAACGTCAATTCCAAAATTCTGGCGGCCGCCGCCACCGCAGGATCTATTTTCGGAGCAGGCGGCGCATTGTCCCGCCCGTCACTGCCCCGTTCCGGCGAAAATTCCGACTGCATCCCCAACGGATCAACGTAATGATACATCTGAGACGCCCGTTCCCCAAGCTTCCACGTCGGGCGTTGCCAACCGACGTCATGACGCAAATACGCCTCGATCTCGTCCGGAGACATTCCCGCATAATAATCCCAATTTTTATTATATTCCTGAACGTGTTCCAAACAAAACCAGTAGTATTCCTTTAAGGTTCTGTCTTTCGGTGCGCGGTATTCGCCGGCCTTGTCACAGCCGGGTTTGTCGCATTTGCGATGCGGCGGATCCTGGGAACGCACAGGTTCCTCAAAAGGAAACGTCCCGTGCCTCATCCCGCTTTGTCCTCTTGAGCCCCCGTATAGTAATCGGGCCATTCGCGTTTTACGACGTCCCCCGCACTGTCCCAGGCAAGGCAGGTGTCTATCATATCGGGCTTTAACCCGCGGCAGTATTTAAAGTACCTGACCTGTCCCACGGTCTGAAACGCCGCAGACGCCGTTCCCAAAAGTAAATCAAACAAATGCGTACAGCCGAGCTTTACGGGTATGCGCGCTCTGACTTCCTTGATAAATCCGCGGCAAATCGTCAGTCCGACGACTTTTTGAAAAATCGCTTGCGTGCAGGGGCAAATCTTAAACGGAGAATTTTCCACAACGGCTTCTATGCCGTGAATTTTCAAATCATCGTCCACGGTCAGGCGCAATCGCATTTCATGAAATGCTTCGCCCGCTCGGATAAATCCGCCCCGTTCGACGCACGGAAAGTCCGCCGAACGAAGATCCTTTAAATGCCCTTCGATATCCCACAGAACCCCTTCGCGACGGTAGCCCGTGTAATCTATATGGCGGAAATAAATCTCTTCCCGCCCGCTTTCGGGAACGGATAACGGCATATTAAGTCCTCCCTTGCGCCCAAACGCGCTTGATTGTTTCAATATCGGCGTTGTCAAAAACAGACGCCGAACCGATTTGCGTCGGAATAACCAGATTGATTTTTCCGCCTTCGGCTTTTTTATCTTTATACATCCAAGATACCAGCGATTCGGGATCGTAAGAATACGAAATCAAACCGCCGTTACGCTTAAAATGATTCTCGATTAAATCGGGCAGCGATGCGGGACACAATCCCTTTAACGCACCGTAACGCGCCGCCAAAACGCAGCCTGCGGCAACGCCTTCGCCGTGTAAAATGCTGCCGTCCATGCCGCTTTGCGCTTCCAACGCGTGTCCGAACGTATGCCCCAAATTCAACAAAGCGCGCTCGCCCGTTTCTTCACGTTCGTCACGTTCGACGATTTGCGCCTTTGAAAGACAGCTTTGTTCTACGGCATAGCGACACGCGTCAAAATCCAAAGACAGTACTTTTGATCCGTTTTCTTCCAGCCATTGCCAAAAGTCCGGTCGCAAAATCAATCCGTACTTGGCGATTTCCGCGTATCCCGCTCTGATTTGTCGGGGCGGAAGCGTTTTCAGCGTATCAAGATCTATCAATACGGCTTTGGGCTGATAAAACGTACCGATCAAATTTTTGCCCGCGCGGGAATCCACCGCCGTTTTGCCGCCGACCGAGCTGTCCACCTGAGCCAAAAGAGTCGTCGGAATTTGAATCAAATCGACGCCGCGCAATAAAACGGACGCGCAAAATCCCGCCAAATCGCCGACAACGCCGCCCCCCAAAGCCACAATAAACGTTTTGCGATCGCATCCCGTTTCCAGCATTTTTTCCAAAAGCTCTCCCGCCTTTGAAAAAGCCTTTGAAGATTCGCCCGCGGGAATCCGAAACAAAAAAACGTCACACCCCGCCGCCGTCAGGTTGCGTTCCAACCTTTCCGAATACAACGGCGCCACATTGTCGTCCGTAACGATAAACGCCCGTTTCGAACGGACACGGTTTAAAATCAGTTCCGCCGCCCGATCCAAAAGACCCGTTCCGATATAAACGGGATACGAACGTTCGCCCAACCCGATTCGAATTTCCGTCATTTCCCGTTTTTCCTTACGTAATCGTTCAGTAAATTCATCAAAGAGCTGATCAGGGAAAACATATTTTCGTCTTTATAGCGCAATATAAGATCGGCTTGTTCGTAAATCGGACGGCGTTCTTGCATCAGCATCGCCAAACGCTCTTCGGGATTTTCGGCGTTCAGCAACGGGCGGTGCGTGCGTCCCGACGTGTTGCGAACAAGCGTTGCCATATCGGCATCCAAAAAAACGGACACGGCTTTTTGTTTGGAAAGCGCCCGCGTGCGTTCCGACAAAAAAGACCCGCCGCCCGCCGCGATAACGGATTTCGGACCGTTCAGCAAACGTTCCATAATGCGTTCTTCGCCCCGCCTGAATTCGGCTTCCCCGTACAAAGAAAACAAATCCGAAACCGAACAGCCCGCCGCTTTTTCCACTTCCGTGTCAACATCGACAAAAGGCATGCGGCAACATTTGGCAAAACGGGAGCCCAACGTGCTTTTCCCGCAGCCCATCATTCCGATTAAAAGAAGGCTGCAATCCAACGGGTAAAACAAATCCGTTCCTTTACCTGTCTTTAATGCCATAAAAGTCCGCCTCTTAAAACGTTCGTTGCAACTTCGCCTATAAAATAAACGAATACCCCTGAAAATAACAACTGTTTATCCTAAGATTTTAACTTGACTAAGCTTTAAATAAAACAGATTCTGTTCTTCGTAACTACGAAGGAGACTCTGATGCGTCGGAATTCACGCTGGTATATATATCCCGTCTTGATTATCGTACTGGGCTTTGCTGCTTTTATCGCCGTCAGGGATATTGATGTCCCAACCGAAACGGTCGAAAGAGAAATCCCTTATGACAAGCTGCAAAAATAAAACGATCGCCGTCCTGATCGGGTGCCTGACAGCGGCTTTTCCCGCAAAAGCTCAAGACATCTCTTTGGAAGAGGACGATATCTTTAATATCCCCAGCGTCAAAATGTCTTCTTTGAGGCAAATTAAACCCGACGCCGTAGGGCTTTTGTTGTCTTCGGATCATCAGCTGTTGAACGATAACGTATGGAAAAATTCCAAATACGCCAATGTCGTTCGACGTTTCAGAAAAACAAGAAACCTGCATGATTTCCCCGCCGCCGAAGCCCTGCGCCGAAAATTGCTGTTGCTGGCCGCTCCGCCGCCCGAAGGAACTCCCGAAGGCGCCTTCGTTAAAGCAAGGCTTAAAGAATTATACAGAAAAGGATATTTTCAAAATATCCTTGATATCCTTGCCCAATTGCCGCCCCAAGTCCTGGATTTGACAACCGCGGATCTCGAAATCAATACAAATTTCTTTGTCAATAACCCTAAACGCGCCTGCGAAATCGTAAAAAAATCCCCCGATGACGATGTCGATCGCCAAAAACAAAACGTCATCTGCGCCGCATTGCAAAAAGACGAAAATAAAACCTTGCTGCCGCTGGCCATGCTGGAAGAACAAAAAGTCAACGACGATTTCCTGACCGACGCCGCAGACGCTCTTATCGCAGGAAAAAATACCCTCTCGACTTCCCCGAAACAGCCGACACCCCTGAATTTGTTCCTGTTGGCGAAATTCAAAAAAGAGCCGCCCGCTTTTTTCTGGAAATCAAAAACGGATAATGTCTTAAACGCATTGGTCATATTGGATTCGGCACCCGTTGATAAAAAAATAGAAATCGCCGAAAAATTGGTACAAAGAGGCGTTTTGCCTCCCGAAAATCTGGCAACGCTTTATAAAACGCCCTCCTTTGACAACTTTGTCCCCGACGATTCCTCGCCTTATTTGTTGCGCGCTTACCTGTTTCAACAGGCCTTAAAACCCCGAGACGACGTCGAACGTGCCAAACGTCTGACCGTATTCCTCGCTCATGCGCGAAATAACGGCGTCTTTGTCGGAAGCGCTTTGGCCGCAGGAGAAATTCTTGACGGTTTCGACGGCTTCTACGACATATCCCCCATAACGGCAAACGCCGAAATTATGAAGGCTTTGGTCTTAAACGGAGAATTGTTTAAAGCCGAAAATATCATGGACGACTATTATCAAAACCTGACTCCGAACGAAACCGAAGCCGAAAGCTGGCATATCGTAAAAATGGCTAAGCCCGGAAAAAATTACCTTTTGCCCAGATTTGAACGGATGATGGCTTATAAAGAAAAACATCCTCCCAAAAACGGCGACATCGTTAAAGAAGTCGACAGGCTTATGCTGATTTTCGAAACGCTGGGGAAACAACACCCGACCGAAACGTGGATGTACACGTCCTTTGCCGACAATTCGCCCGAAAAAAAATTCCTTGAAGCCCTGCACTCGAACGCTCCGTTGCAAGGCGTCCCCGCCGCAAAAGGCGAACAGGCGTTGGAAGCTTTAGAACATCTGGACGGATCATACGTCGGCATGCTGGAAACCGTACAACGCCTGAAAGCCGCAGGATTGGACGAAGAAGCCCGCCAAATCGCCGCACAAGCCGTCGCCGCAGGATTGCCGGGTTGAGATAATGTCGGAAATCATCCGCTCTTTTGCCGAAATGATGACGGCCGAACGCGGCGCTTCCCCCAATACCGTCGCCGCTTATTCCCGAGACCTTTCCGATTGCGAAGATTTTTTAAAAAGCAGGGGAACGCTTCTGGAAAATGCAAAAACGGACGAACTGAGAAAATATCTGGCTTTCGTGGCAAATCAGGGATTGTCCCCCAAAACACAAGCCAGACGATTGTCTGCCATACGCGAATTTTTTAAATATCTGTTCACTGAAAACATCAGAAAAGACAATCCTTCCGATGCTCTGGACACTCCCAGATTGGGGCGTTCTCTGCCGAAATATCTGTCCGAACAGGAAATCAACGCTTTGCTGGATGCCGTTGAAAAGCTGCGTCCCGTCCAAAAAGCCAGAACAAAAGCCTTGCTTGAAGTTTTGTACGCATCGGGTTTGCGCGTTTCGGAATTGGTATCGTTGCCTTTGGGCGCCGCCGTCACAAAAGAATATTACCTTATCGTACGCGGCAAAGGCGACAAAGACAGAATGGTTCCTTTGACCGATGCGGCAAAAAAAGCATTAACCGAATGGTTGCCCGTGCGCGAAAAAATATTGCCGAAAGGACGCCATTCCAGATGGTTGTTTCCTTCTGCGGGAAAATCGGGACATTTAACCAGAGCCGCGTTCTTTCACGACTTGAAAACTTTGGCAGTATTGGCGGACATTCCGCCCGAACGCGTGTCTCCGCACGTCATCAGGCATTCGTTTGCAAGCCATCTTGTCGCCCATGACGCAGATTTGAGAACCGTCCAACAAATGCTGGGACACGCCGATATTTCAACAACCCAAATCTATACCCACATTCTGGACGACCGATTGAAAAGCACCGTCGAAAAAAGTCATCCTCTCGCCAATGCCGATTTTTTCAAAGATTTGATAAAAAAATAAAGACGAAACTGCCTGCAACCGCTATAATCCCGCTCATGAAAATTGTAACGAAGTATATCTTAAAACAAATGCTGCTCAGTTTCGTGCTCGTAACGACCGGACTGTTGATGATCGTTTGGCTGTCGCAATCCTTGCGACTGCTGGATATGCTTTTAAATTCAAAGGCTTCCGTCTGGCTGTTCATTCGAATGACCATGCTGATGGTGCCAGGCTACCTTTCAACGATTTCTCCGTTAGCCTTGTTCGCCGTCGCCCTGTTCACTTATAACCGCATGATTGCCGACCGCGAACTGATTATCCTGCGCGCCGCGGGAATGAGCCCTTTACAATTGGCAAAACCCGTCTTCATTTTGGGAACCGCTTTTACCCTGATCGGCTTTTACATCTCGCTTGTCGTCGTCCCGAACGCCGTAACGGGGTTTCGCGAACTACGATGGAAAATTCAAAACGACGTTTCCCATTTGCTGTTGCAAGAAGGCGAATTTAACGACGTCAGTTTCGGAATTACCGTCTATATCCGCAAAAAAAACGACGATAATACCTTGGAAGGCATCATTTTAAACGATCAGAGAAAACGTAATTCCCGCGTAACGTTGCTGGCGGAAAAAGGCGCCGTCACTTATCGAAACGGCGTTCCTCAAATTTCCATGTTTAACGGAAGCCGACAGGAATTTGCCCAAAAAACCGGACGGTTTTCAATCCTGTACTTTGATTTTTACAATCTGGACTTTTCAACTTTAAACAAACAAACTTTCGGACGGTTGAAAAACCGCGCCGAAATGGGCTTGTTCGAATTGCTGAACATTACCGTCAAAGACGTCTTTACCGAAAAAAATGTCAGAGAATACAAAGTCGAGGCTTATAAACGTCTGGCTCAGCCCTTCTATAACCTTTCTTTTATGCTGATCGCCGCCGTCGGGCTGTTGACGGGATCCTTTAACAGAAGAGGACATTCCAAACGCGTTATTTGGACCGTCATCGTTATGGCGGCGCTGCAAATCGCATCCTTGGGCGCAGAAAACCTGAGCGTCAGATCCCTTTCCTTTGTCCCGCTCATTTATTTCTTTGCCGTCGCCCCGATCTTTATTTGCATCTATATCCTTAAAAACGCCGGAAGCTTTTCTTTTGAACGATTGAAAAAAGGCTATTCCTTCCTTTTAAACGTCAAAAAACGCTTTACCCCGCAGCGGAGTCTTCCGGCAAAATGAAACGCCTGCTCTTTACTCTGTCGTGCTGTCTGGTCTTTCCCTTTTCCGCCCGTGCCGGAGACGCGGAAAAACCCGTCGGATTTTCCGCCGACGAACTGGTCTATGACAGGGAAATGAACCTGGTCATCGCCAGAGGAAACGTCGTCTTTACACAAGGCGATTCAACTTTGCGCGCCGACCACGTCAATTATGACATGACCGACGGCGTCGTCATCGCTTCGGGCGGCGTCGAAATCGATACTCCCGACGGCGGGTTGGTTCATGCAAATTACGCAAAGCTCTCCGGCGACCTCAAAGCCGGATTCATCCGTCAAATCCGTTTCACGCTTGCCGACAAATCCGTCCTGACCGCCAATGATGCCAGACATATTAATTCCTCTTTTACAGAATTTAACGATGTCGCTTATTCGTCTTGCGATTTCTGTATCGACGGTTCAAGATTCTGGGAACTGAGAAGCAAAAAGCTGACTCACGACAAAGACGCTCAGGAAATGGCCGCTCAAAACGCAACTTTGGTCGTTAAAGATGTCCCCGTCGCATATGTCCCTTATTTCACGTATCCCGACCCCACCGTTAAACGAAGGACCGGATTCCTGTTGCCCTCTTATAAGTCAACTCAGGCGCTGGATGCCGGCATCCGCATCCCCTATTATTGGGAAATCAGTCCTTATACCGATTTTTTGTTCGATCCTTTGTTCGCCGTCAACGGCGTCTTGATGTCAGGAAAGTTCCGACATAACTTTTCACAAGGCCCCTTCGCTTTGTGGGGATCGCATATCTATCAGGACGGTGAATCCAGATATAACCTGCGTTCGACTTTGGATTGGAACGTCAATGACGTTTGGCGCGTCAGAATGAACGTCGACCGCGTTTCCGACGATACTTATCTGCGCCGCTATGACATCGACGGCGCAGACGATTATTCTCCGTGGCTTGAATCTTTTGTAAACGCCGAAGCTTTAACCTCAAGGACTTATTTCTCGGCAAAGGCCGTCAATTATCAAAATATGCGTTTCGACGTCAATGACGATACCATCGCTAAAAATGTCCCGATCCTGACTTTTTCTCATGAAACGGCTCCGTCGGAAAACGGTTCTTATTGGACGGCTGACGTGTCTTCCGTCGTCTTGAACAGAAAAACAGGCAGCGAAAGTTCAAGAGCTTCCGTTACCGCAGGATGGCATTTACCGGGAATTTCCGATTGGGGCGCCGCTTACAGCTTAAATGCCATGGTGCGCGGCGACGCTTACCGCATCGATGATTACTATATTTCTCAAAAAAACAAACTCTTTTCCGGAAGCACGGGCGACTTTCATACCAGAGCCTCCTTAAAAGTCAGCTATCCCTTCGTCAGCACGGGTGAGCAGTACAGCCAAATTCTGGAACCCATCGTCATGGGCGTCGTCGCTCCGAATTCAAAACAAAACGATAAAATCCCGAACCTGGACAGCCAAGACCTGGATTTTGACGATACCTTCCTGTTTTCGGAAAGCCGATTCGTCGGATATGATATTTTTGAACCCGGATCGCGCGTGAACTACGGGTTAAAGTGGACCATATTCGGACAAAAAACAGGCTACATCTCGACTTTGATCGGGCAAAGCTACAGATTTAACGATACCGATATTTATCCCGCAGGATCGGGATTGGAAGACAAAATGTCCGATATCGTCGGACGAATTACCCTTGCCCCGAACCAGTACTTAAATCTGGAATACGCGTTCAGGCTGGATCATAAAACGTGGGAATTAAACCGCAGCGAAGTCAGCTTGTCCGCCGGAAACGCTTTGTTCAGAATCGGCGCCGACTACGTTAACCTTAAAAGATCCGAAGACGTCAATGCCGTCTATAACGATCGCGAAGAATTAACTTTCTGGGTGCGTTCCGCCCTGACTCGATATTGGTCAATCGGATATAATCAGCGCATCGATTTGGCAAAAGGCGGCGGATTGCTCGAAATCGGCGGGTTCCTCAGGTATGAAGACGAATGCTTTGCCTTGGAAGCCGGCGCTCAAAAAGATTATACGTATGACCGGGATTATTCGGGCGGATTGTCTTTCAGGCTGGCTTTGGAATTCAAACCGTTCGGCGGATTTGAAATGTAATAAACTAAGGGAAATGGCGTGATACGGTTCTTGTTGTCCTTGTTCGTCTTGAACTTTTTTGCCGCCGGCGCTTACGCTCAAACGGGCATCGTCGCCGTCGTTAACGACGATGTCATTTCAAAACTGGATTATGAACAGCGTCTGGCTTTCGTTAAAGCCGTCGGCGGATTGGACGTTTCAAAAAAAGAAAACAAAGAACGGCTGTTAAGGCTGATGATCGATGAACGCCTGAAACGTCAGGACGCCGCCTATTACGGCGTCAGCGTCGGAAAAGACGAACTGCAAAACGCCGTTGACATAACAATGCGACAAAACGGAACGACACAGGAAGAAATGACAAAACGTCTGAAAGAAAAAGGCGTCCCCTTTTCCGTCTTGCAAGACCAAATCGAAACCGACCTGCTGTTTGTCAAGACCATTCGCAAAATTGCAGGGCAGCGTTCGGAAATATCCGAAGCCGAAATCAAATCAAGATTGAAAGAAATCGAAGAACGCACCAAAGAAAAACAATATCTGATTTCCGAAATCTTTTTGCCCGTTGATGAAGAAAACAATGATGCCGCCGTCTACGGGCAAGCCGTCAAAATCGTTATGAAAATCAAATCAGGCGCTTCGTTCGAAAGCATGGCACAGCAATATTCAAAGGCTCCGTCGGCACAAAACGGAGGATTGTTGGGATGGATGGCAGAATCCTCTTTGGAACCCGCAACCAAAGAAGAGCTGGCGTTAACGGAAACAGGGCAAATCACAACCCCCGTCCGTACGAAAACGGGCTATGCGCTTTACGCCGTGCGCGCCGTCAGAATGCCCGAAGACGTGAAAGAACAAGACGCTTATCATATCGCTCAAATTCTGATTCCCCCTTCGTCTCTGGAAGAGCGGCGAAAGTTGTTGCAAAAGATTTCTTTGACCAAGGGGTCTTGCCTGAAGTTTATTTCTTTGGCTCAATCGGAGAAAAAAACGCCAAAAATCGATTTGGGCAACATCCCTTTGACGGAATTGCCTCAACCGATCTTGGATTTGTTAAACGAAACGCCGTTGACGGAGCCGACAGACCCGCTGAAAATCAACGAAGGCGAGCTGGTCTTTATGGCGTGTTCAAAAGAAAAAATTTCAACCCTGCCGTCCGAAGAACGCCTCAGAGACCAAATCGAAACCAAACGGCTGGAAAAAACCGCCGAACGCAGGTTACGGGAACTGCGCCGCGAAGCCATTACGGAGATCCGCATATGACGTCTTGTCTGCCTCCTTTGCGCGATGTTGTCGAAAAATATGGTTTGGCCGCAAAAAAATCTTTGGGACAAAACTTTATCTTTGACACGAACTTGATCGATAAAATCGTACGCGCCGCAAAAGCAAGGTCTCCCGAAGCTTTTGAAAACGGCACCGTTATCGAAGTCGGCCCTGGTCCCGGAGGATTGACGCGTTCCATATTGGAAAACGGCGCAAAAAAGCTGGTCGCCATTGAAAAGGACGAACGTTGCCTCGATATTCTCCGTGATATTCAAAACGCTTTTCCCCACAGGCTTGAAGTCCTGAATACGGATGCGATGACCGTGAACGCCGCCGAATTGGGAAATGCTCCCAGATGCATCGTATCAAACCTGCCTTATAACGTCGGCACGCCTTTGCTGATCGCTTGGTTACGGCGCATCGGTGATTTTTCGGGCTTGACCCTGATGTTTCAAAAAGAAGTCGCCGAACGCATCACCGCAAAGCCAAAAACACAAGCTTACGGACGCTTGGCCGTTCTGGCTCAATGGCTGTGCGAAACGGAAATCCTGTTCACCGTGAACCGAATGGCTTTTACGCCGCCGCCGAAAGTAACTTCTGCCGTCGTTCATCTTTCCCCCAGACAAAAACCGTTGGTTCCCGTCCGTTTCGATTTGCTGGAACGCGTGACCGCCGCTGCATTTAATCAACGGCGGAAAATGCTCCGCTCGTCCTTAAAATCCTTGGGAAACCCCGAAGAATTGTGCAAAGCCGCAGGCGTCCCCGTTACCGCACGCGCCGAAGAAGTTTCCCCCGAAGCGTTTTGCTTTATGGCTCAAACCTTGGAGAATTCATAAAATGGATATTGTCCTTGTCCCGTTGTTGCAGGTTTTGTTTTCCTTGCTGGGGTTGTATTCGTCAGCCATCCTGATTGCCGTTATTTTATCTTGGCTTATCGGCTTTAACGTTTTGAACCCTTCAAACCGATTGGTTTATCTGGTGAATAATGCTCTGGAACGGTTAACCGAGCCGTTTTTTGCCGTCTTCCGCAGGTTAATCCCGCCCTTCGGCGGCATTGATCTGTCTCCTTTGTTCGCCCTGATCGCCATTCAGTTTGCCCAGCAGGTCATTGTTCGGATTTTAATGCGTTTATAATGGACTTTATCAAAAAAAATCAAAACGGCGTTACCGTGCGCATCCGCCTGTCCCCCAACGCCAAAAGAGAAGGTATTGAAGGGCTTTATTCGGACGCGGACAGTCTTTGCTTTTTAAAAGTCGCCGTGAATGCGCCGCCCGTCGACGGCAAAGCAAACAAAGCTTTGGTCGCTTTGTTGTCAAAGCTCTGGAAAATTCCGAAAAGCTCTTTTAAAATCTCTTGCGGAACAACCGACCGTAACAAAGTCTTAGCCATTGACGGAATCGACGCCGATGCAATGAACCGGATTTGCTTGGAGGTGGAAAAATGTCTGAAATAATATACGGAAACCTGATCGCCGAAAATTACCGATTAAAAATCCGTGACGAAGTCGCTAAATTAAAAGCCGCTACGGGAAAAGAACCGGCTTTGGACGTCGTCATCGTCGGCGAAGACCCCGCCAGCCAAATCTACGTCCGAAATAAAGAAAAAGCCGCAGTCGAAGCGGGAATCCGTTCCACCGTACACAGATTGCCCGCCGAAACGACACAAACGGAATTGTTAACTTTAATCGAAGAATTAAACCTGAACCCCGAAGTCAACGGCATTCTGGTTCAGCTTCCGCTTCCAAAAACGATCAACGCTTCGCTGACCGTCGAAGCCGTTTTCGCCGCAAAAGACGTTGACGGCTTTCATCCCGTCAATCTCGGACGACTGATGACCGGAGAAAAAGGCATTATTCCCTGTACGCCGAAAGGCTGTCTGAAGCTGATCAAAGAATTCAGAAACGATCTGACCGGATTATCCGCCGTCGTCGTCGGCAGGTCGACCATTGTCGGAAAACCGATGGCTCACCTGTTGCTTAATGAGAATTGCACGGTAACCGTTGCTCACTCTAAGACTCTGGCTTTGCCGGAAGTATGCAAAACAGCCGATATCCTTGTCGTCGCCGTCGGATCGCCCAAAATCATCAAAGCGGACATGGTCAAAGAAGGCGCGATCGTCATTGACGTCGGTATCAACAGATTAGAAGACGGCACTTTGTGCGGAGACGTCGATTTTAAAAACGTCTTGCCGAAATGCGCTGCCATCACGCCCGTCCCCAAAGGCGTCGGCCCCATGACCATCGCAATGCTGTTAGACAACACCGTTGACGCTTTTTGCCTGCAACACGGCATTAAACGGGATTTATAAGACAAACCCTTCTTTTTCGAACCGACGGCAAAGATAATAAAACCGCGCGGAAAGAAATACTGCGGCAAACGCGCTGGAAGCAACCATGCCGTACGCCGCTCCCATAACGCCGTACCCCGCATGGAAAGACAATATCCACACCAACGGTATCATAATGCCGATGAACGCGATCCCCTGACCGATCGTCGGCACCATAATATCAACGGCGCCGCGTAAAACGTTCACCATGACCACCTGCGTTCCGTCAACCAAGCAAAGCAAGGAACAAAACGCTATCATCGGCAGGCACAACTTTATCAATTCAGGGTCGGAAGAATAAATCGCGGCGACTTTTTCGGGAAAGAAAAACATTATCGACGCACAAACCAGCATCAGGACGGTGTTAAAGACAAATCCCGTCCATCCTGCGATTCTCATATCCAGCACGGATTTTTTCCCTCTGGCGACGCCGACCAAAACGGATGAGGCCGTTCCGATTCCCCCCGCCATCATAAACACGATGTTAATAACGTTTAAAACGACGGTATAAGCCCCCAATGCCAAAGCACCCAACCATCCCATCATAACGTTGACGGCGGAATAAGCCCCTTCTTCAACGCCCATCGTCACGGCGGCTCCGTAACCGATGCTGCGCAGCTTTGAATTTTCCCGCGAATTCGGTTCCGGCTTGATCCAAACGCCGTAAATATCGTTTTCATCAATACAGAAAACGCAAATAAACATTCCGATGGCGAGGAAATAGCGAATTACCGTCGTACTGACCGCCGATCCCGCCGCACCCATTTCGGGAAAGCCGAAATGCCCGTACACGAAAATCCAGTTCAGCAAAATATTCAGCAAATTCGCCAAAAGAATCATAATCATTCCCGGCAAAGGACGTTTTGTGCCTTCCAGAAAAGAAGACATAACCGTAAACATCATTGCGGCGGGAATGCCCAAAGCGTACACGGACAACACTTTTGCGCTGCCTTCGGCAACGTCTTCGGGCTGCCCCAACAAATGCATCAAAAATTCGGAAGGCAGGCATATCACCATCAAGACAAAGCCTATCCAAAACGCATAGGGAATGGAACGACGCAACACGGCGCCGCATTCATAAAACTTGCCCTGTCCGAATGCATTGGCGGTCATCACGATCGTGCCTTGAATCAGACCGACGCCGATAACCAACAATAAAACGGCAACCGTATTGGCGATACTTTGGTACGCCAAATCCTGCGTGCCGTAATGGCCGACCATAATCGTATCGACCAGATTCATGCCGACGCTGCCCGTTCTTGCGATAACGACGGGAATCGCCAACTTTAATGTTTCACGAAAGCACCTGATGATTTTTAGCTTAAAAACGCGTTCTTTTCGTTCTTCGCGGATTGCCGCATAGTCGGAACGCATTAAATCATCAGGCTTCGTACTATGATATATTTCGTTTCTCACAGTAACCTACAACCATACGCAGATATGCGATTTTTTCTTTGATCAGTGTCAGTGTATGGTTTTTAGGATCCGTCTCGGCTTCTTTTTTCTCCAGCTCGGCCAGACTGCTTTTTGTTTCGCCGAGATCAACGTCTGTAACGCTGACCGCCTTGCGTGCCAGTATCGTACAGCCGTTATCCCTGATTTTCGCATAACCCGCAGAAATAAAATACTTCTCGGATTTTTGCGTTTCGGCATCCTTGACGTCAACAATGCCGCAGTTCAGCAACATCAAAGACGGCGCACGACGGGGCAAAACCAAATAAGGCCCTTCATACGCAGGAATTTCAACCGAAACCGCTTCTTTGACCAGAAACGGCTTTTGCGGCGTCAGAATTTTGACGAATATCGTTTCTTCCGCCACCATTAAGATGCCGCCTTTCCTAAACGGACGTTGCTTGACATCTTTTTAGCTTTTTCTTCGGCTTCTTCTATCGTGCCGACCATAAAGAACGCTTGTTCGGGCAAATCGTCATACTTGCCTTCCACAATTCCTTTAAATCCTTTGATCGTGTCCGAAAGATCAACATAACAGCCGGGAATGCCGGTAAATACTTCCGCAACGTGGAACGGCTGAGACAGAAAACGCTGTATCTTACGAGCCCGAGATACCGTCAGCTTGTCCTCTTCGCCCAATTCGTCCATACCCAAAATCGCGATAATATCCTGCAAAGCCTTATACGACTGCAAAATACGCTGGACTTCGCGAGCCACCGCATAATGTTCTTCTCCGACAATCGCGGGATCCAAAATGCGCGACGTCGATTCCAACGGATCAACCGCAGGGAAAATCCCCAATTCGGAAATCTGGCGGCTCAACACCGTCGTCGCGTCCAAGTGCGCAAACGTCGTCGCAGGCGCAGGATCCGTCAAATCGTCCGCGGGAACGTAAACCGCCTGAACAGAGGTAATGGAGCCGTTCTTGGTTGACGTAATGCGTTCCTGCATCGCTCCCATGTCCGTACCCAACGTCGGTTGATATCCCACCGCCGACGGAATACGTCCCAACAAAGCCGACACTTCGGAACCCGCCTGAGTAAAGCGGAAAATGTTGTCCACGAACAGCAACACGTCCTGACCTTCCTGATCGCGGAAATATTCCGCAACCGTCAAACCGGTCAACGCAACGCGCGCACGGGCTCCCGGCGCTTCGTTCATTTGTCCGTAGACCAACGCAACTTTGGAGTCTTTGCCCTTCAGATCAATAACGCCCGATTCGATCATTTCATGATACAAATCGTTTCCTTCGCGCGTACGTTCGCCGACGCCTGCAAAAACCGAATAGCCTCCGTGCCCTTTCGCAACGTTGTTAATTAATTCCTGAATTAAAACCGTCTTGCCCACGCCGGCGCCGCCGAACAGACCGATCTTGCCGCCGCGCGCATACGGTTCCAGCAAATCAATGACTTTGATACCCGTCGTCAGCATTTGCGTCGTCGTCGCCTGATCCACGAAAGCAGGAGGATCGCGATGAATCGGATTGCGCGTTACCGCTTCTATCGGACCGCGTTCGTCAACGGGTTCACCCAATACGTTCATAATGCGCCCCAAAGTTCCGGGACCGACGGGAACACAAATCGGAGCCCCCGTATCAACAACGTCCTGACCGCGAGTCAGCCCGTCCGTCGAGTCCATCGAAATACAACGTACGACGCATTCTCCCAACTGTTGAGCGACTTCCAAAACCAGCTTTTTGCCCTGCACCTGTGTTTCCAAAGCCGACAAAATCGCAGGCAAATCTTTTTCGTTGTCATATTTCACGTCAACAACAGCGCCCAAAACCTGAGTGATATGTCCGATACTGCCTTTTGCCATTGTTCTTAAGCTCCTTGAGTGTTCTTTATTCTTTTATTAAAGCGCTTCGGCTCCGGAAATAATTTCCGTCAGCTCGCTGGTAATCTGAGATTGGCGGCGCCTGTTATACAACAGCGTCAAATCGTCTATGATATCGCCCGCATTATCCGTCGCGTTATCCATTGCCGTCATTCTGGCTCCGTTCTCCGAAGCCGCAGAATCCAACGTCGAACGATAAATCAGCGTCGTCATCAGTTCCGGCAACATCGCTTTTAAAAGTATTTCCGGATTCGCAGGTTCAAAATCGTATTCCAAGGGATCCTTGACATGAAGGGTTTCTTCAGCTTCGGAATTCAACACGTAATTAACCTGTGTCGTTCTGTAGCGTCCTTTAACCGCCGCCGCACGAACCTGCGCATTGCTCTTTTTGTTCGTTCGGGACGTTCCGAAACCTCCCTGAGTACGACCCCGCGCCGCCTGTTTCGACGGCCGGTCGATTTTGTATGTGTGTTCGGGGCTGTCGTCAAATCCCCACGGCGTTTCATCCGTAAAAGGCTGTAATACGCTTAACGGCTTTAACGGCAACAAAGAATCAATGCGGACTTCCTGAGATATCGCCGAATGAAACTGGTTATACAAAACGGCACAAGCGTCTATCTCGCCGTCTTCGTACATGTCAAGAACACGCATACTGATGCGTTCCGCATTTCGACGCTGTTCCTTGGGATTCGACGAAGCGTCCGTGCGAAATACAATCCTGTCCCCGTAGGAATGTTTCAGCATTTCATAAGCTTTGGTTCCGACGCAAATCAAACGGATTTCTTTCTTTTCCTTTTCCAAATGACGAATCAGCTGAACGGTTTTTTTAACAACGTTAATGTTAAATCCGCCGCACAAGCCGCGCGATGACGAAAATACGATAATCAAATACTTTTCCGCATTTTCCGCCCCTATCATTAATCGGGGCATTTCGTAGCGCGGCGGTTTGCCGTTCGCGATATCCGTTTCGCGGCAATAATCTATCGTCTTTGCCAATCGGGTGATAATGCGTGCCAAACTGGCCGCAAAATAACCCGATTCGGATAACGCTTCCTGCGATTGGCGCAATTTCGCCGCCGCAACCATCTTCATCGCCGACGTAATCTTGCGCGTCGACTTGATCGAGGCTATGCGGTTGCGAAGCTCTTTCAGATTGGCCATTCTTTCCGTCCCTTAAGAAAACGTCTTGACAAAATCATCCAGAAAATAACGCAGGTCGTCTTCCGTATCCGGAGAAATGACTTTTTCATCCCGTATCGCTTCCAAAACCGAAGGAACCGACGCCTTTAGCGCTTCCAGCATTTCTTTTTCAAAACGCGCTATCTTGTCCACCGGCATGTCGTCAAGGTATCCCCGAATACCCGTAAATATCGAAACAACTTCTTCTTCCACCGGCATCGGATGATATTGCTTTTGCTTTAACAGCTCGGTCAGACGCGCCCCGCGGTTCAAGAGCTTTTGCGTCGCAGGATCCAAATCCGACGCAAATTGCGAAAATGCCGCCATCTCACGATATTGCGCCAATTCAAGCTTGATCGAGCCGGAAACCTGTTTCATCGCCTTTAACTGTGCCGCGGAGCCGACGCGCGACACCGAAATGCCGACGTTCACTGCAGGACGAACCCCTTGATAAAACAGAGAGCTTTCCAAAAATATCTGACCGTCCGTAATTGAAATAACATTCGTCGGAATATACGCCGAAACGTCACCTGCCTGCGTTTCAATGACAGGCAACGCCGTCAAAGAACCGCCGCCAAGCTTGTCATTCAGCTTTGCTCCGCGTTCCAAAAGACGGGAATGCAAATAAAACACGTCGCCCGGATACGCTTCGCGGCCGGGGGGACGGCGCAACAACAGGGACATCTGGCGGTATGCGACGGCGTGCTTTGACAAATCGTCGTAAAAAATAACGGCGTGCATTCCGTTATCGCGGAAATATTCGCCCATCGCGCACCCCGTGTACGGCGCGATAAACTGCAACGGTGCCGCTTCGGAAGCCGATGCCGAAACGATAATCGTGTATTCCAAAGCCCCGTACTGTTCCAACGTATGTGCAACCTGAGCCACCGTACTGCGCTTTTGTCCGACCGCAACATAAATGCAGAACAGTTTTTCCTTATCGCTTTTTGCCGCGTCGTTCAGTTTCTTTTGATTCAGAATCGTATCCAAAATAATCGCGGTTTTGCCCGTTTGGCGGTCGCCGATGATCAATTCGCGCTGCCCACGCCCGATGGGAATCAAGGAATCTATCGCCTTTAAGCCAGTTTGCAACGGCTCATGCACGCTTTTGCGGGTAATAATGCCGGGAGCCTTGACGTCAACGGCGCGCATTTCAGCCGCTTCTATCTTTCCTTTGCCGTCAATCGGATTTCCCAAAGCGTCAACGACACGCCCCAGCAAAGCCGGTCCGACGGGAGCACTGACAATCGTTCCCGTACGCTTAACGACGTCGCCTTCGTGAATGTCGGCGTCTTCACCGAATACAACCGCGCCGACGTTGTCCGTTTCCAAATTCAGCGCCATCCCTTTGACACCGCTTTGAAATTCTACCAGCTCGCCGGCTTCCACATTATCCAGACCGTAAATACGCGCAATACCGTCTCCGACGGATAAAACACGCCCGATCTCATATGTATCCGCCCCGGCATTGAAATTTTCAATGCGTTCTTTCAATAAAGACGATATTTCCGTCGCTTGGAGATTCATACGCCGACACCTTTCATTATTAAATCAAGCCTTCTTAATTTCGTTCGAACGGACGCATCTATCATCCGCGAACCGACCTGAACCGTCAATCCGCCGATTAACCCTTCGTCAACCGACGTTTCCAAACGGATTTCTTTGTTAAAATATTTTGATAAAACAGCCTTTAAACGACCGCAAGCTCCCTCGTCCAACGCAAGGGCGGAAACAACGCGAACCGCCAGTATCCCGCATTGTTCTTCATATAACGCTTCATATGCCCCGACAATCTTGCCGTATACGTTTAAACGCGAATTTTCCGCCAGCAAACATAAAAAATTCGTCATCGTTTCCGACAATCCGGCACGCTCGCTTAACGCCGCCATGCCCGTCATGCAATCCTTTTCGGAAAAAATGCGCGAATTCATCAGTTCGTTTAATTCCGCACTCGTTGACGCCAGCTCCGCCACGGCATGCAATTCTTCCAAAATCTTTTCCGTTTCGCCCTTTTCGGAAGCACAGCCGAACAGCGCCAAGGCATAACGCTTTGCCAATTCCGTCTTGTTGATTGCTTTAGAAGACATTTATTCCTTCCCGTCTCTGGCCTTTGAAAAACGAAACAACCCTTGTTATACCAAGAATCAGCCGTTCCTCAAACTGAATACTTTAGAGAAAGACTTTCCAAAAATCCAGATTTTTTCTTACGCTTTTTTTATCGTTTGAATATTACGCATTTACACCGCAACGCCGAAAAGGATAAACTGTAAAATCATTAACTTGCGCGAGAAACAATATGCCCTTGGACGAACAAGCAAAAAAAAACGATGACGAACTCGTCTGGAACGAAGTCCCCCACCTGATCGACCCGATCTATAAAATCGACGAACGACCCGACAGCATTTGGGAATCTTTGCTCTACGGATGGCAGCATACCCTTATCGACATGGGAACACCCCTGGTTCTGCCCATCGCCGTCGCCGCCGCCCTTAAACTGTCCCCGGAACAAAGCATCGCCATGATCAGCGCAACGTTGTTCGTCATGGGAATCAGCACATTGCTTCAATCAACTTTCGGAAACAGGCTGCCCGTCATTCAGGGACCTTGCAGCACAACAGGCGCCGCCATCATTTCCATGGCCGCCATTTTTCCTCCTTCCGCCATTTGGGGCGCCATCTTCGTTTGCGGCTTTATTGAATTCGTCGTCGGATGGTCGGGACTGTTAAAATATATCCGCGTCTTGTTCCCGATGACCGTCGCAGGGCTTGTCATTACCTGCATCGGCTTGAACCTCGGCATGCTGGGCGTCAGCTGGGTCGTCGAAGGCGCTAAGGCGACAAATATGTTTCTGGGCGCCGCCGTAATTATCTTAACCTGCATCCTGCGATTTCTGTGCCCGAATATATTAAAAGGCATCCTGTCCAGAGGGTCGATCCTGTTTTCCATCCTGATCATCGGATTGGGCGTCGCGCCGTTTTTGGAAAACATTAACTGGCACGAAGTCGCCGTCAGACCTTGGTTCGCGTTGCCCGAACTCTTTCCTTTCGGAACGCCGCTTCACGGTTGGACCTTCGTCGAAGGTGCCATATTGGGATTGTTGGTCGCCATTATCGGTTCGGTCGTCGAAATGTTGGGCGATTTCGCCGCAACTTCCGCCGTTTGCGGCGTCCCTTATCGCGTTTCCCATATCAATAAAGGCGTCAGAACCATCGGTTTGTGCAATATGATCGCCCCCTTGCTCGGATCCGTCAGCGTAACAAGCTACAGCCAAAATTCGGGGTTAATCGCAAATACCAGAATCGCCAGCCGCTTCGTCATACAAATCGGAGCCTGCTTTATCATCCTTTACGGTTTGTGTCCGAAATTCGCGGCTTTGCTCGCCGTAATCCCTCAGGCCGTCCAAGGCGGCGTGTTCGTTCTGGTGTGCTGTTCGATTACCGTCGCGGGGCTCGAGCTGTTGCATACCGTACCGCAAACGGACGCCAATAAAATGGTCATCGGATTAACTCTGCTTTTCGCTTTGGGTACACCCGCCTATTTCAATATGCCGGAACATGCGGCGCTGATTCGTGACTTCCCCGTTTTTGCTAAACTGTTGCTTTCAAACAGCATCATTCTGGCCGTCGTGACGGGAACATTCTTGAATGTCCTGATTAACCATATTTTGTTGAGATTCGTGCCGAACAAATAGTGCTTGCCATTCCCGCTTGACTGTTGCTAAACTCCTGAAACTTTTGTTTTTGAGGAGTTGGCTATGTTCGCCCTGTTTAACCTGACGGTCTTTGTCAGCGCTTTTTTGCTGTTCGTCGTACAACCGATGAGCGCAAATATATTAATGCCGAAAGTCGGCGGATCGCCCAATATTTGGAACGCTTGCACGGTTTTTTTCCAAACGGCGCTGCTGTTCGGCTACGCTTATTCTTACTTTATTACCGAAAAACTGAACGTTAAAAAACAGCTCCTGCTTCATTCTGTTATCTTGATTTGTGCCGCATTTTTAATGTCTTCGGATTTTAAGGGGCTGGACGTTTCTTCTTTAAATCCCGTTTCGGATGTTTTGACGGCTTTGTTTAAAAGCATCGCCGTTCCTTTCATTTTGCTGTCCGCAACTTCGCCGTTGTTGCAAAGATGGCTGTCCCTGTCAAATTCAAAACACAGCGCAACACCTTACTCCCTTTATGTTTCCAGCAATATAGGCAGCTTGGTTTCCTTGTTGCTCTATCCCGCCGTCATCGAACATTTTATGACTTTTTCCGTTCAGGGAAAAACTTGGCACTATTCTTTCTTTGCTTTCGTTGCTCTGATTTGCCTGACGGCCTTTTTATTGAACAGACGCGGATTAAACGAAGAAAACGTTAAAAAAACCGAATCTTCCGAAACGTCAAAATGTCCTGTCGCCGTCATGGGAAGCTGGGTTCTGTTCGCTTTTATCCCTTCAAGCCTGATGTTGGGCGTTACAAACCATATCTCTGTCGATATCGGCGGATTGCCGTTCTTGTGGGTTATTCCCTTATCCCTTTATTTGCTTTCTTTTATTTTGACGTTCTCGGGAATTTATACGGCAAAAGTCGAAAGCTGCTTCCGTTTTCTGGCTCTGGTCGGTTTGTTCGCAGTCCCGTATATGTTTTATACTCAGGACTTTACAAGCTCGTTGCCTCATAATGTCTTGTTAATCGTCATTCATTGCGCCTTTTATTTCGTTTTTTCCGTTTATTGTCACGGGATATTGGCCGGGCGAAAACCAGCCCCGGAAAAACTGACTTTGTTCTATTTGTGCCTCTCGGTCGGCGGCGCTTTGGGCGGTATGTTCAATACGTTCGCGGCTCCGGTACTTTTTTCTTCCTATGCGGAATATCCGCTCTTGCTGTTCATGACGGCTCCCTTCCTGTTCGGAAAATCACCCAAACCGCTGGTATATTCCCTTTTAACCGCAGCGGCTTTGTTCGTCGGATATAAACTCCAGCTTTCTGCCGTCGGCATCTTTAAAAAGTACCCTTACCTGATATTTGTCGCATCAGCTTTGGCGTTCCTGTCTATGGCCGTCTTTGTAATAACAAAAAAATCCGTTGCACTGATTCCTTTTGCTTTTTGCTCGTCTCTGTTCTTTCTGAACAACGGGTGGAGACATATCGAGCTTTTCGCAACAAGGAATTTCTTCGGCCAAATCAAAATAACAAAAATGATTTTGCCCAACACCGTCGAATTGTTGCAAGGAACAACCGTTCACGGCAGGCAACAGCTGGATTTCGCAAACAAACCACTCGCCGATCCCGCAGTCTATTACGGAAAAGAGTCCCCCGTCGAAGATTTTTTTACGATTTTCAATAAACGCTCCGCCCCGCAAAACATTGCCTTGATGGGATTGGGCGGAGGCGCTTTGCTGTGCTACCCGAAGTCTGAAGACACTCAATCCGTCTTTGAAATCGATCCGGACATCATCAAGATTTCAACGGAGCAAAAATTCTTTACCTTCATGGACGAATGCGCGCCAAAAGCAAAAATTTACGAAGGCGACGCCAGAATAGAAATTTCCAAAATACCTGACGCTTCGTATGATCTGATTATATTTGACGCGTTCAGCTCTCATTTTATTCCCGCCCACCTGATTACCAAAGAAGCTTTGCAGGTTTATCTGTCAAAATTAAAACCGAACGGTCTGATTTTGTTCCATATCAGCGCACGCCTGTTCGACGTCGAAAGCATTTTGTCAAAGCTGGCTCAAGAAAGCGGAAACATCTTTATCGTCAGAACCGGCGGTAAAAGTTACGGAGAAAAAACGGCTCCGCGCTGGGGAGTTTTCGGGAATAAAAATATTCCGGAAATACGCTCTTTGCTGAAACAATCAACATGGCGCCCCGCAAAACACACGGACGAAACGCCGATCTGGACGGATGATTTTCATAACTTGCTTGGAATTTTACGAAACACGGAAGAATTCTGACATAAAAAATCCCCCGCCGAAAAGCGGGGGATTTTGCATTCATACTCAGATGACCGGGCATCCGACCGGAGGCACGGGATCAAAGTCTTCCGCATCTTCGTTATCTGCGGTCAGACTTTCTTCATAAGTTTTATTTGCCTCGGCGTCCGCGATTGCCGTTTTTATCAAAGAATCGATTTCTTCGGCATTATCACGGGATACGGAAACCATGAATTCGCTGTCTTTTGACAACGCGTTCAGCGTTTGAGCTTCTTCGGCAATCATCTGTTTAACCGAATCAAACAAGTCGCTTGCGAAATCGCTCTGGATTTTAGCCATCATCGCCTGAGCCGAAGAGATTTTGTTCTTTTGCAACATTTCAAGCCGGTTCAAAGCTTCTTGATAATCGGCATCGTTCGACAAATCAAAGCCGGCTCGCGGCGTATAACCGTTTTGAGTCAGCACCGAAACCACGCTTTCATTCATTTCTTTAACAGCAATTTCAGCCTGTTCTTTCATCGGCAACAGTTGTTCTTCGGCGTTTTTCAGCGCCAGATAAGAACTGATGCGGTTCGTTGTCAAAGGTATCGGCAACATCGGATTGCCTTTAGAATCCTTTTTCACTTCGCCCGTCGCCGCGTCGTACGTATTCGGACGATAGCGAACCGTATTGCCGCTGCGTTCGACCAGATTCGCCATTTCGCCGCCGTTGTTAAAGTTGTCTATGGACTGCGTAACTTTAAGCCACGGATCCGGCAAAGCGGAACCCAATTCGGGCAATTGCTTTTCGGTCGTCGTAATGTACACGATCTCGCGCCAGGGCGGCAACGGAGACTGCGGCAAAGCCGGCGCCGACAAATCAGGCTGAGAATATCCCGGCTTTAATGTCAGCTGAGACAGTTGTTGTACCAACTGCTGATGCTGAGTTGCCAAAGAGCCTTTTTGAACTCTGGGGCAGTTTTGGGCTTTTCCGTTTGCAGAAGCCCCGCACCAAACTTCATCAATATTTGATGACGATGCACTGTAATTACTTCCTTTTTCCGTCGGCGCGGGAATTTCGCCGCTATAATACGTAGACGGTAAATACCCTTTTTCGCTGTCGCTGACGGAAGGAATTTTTATCGTAACATCGTCAGGAATAAGATACGCCCTGATAATCTTGGCATACTTCTTTTGCAAATAAACGTCATAAACGTGCTTTTGGTCTTCCCACGGCTTGAATTCGCCCTTGACCTTGCCCCATTTTGACGGATGAGCGTACACGTCTTTTAAGACTTCGGCTCCGACATCCCAACGGACTTTCGCGTACTGATCCAAATCGTCCATATCCGAATTCAATGCATCTTCCGACATTTTTGAAAGATCTACGTTTTCCGGATCAACCCCGTTATCCATAGCCCCGGAAGCATCAGCCAATGCCGTTGCCGCACTGTCTTCAGCCCATGCCGACATTTTTTCCCATACTTCGTCGGGATTTGAAAAAGACTGAGACAGCTGTTGTTTGTTGCATGAAATATTTTGGTTTAAACGATTGACCGTTTCATTGTATTGATCGATCGTCTCTTTATGTTTTTTCAAAACCTTTTGGTTTGAAAGCAGTGACACGGCTGCCGAATGCAATGAGATGGCATCATTGACTTCATCCTTTGCTTCGTTCAATCGCGGATATTGTTCCAAAGCTTTATTTTCCACGGCGGGCTTTGGTTCAACCGCTTTAAATGAAAAATCCTGAGCTGCAGATACGGCACCGGGCAGAAAGCCTGCCGAGATGACCGTAAAGGCCGCCAGTGTCTTTTTTAACGAGCTTTTCATGTCCATTCTCCTATCCTTGTTCTGCCAAAAGCAGTTGAATTACATTGCCCCCAAAATAGGCTTGTTTAAAATAATCCCTTCATTCGACAATTGTTCCGCCATCTCCATTTGAAGTTTGGCTGCCAACAATTCGTTGTACAACAGGTTTAACTGGTACTCCATCTGAGTCGCCGCGTAATTCGCCCTTAATGACTTTTTAAAGTCGGAAGCTTCTTCCAAGCGGTTCGTCACATGTTCGGCATAAACGGATACGTTCTTAAATTTATCCTGAAACGCCGCCAGAAAACCGGCTATTTCTACCGCATTGTTGTATTTGAACATCCCTGCCTGATATTGCATGATTTCTCTGTCATGAACAGACAAGCTTTCCGATTCTTCCCATGCGGGGCGGACAAAAAGCACTTCTATTGCTTTTGCCACGGCCATCGGATCCGTCGTATCAATGTCGGGAAAGCCTTCCAAAGAGGGATAGGGTTGGCTTTCGGGTTTGGTTTCCAATTCGGGGTAATCGGGTTTATCCGTCGATACGGGCGACGTTGCGTTATCACCGCGGATTTCTTTCATCTTCTGATCCGCAAGCTTTTTAAGTTGAGCTTGAGCTTCCTTTTGCAAAGTCGCCGGAACATGGGGAATAATGCCCGGTATGGAAACAAAATCCATAACCGGAAAACCCGGAGTCGCCTTCAGCAACATCTTAAACAAACAAATCGGGTTCAACGGAACGCACGCCTGAGACGGCATCGGAAACGCCGAACACAAAAGTACGATAAAAAGCGTCTTTTTCAGCTTATTCCAGTACAACATTGGCCTCTCCTTTGTCTATGCTCTGCCCGTTGATTACGGTCGCCACAGGTTTCTTATAGCCGCCCGGAGAAATGCCTCCGATAACATTTGCAACCTGTTTTTCCATATCCGCCATCAATAGCGTAATTTGATCCATCGTTTCATACGCATTCGCCATAACCGCCAACGTATTGGCATTCATTTGATCCACCAATGCCCCCGTTTTAGCCGCTTTTTCCAAAGCATCATCAACGGCTTTCGTACGTTCTTCAACGTCCTTGTCGTGATTGGTTATCATGTAAATGCTGGTCGCGATTTGGCGTTTTTCTGCCAAATCTCTTGCTTTGTTGCGGTTCGCAAGCAGTTTGCTTAAATCTTCCTGACTGGCTTCTCCTTCAACAAAATACGATGCCTTGGCAACACGCGCCGCTTCATCAGGACCTTTATTCCCGGCCGCGGCAACTATGCTTTCGCCGAAACTGAAAGCTTCGGTCCCGGAAATATTTTGAATCCTCTTACCCATTGATTGAAGACCGCCGAGACTGTCCAGCAGTTTTTGAGGGTTAACAACCGCCTGCAAATCCTGCATTCCTTTAATATTTTGCAATGCCGTCGGAAATCCCTGCAACTTTGCGGCTAAGCTGCTGACAAGAGATGCCAGCTTCGTTGCGTCAAATACAGGCCACCCTTGAGCTTTTGCCTCTCCGCACGAAAGAAAAACGGAGACCGCCGCAACCATTATCATTAAGCGTTTTTTCTTTAACATATCCGTTCTCCTTTATTCCGGCGTATTCGCATCAATGCTGAAGAAATCTATTGTCTTTTTCGCCTGTGTCCCTGCCGATCTCAGCAATTGAGTGTATCCCGCCTGCTCCAAAGTCAGCAATTTGACACGATTGATTTCTCCCAACAACGCCGTTTCCGAAGTTTCTTCCGCTTTTTGTCCGTCTTCTTCCAGCGCCGGAATTTCGGACAAGCTTTTATCCAGCTTTTTTCTCGTCGCGACAGCCTTGCCGTATGCCTGCGCCAACGCAACAAAGGTCATGGCTTGTTGATTCACTCGAGTTTCCTGAACTTGTTTAATTTGCGTCCCGGCACGCATATTATTACGCATCCATTCCGCCGAAGCATTCGGATCGTCTGCCTTTGCCGCCAATTCCGCGGGCAAAACCGGTGCAGCTTTGCCTATCGGTTCGTCTTTGACATCCTGATTAAAGATTCCGCCCTTCTTCAGCGTTTCCATCAACTTGGCCGGATTGCCCAAGTTTTTGGTCATCGACATAAAATTTTCCGACGAAGCAATCTTTTCTATCGTTCCGCGGGCTTCGCTTAACGTATTCAACATCGCTTGAAGTTTCATAACGGCATCCATCGTCGTTTGCGCCGATGCCCGCCCGGGACAGAAAACAACCGCCGCTAAAAAAATGAGAGTATATTTACGAAACATGATCTTTCTCCATCTTCTTCGATTGATATGCTCAACCTTTTTTTAACGACACACATCTCCTATCGATGCCGACGTTGTATCATTTGCCTGCATCTTGGTATCTTTGAGCTTTAATTTCAAAATCTTTTGCAAAATCTTGGAATTTGCCCCCAGCATCTGCATCTGATCGCTGGAATTGTTAACAGCCTCCTGAGCCTCCTTCATGTCCGCACCGGAAGCCAGTTCCGTTTGCGTCGCCAAGCTCTCGCTTAAGCTGGCCGTCGTGTTTTCCTCACGCATTTGCGCCACAGCCGTACGACAATCCTGCGTTTGTTCGGGATCAAATTCGCCTTCTTTCGATTTATATAACCCCTGAACCCAATCCTTCACCTTTTCTGGTTCTTTGACGACTTCTTCCGTCAGACCGATTTTTTTCGCCGCCGGCGGTATCGTCACAGCCTTGGAAATATTATCTACACTGTCAAGTACACCCTTCAAGCCGTCCAGACTGAGTTTACCGCCCATATTCTTGGCCTGTTCCACACCGTTCTTAATTTGCTCAAACTGTTGTTTCGCCTGTTCGATGCTTTGTTTAACCATTTCCAAATTTTGAACCAATTCGCTCATGCCTATCGTCGGAATGGGAATCGCTTTGGCCGCGGTCGGCAACATTGACGCCGAAATTATCGCTAAACCGACCATCGTGGTTTTCTTGAAAATCTTCATTGAGGCCTCCCTGAAACTTCTGCCGGTGTTAAGGTACTTTTCCTATCTATACTTAAATTTTAAACATATAATTATGGCAAAACAACGGTTTTCATTATGGCAATTATGACAAAAAAAAGACAAAAATATGACAAAGCGGCAAAAATAACTTTTGCCGCTTCGAATAAATTTTTTTCTTTGTCAGGCAACTTCCAAATACTTGTCCACAAATGCTTCCGGACCGTATTCTTTCATCAGCTGTTCCGCCAAAAGAACGTGCTTGCGTCCCGAAGAATACAGCTTTAAGTACGGTCCCAATCCGCTTAAGCTGACATCCAAAATAACAGATTCGCCAACCGCGGGACGTGCTACCAAAATCGCGTATTTCAGTTCTTTGAACGCTCTGCCGAAAATAAAATCACGTTCACGGGGCGTCAAACGCCAGTTCTCATAGTCTTCTTCCGTCCCTTGCGGGTTCCTGAAGAAAATAACCGTCTGACATTGACCGCGGATAACCTCGCCCAACCCCAAACTGTCTACAATATTCGGCTGTTGGAACGCGCACAGATACGCTTGACGCTTCTTACGCCCTTCTTGCAAGCCGATAATAAAGCTTTCGCGGAACATCGGATGTTTCAACATCGGCGCCGTTTCGTCGATCATAATCAGGCTGGGATCCCCCGTTTGCCCCGAAACGCTGTGAATACGCTGCATAATGTAACTGATGACCGCAGGCGCCAAAACTTCGTCTTCGAAAATATGCGTAAAGTCAAACGCGATAAAGCGCGCCGTCATGTCCAGCGTGTCGTTCGGAGAATTGAAAATTAAACCGTATTGCTGGTCATTGACCCAACGGAACAGCTCGCGACGCATCGCACCCGTCGGAGAAAAACAGCTTTTATGCAGGTTCTTTAACGTCCTTTCCTCGGGGCGCAAATACTCGAACGCCGTCGTTACCGCACGCGCAATTTCTTTTTCGGACTGCGCATCGTCAACCATCGTAATCGCTTTTAACCAACGACGCAAAAAAGCTCTGTTCTCGGGGACGTCCTGACATGAGAACGGATTCATCGACGTAGAATCTTTGTCGCCGTCAAAATTAACATATGCCCCTTGTATGGCGCGGCAAAAGACTTCCACACCTCTGTGGCGGTCAAAGAAATAAACGCGCAAATCACGGTGGCGCATGGATTGCCCCGCCAAAAACGCCAGCAATGTCGTTTTACCTTGACCGGTAGAACCCAACAAAATACAGTGTGCCACCGCGTTCGCCGCCGCCGTTACATGGAATTGCCAACGGTACACCGTCCCGCTGATCGTACGGAAAATCGTAATCGGTCCGGGACCCCAGTCGCTGTTTTCATTGCCTTCCGCCGTTTTTTCCATGCCTATCGCCGTCGCAACGGCACGAGATAAAAACGAATACGTGCGGGGATAAACTTCGTACGTCGGAAATTGAGTAAAGAAACAAGCCTGAGCCACCCAACCTTCCCGAACGGGCGTAACGCCGTACAGACGGCAAATACGTTCGACTTCCATCTGTCCGAATTCAATTTCTTCCATTGATTCGCCGAAAACGAACAAGCTTAGCGAATAATGGCAGAGCGTCTGAGTGTCGCTGTCGGCACTGTCAATCATTTCGACGGCTTCGGCATACTGATCGGCGACAGATCCCGAAAAACTGGTCACTTTTGCCATTCGTTCCTGTTGCATCAAAATTGCCAAAGCCTTGACTTTCGGAATGGGCGTGATCGTATGCAACATCGTGACTTCGACGTCAATGGCCTGCAAATCGGAAATCATCTGTTCATCCATATAGTCGCCGGGAGAACGCAACCCCATCACGATTCCGAACAGCTCGCGTTCGCCGGAAAAGAAGCGGATCAAACCTTCATCGCCCGTAAAGTGGATGTAATCCGCAGTTAACATGGATTTCAGCTCTGCCCCTTCCAAAGACCCGACGCGCGGTCTAGGACAGGTTATGGGGCTGCACAGACGGGCAAAAAAAGTAAACGGACTAAGATCCAAATCGCTTTCGCCGGTTTCAAACATCTGCGTCGGCTCATACATATCCAAAATCGTCGTCAAAGCCTGCGCCGCCTGAGCCAAATCTCTGGCATGATTTTTTCGTTCTTTAACGGAAAGAACAATATAATGTTTGTTTCTGAAAACACGGCTTAAGCTTTCCGACCACTGTTCGGCGATTCGGCGCAACAACGGGTTTTCATGTTTCGTTTCGTTGCCCAAAGGCGTCATTTCGCGTATGGTAATGACGCGTACCGTAACATTCAAATCCGCCATTGCATCAATGAAACTTTGGCGGGCAACCAGCATATTTTCACGCATTTCGGGCTGAATCATCGCCACATCGGCACCTTTGACCGAAAAAACACGCACCAAAGACCCGTTATGGCATTCTATCGTTGCCCCGTCTTCTTTCAACCGTTCGAAAGGCAAAAAATCGCTGACTTGAGTTTCCTTGGGCTTGGGCAAGATAATTTCACCCAGCTTTGTCGCCAGCAAACCGGCAAACGCCGATGCCGCAACAATCCCCAGCAGACCGACCAAAACGGCGCCTGATCCCAAACTTTGAACAAAAACGGTATATATACTTTCAGGGGGCAAGTTTCGTTCCTTTACTCTTATACATATTATGCGATCCGCCTGCCATCGGGCCGTACGTCTGCATCATCGTCGACAAATGCGGTTCGCGCGCTCCGTAAACAACTAAAAAAATATGCGCAAAAAGAATCGTTACGCAAAACCATAACGGGTTCGCGTTAAACAAACCCATACCGATAAACATAAACGGAAACTGCAATGCCATGTTCGCCGCCGCAGGCAAAAACGGCGCCCAAAACAAACGAGGCGGCATCGCAACGGCTTTTAACAGCGGTTCTCTCATTCTTTGCGTCCTTTCTTTTTCAGCATATGTCAAAAAACTGAAAAAAATATAAATAAATTATAGAAAATCGTTCCTTAGAAATAAAGACCCCGCAAAAAAATATTGCCGCGGAAAGCTCCGCGGCAATATCTGAAAGCAATTACATCTGTGATTACATCGTATCGGCAACACCGGACATACCCGTTGCGCTGCTTTCCGAACCGGCACCGCCAGACGTAAAGTATTCAACAACGGCGTTCGCAATAGCCAAAATGACCAGACCGAATGCCAAAGAAGCAAACCATTTCCATTTTACGGCACCGAAAATCGCGCCGACGGCCAAACCGACCAAACCGAAACCGCCCATAACGAACACAACCGTACGAACGTTCGTGAACAATGATTTACCTTTGCTGACAACCGTCGCAAAAGCGTCTGCATAGGCATCGGGGGTCGTGGCGACCATGGCTGCCAAAGCCAGGAATAAAAGTTTCAACATATCGATTCTCCTTGTCCAAAGTTAAAAACTTTCCATCTCGATATTTTCAGAATAAAAAAAACACGTCTTAATGTCCAGATGAAAAATTAACTCGCTTTTTTTGAACATCATATTGTAAATAAACGATTTTTTTGAAAAATGACACTTCCGTAAAAAAACTGTCACGAAGTTGAAACGCTGTTAAAAAACTTCTTTTCCCCCAGTTTCCTTAAAAATTCAAATATCGCTTTTAAAATTTACCGATAGTTAAGTACTTTGCGAATAGACTTTATTATAATTATGCCAGCAGAATGCTTTCTTTAAACAAACGGCGGTCAACAATGAAACCTGAACTCAAAGACCTCTCTACCACCACATCGCCTTCGGCTCCGCTTCAGACCGATAAAAAAAAGGCGCTGTCTTTGACTGCGGGAACCGTCGCTTTTTTTACCGCTTGCCTTTTTTTGATCGCAGGGCTGTGCCGCTTTTCTTTCTATGTGCTCAAAAACCACAGAAACGCCGTGGATAAAAGTGCCTTTGTAAAAACTTATATCGACGTACAGCCTTATAACGGATATAAAAACGCCGATTATATCGCGTTGGATTCTTTTAAAAACGGCGCTCCGGCCGTCTTCTTTGAAAATAAACGCCCCGAATCTTTAAAAAGCGCAAATCAAAAACAAAATCATAAACCGCCTCTGCCCGTATACGCTTCCGTTTCTACGGCGCCCGCCGAACACGAGCCCACCTTGCGCGCAATACCCGCAAAAAGGCTCGCCCCCGTCGTACATGCCCCGATCTCCGTCGCCGCCGTTTCTTTGAAAAAAGAAAATATCCGAGATAACGCCGTCTCCCTTGACGATTTAATCATTTCAGGAACAAAAATTTTAGACGACGGAGACGAAAAAATCGCCGAAGCCGCCGAAATCGAAGACGCTTTCGCCTTTGATGCCGCAAAAGCCGAAATCTTTGAACCGAAAGAAGAAAAAAAGATCCTTCCCGAATTGCCGGCAGACGTCGCCTCTCCCGATAAGCCTCCCTTTACGCCGACCATTCGCAAAAAAAGCCCCGCAAAAACCGTTTGGATCGATGTCGCCGCGTTAAGGCGTTCTTTAAAAGAACAGGAAAACAGCGCTTTAAAAATTTTGGCCGCCGCAGAAAAAAAGAAAGCCGTTAAAAAAGAAAACGATGCCCTGCTTAACATGGGCGGCGCAAAACAGCTTGCTTCCTTAAAAAACGAAATCTCCTCAGATACGGAACTCAACGCTTCGGACAAATCGCAAAAAACGCCCGAAAACAAAACGACCGAAACCGAAAATACGCCGCCGCTTAAAGCCGTCGGGAAAAAAGAAGACGAAAATGTAAAAAAAGCCGTCCGTTCAAAAGTCGCACAAGCTCAGAAAAAAGCCAACGACAGCTTTGTTCAAACGGAAAGCTTGTGGAAAATCGCCGTTGCAAACGGAACACCGAAAAACAAGCTGGCCGTCAAAAAGCCCGAAACGGAAAATGAAAAAATCATCGCCATTAAAAATCTGGCTCGAGAAGAAGCCGATAACGAAAAACCGTCAAAAGAATATATTGAGGTAAAAAATTCTTTCGAAGAGCCGACCGAAACCGTTATTTACAGAAACGGAAAACCGCACAAAATTTTCAATGCGGATGAAAAAAAAGAACAAAAAACGGCTGACAATAGCGATTCTTCGCTGAATTGGCTGGATCGCCAACAAGCTGCCGTGTGGACAAGCATGGCTCAATCGGATACGCCGTCGGTATGGACACTTTCATCCAACGATACGCCGCACAATCCCGAAACAGCCAAAGCTTTTAAAGTCGCGGACGTTTCGGAACCCGCTCCGCAAAAAACGCCCGAAACCGAAAAAGATAACGAAAAAGACAATGTTTTAACATCGGCGGAAGTTCGCGTCGTCGGCGAAGAAAAAAAGCCCGAAGCGAAAAAATCGCCTTTATTGTTGCCGTTGGGGTCGTCGGAACCCGTATCGACATCGGCGCCTTTGCCGGCAGCGGTAATGCCTTCTTCGTCAGCGGGGAAAACGAATCAAAGCTCTCCGTCTCAGCCGGTAATTCATGCCTTGCCGGCGCCCGCTCCATTCGCCGATGAAGCGCAAAATGAACAGGACGACAGCATCGTCGGAAAAATAAAAGCTTTGTTCAGTTCATCGGATACCGCTCCTGCCTTGCCGGATCTGGGCGGCGGATCGTCGGAACCCCTGCCGGATTTAAATAAAAAGCCGAAAACTTCAACAAAAACCGCTTCCAAAAAAAGCAAAAAAGCATCTTCCGCTTCAGTGCGCGAAGACGCGTTCGCAAAGATGGAACGTAACGCAAAAAGAAACGACGAAGACGAATTCCCGTCTGAACTGCGCCTGACTTTCAAGCCGGGGAACGCGGAATTGACATCAACCTCCGTAAAATGGGTCAAAGCTTTCGGCAACCGCGCCAAAAAAGACATACAACGCGGCATTGAAGTCCGCATGAGCAATCAAATCCGCGATATTCAGGAAAAACGCTTTGCCATCATCCGAAGCATCCTGTTGGGAACGGGTATGGAACCGACCCAGCTGTTCCCCGTTATGACGAACAGGACGCCTCATACCATTGTTTTGCGCGCCTTTGACATCCCGGAAGAAGGATATGAAGAATATACGTCTTCGGGCAACGGCGTTGAAGAACGCATCTATTTCAAACAGTGGTAGGATTCGCGTAAAACGATACGGATTGAACGCCGCACAAAAATTTGCTAATACTTAAAAAGTCTTTTTAAAAACGGGCTCGCAACCGTTTTATAAAGGATTTTTTAAAGAATTTAATGCTTTAATGTAATCTCTGAAGAATGTTTTTCAGAACCGACGGTACAGAAAGTTAGAATTGGAGAAAGAACCTCATGGCACATCCCGGCATAAAAACAAGCATACCCGCCGTATTTGTCGCAACGGCGCTGTTAAGCGGATGTCTTCATCTGACGCCTGAATATGAAGATCAGGCTTGGCCGGGCGTTTCGGCCGGGACGATTTCTTCGGCGCCCGATTTTACGGCGCCCGTTGCCGGAGGCCAGTTCGGACAAAGAACGCCCCCCGACGTTTTACAAAACCAATACGGCTATCGCGGCGAAGACCTTGCCGCCGCCCGTCCTTCTTCCGTCGGAGGCGAAGGAAACCTGTACAGCTATGACAGTTCTCAGGATACCGCTTTAAACGGATCAACGCTTCAAAACATCTCGGACGGTTCCGGACAGGGAAGCGGCGGCTCATCATCTTCTGCGACGGGGGCAACTCCCGGAAGCGCAAATTCCGTAGAAGAAACGGCTCTGGATGCGACATACGACCCCGCAGATCCCGTTGAAGACTGGCTGGCGACGGAAGGCAGTTCCGTGCGAACCCTGTTGACCGAATGGGGCGACAAAGCCGGATGGCGCGTTATTTGGAGCACCGACCGCGAATATATTTTGGAAGCCGGCGCCATGTTCCGCGGACGTTTCATGGACGTTGCGTCCGCTTTGATACGATCTTTTGCCCGCGCCCAACCTTCACCGTGGGGCACATTCTATAAAGGTAACCGCGTGTTGCTGGTAACGACCCAGGAGGACGAAAATGCTGACTAAAAAATTAACCTGTTTCTTGGGCGTTTCCCTGATCATATTAACGTCTTGCACCCTGTCAAAAGCCGTCAAACAGGAAACCGACAGAACTTTGGATCAGGTGCAAAGAACCTTAAACGAACCTCATAAGCCCTCTGATCAATACAGAATGGACACTATCGCCATTAAAGACGACATTTGGTTGGGAAATCAAAGCGTTCGCATTAACGAAGGCGATCCCTTACCCGCCCGATTTGAAACGGACGAAGGTATCACGCTGGTCAGCACTAGACCCGTCAGCCTGTTACAAATTTCAGAACAAATTACGTCTTTGACCGGCATTACCGTCCGTATTGACGATATGCTCCAACAGGAAGCCCAAAATGCAAACCAGGGCGAAAGTTTGGACGAAACCGCAGGAGAGACCAGCGCTCCCGATATGTTTATGCCGGCGTATTCCGGAAAATTAAGCGGATTGCTTGATCAGATTTCTTCCCGCTTTGCTTTGTGGTGGAGATATAAAAACGGCGTCATTACCTTTTATAAAATGGAGACGCGTGTCTTTACGATTTATGCGTTGCCCGTTACGTCGTCTTTGAATGCGAACATCGCGGGAACCGCTTCGGGTGAAACGGGCGGAAACACTTCCGCGACAACGGATTCAACCGCCGAAGTCGATCTGTGGACGCAAATCGAAGACGCCGTCACCAATATGTTGCCGCCCGATGCGACAATGACCGCCGGTCGTGCAAACGGAACGCTGACCGTTACCGCACCGCCGTACACGTTACAGCGCGTTTCTCAATACGTCAGAAGCTTAAATGAAAAACTGTCCCGACAGGTCGCCATTTCGGTAAAAGTTTTGCAGGTTACTTTAAAAGACGAACAAAACTTCGGACTGGATCTGAATATGGTCTTTGACGCCATGTCAGGAAAAGGCATAACCGGTAGCATCATTCCCGACGAAACCATTTCCGAAACAGCCGCCGGCATGCATATGGGTATCGTTAATGCGACTTCCGGCGGATGGAAAAAGTTCAATGATTCAAAATTGTTGCTCAATGCGTTGTCTTCTCAAGGAACGACAACTCTGGTAACCAGTTCAACAGTAACAACGTTGAACAACAAAGTCGCCCCCGTCCAGGTGTCTACCAATACGGCTTATATCGAACAAACCGAAACGACGACCAGCGGCGACACCGTTACGACAACGGCGACCCCCGGAAACATCAACGCCGGTTTCACGATGGAAGTCTTGCCGCGTATTTTGGATCACGGGCGTTTGTTAATCATGTTCGCCATGACGATTACCGAATTGACGCAAATGGATACGCAAACGTTCGGTTCAGGCGACAGCCAGACCATGATTCAGCTGCCGACGGTTGAAACGCGCGGCTTTGTCCAAGAAGTCGCCATGAGTTCCGGATCGACACTGATTCTGACAGGATTTGAAAAAGTCAATACGTCCTCTAACAAATCCAAAGGGATAACGTCGGTTTCTGACGAAGCTTCGCGTGATCGCAACGTTTTGGTCATTCTGTTGACGCCGGAAGTTTTGATTTCTCCGCTGTCTCCCGAAACGCGCATGCAGGACAGATGATAAATTGAGAGGTTTCTCATGGCCGTTGACGACGAAGAAGAACTGACGATAGACGATTTGGAAGACGACGCCGGCGATTTGCCCTTGCCGTCCGAAGAAGACGAAGACCCCCCTTGGGGCGCAACGATGGTTATCAATGATACCACGTATGCCGTCAGTCTTTTCTGGCAGCCGTTACAGGACGTTGACGACCCGTTGCCGGAAGTTAAAGAAACCGCCGACGGCGTCATGGAAGGCGCTGATTTATACTGTTTGCGCAAAGGGGCTTCTTCTCAATACGGCATCGGAAATTCACAGGAAGGTCATAAGCCTGGGCAACCGTCAGCAGCAGCAGCCGTCGCAGATATTTTCGCAGACCGTTCTTCTTCGGTCGCCGTTTTTAAAGTCGATGAAGGATGGTGGTTTATTGCCGTCCGTAACGATTTGATTTTGTCCGAAGAAGATATCCTCTATCTTAATGAAGAAGACGCCAAAAGAGCTTTCTTTGCCATGATGGCCGTGCCGGACTGGGGACGAAAAATTGCGCCGGCGTCTTGGGGAATCGACGGAACGGAAGAAGTCGATCTGTGGGATATTTTAAAATCCCCCGGACAGTCAAAGCTGATTCGTATCGGCGGCGGCGGAAAAGATCAAAAAACTTTACTGATCGCCGGCGGCGCAGGTTTGCTGGTCTTGCTGATCGGTTACAAGCTTGTCAGCGGTCTTTTTACCCCGTCGGCGCCTAAACGCATCAAACCTATCGTTCCCCTGCCGGCTTTGGTTGAAGAAGCTCCCGTAAAAAAAGTCGTCGAAATAAAGCCTTGGGAGAAACTGAACGTTCTGGATGATGTTCTGTTCCGTTGCTATGCCGGCATTCAACAAGTCAGAACTATGGTAATTCCCGGTTGGAGACTTGACAACGTTTCTTGCAATGCTTCCGGCGTAACCGCGAACTGGACCATGATGTGGGGACATATCGGATGGGTAAAGCGCGCTTTTGAAGAATATTCGACAAAAGGAATGGATTACTTTGTTTCCGAAGACGCCAAATCCGCCATTGCGACCATTTCAATCGGAGAAATTCCGACACATACGTCAACGCCGAAATATTCCGTTTATGAAGCCAGAGAAGAGCTTAATAACATCTTTCAAGCCATGAAAGCCAATATTCGCATGACCGAAGAACGCGGGAAGCCTCCTCAGTACAAAACAAGCGCAAACGGATTGGATACGGAAATTGTCCCCGGAACACGCGTTTATTCAAATCTGAAATTCAGCTTTTCTTCCGAATATCCGCCGGGAGATTGGCTTTCCTTATTTAAAAAATTTCCGGGACTGGAAATTTTAAACTTAACATTTACTCCGGATAAATCAATTTGGAACTATGAGGGAAAAATCTATGAAGCGATACGTTAAAAAACAGATTCAGCTGGCGGCGGTTGCTCTTTCCGCCGTTCTGGTTCCTCAGGCAAATGCGGACGATTTGTTTGACGCCTCCTTCTTAGGCGAGCCCGTACCCGTTGCTCCGTCGGATCCGTCCGGAGCACCCGCCGCCGCGACGGGAACTTCCGAAAACGCGACAGACCCCGTTGCACCAAAAGACGGCGATGCAAAAGAAAGCACCGATACCGAACCTGCTTTGCCTTTGCCCGATCTGGGACCTGCCGCGGCTCAACCCCCTGCAGAAACAAATGCTTCCGCCCCTGAAACGACTCCGGCTCCAGAACCCGCCCCCGAAGTCCCCGCAACAACTCAAGATACGGCTGAAGCAAATGTTCCCCCTCCGGCTCCGTCGCTTGACGTCCCGGCGCCTGCGCCGTCCTCTGAAACAGTGCCGGCTCCCGCGCTTGATCCGTTCGCCATGGATGTTCCTCAACCGCCCCCTGCCCCGACAGAAAACAATACTATGGACGTTCCTCCCCCGCCGGCGGCAGATTCTTCAACCGCCAATACGGGAATGAGCTTGACGGCATCTCCGAGCGACCAGTTCTTGGGAAAATTGTCCAGTGACGTTTTCCGCGAAATGGCCGATATGGAACGTGAAAACAATAAATTGATGCTCCAGTTAAAACGCGAGCAGCTTCGTTCCGAAATTGACGCTTTGAAAACGGCAAACCGCCAACAGCTGTTTGACGAAATAGAACGGCGCGAAAAAATGACCCAAGCCCGTTTGGAATGGGAATTGGCTCAGGAACTAAAACGTCAGGAAGCCTTGGAACGCAGACAAAAAGCCGAAATTCGCCAAAAGCAAATCGAAGCGGCTCTGAAACGCGAAGAAGACAGACGTAAAGAAAAAGCTAAAAAAGAAGAAGAAGAACGTCGCAAAAAAGAAGAAGAAATAAAACAAAAAGAAGAAAAAGAACAAAAAGAACTAAAATTAAAATATGACGCCGCTGCTTTAATTCAGCTCAATGAATTAAAGCCGACTTTGATGGCTGTAACACGCCCGCCCAAAGTCAAACGTTCTCCGTCTTCCCGTGCGGACATCAACTTGACGGCAATCGGTGAAGATTTGCTGACCAAGAAAAAAGCCGGACAGGCTTTGACGGGTGTCTCTTTCAGCGGCGCAGACGTTCCCAAAGGCAGTGCTCAAGACGATTCCGATACAAAAAAATCCGAGCCGGCTTCAACACTTTATTCCGTCTCAGAAATCAGAGGTACTGCGGGAACTTTGATCGCAAAGCTGGTGTCTAAAAAAGATAAAATGACTTTCTACGCCAAAAAGAATACCATCTTGCCCACAGGACATACCGTCATTGACATAGACAAGGATTTCGTTTTGGTGCAGTTGGGCAAAACAAAAGAAATGATCGGTTTCCCGTCCGCAGGTTTGCTGAGTGCCCCTCAAGATACGGCAGAAGAACAAAAACCTGAAGCCCCTCAAGATCCGGCTAATGCTCCAAGCCCGCGCAACACTTCTTTTAGTCCGCGTACGGCTCGCCCCCCCGCGACTAAAGGTGCTCCTTCGTCGGGACGCGGAAGAGCCTCTCTGTCAGGCGCGGCTCTTGCCAGATAAAATTAACCCGAAAGGCGGACCGTCAATCCGCCTTTCGGAATTTTATCAAACACATCCTCTTGTTTGATGCATCATTAAAAAACATATATAAATTACGTCTTATGCTTTGATGTCGGGGATCGCTTAAATGCCTATACCAGCAAAAACAAAACAGGCTCTTGCGGCAAATGCGCAAAAACAACTGGGCGCAGCCGCAGGCACGCAAAAAGCGTCCGCACAATCAAATGCAAACGCGAATGCCAACGCCAAAGCAAGCTCAAATACAAATACGAATACGGCTTCCGAACAGAAAAAAAACGCTTCCGCAGCTCCAGCAGAAAAGCAAGCCCCCAAAAAAAGCTCGGAAATCTTAAATGAACTCTTTTCTCACGGCGTTACATGCGTAACAGCTGCCAACGGATCGTTCCCCGTCAAAGACGATACGCGTGCTTTGCTGGCTTTATTCTCAAACGGACGCTTTCTGGTCAGTGCCGAACATAAATTCGACGGACGCGTATTAAGCTTTGAAGTTCTGGCAAGAAAACGGCGCATTCAGGTCGGAAAACCCGAATATGTCCCCGTCAACCTCATTAAAGCCATCTATGACAGGGCTCAAAAAGATGCGCCTGCCGTCTCTGCCGCAGACGATGATGACGGACCGACAGATCTTACTCAATTGCAAATGCAAATTGACTATCTGAATATCTTGAAACGCGCCGCAAACGTTAAAGTGTCAGATATTCACGTCGTCGTCGGAACCGATAAAACTCAAATCATGTTCCGCACAAACGGTATGATGCAGGTCGAAGTCGAAAATTCCAAAGAATGGGGCGAAGCTTTTGTTCGCGCCGCATTTGCGTCCTCCGATATTTCCGATGCAAACTACGCTCAAAACGAATATCAGGCCGCTCAAAAAGTCGGCGATACGCCTTTCCGCGGTTCTCACGGAAAATTGCGCCTGCCCAGAAACGTTTTGGGCGTGCGCTTGCAATTCAACCCCATCGCGTTCGGATCCCGTTACCTGGTTATGCGTTTGTTGTATGCCGATGACGATCCCGATAATGCCGGCGATTTGATGGCTTTGGGATATACTCAGCGCGAAGCCGATATGTTCTACCGTCTGCGCGCCGTCCCTATCGGCATTATTATCGTCGCGGGTCCGACAGGTTCGGGAAAATCAACCACACTTCAACGCAATATGATCAGTCTGTTGCAAGAACGTAACTATGAACTGAACCTGATTACCGTGGAAGACCCTCCCGAATACCCGATTCCCGGTGCACGCCAAATGCCCGTGACCAACGCAAATACCGAAGCCTTAAAAGAACAGGAATTCACCAAAGCTCTTGCCGCTTCTTTGCGTTCAGACCCCGATATGTTGATGATCGGCGAAGTCCGTACGCTTTCGGCGGCTCAGCTGGCTTTTAAAGGCGCCCTGTCCGGACACGGCGTGTGGACGACTTTGCACGCCAACAGTGCGCCCGCCGTCGTTATGCGCTTGCGCGATATGGGCGTTGAAAGCTTTAAATTGCTTGACCCCGAAATTATGAAAGGCATGGTCTCGCAACGCCTGTTTAGACGTGTCTGCCCGAAATGCCGTATCCCCGTTACGCAACAGCCGGATCATCCCGCCGTTAAACGTTTAAAAAAAGCCTTCGGAGATTTCGGCATGGAGCAAAGCTTCTTAAAAGGTCCGGGATGCCCGTATTGCGATAACCGCGGCGTTAAAGGGCGGTGCGTCGTCGGAGAAATCCTGTTACCCGATGCAACATTCCTGGAATTGCTGGTCAAAGGCGAAACAAAAAAAGCCATCGATTACTGGACCGGAGATTTAAACGGAAGAACGTTGAAAGATTGCGCCGTTGAACGTATGCTTAGCGGATTGCTGGATATCGAAGAAGTCGAACGTTGGTGCGGATTGTTGGATGAACGCCCCGTCTACTAAGGTCTTAACGGAGAAAAAATATGGCTAAAAATGGCTTTTCATTAACGGACATCAACCGTGTATATGCCCAAATCATTTGCCGTATGAGCGGCGGCACCCGTTTAAAAATTTACAGAAAACTGATTTCTTTGCTGCACAACCGTTTCTCTTTGATGGATGCTTTGGACCGAATCCGCGGCATTATTACAAACGACGGAAAAAATCCCGACGAACCTATGGCTTTGGCTATCCTTTATTGGTCAAGATCCCTGCAAAACGGTAATCCGTTCTCCGTCGCTCTGGAAGGTTGGGCGCCGGCTCGCGAACGCTTGATGCTGTCCGTCGGTGACGTTTCTCACTTGGAAGGCGCCTTGGAAAACCTGATCAAAGTTACTGAAGGAACCAACCGAATGACTGCTCCTCTGATCGGCGCCGTCAGCTACCCGATGTTCCTGTCCATGATGACCGTCTTGATCATTTACGCAATCGGCGCTTACATGGTGCCGCCCATGATGAACGCCGCTCCGAATACAAGATGGACAGGTTCCGCAAAAGACCTGGTGGCTTTATCCGTTTGGATCCAAAAAAATTGGTTGATTGCCTTTTCCATCCTGCCGACGCTGTTCGTGTTAATCTTCCTGTCACTTAGCCGATGGAAGGGAAAAACACGGGCTCTGTTCGATAATGTCCCGCCATGGTCGCTTTATCGAATCTTCGTCGGCGTGACGTGGTTGCTGGCAATGGCCGCTTTGGTGCGCGCCGGAACCCCCGTTTCTCAAGCTCTGCGTTCCCTGCGCCACGATGCAAGCCCCTACCTGCTTTATCGAATCGACAGTGCTTTGGTCTACATTAACAACGGTGATAACTTGGGCGAAGCTTTGTTTAAAGCGGATTTGGGATTCCCGGATACCGAAATTATCGGTGACTTGCGCATTTATTCCGAAATGGACAACTTCCAAGGCGCTTTGGATCAGATGGCTAACGAATGGCTGGAAAACAGCGTAACCGGCATCGAACAAAAAGCCGGCGTCTTGAACATGGTCGCAACCCTGTTCGTTTCCGGCGTTATCGCATGGTCCGTTATGGGGACATTCGCCATGCAAGAACAAATTACAAAAAGTATGGGTTAGAATCCGAAATAAAGAAAAAGCGCTTCCGTAAAAAGAAGCGCTTTTTTTTGTTTTTATCGGTTAGTCCCTAAAATTCGTAAACTGCAAAGGTTGAGAAATGCCCAGCGTTTTCACAAAAGCGATGACATCCTGCAAATCGTCGCGTTTTTTCCCCGATACTCTGAGCTCGTCGCCTTGGATGGAAACTTGCACTTTCTTTTTGGAATCCTTAATGGCTTTGGATATTTTTTTGGCGGTTTCCTGATCAATGCCCTGTTTGACCTTGACGGTTTGTCGAATCATTGCGCCGGCGGCTTTTTCTTCCTTTCCGAAGTCCAAAGCGGAAACATCCAATTTTCTGCGCGTAATATAGGTTTTCAACAAATCCTGAACCTGTTTAAGTTTTAAAGCGTCGTCGGCTAACAGGATAATATCGTTTTCTTTTAGCTCAAGAGAGCTTTTCGAGCCTTTGAAATCAAAGCGTTGCGAGATTTCGCGCACAGCGCCCGCAACGGCATTATTAACTTCGGCCATATCGGTTTTGGAAACAATATCAAAAGAAGGCATTTTTTTCTCCGCCGTTATTTTCAATATTTTTTACTATAATAAAAAAGGGGGAAAGCATCAACTCTCCCCCTTGATTATATTTGCAAAAGCCCTATTCGACGATTTTCAGGTTTTCGGCAGAAGAACGGCCGTCGCGCCCCGGAACCAGTTCGTATTCGACCTTTTGTCCGTCTTTCAAGCCTCGTATGCCGGCTTTTTGAACGGCGGAAATATGAACGAACACGTCTTTTGACCCGTCTTCGGGGCAAATAAAGCCGTAACCTTTTGTATTATTGAACCACTTTACCGTACCAACACTCATTGTACTACTCTCTGTAACTATAAGGAACAAGACAAGTCGGAGCCCGACCCGTTCTCCGAAGCCGCCTCAGCCAAGGAAACATTCAAAGACTTAATATATATATCATAGAAAAAATAAAATGTCACTTAATCCTTTAATCGTATAAAAAAGTTTTAAAGCATTACTTGCTTATTCACGTTTATATTTTTTAAAAAGGAAAAATAAACTTTTTCTTTCCAAAAATCGACAAAAAGAGTATATAAGGCTTAAAGAAGATTTTATGGAGTTCCCGAAAATGATGGAATTTTTTGAACACGTCGACATCAATCAACGCATCGCCTTTTTGGCGGCAATCGCGTATCTGGCGCGCGTGGACGGGGATTTTGACCAGGACGAAAAAGAATTCTTCGTCGATTTGGCAAAACTGTATATGCTCTCCAAAGACGCCGCCAAAGAAGCCATCCGCGTCCGTTCGGAAGAACAGGTTCTCGAACTTGTCAAACAAATCGAAGATCCGGGATTGGCTTTAGTTCTGATCCGCGAAATGTTCTATTTGGGATACGAAGACGGCGACCTTTCCGATCCCGAAATCCTGTTTATTTCCAAAGTCGGCCTGACGTTAAACATCCCCATCGAAAAAATGGAACAAATCAGCAGCTGGGTCATCCGCGGCATCGAATGGGAAGAAGAAGGCGCGGATATCTTTTCCGATTACACTTCCGAACAGGAATTGGCAGACGATGATCTGGACGGTTTCGATTTCTGATTGAACAGACGGATAAAAAAAGGTATAACCCTACTTATCTTATTTTACGGGAGAATTTGTCTTAATGGCTAAAGAAGAACTTTTGGAATTCAGCGGAACCGTCATTGAAAAACTGCCCAATGCCATGTTTCGTGTCAAATTGGAAAATGATCATGAAATTTTGGCTCACACCGCAGGAAAAATGCGCAAATTCCGCATCCGCGTCATGGTCGGCGATAAAGTCGATATCGAAATGACGCCCTATGATTTGACAAAAGGTCGAATCACATTCCGCCACAAAACTCCCGTCTAAGAAATTTAAAGAAAACAAGAACCCTCCGTTTTCGGAGGGTTTTGTCTTTTTTATAGACAAAAATAAAAGAAAATAGTTTAATATTTTCAAAGTACGGAAATACGGAGAAAAATATGTCGGTCGTCCTATCCGGCGCAGATGCCGAAAATCAAAAGCTGGTTAATAAAATCAACGATTTCATCGGCCGTCCTTTTTTTAAAAGCGGAAAATACTCCGTTTCAAGATCTTTGTTGCCGTTCTATGAAACGCCGACAGAGCTTGTCAAAGTCATGAACTTTGCAACCATCCCCAACGTTACGCGCGCCTTTTTGTGCGGAAACGACAATGTCTTTGAAACCGACGGAACCTCTGATGCCGTTTATGAAGCAAACGATTTGTTTTCTTTAAAAATTGATGAGAAAAACGCTCTGGATTACGTTGCTTTTTTCTTTGAACGCCTGAGAAGCCCGCAAGGACGTTTCAAACTTATTCGCAACGTTGCGGACATTCCTTTTACGGCGAACGTTGATGAGGAAACTCTAAAAGCCTTGGAACAAATGATTGCCGCCCCCGAAATTACCGAAAATCCCAAAGGATTTGAAATCCGCGCAAACGTTTTATTCGCGACGTCGCTTTTCCGATCCGAACTGTCGGTCGCCAAAGACGGAACCGTCGAAATCAAAAGCGAAACGCCCCTTTTCTCCGACTTGCCCGTCCAACGGCCCAGATTAAGATAACCGGAGGCTTTGATGTCAGAAAACTTAAACGCGTTTGAACCGATTAACGACGTTCCCTCTCTGCCTTCCTTGGCCAAAGGGTTGCAAGACGCATCACGCAAGCACGCGGGAAAAAATTCCCGTCCCGACAGACCGTCTTCCTCTCATAAAGAAGAAGCCCCCGTCATCCCCATTCAGATTAACGGCGGAAGATCCGAAAAAAGAAAGTTGACGCACATTGTTAATGAAATGTGTCGATCCGATGCGGGACGGATGATTTTAGACGCCGCGGCAAAAGCCGGCTACTCTTTGTGTTTTGACCGCAGTACCGTTGAAGACAATACTTTCGGTTACGCAGAACCGACAGAAAGATACTGTGCTCTGAATCCGCGAAACACCGTTGCCGAATCCATCGTCACATTGGCGCATGAATTACGCCATGCCCATCAGTTTCAAAGCCGTTTGATTTATGATATTGTGCCTCAAACATACGACACGAAAACAAATATTATCACCGAACGCGCCATGGAAGCGGATGCCGAAGCTTACGGCTGTTTAGTGGCTTGGGAACTTAAACAAGCGGAAAATCCTGCGCCGTGGAACGAATTTATGAAAGATTATCCCGAAATCGTTGCTCCGTTTGAAAAAGTTTTAAATGAAGGCGGAACGATGCAAGAAGCCAGAACAGCCGCTTTTTTGGGATGGTACGATAATGATGCCCGTCGCGACAGCTATGACTGTACTCATTTGGACGAATTAAAAAGCATGCCGCCCCAACAATTAAAGAAAAAATTAAATAAAGCATCCTCAAGCGAAATTATCGCGGAAACGTGCAAAGATCCGAACGCGCCGTCTTACTTTACGAAAGATCCCGTAATTTTGGAAAGCGGAAAATATGCCGTCGTTTATGACGACATTAAAAAAGGCTTTGAACGGTATTTTGCCGCTCGCGACAAATTCAAAGGGCGGCTCCCCGACCTGTCTTTAGCGACCGTTCCGACCCAGCCCCGCCCGCAAAGCAAGAGAAAAGTCAAAGCCGTCAGCGAAAAAGCCAAAAATGCTTTGCTTCAAAACAAACAAACCAATGCGGCAAAAATCATTCAAAACAAGCGAAAACAAGAAAAAATCAGCCTGAAAACGGCTCAAGCCGCCGTAACCAAGAAAAATATCGGTCGCTAAAAGCGTTTGCTTTATCAATAATGCGGCGGCGGCGTTTCTTCGGACAAGGGCTTGATCGCACCGCTTGCATCAAAATTTTCGCTTAAATATCTGACTTGGCGGCTCAGCAGGTCAATGACATCGGCTTGCTTGGCAACGATTTGATTTAAGTCTTTGATGATCCGTTCGTGATCGGCTGCCATCATTTCCAAATCAATAAAACGTTCTTCAATTTCGCGGTCGTTCATATCAAGCCTCTTGATGTTCCAAAGCCTGCAAAATTTCGTCCACGTGCCCTTTGACTTTGACGTTTTTCCATTCTTTTTCGATCTCGCCTTTTGCGTTGATTAAAAAAGTCGATCGGATAATTCCCTGATATTTCCGCCCGTACATTGATTTTTCGCCCCAAGCTTCGAAATATTCCGCAAGTTTGTGTTCGGCATCAGACAGCAAAACAAAATTCAAAGAATGCTTTTCTTGAAAATTTCTGTGGCTTTTTACGCTGTCCGGGCTGACGCCGACGACGGCGGCCTTTGCGCTGACGCGGTTCATGTTATCGCGAAAATCGCAAGCTTCCTGAGTACAGCCCGACGTATTGTCTTTGGGATAAAAATATAAAACAAAAGGACGTCCCAGAAAATCCGACAAAGAATAAACCCGTTCGCTTCCTTGAGGATCAACGCCTTTTAATTTCAAATCGAAAACTTCGCGATTTATCATAGCTTTTTCCTTTTCAATCAGTTCAAGCGATTTTAATATACCGCTTAACCCTCAAACAACAAAGCGTTTTGATATGAAAGACCTGATTGATAAAGCGGAAAATGAACATCTTTTAAATATTGACGAGCTGACGGCTTTGCTGGAAAGCTCCGAATATGACGAAGCATTGTTTTCGGCTGCCGACAGAGTACGCAAAAAATATGTCGGCGACGAAGTACATCTGAGGGGGTTGATAGAATTTTCAAACATCTGCCGCTGTTTTTGCATGTATTGCGGGCTTCGCTGCGAAAACAAAAGCTTGGAACGCCGCCGCATGAGCGAAGACGAAATCGTCGACACCGCCCGAAAAGCGGCAAACGCAGGTTATAAAACAATCGTCCTTCAATCCGGAGAAGATACTTTTTTTAATGCGGATAGGCTCTGCCGCATTCTTCGGCGGATAAAAGCTTCAGACGTTGCAATAACTCTCAGCATCGGAGAAAAAAGCTACGAAGAATACAAAGCTTATAAAGAAGCGGGAGCGGACAGATATCTGTTGCGCATAGAAACTTCTGACAAAGCCCTGTATGAATCCGTACATCCGAACATGAGCTTTGAAAACCGCGTCAGATGCCTGCACGATTTAAAATCTTTGGGTTACGAGCTCGGAACGGGGTGTTTGGTAGGACTTCCGCACCAAACGAGCCGTCATTTGGCGGGTGATATTTTGTTTTTCAAAGAAATCGAAGCCGACATGATCGGGATAGGACCTTATATTCCGCATCCGCAAACGCCGCTAAGGAACGAGAAAGGCGGAGATTTAATAAAAGCCGTCAAAGTTATGGCATTAACGCGTCTTTTACTTCCGACGATAAACATTCCTGCGACGACGGCGATGGAAACGCTGGCGCCGAACGGTCAAGCCAAAGCGTTGCAAAGCGGAGCGAACGTCATCATGCCGAATGCGGCTGACATCGGGACGAGACGTCGATACGACATTTACCCCGGCAAGACACCGCAAAAACCATCCGAGGATGCTCGAGCCGAAGCGATAGAGAAGATTTTGCGTTTAGGGCGTACGGTCGGCCAAGGATACGGCGCCAGCCGCCACTTGAAGGGATAAAATTTTCGGATAAAAAGAAGTGCGAATGATACTTTCCGATTGACAAGCGGCAGGATTGATATAAAAAGGAAACAGAAAAGGAGAGGTGGCAGAGTGGTCGAATGCGGCAGACTCGAAATCTGTTGACCGGTTTATCCGGTCCGGGGGTTCGAATCCCCCCCTCTCCGCCAGTTTATTTGAAAGGACGCTTAGATATAGCGTCTTTTTTATTTCTTTTTAAAAACAAATAGATATTCGTGAGCCAGCAAGAAAAAATTATATTTGATACTGCTCGTTTTCCAGTATCCCGTTGCTTTACAGTTATGCTGTTCTTTAATTATAATTTCTTTAAGGGAAAAACCGACACTTTCAAAAATCTGCATAACGTTCATACCCAACGGAAATACATGTCCCTTTTTACGCAAATCTCCCATTAAGACCGCGCAATATTTCCCTTTTTTTAAAACACGATAACTTTCGGATGCAACCTTCTGAATTTCTGCTAAAAAATCTTTAAGAGAAAGTCTTGATAAATCGTTTTCTAAATCATCGCTATATTGGATTATATTAGCATAAGGGGGATGGGTACAGATTAAATCTATACTTTCATTTGAAATAAAGCTCAAATCTCGAGCGTCTGCTTTAACAATACTGATTTCCCCTTCTGATCCTTCGTACTGAAAAGAGGTTTTTTCAGCGCACCGCTCCAATGCCGCATCATTAATATCTACCCCGATCGCGTTTCGGTTAAGCAATTTTGCTTCAACTAATGTAGTTCCTCCTCCGACAAATTGATCTAAAACAACGTCTCCTTCTTGCGAATATCGTAATATCAGATTTCTCGGTATATACGGCGACCAGTTTCCACGCCATTTGGCGTCATGCGTTGCCCATTTCCCTCTGTTTGGGAAGCTCCAAACAGAGGTCATTTCCAATTCAAAATTTTCAGGCTGCCAGCATTTAATCCGTTTCATGTGATCTATATAAAAATTTTAGACATAATTCCGTTTTTAACGTCACAAATATTATAAACATCATCTAGCTCATCGAATGTTTCTTCTAAATTATGACGCGCCGACCTCCAACCTTCTCCATCAGTAAACCAAACAAATTTAGCTCCTGAAACTTTTCTAAATTCTAAAGCAAGCGTTTTATAGCTTCTTGCCGTTTCATTAAGCTTAGAGCCGCCGCTCCCGTAAAAATTCGTTTCTATTGCATAAACCATTGAAGACGTTTTAATAACGAAATCAAAACGCTTTTCTGTTTTCCCTTGATTTGAAATTGCCGATAAATCCAACCCCCAGCGACTTTGAATGTCTGAAATATACATTTCTTTAAAATATGAAACGTTTTTTTCAAAACCGGCTCTTTGAATATAGTCCTCTATAAAATTTTCCATCAAATGTCCGCCGCGATTTTTTCTCCCGTTTGAATCCAGCCCAGTTTCAACACCGGTCACATAATCAACGGTACTATGAATTAAGCGTCTTTGTAAAAGCTCAAATAATCCGGATTTTCGCATAAATAATTTATATTTTTCTATATCAGCCGGACTAAAGGACGAAAAATTAAAAACGGAAAAGCCATCACTATCGTCAAAAACAGGAATTTCATATCCTCTCACAGCCAATAAAATCGGGATACTTTTCAGAACACAAGGATATTTTTCTAAAATTTCTTCAAACTTTATTTCTATATCTTCCTCCCCGACAAGAGAATTTAAAATATTAAGCTCTATTTTAATTTCATCTACATTTTTATATACTTTTTCAAAATCAACGTAATATGAATAATTTGCCATTGATGGATGAAATGTTTTGAACCAATCTTGAAAAGATCTTGGCATTACGCGCACTCCTAATCAATTAAACGGCGTAGTTCATAATTAAAAGCTCTGATACAGCCCCCCTGTTTTGAGCGTTGCTGTTAATCATTCGTGACGCACAAACACGGGAAATGCGAAAATCTGAATATAAATCATCAAAAAAAGAATCATTCGGATCTGTATTTTTCGGATCAGAATTACTTAACAGAACAGATGCTTTCTTTTCTGACAACTTCTTCGCAAAAAGAGCTAATTTTTCTTGTTCTTTATCATCAAAGCTTTGTTCCGTATATGATGTAAAATTCGATGTCGTGCTCAGCGGACGATAAGGAGGATCAAAATACACAAATGTATTTTGATCAACAAACGTTTCGCACTGAGCATAGTTACCACAAACGACCTCAACGTTTTTCAAAGCTTCAGAAACTTTTCGTAAATTCTCAGTATCACAGATCAAGGGCTTTTTATAAGATCCTATCGGAACATTAAAAAAACCCCGGCGATTTACACGATACAAACCGTTAAAACAGGTACGATTCAAGAAAATCAACAGATAGGCACGCTGAATAGCATTTGTTTCATCGGGGTTTGATATGAGCTGATTAAAAATATTTCGTTTTTGAGTATAGATTCTTTTCCGTTCGGCTTCATCCGACTGCCAATAAGTCTTTTCTATTGAAGAAAGCTCACAAATCAAATTTTCAACATTTTTTTTGATTTGAACATACATATTAATCAGAGCTTCATTGATGTCACTGATATAAACGGCATCCAAGCTATATTTGGATAAAATATCAAAAAGAACGGCGCCGCCTCCGATAAAGGGTTCCGCATATTTTGATATTTTTTTACCTAATTCTTGAGGATACCTCTGCGCTATTTGAGGAAGAAGCTGTGTTTTTCCCCCTGCCCATTTCAGAACCGGGCGCACACGGGAAGAGAGACTGTTTTTCATTTGTTCGTTTTCCCAAAAGTGCCTTTGTAACACATATTGGTCCATTTAAGATCCTCCCAAACAACGACTTAAATTCTTACATTTTTTTAAAGATTGGCGCAATGCAAAATCTGCGATTATTCTCGCTTAAAAAAGCTTAAAAGAACTCATACACTCTGTTTGACCTGCTTTTAAGGGAATGATACACTAATAAAAATTTTTTAAAGGATTTTTCTTTGATGCCGAAAACTAATCAAAAAACTCCGAAAACCGCTCAAAAAGCTTTTTCTTACGCCTTGCTGGTCCAAGACTTGCCCGCCGTCGCCTTCCAACGTCTGAAATCACCAAACGGCAAAATCTCATACCCCTTCGTCTCTGAAAAAGGTCGTAGCCTGCTCGGACTTTCTCCAAACGAAAACATCCTGACCGATATCGACGGATGCCTCGATGTCATCCACTGGGGCGATAAAGACGCTTTCGCCGAAGAAATCTCAAGATCTGAAAAAGATAAAAACGTCTCCAGAGAAAAATTCCGCGCCGTATTACCTTCCGGTGAAACAAAGTGGTTCTACGGCTACGCTAAACCTTCCTTTAAAAAAGACGGTTCCGTCCTGTGGAACGGAATTTGGGTCGATGTCTCCGCAGATAAAAGAAAAGATCAGCTCCAAACTTTGGTCCTGAAACATATCAAAGAAGGCATCATCGCTTTTGACCGTCAGGGCGCCATCCTGATTTGCACCCCCGCTGCCGCAGATTTGTTAAATTGCCCGCCCGAAAAATTGGAAAACGGAAACGTCTTTTCCCTATTCCCGGACACAGGAACCGCAGAAACACTGAAACAGTTTCTCCTTAATCCGTATAACGGAACCGACGGAAAAGCCGTCTTTGTTACAACCATGCACGGAAAAGACTGCAACGATGTCATTTTGGAAATATCCCTCAGCAAAGCAGATGATTTCTTTATCGCTCAGTTCCGCGATATTACCGAAAGACGCCAAAAAGAAATGCAATTACAATATCTGGCATTTCACGATGCGGAAACAGGCGTCGGAAATTATGCTTACCTGAAAGAAAATTTCCCAAGAATCCTTGAACAGGCAAAAACGTCTAAAACTCAAATCGCCGTTCTATCCATTGCTCCGGACAGCTTAGGACAAATCAATGCCGTCGCCGGTCACGCCGTCGGAACGCATTTGCTGTCCGAAATGGCAAAACGCATTCAAAATTGCCTGACAAATCAGGATATCCTGCTTAGAACCAGCGGACACCATTTCGTCGTATTATTGTGCGGACTGGAATTCAATCTGGAAGCAGAATCCAAAATTGAAAGTATCTTACATGCTTTTGATAAAACAATGGTCGTCGACGGATTGGATTTTGATGTTTCGGTTTGTATCGGCGTCTGTTTTTGCCCTCAAGACGGCGAAGATATCGATAATTTGATTTCTCATGCGGATTTGGCTTTGGAAAAAGCCAGAAGCGAAGCCAAAGGTTCCATGCGCATTTATACGGGCGAGCTGTCCATGCCCGCCGTCGCAAACATGAGCATGCATAAAAAGCTGAAACAGGCTTTGGAAAACAACGAAATCTTCCCTTATTTCCAGCCTCAGGTCGATATCGCAACGGGACGGATTATCGGATTGGAAGCTTTGGCCAGATGGAAAAGTTGCGACGGAATGATTCCTCCCGCCGATTTTATCCCCGAAGCCGAAGAATACGGCTTGATCGACACGCTGGCGGAAATCATTTTAAACCAAGCATGCTCATGGAATCAAAAATGGTATGCGATGGGGTTGTCTTCCATCCCCGTGGCGGTTAACATTTCCGGACGCCAATTCCATAACGAAAGCCAGCTGTTAAAAATGGTTGACCGCGTTTTGGAAAACACGGGGCTGCCGCCGTATCTGTTAGAGCTGGAATTAACCGAAAGCTCGGCGATGTACGATCCGAAAAACGCCAGAAGAATTATCCAAACATTGCTGGACAACAATATTCGCTGTGCTTTGGATGACTTTGGTACGGGCTATTCCTCTTTAAGCGTTTTACGCAGTTTCCCCCTGAAAAAGTTAAAAATTGACCGTTCATTCGTTTTACAGCTCAGCGATTTGAAAAATTTGGAAATCGTCCGGGCAACCATTGCCATGGCTCATGCGTTAAAGCTTTCCGTCTTGGCAGAAGGCGTCGAAAACAAACAACATTTTGAAATCTTGCGTGATCTGGGATGCGATATTATTCAAGGTTATCTGTTTTCAAGACCTCTTCCCGCCGAAGAAACGGAAATTCTGCTTTCCCGTTGGGATGCAAGAATGGCATCTACGGGTAGAGGACTTTGAAAAGGATAAAAAAAAGCGGCTTTTAAAAGCCGCTTTTTTTTACCTTAGTAAATGCCTTACTTATATGCCGCTTCAAATATCCCCACCGTTTCTTTCAACGATAACGTATAGCGATCCATCGCAAATAAATTGCTCATCGTTTTATGGGCATTGCGCGCCAATGTTTCCATCTCGTCAAAACGGATGCCGTAATCCGACATCTTCAATTCTGAAACGCCGCACGCACGTTGCATTTCCTGCATCGCCGAAACAAAAGCCTCTGCCTGCTCCGTTTCAGAAAGCGACGAAACATCCGCCCCCATAGCCACAGCCATATCCGAAAAACGTTCGGGAACATACTTGGCAAAAAACTTAAAATACGGCACCGAAAGCATTAACAATCCGGCTCCGTGCGGTAATTCGGGATGAAACGCGCTCATCGCGTGTTCCATTGAATGTTCCGACGTACAGCTGGACGTCGATTCAACCATTCCCGAAAGAGTATTCGCCAGTGCGACGTTTGTTCTGGCTTCCAAATTTGTTCCGTCTTTTACGGCTGCGGGTAAATTTTTTGCCAGCAGGCTGATGCTTTTTAAAGCCAAAGAATCACTGACGGGAGTTGCTATTTTGGCGATATATCCTTCCGCCGCATGGAAAAAAGCGTCAAAGCCCTGTATCGCCGTCAAAAAAGGCGGCAAACTCAACATCAGTTCAGGATCGACAATCGACAAAAAAGGAAATGTCGACCGCACCCCGAAGCCGATTTTTTCATTTGTTACTTCGTTCGTTATAACTGCCCAAGGATCAGCTTCTGTCCCCGTGCCTGCCGTCGTCGTGACGGCCACAATCGGTAACGCCGGATGTTTGACGGGCAATCCTTTACCCGTTCCCGTTACGATATAATCCCAATAATCTCCGGGGTTTCTGGCCATTAACGCGATGGCTTTTGCCGCATCAATCGAGCTGCCGCCGCCCAAGCCGATGACGAATTCGCAAAAATTATCTCTGGCGAACTGCGCCGCCTGCATAATCTGCGCCTTTGTCGGGTTCGAAGAAATCCCGTCATAAATCATGCTTTCGACGCCTTGATGCTTTAATGCGTCCAGCACACGATCCAAGTATCCCTTTTCCCGCATTGTTTTGCCCGAAGATATGACGACCAAAGCCAATTTCCCCGGCAATTTTTCGCGCTTCAGCTCATCAAGTTTTCCGGCTCCGAAAAGAATTCTGGTCGGTATGTCAAAGTCGAATTCAAGCATAGACATTCCCTTTCATGCGGACACAATCAAAACTTTTCGTTTGAAGGTTTTAGTACACAACCGCCGTTTTCTCAAGCACAAAAAAGCTGAAATTCAACGTGTCGGATGCAAAAATCCGAACGGAGCAGACGTTTCCGAAGGTCTGTCGCGAATCACGTTTTCTCTGTCCGAAGGCGGTTCCGTCCCGAATTCTGTTTCGTTGTTTTGATGAGTTTCGGGCTCATCGTACACGGGCGTTTCATATTCGGGAATCGATACGTTTTCCTTTGAATCGCGATTGGCGCGCAACGTTTCTTCTGCGACGGCATCCGCCTGTTCCACGGCGCGGCACGCCTCTACAAAGCGCAGATAAACACGTCCCAAAGCCCCTTCTTCGAATATTTTTGTCAGATAATGCTCTATGTCGTGGCGTTCAAGCATCGTAAACATTTGTTCAAAGCGGTAGCAAAACGTGCGAACCAAATGAGCCAAAGTCTTATCTTTGCGCATTTGTTCCTTTAAGTCTTCTTGGAACTTCGGAGAATTATCCGCATTATTTAAGATAACTTTGCAAAATGCCCAACGGTTACCGTCGCCGACGCGCTGCCAGACCAGTTCCGTATGAGCCGGCTGAATCAGCCCGAAGCGAACAACGATATCTGCCAACAAATCATTCAGTTCGTTAATGAACAAATCGGCGTTATGCAGAACCATTGCGCTGCGTGACTGAAGCTGGGTTTCCATCAACGTTCGCACCATGGCTTCGGCGTGATCGGCGGATCGGCGCGCCTGCGTCAACAGCAATGTTATCGTTGTTCCCTGTTTTTTCAAGGTAATCACGTTATAAATCAGGCTGACGGCCATCCACAGAAAAATAACCGGCAAGAACGCCGTTGCCGACAGCATTGTTAAATCCGTCATCGGCAAAGCGAACAAATTCGGGAATCCGATTTTTGCGTAGACATAGAACAAAACGCCGCCCAACCACAGCAACGAAGCCGAAACGGCAAAACCGAACAACAAAATTAACCCCAGCACTTTAACTTATCCCATGCGTTCAGACAGACAGACTTAATAAAAAAATATTGTAGCGATTTTTTATAATTTTGCTACAAATTATGCCTGATGTGCTATATTTATGTTTTCTTGCGCACCGAACGTGGTATAAAAAGCGTTTGAAACAGTCAAAAACTTTACAGAAGTGGCAGCCATGGATCAGGAACAGTATTTGGATTTTGAAAAGCCGATCGCCGAATTGGAAAGCAAGATTGAGGGGTTGCGTCATTTAAGCAGCGCCGACGGCGTCAGCATTGCCGAAGAAATCGGCCGCCTGCAAAGCAAGCTGGACAAACAGGTCAAACAGCTGTATGCGAAATTGACTCCGTGGCAAAAAACTCAGGTAGCTCGCCATCCCAATCGTCCTCACTGCATTGATTACATTAACGGTCTGATTACGGACTTTATTCCTTTGGCAGGCGACAGACTGTTCGGCGAAGACGCCGCCATTTTGGGCGGAATCGGACGTTTTCAGGGATATTCCGTCGTCGTTATCGGTCAGGAAAAAGGCCATGACATCGAAACCCGCATGAAACACAATTTCGGCATGGCTAAGCCCGAAGGCTATCGCAAAGCCATCCGTTTAATGAAAATGGCGGATCATTTCGGATTGCCCGTTATTACGTTCGTTGACACGGCGGGGGCTTTTCCGGGAATCGAAGGCGAAGCCCGCGGTCAGGCAGAAGCGATTGCTTCATGCATTGATACATGTCTGTCTTTACGCGTCCCCATTATCAGCTGTGTCATCGGCGAAGGCGGATCAGGAGGTGCGATTGCCATTGCAACGGCGAACCGCATTCTGATGCTGGAAAATTCGATCTATTCCGTTATTTCGCCCGAAGGATGCGCTTCCATTTTGTGGCGCGACGGGTCTCAGGCTCAAAAAGCCGCCGAAGCTCTTCATCTGACTGCCGAAGATTTAAAAGAACTGGACGTCATTGACGAAATCATCCCCGAACCCGCAGGCGGAGCTCACCGTGCTCGCGAAGAAGCCGTCGCCGCCGTCGGAGACGCCCTATTCAAATATCTGCAGGAATTGATGCGTATGGATCGTGATTCCGTTCGTCAGGAACGTCAGGACAAATTCCTGAAAATGACGAGAGCCGTTTCTTAAAATTTTACCAGAATATACGCGATCAACAAATAGATCGCCCAAAACACGGCAAAAAGAAGAAAAATGCTCCAGTTAATAAAAAACTTGCGCAGGTACGGCATGCCCGTTTTCCGATGCCTGACAAAATAACATACGAACGACGCCAAACAAAGCAACGGTAATGCGAATATAAAAAAAACTATCGAATCAAATCCGACAAAAAACGTATCGTCGCCTTTGCACGCGATCTCTATTTTCTGTACAAGTCCGTTAAAAGCGCTCAACGTATAACCAAGCAATACCAAATGTGTTCCGCCTTCTATCCTGTCATACTCTTCCGTACCTTTCACCCAACGGGCAATCATCGGAAGCATCCAAAAGGCAAACAAAAATTCCCGCGGTAATACTGCATAAAAAGAAAAAAGCGCACAGCTTTTTTCAGGAAAGGTATTTGCATATAAAAAGAGAAAATACAAAAAAACCAGCACACACCCCCAACAGGCGTGATCACTGTAAATCCAACGTTTCCATCTGTTCGGCTGAAGCAAAACATAAAACGCTTCCGTTGCCGCAAAAAGCGTCAAAAACCAAACCGTCGTCTTGCCTAAGACGGGGATATAACAGTTGAGTATGCACGGTACCGCTTCCGCATACATGACCGTACGCCATTTCTTTGCCGCTTTTTCCGAAAGCATTTGCCGCACTCCCTTTAAGATTTTATAAATATAAAAATATTCCCTTAAAAAGAAAAATTCAACAAAGACCGAAACATGAAAACAAAAAACGGGAAAAGCCGACGCTCTTCCCGTTTTCAAACGTTACGAAAAAAGTTTATTCCCGTTCAAACTGATCTTTGCCGACGCCGCATACGGGACAGGCGTAATCATCGCCCAATTCTTCAAACGGAACGTCGCCGTCGTAAACGTATCCGCAAACTTTGCATACCCATTTCGCAGGCAAGCTCGGCGCCGCGGCTTCTTCAACCTTTTCAAACTCGTCTTTGCCGACGCCGCATACGGGACAGACGTAATCGTCTTCCAATTCTTCAAACGGAACGTCGCCGTCGTATTCATATCCGCAAACTTTGCAAACCCATTTCGCTTTTGCCATCTTTTTTTCTCCCTTGTCAGATGATGCAATTTCGGATTCCCCCGAACGTTGCGCGGCAGGCTTGCCCGCCTTAAACGCTTCCATTACGCGAGGCTTCCACGATTCCTGATATTCCGTATAGCTTAACGCTTTTGACGTTCCGTCCGCGCCGCCCGTTACGTCGCAAAAAAACAAAACATGCGTCGAAAGTTCTTTAAATTCCGTAACGCGACAAATCAGGTATGCCGCATTTTGTTTCAATACGGGCAACCCCGAAACAACCGTATGTTCGACATTTGCCCATTTATCAACATCCCGAGAAGACTGAAAACCAAAATTCCCTATAATAAAGGGATCCGCGTCAAAAGTAAGAACCGATAAGGAAAACTCTTTACTTTCCTGGATAGCCTGCCGCGTCCAAGTCCCTTTGTTACAGCACAAAACCAAAGATTCCGGCGTGCACGTTGTTTGCATGACGGCATCAACGATACAGCCTCCCGTCTTTCCGGCATTTTTGGCGCCGACGACGTACAATCCGTACGTAAGTTTAAACAGTGCTTTTGTTGTATCCATTTCATTTCCCTTTTCGTTCATTTAAAAGCGTAATGCCGTTAAAATCAATACATTCTAAAGTCTAGAACGCTTCTTTTTCAAACCCCTTTTTTCAAAGCGGGGCTCAAGCGAATCAGAACGTCCGCACCCGTGCCGGCTTCGGCGTCTTTTGCCAGCTCGTCCGGCGTATAAACATCATTGAACAAATCGGCTTCGCTGCCGCAACGGATTTCGTTTTCGACTTCCGACGCGTCAACCGCCAGATAATTTGTCGTCGGCGACGCAACAACGGGCAATTTTTTGCCGTTAAAGACAACAAAACAGCCTTTTTTATGAACGATCCCGTCTCCCGATCCGCACAACAACGTCGCGACCAACATATCCTTTTGCGCGGGGTTGGCGTCGCCGTAACCGATATTTTGCCCTTTTAAGACGCGATCCAACCTTCCCACGCGTGCCGTCATCCTTGCCGCATTTTCCGCCTCCGGCAAGACGGAAGCGCCGTACAAAGCCGCCCCCGCGCGAATAAGGTCAAAACAGTATTCTTTTCCCAAAAAAGCCCCGTATGAAGCCGCCAGACTTTTTTTCGCATCGGGAAACAAAGACGCCAGACGTTCAAATGTTTGAAGCTGTCTTTTATTTTCCGGACTTGACGGATTTTCCGAACAGGACAAATGACCGACAAGCAGGCTGACACCCCGAGACTTTGCCGTTTCAATCCAAAAATCCGTATCCCGCGCGGGAATGCCCGCCATATTCAGACCTATATCCGCCCGTACGGCAATGTTTTGCGCTTCGGAAAAACGGTTCAAGGCTTCTTTATTTGAAAAAACGGGAATAAATCCGAAGCGTTCGTAATCTTCGGGTCCCTCTTCGACGCCCGAAACGTCCAACACATAAACGGCGCGGCGCGTCAGGCGGCGCACGTTTAAAGCCTCTTCAAACCTGTTAACGAAAAAAGCCCCGCATCCCGCCCTGTCCAAAGCGGGAACGACGTTTTTCACGCCCAATCCGTAAGCGTCGGCTTTAACGACGGCGGCGATTTCGCTTTGAGGGAACAGACGTGCCATCCGCCGGTAATTGCGTTCCAACGCGTCGGGGAAAACACTCAGCCAGACATCGGGCATGAACAGACTCCGTTTTTACATCGGAGAATACACGAAAAGCATGCGCCGAAACAGAGAAAAAAACACTTGCGGAAAAAAGAAAAACATCATATAAGAAAGCTCCCTCTTTTTGATGAAGAGGGTAAGCGTCCGTTCGGGCCAAACAGGGGCTGCCTGAAGACGCAAAACCGTTTAAATTCTAATTAAGGAGACGGAAATGCCCAAATTGAAAACAAAAAGTTCGGTCAAAAAACGTTTTGCCCGCACCGGTAACGGCGGCATCAAGCGCGGATTCGCGAACAAGCGCCACCGCCTGATTTCCAAGCCGACGAAAATGAAACGCAAAGCACGCGGCATGACTTTGCTCAGAGCATGCGATTTCGACATCGTCGATCGTTTTATGCCTTATAACTAATTAACGGGTAAGGAGAGAAGGAAATGGCTCGTGTAAAACGCGGTGTAACGGCTCACGCCAAACACAAAAAGATTTTAAAGCTGGCAAAAGGTTATCGCGAAAGCAATTCCGCACTGTATCGCATTGCGTTGGAAAAGGTCGAAAAAGGCCTGCAATATGCTTATCGTGACCGTCGCAAGAAAAAAAGCAACTTCCGTGCTTTGTGGATCCAGCGCATCAACGCCGGCGTCCGCGAATACGGATTGACGTATTCCCGATTTATGGACGGCTTGAACAAAGCCGGCATCACTCTGGATCGCAAGATTCTGGCAGATATGGCAATGAACCAGCCTGCAGCGTTTTCCGGTGTTGTCGATCAGGTCAAGGCCGCTCTGAAAGCATAAGCAAACCGTTTGCTAAAAAAATGAAGGGGCGCCCGCAAAGCGCCCCTTTTTCATAGAATTCTTAAGGATGGAAGAATGAGCGAAACAGATAATCTTCTGGCGGAGTTGTTGGAATCCGTCGAAAAAGCGGCAACCGCCGCCGAATTGGATGCCGTTCGCGTCTCTGTATTGGGGAAAAAGGGCATCATTACCGAAAAAATGAAAACTTTGGGCGCAATGGCTCCCGACGAACGCAAAGCCGCAGGACAGGCCTTTAATAAAATCAAAGAAGCCGTCAGCGCCGCTTTGGACGCAAAAAAAGAAGCGTTGGAAGATGCCGAAATCAATGCACGTTTGAACGCCGAAGCCGTTGATATTACCTTGCCCCCCCGCCCCGAACGGCAAGGACGCGTCCATCCGACCAGCCAAACTTATGACGAAATCGTCGCCATCTTCGGACAAATGGGATTCGCCGTCGCCGAAGGTCCCGATCTGGAAGACGACTTTCATAACTTTACCGCCCTGAACCTGCCGCCCGACCATCCGGCGCGCCAAATGCACGACACGTTCTATTTGGCAGGAGATAAAGAAGGCGAAGAAAAACACGTCTTGCGTACGCATACGTCTCCCGTTCAAATTCGCACGATGACTTCGCAAAAGCCCCCCATCCGCATTATTGCTCCGGGGCGTACTTACCGTTGCGATTCCGACATGACCCATACTCCGATGTTCCATCAGGTCGAAGGGTTGGTCATCGATAAAACGACCACGATGGCTCATTTGAAAGGGTGCCTGATCGAATTCGTTAAAACGTATTTTGAGCTTGATGACGTACCCGTACGTTTCCGCCCCTCGTTCTTCCCGTTCACGGAACCGTCTGCCGAAATGGATATCGGATGTTCGCGCGAAAACGGCGAATTGAAAATCGGCGCCGGAAAAAGCTGGCTTGAAATTCTGGGATGCGGAATGGTTCATCCGAACGTACTGAAAGCCTGCGACATCGACCCCGAAGAATATCAGGGATTTGCTTTCGGTATCGGAATCGAACGGTTGGCCATGCTGAAATACGGCATTCCCGATTTGCGCACCTTTTTCGATTCCGATTTGCGCTGGATTAAACATTACGGATTCGTACCTTTGGACGTCCCGACGACGACTGCGGGGCTGAGCCTGACGGGAGGAAACAAATTATGAAATTCACTCTTTCTTGGTTAAAGGATTATCTGGACACGACTGCAAGCGTCGAAGAACTGTCCGAACGCATGACGTCGTTGGGATTGGAAGTTGAAGAAATCATCGACCCGATTGCTCCGATTGCAAATCTGATCGTCGCGAAAGTCGAAACTTGCGTCGAACATCCCGATTCCGACCACCTGCACGTTCTGAACGTCAATACGGGCAAAGAAACGATACAGGTCGTTTGCGGGGCTCCGAACGCACGCGCCGGAATGAAAAGCATTCTGGCTCGTCCGGGGGACTTTATTCCTTCGTTCGGAGAAGCCATTAAAAAAGGCAAAATCCGCGGCGTCGAAAGCTGCGGCATGATGTGTTCCGAACGTGAACTCGGTTTGGGCGGAGACCATCACGGCATTATAGATTTGCCCGAAACGGCGGTTGTCGGCGCTCCGCTGACATCCGTTTATCCTTCCGACCCCGTCTTTGACGTTTCAATTACGCCCAACCGCGGCGATTGCATGAGCGTTTACGGCATTGCCCGCGATTTGGCGGCAAGCGGCATCGGAACCTTGAAACCTTTGTTCAAAGAAGGCGAAATCCTGATCACGCCCGCATTTGATTCCGACGTCAAACTGAAAAACGATGCCGTCGATATCGGCGCACCGTATTTTACCTTGCGCGAAATTCGCGGCGTTAAAAACGGCCCGTCGCCGAAATGGATGCAAGACCGCCTGACCGCCGTCGGTTTAAGACCCATATCGGCGTTGGTCGACGTAACGAACTATTTCAATATTGCATTCGGGCGTCCGTTGCACGTCTTTGACGCCGATACGGTCAAAGGAAAAATCACCGTCCGTTCCGCCAAAAGCGGCGAAGAGCTTTTGGCTTTGGACGGCAGAACCTATAAACTGTCCGAAGGCATGGTCGTCATTGCCGATGAAAACGGCGTCGAATCCATTGCCGGCGTTATGGGCGGCGAAGCGTCGGGATGTCAGGAATCAACCGTTCGCGTATTGTTGGAATCGGCTTACTTTACGCCGGAATCCATTGCAAAGACCGGACAAAAGCTGATGTTAACGTCCGATTCCAGACAACGTTTCGAACGCGGCATCGACCCCGAAGCGACCATAGAAAAATACGGTTCGATTCTGGCAACGAAAATGATACTTGATTTGTGCGGCGGAGAATGCTCGCGCATCATCGTTACGGGCAAAAAGCCCGAAGCGGCGGCGCCGATACGCTTTGACCCGAAACGGGTTAAGCAGTTGTGCGGCATTGAATTGCCCGATGAAGAATGCGTTGAAATCTTAAAAAGAATCGGTTGCACGGTTTCAAACGCCGACGAAAACGGCATTCATACCGTTGAACGCCCCTCTTGGCGTTCCGACATTTCGGGACAACACGATTTAATCGAAGAAGTTTTGCGTATTCACGGATACGACAAGCTGCCCGAAATTTCCATGCCCCGCCCTGCGGTTCAGCGCCCCGTGCTGACTCAAAAGCAGCGTCGCGAAGCGATGGTGCGCCGCACGTTGGCAAGCCGCGGCGGATATCAGACAATTACATGGTCGTTTATGTCTTCTGCGGATGCAAAGCATTTCAGAACGCATGACCCGATTTTGTTGGAAAATCCGATCAGTTCGGATTTGAACGAAATGCGCCAGTCTTTGGTTCCGAACCTGTTGACTGCGGCGCGCAACAATCTGGCAAAAGGAGCGGACAACGGATTTTTGTTTGAAGTCGGTCCCGAATTTTTCGGGCGTTTGCCGATGGAACAACATACGGTCGCCTGTGCGCTTCGTTTCGGCATGACGGCGCCGCGCCATTGGGCGGAACAGCCTCGCGTCGTTGACGTTTTTGATGCAAAAGCCGATGCTTTGGCGGCATTAAATGCGGCAGAAGCTCCCGTTTCCGTTCAAACGACACGCGAAACGCCGTCTTGGTATCATCCTGGACGTTCGGGATGCTTTAAAATCGGCAAGACGGTCTTGGCGTATTTCGGTGAACTGCATCCCAAGGTCTTAAAGGCGATGGGCATCAAAGTTCCCGTTTGCGTATGCGAAATCTTTTTAGACAACATTCCGCCCGCCAAGAATAAAGGCGGAAAAACGCAAAAGCCCTTAAAACCGCAACCGTTCACTCCGATTTCCCGAGACTTGGCGTTCACGGTTTTGAAAAGCGTTGATGCCGAAAAAATCGTCAATGCGGTCAGGAATACGGATAAGAATCTGATTTCCGACGTATCCGTCTTTGACTTGTACGAAGGGGCGAACTTGGGTGAGGACAAAAAATCGGTCGCCGTCCAGTTCACGCTGATTCCGACGGAAAAGACGCTGACGGACGAAGAAATCGAAAGCGTTCGCCGCCGCGTTGTCGGAGCCGTTTCCGCGGCGACCGGCGCACAGTTAAGAGGCTGATATGGATATGCCTTTTAACAAGCCGTCCGAAAGCAATTGGAAAACGCCGCTCTTATCCGGAGCGGTCCGTTTTCCGCGTTCGGGCGAAAAACCGAAACAGCTTGCCGTCTATTTGCACGGCATGGGCGGAACGGGGCAATCAAACGTTTGGTTCGCCGAAGAACTTCAAAACGTCATGCCCCACGCGGTTTTTTATGTCCCCGACGGCTTGGAACCGATGGACGGAAACGAAGAAGCACGCCAATGGTTCGATATTCCCAAAGGCTTTAAAGATTCATGGTTGGGACACCATCCCGACGAATTAAAGCCTGCCGCTCGCAAAAAAATCGATGAAATGTATGCGGCGTACGAACCTGCCGCGCTTAAGGTCGTCGAATTTATTCGCGAACGGATGGCTTTTCACGGAATCGGCGCCGAGAATACTTACATTTTCGGCGTTTCTCAGGGCGCCATGCTGGCGGTTCAACTCTTGGGTGAAAGCGATCTGTTGGCAGACGAACGCGAAAACGGCGATCTTGTCCCCGTCGGCGGTGCCATGATTATTGCGGGCTGTCTGCTGAACGCCGCCGAAGTCGAAGCTCATCCGTCTCAATCAAAACCGGAATTCGTTTTAATTCACGGTTCCGAAGACATCACCGTCCCTTACCAAGGGCATTTGTTGACGGACAAAACGCTTTTCCTGAGCGGACAAAAAACCGAAACCAAAGTCATTTGGGGCAAAGACCACACCTTTTTTGAATATCAGGCAATGCCGGATATTTTACGGCTGGCGTCTTTGTGGGGTGAACGCGTTCCCGAAGACGATAACGGCGAAGAATAAAACAAAAAGCCCCGAAAGGGGCTTTTTTCCTGTTTGATTTTGTTGCGTTCTCTGTCATAAAAGATAAGGTCTGTTTGTCGGCGGAGAATAAAAATGCAAGAAACAAACGAACGCAAAAAAGCCGTTCTGATTGACGGTTCGGGATATATTTTCCGTGCTTTTTACGCTTTGCCGCCGATGGGACGCGACGACGGAACCCCCGTCAATGCCGTGTACGGCTTTTGCAATATGCTGATGAAGCTGATCAAGGAAATGCCCGCCGATTATCTGGCCGTCGTGTTTGACGCCGCCCGCATTACCTTTCGTCAAACGATTTATCCCGCGTACAAGGCTACCAGAAAAGATACTCCAGAAGCCTTAATCCCCCAATTTCCGATTTTGCGTCAGGCCGTCGAAGCTTTTGACATCGCTCAAGTCGAAATGGAAGGCTATGAAGCCGACGATTTGCTTTCCACTTACGCCCGTCTTGCCCGCGAACGGGGATTTGACGTAACCATCGTTTCCAGCGACAAAGATTTAATGCAAATGGTCGGTTCGGGCGTAACGATTTTCGATCCGATGAAGCAACGCGTCGTCGATATTGAACAGGTTTTGGAAAAATTCGGCGTAACCCCCGACAAAGTCGTCGACGTGCAGTCTTTGGCGGGAGATTCGACCGACAATGTTCCGGGCGTCGCGGGAATAGGATTAAAAACCGCCGCCCAGCTGATTAACGAATACGGATCGCTGGAAAACCTTTTGGCCAATGCAGAAAACATTAAACAGCCCAAACGCCGCGAAGCGCTGATTCAAGACGCCGAAATGGCTCGCATTTCAAAAAAACTGGTTACGTTGGACGCGTTTGCTCCCGTCGAAGTGCCTTTGGACGCTTTTGCCGTCAAAACGCCGAATATTGAAAAAATCAAGGCTTTCCTTGAAAAGCAAACGTTCAAAAGCCTGCTGTCAAAATTGCCGAACTGGATTGCCGCCCGCGCCGATGCCGCTTTGCATCAAAAGGACAGCGGTGCCGCTCCGCTGCCGATACCGCCGAAAGTCAACAAAGAATATTCTTTAATTCAAACGGTTGACGATTTAAAAAAATGGGTTGACGGCGCCCTTAAAAAAGGAACCGTCGCCATTGATACGGAAACGGATTCCTTATCCCAGACAAGGGCTCGGCTGGTCGGATTTTCGCTGTGTTTCGAAGAGGGCAAAGCCTGTTACGTTCCGTTGCGCCACAAAGGAAAAGAAAAACAGGGAAACCTGTTCGGAACCGAAGACAATTCCATTGAGGAAATTCGCCAAATTCCCGTCAAAGACGCTTTGGAAGTCCTCAAACCTCTTTTGACGGATAAGAGCGTGTTGAAAGTCGGACACAACATCAAATACGACTGGCACGTCTTTGCCAACGAATTCGGAGACGACATCGACATAACGCCGATTGATGACACGATGGTGTTGTCTTATGATTTGGACGGAGCGGCTCACGGGCACGGAATGGACGAGCTGGCCGAATTGTTTTTGGATTATCAAACCGTCCGTTACGAAGACGTTTGCGGCAAAGGAAAGCTGAAAATCACGTTTGACCGCGTCGAATTGCAACCGGCTTGCGACTATGCCGCCGAAGACGCCGACATTACTTTGCGCTTGTACCGTTACTTAAAACAACGCCTGTTAAACGAACGAAGAGTCGAAATTTACGAACTTTTCGACCGTCCCTGCATCTCCGTGCTGTTCAATATGGAACGCAAAGGCATTAAAGTTTGCGAAAAAGAACTGAAAAATTTAAGCGCCGTCTTCGGCGAACGCATGTCGGCGTTGGAAAAACAAATCTTTGAATTGGCGGGCGAAGAATTTAATTTAAATTCGCCGGGGCAAACGGGAAAAATCCTGTTTGATAAAATGGGGTTAAAGGGCAGCACGAAAAACGCGAAAACCGGTTCATGGTCAACCGAAGCCGCCGTTTTGGAAACTTTGGTTGACGAAGGCGTCGAAATTGCCGCAAAAATTCTGGAATGGCGCCAGTATTCAAAGCTGAAAAGCACGTATTCCGACGCACTGCAAGAACAAATCAATCCGAAGACCCGTCGCGTCCATACAAACTTTATGCAAACGGTAACGTCGACGGGACGCTTGTCTTCCAACGATCCCAATTTGCAAAACATTCCCGTCCGTTCCGAAGAAGGGCGCGAAATCCGTCGCGCTTTTATCGCCGAAGACGGAAAAGTCCTGCTGTCGGCAGACTATTCTCAAATCGAATTGCGTCTGATGGCTCATGTCGCGAACGTACAGGGATTAAAAGACGCTTTTGCAAAAGGGATCGACATTCATGCTGCCACAGCCTCAAAAATGTTTCACGTCCCCGTCGAAGGGATGGATCCCATGGTGCGTCGCCGCGCAAAAGCCATCAATTTCGGAATTATTTACGGTATTTCCGCTTTCGGTTTGGCGCGACAGCTGGGCATTTCCAGAACGGAAGCCCAAGAATACATCAATGCGTATTTTGAACGTTATCCCGAAATCAAAGCTTTTATGGAAGACACGGTTTCTTTTGCCCGCTTAAACGGGTACGTCATGACGCCTTTCGGTCGCAAATGTTCGGTCGGGAACTTGAACGACCGCAATGCCGCACGCCGTGCTTTTGCAGAACGCGCCGCCGTCAATGCTCCCATACAGGGCGGCGCCGCCGATATTATTAAAAAAGCCATGCTCAGACTCCCGGACGCGTTGATTCAAAACGGGCTGAACGGGAAAATGTTGTTGCAAGTCCACGACGAACTGGTTTTGGAAGTCCCGAAAAATGAAATCGACGCCACGGCAAAAATCGTAAAAGACGTCATGGAAAACGTTTTTTCGCTAAGCGTTCCCCTGATCGTCGAAGTCGGAACCGGCGAAAACTGGGCTGAAGCCCATTAGTAAAGCAAGGATAAAATTATGGAAAAATTATCAGTCTACATGATAACAAAAAACGAAGAAAAACGTCTGGAACGCTCTCTTGAAGCCGTATCAAAAGTCGCCGATGAAATCGTTATCGTCGACAACGGCAGCACGGACAAAACCGAAGAAATCGCAAAAAAGTTTAATGCCGTTTTCGTTTATAATACGTGGAAAAGCTTTTCCGCCCAAAAACGCTACGCCCAAAACCTGTGCGCCAATAAATGGGTTCTGAACGTGGACTCCGATGAAGTTTTGTCCGACGATTTAATTAAAGAAATCAACAGCCTCAAAGAAAATTTCACGAAGAACGCCTATAAACTGCGTGTCAAAGACATGTATCCCGGATGGAAAAAGCCGCGCCTGCTTTCCAGAACGTACAATAACGTCCGCCTGTATCACCGTGACTATATGGATATGCCCGACGATTACAGCAACGACCGTCCCGTTGCTTTGAAAAAAAACGTCACCATCGGGAATTTAAAAGCTCCCGTTTTGCATTATTCCTACATCGATTTGACGCAAAGAATCGATAAATGGAACAGGTATTCTTCCGAATTTATGAAAACGGCAAAAGGCAAAAAGAAAAAATATTCTTCTTTGCGGCTGGCGATGGAATTCCCGTTTCAGTTTTTGCGCTATTATTTTGTGCGCCGCTATATCTTTTGCGGCTTTTACGGATTGGTCGAATCAATGACGGCTGCCTATTTCCGATTCGTCAAAATCGCAAAATTCCGTGAAGAAGAAATCTTTGAACGCGAAAAGATAAATGCCGAAAAACGTTAATCCGCATTAACGTTTTTTAACAAAACCATCAAAGCCTTTGCGGCGACATCGCATGCTTTGGCGGCGTTTGTTTCGAAATCTCCGAAAGAGTGAGTCCGCGTATCCGACATTGCCCGAATAACGGTGAACGGCACATCCCACAGCGTGGCGATTTGAGCAACCGCCGCGCTTTCCATATCGATACAAACGGCATTGCACGTTTTTTCCAATTCGTTTTTCTTTTCTTCTTCGGCAAAGGCATCCAAAGTTGCCAAAGTTCCCCGTCTGAATTCCGACGGAGCGTTCAGCCTGTCAGGCAAAAAGCCGTCCGTTTCCGAAAACGACGGATTGCCGCGAAACATCGGCATTGCCGATTCCGTTACGCCCGTTTTACACAAAGGCCCGCCCAAATAAACGTCGCCGTGAACGACATGATCCGGAACGACAACGTCAAACAAAGAAACAGCCGGATCAACCGCCCCTGCGACGCCGCACACAATAATATGGGAAGGATGATACGCCATAATGATTTTCTGAGCTTTTGCCGCCGCGAACGTTTTTCCGACACCGCATCTGGCCAACACCAAATCCAGTCCGTTCAACGCAAAATGTTTTTCTTCAAATCCGCCTTCCAGCGTTTCGCCCCAAACGCCCAACACGTTTTCAACGGCGCGAAATTCCATATCCATCGGACACAACACGGCAACAATCGGCTTCATCTTTTCCTCCGTTTTTTTTCGCAGCTACTGTAAGCAAGCTGTTTTTGTTTGTCGATAAAAAAAAGGCTGTTATGATAAGCAAAGAACGACTTTCATAAGGCATTAACGATGAATAAGTGGCAAAAACGTTTTTTTGATTTGGCAAAGCTGGTCGCAACATGGTCGAAAGACCCGTCTTCACAGGTCGGAGCCGTTATTGTGGACGACAAGAAACGGATCGTTTCGGTCGGCTTCAACGGACTGCCAATCGGGGTCAAAGACACGGAAGAACGTTTGAATACCCGAGAAATCAAATACGAACTTATCGTTCATGCGGAAGCCAATGCGATTTTAACCGCACCGAAATCCGTTGCCGGTTGTACGATTTATGTCCATCCCTATCTGCCGTGTTCCAGATGTGCGGGCGCGATTATCCAATCGGGCATTAAAAAAGTCGTGGTGGAAGACCGTCCGATTCCCGAACGTTGGCTGAACAACTTCATGCTTGCCAAATCCATTTTGGAAGAAGCCGGCGTCGAAATAGAGATCGTCGCGCAGGATGAAGAAGCAAAAAATTAAAGCTTTTCAAAGACTTCTGGACGAAACAGCGACAACATTTTACGTACCCGTTCTTTGATGGCTTCGTCGGAAATCATCAGTTCGGGGTCAATTTTATCTTCTTCGGGCATAATGGTCATAATCTTGGTTGCCGATGCCGAAGAATAGATCAAAGCCGGCCACGTCATTAAAATAAAGGTCGGCAAATTAATTTGTCGGCTGATAATGCCTTGTTCTTTGGCTTTTTTAAACAGGGGAAAAATGCCGCGCGTTTTTTGGGCGACCCGTTCTTTAAACGCGTGAATCAGAGTCTTATCTCCCGTCAGCGTTTCGGATCCGACCTGTATCATCAAAGCGGGATATTTCGCCGAAGCCTTTGCAATAAAAAATAAAACGTGCTCCATGTTGTCGTACACGGAATCCGTCGCAGGTTCCGGAACCAGAGGAATCAAATATTCTTCAAATATTTCATTTAATACCCGATCCAGATATTCTTCCTTGCTTTTAAAGTTATAGACAAACATTCCGGGATTGACGCGGGCTTTTTTACAGATTGCGCTGATAGTCAAACCGTTAATGCCGTTTTTTAACAGCATTTTTTTGCCGGTTTCTATCAAAAGCCTGTCCGTTCCTTTATTCGGTCTGGGCACTTTTAGATATTCCTGTCAAATTTATACACTCCTATAATTTCGGTATAAAAAGAAATCGATTTCGTTTCAATAGAATTAAAATCTAACCTATTTGATAGGTAGAAAAACTTTTTCATATTATATATCTTTTAGATGTAATCTTAATTTTGTTATTACGAGGGAAAAATGAAAAAAATACTCTTTACGCTGGCTTTGGCATTAACCTGCTTTGTGACGGCAGCTCATGCCGAATCGAAAAAAGTCGCTTTCGGAACCGTTTCCGCCGTCAATGTCGACAACAAAACATTTTCTATCAAAGGTGATGACGGAAAACACTATACGTTCCAAGTCAACCCCAAAACCGAAATGGAAGTTAAACACGATTTTTGGTTCGATTCCTGCGTCGATCTGAATGAATTGGAAAAAGGTTGGTGGGTGAAAGTGAAATACTATCCCATGAATCCGACTCATTTTGTCGCAGATGAAGTTGATATTCATAAATAATCGGATATAAAATACCTTTCGTCTTTTTGTTAAACGAAGGTATTTATGACGAACTTTTTATTGATCTCAAATCCGAAGTCCGGCTCTTTTAACAAAGAAACTCTGGCTGATGCCGTTGCTTCTTTCGAAAAAGCCGGACATGTCGTGTCTGTCTGTGAAACTTCCCATAAAGGTGACGGCGCAAAAATCATGGCCGCCGCCGATCATGAAAAAACTCCCGCCGTTATCGTCGCCGGCGGCGGCGGATTGGTTTCCGAAGTCATCGACGCTTTAATGAACCGCGACGACTATGATAAATTCACTTTCGGTATTATCCCGACGGGATCCTTAAACGTTCTGGCATTGGAAATGGGACTGACCGAACCGGGAGCCGCCGTTAATGCCATATGCTCGGGAAAAATACAAAAAATTACCTTGGGTCAGGCAAAAACTCCTGAAGGAACAAGGTTGTTCACCGTACTGGCAGGCGCCGGAAACGATACATGGGTCGTAAAAAAACTGAACCTGAAGCTTAAAAAATGTTCGGGAAAATGGGAATTCTTTAAAACGTTCCTGCGCGTTTCCCTGATTTCTTCAATTCCTTCGGTCAAAGCGGAAATCGACGGCCGCCCTTATGACGGAGACATGATTTGCGCCTGTAACGGAAAATATTACGGCGGACCTTTCAGAGCCGCAGAACTGTCCGATCTGAGCGAAGACGAATTCGAAGTCGTTATCTTGAAAAAAGTGACCTTGTTCGATTTGATGAAGCATATCTTTTCGGCTCCCATGAAATACTTGTTGCCAGAAATGAACGCCGTTGCTCTCAAAGCAAAAACTTTGAAAATAACCTCAGATGCTCCGGCGTATCCATTGCAAATCGACGGAGACATCATAAATACTCTGCCGGCGGAAATCTCCGTTTTCCCCAAAAAGCTGGCTTTGTACACGCGATTGAAAATCGATAAAAAATGATTTGGAACCCGATCTCTCTTGCCGCCCTGCTGACGCTTTGCTCGGTTTTGTGCCAGTGGACGGCTTGGAGATTCAGGTCGCCCGCCTTGGTTCTGCTGAGCTTGTGCGGCATCATTCTGGGACCCGTCTGCGGCATTATTTCCCCCGAAGCGTTCTTCGGCAAAAATTTGGCACCCCTGTGTTCGCTTGCCGTCGCCGTCATCTTGTTCGAAGGCGGCATGAACCTGCACTTTGCGGAATTGCATTCCACAAAAAAAGCCGCTTTAGGCATGATTGTTTTCGGCGCACCATTGGGATGGGCGTTGATTTCTTCGGGATTATATTTCATCGCGGGATTTAGCATTCCCGTCTCCGTTATGACGGGCGGGCTGTTGGTCGTTACGGGACCGACCGTCATTATGCCCATGTTAAGGCAGGCGCGGTTAAACCCTCGCGTTTCTTCCGTCCTGAAATGGGAAGGCATCGTCAATGACCCTATCGGCGCGCTGTTCGCAACGCTGACCCTTGAATATTTCAGCTCTGCCGTTATTCGTCACGCCCCCGCAAAAGCCGCTTTGTTCCTTTGCGGCGCCGTCTTGCTGATTTCTTTAATGTCGTGCCTGACGGGGTTGTTCCTGTCCGCCGCATTCAGAAAAAATTGGGTGCCGGAATTCCTGAAACCGCTGTTTACTTTAGCTGCCGCCGTTTGCGTTTATGCCGCAGGAAATGCCTTGCAAAACGAAGGCGGATTAGTCGCCGTTACCGTCTTGGGAATGACGTTGGCAAACGTCCCGTTCCCTTCTTTCGAAGAACAGCGAAGATTCAAAGAATATTTGACGACATTGCTGGTTTCTTTCGTCTTTATCATCCTGACGGCGACTTTGAAACCCGAATCGTTATTAAATTTGCCGGCTGACGTTATTTTGTTCGTTTGTTGCCTGTTGTTCCTTATCCGTCCTTTGACGGTATGGCTGGCAACCGTAAAATCGGGTTTAAGCACGCAAGAACGCGCGTTCGTCGGATGGATTGCTCCGCGAGGCGTCGTTTGCGTCGTCGTCGCGGGACTGTTCGCTCCGAAAATGACGGCACTGGGATATGAAGACGCAAAAATCCTTGTCCCCATGATTTTTTGCATCGTCTTTTCAACCGTCATTTTGCACGGGTTCACCATCCGACCTTTTGCTAAACGACTCGGATTGATTCCCAAAGGCAAAGAAGGAGTCTTTATCGTCGGCGCATCGCCCTTAACAGCCGCTTTGGCGGAAATTCTTATAAAGCAGGACGTCCCCGTTTTGGTCGCGGACGGAAATTGGCAAAAACTAACCGCTTTGCGCCAAGCGAGAATCCCGACGGCTTACGGAGAACCTCTTGCCGATTCTTTTGAACATCAGGTTGATTTGACGCCTTATTCCATTCTGTTGGCCATGAGCGACAATGCCGCGTACAACACTTTGGTTTGTTCTCATTTTTCTTACGAATTCGGCGGAAATAAAAGCCTGCAAACGCCCGAAGACCATGAAGAAAAGAAATTCCACGCTTATCAAACGGCGGCGAAGCAAAGTATCCTGATTTCAGAATCGGAAAGTTTTGAAAAGCTGCAAAAGAAATTATTTTCGGGCTGGGCATTCGGTGCCACGAAAATAACGGAAAAATTCACCTATAATGATTTCTTGCAAAAAAACGGACAGAATACCGTTGCCGTTGCCGTATTAAGCGATGGAGGAAACGTCCGTTTTGCCACTGCGGAAAAGCCTTTGATACCGAAAAACGGAGAAACTTTGGTTTATTTTGCGGCGCCGCACGGTTTTCTAAGCCGTCTTATCCATCAACAGCCCGGTTAAAAAACCGACCAGATCGTCCGTTTGATAATCGCAAAAATCGGGACGATCCGATATTTTATTGTATCTGTTGTCCCGTTCGTTCGTCGTGATCCAAACGGTTTTCATACCGATATCGTGAGCCGTTTTCAGGTTTGTTTGGCTGTCGTCAAACATAATGGCGGTTTGAGGAGAAATATTAAACGCTTTCAACATGTTCCGATACGTTTTTTCCGCAGGTTTCGGCAGATACGCAGCCTCTCTTATGCTGAAAATGCCGTCAAAGCAATTGCGAATTCCCAAACGTTCGGTGACGCGTTCGGCATGTTGATAAGCACCGTTGGTAAAGACGTATTTTTTTCCGGGCAACTCGTCCAGACAAGTTTTCAGCGCGGGATTTTCTTTCAGGCACGACAAATCCAGCTCGTGCACATAATCCGTAAAGCTTTCGGGCGCAATATTGTGTTCCAGCATCAATCCCCTGACCGTGGCGCCGTACTGTTTATAATATTCTTTTTGAATTTCAAACGCTTCTTCTTCGCCGACGTTCAACGCTTGCATAATAAACGACTTTATGCGTTTAGCCATCTGGTTGAAAATTTCTTCCGAAGACGGATACAATGTATCGTCCAAATCAAAAATCCAGTTGGTTATGCCTTTTAAGTCTGTCGCGATTCGATTCATTTTTTTACTCTGAAACCTTATGAGGGGAAGTTTATTATAGCGCGAACAGTTTAATAAAAGTCTAATTATTCCGTCGGCGTTTTTTGCTTCTTTTGTTTTTATATGGTATGTAATAACATAAAATTTCAAGCGAGGTGGAATATGGAAACAAGAGTAGCCCTGATCGGCATCGTCGTCGAAGATATGAATTCCGTTATGGAATTAAACAATATACTGCATGAATACAACTCGTATATCATCGGGCGTATGGGATTGCCGCATCGCGAAAAAAACATCAGCATTATCAGTGTCGCCGTTGACGCGCCCCAAGATATTATCAGCGCGCTGTCCGGAAAACTGGGAATGCTGGCGGGGATTTCCACCAAAACCGTTTATTCAAAGTAACTTGCCGCCATACTGACGGAAAAGGTTCGCCCTGACCCGAAAGGAGAAATTTATGTACGATCCGAAATCTTTGAAAGCAGAAGATTTCATCAATCATGATGAAATTCTTGAAACATTGGCTTATGCCGAAGCTCACAAAAACGACCTGCCTTTAATAGAAACCGTTCTTGCCAAAGCCGAAGAACGCAAAGGTTTGTCCCACCGTGATGCCGCAGTCCTTTTAGCGTGCGAAGATCCCGCCACAAACGAAAAAATCTTTAAGCTGGCAGAACAAATCAAAAAAGACTTTTACGGCAACCGCATTGTTTTATTTGCGCCGCTTTATCTGTCGAACTACTGCGTCAACGGTTGCGTTTATTGCCCGTATCACGCCAAAAACAAACACATTCGCCGCAAAAAACTGACTCAGGAAGAAATCAAACGCGAAGTCATCGCTTTGCAGGATATGGGACACAAACGTCTGGCTTTGGAAGCCGGCGAAGACCCCGTCAACAACCCGATTGAATATATTTTGGAAAGCATCAAAACCATTTATTCAATCAAACACAAAAACGGTTCGATCCGCCGCGTCAACGTCAATATTGCCGCAACGACGGTTGAAAACTACCGCAAACTGAAAGAAGCCGGAATCGGTACCTATATTCTGTTTCAGGAAACATACAACAAAGAATCGTATGAAAAACTGCATCCGACGGGTCCGAAACACAATTACGCCTACCACACCGAAGCGATGGATCGCGCAATGGAAGGCGGAATTGACGACGTCGGATTAGGCGTTTTGTTCGGATTGGAATCTTACAAATACGAATTTTCCGGACTGTTGATGCACGCCGAACATTTGGAAGCCGTCCACGGCGTCGGTCCGCACACAATCAGCGTGCCGCGCATCTGTCCCGCAGACGACATCGATCCGACTTCGTTCAAAGACGCTTTGTCCGACGATTTGTTCGCGAAGATCGTCGCCTGCATCCGCATCGCGGTTCCTTATACGGGCATGATCGTTTCCACGCGTGAAAGCCAAAAATCGCGCGAACGGGTTTTGCATTTGGGCATTTCCCAAATCAGCGGCGGATCACGCACCAGCGTCGGCGGATACGTACAAAAGGAAACCGAAGAAGAAAATTCCGCTCAGTTCGATTTGTCGGACACGCGCTCACTGGACGAGATTGTCAACTGGCTGATGAAAATGGGATATATTCCGTCTTTCTGCACGGCGTGCTACCGCGAAGGGCGCACGGGCGACCGCTTTATGGCTTTGTGCAAAAGCAAGCAAATTCAAAACTGTTGCCACCCGAACGCTCTGATGACGTTAAAAGAGTATTTGGAAGACTACGCATCGGAAGAAACAAAACAAGTCGGATACGATTTAATCCGCCGCGAATTGAACAATATTCCGAAAGAAAAAGTCCGCGCGGTTACCGAAGAACGTCTGGAAAAAATCGAACACGGAGAACGTGATTTCAGATTTTAAACCGACTCCCGAACAAAAAAAGCTCCCGAAAACGGGAGCTTTTTTATACGGGAATCCGTCGCCGTCATATCAACAATACGCCCAACAACTGAGCCGCCAAAATACGCAACGCCAAAGTCAACGGATAAACCGTGGCATACCCCAACGGCGCCGCGTCGGCACCCGACATATTGGAAATAAACGTCAATGACGGCAGGCTTGTAATACATCCCGACAGCGCGCCGCAAAGCGTCAGGTAATTCATCTTTTTATACAGTTTCATAAACAACCCGACCGAAAACAGCGGAACCGCCGTAATCAAAATACCCATTCCGATAAGCGACAAACCTTCTTTGCTGGCGATCAAGCCGAAGAACCCCGCTCCCGAAGACAATCCGACGACTGCCAGAAACAAAATAATGCCCAAGTCTTTAAAGGCTTTTAAAACCGTCGGCGGCGTATAAAAAATAATACGTCCCAAAGACCCTCTGTACGACAACAGCAACGCCGTTACCAACGGCCCGCCCGAAGCTCCCAGAGTCAAAGGCGTTTCTATTCCCGGCAAACGGAACGGAATCAACCCGATTAAAATCCCCAGCATCATGCCGATAAAGAACGGAATAAAGCGTGTCGTGTTTAACGCTTCGGTACTGTTGCCCAAGTACCGAACCAAAGGCAAAACATCAATGGCTTTTCCGACGACAACGACCGAATCGCCGTACGCCAGTTTTAAGTCAGGTAACGGCGACAAGGAAATGCCGTTTCTGATCACGCGGGAAATCACCCAATGGCGGCGGGCATGTCCCATAATTTTGCGCAACGGCTTTCCGACCCGAGAAGGCTTTGTCACGCGCAAGGTCTGAGATTGAATTTTATTTGCGCTTTCCGCCATCAAATCGCGTTTCGGATCGACCTGAAACAGCATGGATACGGTTTCAAAATAGCTTTTCGGTCCGAACAGCAACAAAACGTCACCGACCTGCAATTTCGTATGTTCGTGAGGCACCAGATATTCGTCACCGCGTTTCATTCTTGAAACCGCCATGACGTAATGCACCATTTTTAAAAAATGCCCGATTTCAATGCCGTTAAAGTTCGGGTTGTTCACGACGACGTTAAAAGCTTCCATCTGAGGATTATCCTGAGCTTTGCGATATTCATAAGAAGCCACTTCGTCTCCGATATTAACGCGGCAAACGAATTTTAACGCGATAAAGACCATAATACTGGATAAAATCGTGAACGGATAAGCCAGAGCATATGCCAACCCTGCGTTTGCGATTTCTTCGGCTTTGACGCCCAGTTCCCCCAAAATCTGCTGAGCCGCGCCCAACGCCGGCGTGCTGGTAACCGCCCCCGAATAAAGACCCAAGGTTTCCGAAAGCGATATGCCCGAAAATTTATAAATCAGCACGGCGATAAACGTGCCCAAGATAACGACCGTCAAAGCGATCAAATTTAAAGTCAGCCCGTTTTTTCTCAAAGACGCGAAAATTCCCGGACCGACGCTTAACCCCATGGAATAAATAAACAGAATCAACCCGAATTCGCGCAAAAATGCCAGCACGTCCGCATTCAAAGAAATTCCGCCGAAATAAAGGAAATGTCCCGCAATCAATCCGGCGAACAGCACGCCGCCCATACCGATACTGATGCCTTTGAACTTCAGATTTCCAAGAAAAATGCCGCAAAACGAGGTAACACAAATGCACAGAATCGTCAAAATTGTCAAAGACATGGCATTCACCGCAGCTTGAGTTATGTTTTTTCTTATTTTACAGGTTATTACAAATAAATAAACAAAATCATAATAAAAAAAATTTATATTTAAAAAGCCCTCTGCCTTTACAGACAGGGGGCTTTTTACTGGTGCCGCAGGAGAGATTTGAACTCCCGACCCACGCATTACGAATGCGTTGCTCTACCAGCTGAGCTACTGCGGCGCTTGGTGTCCTTTTATATCGTTTTAATCCCGACTGCAAGAACTTTTTTATATTTTTCCGACGAAATATAAAAAATCCAAGCCGAACGCTTTTTATACGTCCAAATTGACAACGTTCAGAGCATTATCCTGTATGAAATCGCGGCGCGGTTCCACAACATCGCCCATCAACATCGAAAATACGGCTTCAGCCTGATCAAAATGGTTGATCTTTACCTGCAACAAAGAACGCGCATTCGGATCCAGCGTCGTTTCCCAAAGCTGTTCGGGATTCATTTCGCCCAGCCCTTTATAACGCTGAATCGAAATCCCTTTCCGTCCGACTTTCGATATCGCATCCGAAAACGCCGTCGGTCCCGTCAGTTTAAATTCCGCATCTTTTGTCTTAAACAGGCTCGTCTTCTTATAAAATTCCAACAAATCTCCCGAAAGCTCGTTTAACTTGACGGCTTCGCCGCTGGTATAAATATTAACGTCCAACGTAAACGTTTCCGTAACTCCGCGCAACGTGCGGCTGAAAACAAACGAACCGTCCGCAAAAACGGCTTTCCATCCGCGTTCGTATTCAGGTTCGATTTCGTTCAGACGTGCCGCAACTTCCGAAACACAAACGCCGGCTTTCGACGCATCGTTATAAACGTCGGGATTGAATAATCCGTGAATTGCCGACTGTTCGATAATCTTTGCCGGAATTTTTGCCGACAGGGTTTCGATTAAATGTCTGGCGGAACGCGCTTCTTCCGCTTGGCGAACCAAATCCGCTCCCGCCAGCTGAACGCCGTCATAGCGAACCAAAACGGCATCTTGCGTCGCCATGTTGATCAGATAATCTTCCATGGCGCGGTCGTCTTTTAAGTAAATTTCCGAATTGCCGCGACGGGCGCGATAAAGCGGCGGCTGAGCAATATAAACATAGCCGCGTTCTATCAGTTCGGGCATCTGGCGGAAGAAAAACGTCAACAACAACGTCCGAATATGCGCACCGTCAACGTCAGCATCCGTCATGATAATAATCTTATGGTACCGGCATTTATCCGCATTAAAGTCGTCTCTGCCGATTCCCGTTCCGAACGCCGTCACCATCGTGCCGATTTCTGCCGAACTCAACATTCTGTCAAAGCGGGCGCGTTCAACGTTTAAAATCTTGCCTCGCAACGGCAATATTGCTTGTGTCGCACGGTTGCGTCCCTGTTTCGCAGAACCGCCTGCGGAATCACCTTCCACCAAAAAGATTTCGGACAAAGCAGGGTCGCGTTCCTGACAATCCGCCAGCTTTCCGGGCAAGGAAGAAATGTCCAAGACGCCTTTACGGCGGGTTAAATCCCGTGCACGACGCGCCGCTTCGCGCGCGGCGGCGGCTTCAACGACTTTGCCGATGATCTTGCGCGCTTCCACAGGATGTTCGCCCAGCCATTTTTCAAGCTTGTCTCCGACGATGCCTTCCACAACGGGACGGACTTCCGAAGAAACCAGCTTGTCTTTCGTTTGAGACGAAAATTTCGGATCGGGAACCTTGACCGACAAAACGCACGTCAACCCTTCGCGCATATCTTCGCCCGAAAGCTCGACTTTTTCTTTCTTTAACAGCCCCGTTTCCGCCGCATACGCGTTAATCGTGCGGGTCAGTGCGCCGCGGAACCCCGCCAAATGCGTCCCGCCGTCGCGTTGCGGAATGTTGTTCGTAAAGCAAAGCGTCGTTTCGTGGTAACCGTCCGTCCATTCCATCGCCAAATCAACGGTTATTCCGTTCTTTTCGCCCGAAATAGCAATCGGCTCTTCATGAATGGATGTTTTTGAGCGGTCAATAAAACGCACAAACTCCAAAATCCCGCCTTCATAGCAAAATTCGACTTCGCGGGGATTGCCGGGACGTTCGTCCTTTAAATGCAAATGAACGCCCGAATTCAAAAAAGCCAGCTCGCGCAAACGGTGTTCCAAAGTATCAAAATTGAAAACCGTATCCGAAAACGTTTCCGAAGACGGCATAAACGTTACTTCGGTACCCGTTCTGTCCGCAGGCACGGCATCGCCCACGACTTTTAACGGAGCAACCGCAACGCCGTTGCGAAACTGCATATAATGTTCTTTGCCGTTGCGCCAAATCCGCAAATCCAAAACCGAAGACAGCGCATTGACGACGGAAACGCCCACGCCGTGCAAACCGCCGGAAATCTTATAAGAATTCTGGTCAAATTTTCCGCCCGCATGCAGCTGAGTCATAATGACTTCCGCTGCGGAAACACCTTCTTCCTTGTGCAAATCCGTCGGAATGCCGCGACCGTTGTCCCGTACCGTAACGGAACCGTCGGGATTGATAATGATATCCGTCTTTGTGCAATATCCCGCCAAAGCTTCGTCAATCGCGTTATCCAAAACTTCGTACACCATATGGTGCAATCCCGTTCCGTCATCCGTATCGCCGATATACATCCCCGGACGTTTGCGCACCGCGTCAAGGCCTTTTAATACCTTGATGGACTCTGCGTTGTAATCCGAATTTTGATGTTGAGCCGTTTCTTCCGTCATTGATACACCTATACCGTTTATGACATTTATGACGCCGCCGATACCGGCGAAGCCTTGGTTAATTCTTCCACGGCGATATAATGCGCCGCTTCTTCAAGCCCTTCAAAGGCTTTTTCTTCCGTGCCCGTCATCCACACCTGTGTCTTCAGAGCCGCAATTTCTTCAAACAGCGCGTAACGCCGTTTCCTGTCCAAATGAGCCGTTACTTCATCCAACAATAACAAAGGCAACGTCCCCGTCCGTTTCGCCTGAGCCTTTAAATGAGCCAGCAAAACCGAAATCAAAAGCGCCTTTTGTTCGCCCGTAGAGCACAACGCCGCCGCCTGTCCCTTTTCTCTGTGAAACGCCGAAAGTTCCACCGTATGAACGCCGCCGACCAAGCCGCCTTCCGCATATGACTTGCGTGATTGGCGAAAATGCTCTTCAACCTTCAGCACCGCGTCTTCTTCGTTTAAAAGCGACAAAAAATCTTCGCCGCCGCCCGTCAAAGACAATACGGCACGCGGAAATTCCGTAACGCCGTTCTCAAGTTCTTCGACCAGCATTTTCAAGGTTTCCCGTCTGGAAAAGGCTATCTTTGCCCCGTATTTCCCCAGCGTCCGTTCCAATGCCGACAGCCAATTCGAATCGCCCGTGCCTTCTCTTAACAGCTTTCCCCACTGTTTCAATGCGCGGGCGTACGCCGCACAGTTGCCTGCATGACCGACAAAAAACGCCTGAGTCAGCCTGTCCCAAAAACGGCGACGTCCCGCGGGTTCTCCGGAAAACAGGCGATCCATCGCCGGCGTCAGCCAAACGGCACAGCAGACCCGACCCAAATCGGCTTGGCTTTTACGTTCCTCTCCGTTAATCAGGATACTGCGCCGTTCGTTCTTTGCCCCGATTGAGCCGAGACCGGTTCCGATTTCAATTTCATCGTCGCCGTTTTTAATAACCGCCGCAACGGCCCAAGGAAACGAAACGACGTTATTTGCCGCATTTTTTCCCGTTACGTCCGAAAAGCGGGCATTGCGAATCCCCTTTCCCGGAGCCAGAAAAGACACGGCTTCCAACAAATTTGTCTTTCCCGCGCCGTTTGCCCCCGTTAGCACGATGCGATGCGCATTTTCGGGCAATTCCACGCGCGAAGAAATATAATTCCTGAAATTCGTTAAGACGATTCGGCGCACGAACACGCCTGCAGGCGCCAAATCTTTGACGCCTTCGGCAACAGCGCCGCCCTCGCCCCTTTCGGGAAGAGAGCGCGCATACATAAGCCCGTTCGCCGTAATAATCGTTTTACACCCGCATCGGCATGAGAACAAACAAAACGGCAGGATCCGACATATCCGTCAACAAAATCGCCGCCGCAGAATCCAAAAATGCAATTCGCGCCAAACCGCCCTTGATCTGACGCAATACGTCCAGCAAATAAACGTAATTCAGACCGACTTCCACGTTTTCGGAATCGTATTTGGCTTCCAATTCGTCGCTTGCACTGCCTTCTTCGGCATTTGCGGAAGAAACGACAACCAAATCCTTGGATATGCTTAACCGCACGGCGCGCGATTTTTCGGAAACAACCGCAACACGGTCAACCGCCGCCATCAATGCCGCCGCCTCGACTTCCAAAACTTTGTCGTTATCCAAAGGAATAACGCGTTCGTAATCGGGATACGTTCCTTCAATCAACAACGACGTCAAAACCAAATCGCCGAACGTAAACTGTATCTTGTATGTTGACAGCGCGACTTTTACGTCGCCGCTTTCTTCCGCCAAAAGCTTGCTTAATTCGCCGATCGCCTTGCGCGGAACAATAACGCCCGGCATTCCGGAAGCCCCTTCCGGCAAAGCGGATTCGGCACATGCCAGACGGTGTCCGTCCGTTGCCACCGCACGAAGAATCTTTTCTTCTTTGGAAACGGCTTCATGCAAATAAATGCCGTTCAGGTAATAACGCGTTTCGTCCGTCGATACCGCAAAAGACGTCCGTTCGATCAAATCCCGCAAATCCTGCGCGGGCAACACGAATTTATGCGTCATTTCGCCGTCGGCTATCGTCGGAAAATCTTCGCCGGGCATCGTCGCCAAAACAAACTTTGCGCGTCCCGAAGAAATATTCAGCTGACCTTTTTCGGCATTTTGAGAAAATTCGACTTCCGCACCTTCGGGCAACTTACGCACAATTTCGTACAGCTTGTGCGCCGACGCCGTAACAGAGCCCGCCTTTTCAACCTTTGCCGCCGTATTTTCGCTGATTTCCAGTTCATTATCCGTCGCATTCAGGATAATGCCGTCGTTTTTCGCCGTAATTTTGACGTTCGACAACAAAGGATTCGTATGCCGGCGTTCAACAACGTTCTGGACATGGGACAAAGACTTTAACAATGCAGCGCGTTCAATCGTAAACTTCATGGGACCTTCTGCTAAAATAAAAAAACGGTTAAAAAATCGGCATCCGCCGCGATGGGGGAAGTATACCACACACCCCCTTTTTCCCAAACAAAAAAGATGCTTTCAACGCAAAGATTTTTTCACAAAATCACAAAGGTTTTCAACGAGTCGGAACTGCAAACCGATTCAAAAGGAACGCTTAAGACAGCGACCGGCGCAACCCTTCGACTTCTTCGCGGAAAGACGGGTCTTCCGCCATCATTTCTTCGACCTTTTTAACCGCATGAATGACCGTCGTATGATCGCGGTCGAATTTTCGCCCGATCTCGGGCAAAGAGCGCGGCGTCAACGCTTTTGCCAAATACATCGCCACCTGACGCGGGCGCGCAACCGTCCGTTCGCGCCGCTTCGATTGCATTTCGGAAACTCTTATCCCGTACTTATCCGCAACCTTTTGCTGGATTTCTTCTATACTGACGCGGCGATCGACAACGTTTAAAACATCCCGCAAAACGTCGCGCGTGCGCTCTAACGTCACGGAACCGCCCATCAGCTGAACGTGCGAAACAACCCGAATTAACGCCCCTTCCAGCTCGCGTACGCTGGACGTCATCTTTTCCGCCAGAAATTCCATAACGTCTTGAGGCACATAAACGCCCAAAGCTTCCGATTTGCTTTCCAGAATCCCCAAACGCAATTCGTACGTCGTCGGATGAATATCCGCAACAATCCCCGACGCCAATCTGGTCTTCAAACGGCTTTCTGCCCGTTCCAAATTCACGGGCGGCTGATCCGCCGACAAAACAATCTGTTTGCCTTCGTCTATCAACGCGTTAAACGTATGAAAAAATTCTTCCTGCGTGCTTTCCTTGCCGATCAAAAATTGAACGTCGTCTATCATCAAAACGTCAACGGAACGCAACTGTTCTTTAAAAGAAAACGTGTCCTTGGCGCGAATCGCACGAACGAAATTAAACATAAACTTTTCGGACGGCATATAAACAACGCGACGCGACGGATTGTGCGCCCGAATGTACCACGCAATCGAATGCATCAAATGCGTTTTGCCCAAACCGACGCCCGAATATAAATAAAGCGGATTAAACGGAGGCACGTCGCTTTCCGCGACCCTGTGCGCCAAAGCATACGCATATTCGTTGGGCTTGCCGACGACAAAATTTTCAAAAGTAAAACGGGGGTCAAGCGGCGCGGACAAATTGTCCGAAGCATCCGAAACTTCGGCAACCCTGTCCAACAAAACGGACGGCGAACGTACCGGCTGTTCGGGAACGGCGGCTTCGGGTTCCGAACCGACCGAACGTCCGATTCCGACCTCAAAAGACAACGCTTTTACGCTTTTTGAATTTTCCAGCCACGTTTCCGTTATTTCATCGGCGAAATGACGCACGATATAGTCCCGCATAAAACGGGTCGGCAAATATATGCTGAGCGTGCCGTCCTTCAGTTCGCCCGCCGACATCGGTTCCAACCAGCTTTCAAATGCGGAATCCCCCAACTTTCGGCGCAAATCACGGCAAACCGACTGCCATTCCGCCGTCAATTGTTCAAACTCTTTTCCCGTCATTATTTGAAAGCTCTCCGTTAAACCGAAAAAGAATCGATTCCCGCCGATTCTTTGCCCGTGATACTACTGTCCCGACCACAGAAACGCAACACAACAAAACGCGGAAATGCGAATAAAAAAACTTGACTCAAGATATTGTGTCCGCCCCTTAAAAAAAACAGACGGAACTCATACAAAAAAACGGCAGTGCCGCCCGCCGATAATAATAAACCCCTTTGCCGAAGCGTCCCCGTCGCACAAAAGTGCGCCGGCCTGTTCGACAAAGGGGCTTTGTGTAAAGCCTAAGCCTTATGCCATCGCCTTAACGCGGGCAGACAGGCGAGAAACCTTACGGGCCGCCGTGTTCATGTGCATCGTGCCTTTCGATACGGCGCGCATGATTTCAGATTCAGCCGTCCGGAACGTTTCCTTCGCTACAGCCTGATCACCGGCGGCAATCGCGGCTTCTGCTTTTTTGATAAACGTACGAACGCGGCTCATGCGGGTCGAATTGACAACAGCGCGACGCGCATTGCGGCGAATACGTTTTTTTGACGAAAGATGGTTAGCCATTTCCTATAATCCTGCTTCTTTCATAGAACCGAGACCCGCTTTATATAATAAAGCCGCCCCCGCGTCAAGCATTTATGCTATTTATGTTCAAATCGCGGCGCACGTTTTTCCGTTAACGCCGACAAACCTTCCCGCGCATCCGCCGACATCAAAGACAACCGTGCCAGCGTTTCTTCCGAAAAGCCGTCCGTTTTGCCTTTTTCCGCTTCGGCAATCGCATGCTTTGCCAAAGAAACTCCCGCCGCAGGCATCGAAGCAATCCGTTCCGCAACCAACAAAGCTTCATGAACGACTTCCGCAGAATCGGCAATTCTGGAAATCAGCCCGCACGCCAAAGCTTCGTCCGCGGAAATATGACGCCCCGTCAAAATCATGTCCGCCGCGCGGGCACGACCGACACGGCGCGACAGCATCGATACGCCGCCCATTTGCGGCAATACGCCCAAAGTCATTTCGGGAAATCCGAAACGCGCGTTGTCTGCCGCAATGACAATGTCGCTCATTAAAACAAGCTCCAGCCCGCCGCCGAACGCGTATCCGCAAACCGCCGCAATCACGGGCTTACGGCATGCAGATATCCTTTCCGCCGATTGACCGTACAGCCCTTCTTTGACCAGCTCGGAGCTTTCTTTCTTTGAAAATTCCGACATGTCCGTTCCCGCCGCAAAAAAAGAATCGCCGCCTTTTAAAACAATCGCACGAACGGAATCGTCCTTGTCCAGCTGTTCAAACGCTTCCGCCAAATCGTACAGCATCGCCGCACAAACCGCATTCATCGACGACGGGCGGTTCAACCCGATAACCGCAACAGACCCGTTCGTTTCTACCGTAATCGTTTCAAAACTCATCTTTCCCCCTTATGGCTGCCCGTCCGTCGTCAGTTCAAAACGGACGATAACCGGCGAACCGTCTTCTACAGAAATATCCAGTATTTCTCCGTCACGCTCGTACTTTTCGTGCGAAACGCCTTTCTTCCTTTCGCTTGTCCGGCGCCAACCCAATTGTGGCAATGTCTTGGCATAAAAAGAAAAAATGTCTTTCGCCGTCAGCTTTGACGTTTCCGCATAGGCTTCGATAATCCTGCCCCCCGGCGTATCAAACGAAACACCGGTGTCGTCATGCTCCTGCAATCCCGGCATCAAAGGCAGATCTTCGAATCCCGATACGAATTCAGCCCGCTCGGCGTGCCCCTGGAACGGATATGCGCAATAAAACAAAAACAAAATCGTCAGAAATATCTTCTTCATATTTTGTTTTTACATCATTTTTACGCCCTTCTCACTATAAAAATTCGGCGCGCTCGGTTATGATAGGGCGGCATAAGGAAAAAATGACATGTTTTTCGATTCTTTTTTTGAAAAAAACGGCTTTAAAAGCCTTGAACAAAAGCTTTTAAACGCCGGCGCAGACGGGAAAGTAAGCCTTCTTTCCCCGAAAAAACGCCCTTCAAATCAATTCTGGGATTCGCAAAACGCCTCAAAATTCTTTGCATCGCTTTCTTATGCGGAAACGCTCTTCGTCAAATATGCCGCCGCTTTCCCCGAAATATTCGGTCAAAGCGCCTGTAATGCCGCGTTGCGATACTTTGCCGCGCAAAAATCCGCTCCCGACTTAAACGCCGAAAACTACGAAAACACGATAAAAGAACATATCGCTTTGTTAAAAGATCTCTACGGCGCCGCAAAAAAAATCGATAAAAAAACAAAATCATGCAAAGCATCCCTGTTCGCCGAAAATTACGAACGCTTTGCCGATACCGCCCTTGACAAACGATTTGAAGCCGCCGCTTTGGAACGCATCAAAGACGGTTTCTATGAAGATTCCCGCCTTTGCGTCGCGGAACCGGATTGGATAAAGACCTCTCAAAAAGAACTGAACATCTGCGAAATGCCGCCTTTTTCCGACATTTTCAGCGCTTCGGAAACGGAAATCAAAACGCTTGGCGACATTTTGATTCTTTGCGCGTTTCGAGACGGCGCTTTTCCCTTATTTTGCCCCGACGACTGGGGGATTGCGGATGACGGAAAAATCATTTTAAAAAAATGTTCCGCCTTTGTTATTTTGACCGATCCCCAGCGTAAAAGCTTAAACGCTTTTACCCGAGCCGCCGTTTGCGAAAATTATGCCGAAGCCGCAAAAATCCTCTTTACAACGGGGATATTGCCGCCGCTGTTTCCTTTATCCGAACTTTCAAAGATTTTAAAAAGCTGTCTGTCTTGCGATGATACCCCGCTGCAAAAAGCAAACCGCGTTTTTTCAGCCCTTTATGAAAACGGCATTTTGCCTTTGCCCTCTTTTTTTCTGTTGCGCCAATCGTTAAATGTTTTTAACGCTTTTGCCGAACGGTTCATGAATCATCCGTGGGGAGGTGCCGAAGAAGATTTTAAAGAATGGATAAAAATCGAACCGTTAAAAACAGACGTTTCTTCGCCGTCGGATTTTTTAAACGAAGGAATGAAGGCGCCCGAAAACTTTGCGCTTACGCGCCGCGTGCAAAGGAAAAAAGACAAAAGCTTCATTAACGACCGAAAAAAAATCCCCGAAATGATCAAACAAGGCGAAGCCGGATACCGTTTCCGCAAACGATCTTCGGGAATCGGAGCGCGCATTATCGTTCCGTTATTGGCGCTTTTGTTTTTAGTGATTGCCGTTGTTTTATTTTAAATGGCGGGCAGGCTGGCGCGCTGAGCCGCATTCATGGCTTTATAAACGGCGCGCGCATTATCGGTTGCGGACGGGACGCCCAGGTGTGCCGCCTGTAAATAATAAGTCCACGACTTTGTTAAATCCTGCCGCACGCCTTTTCCCGTCGCATACATCCATGCCAGCAATTCTACGGCTTCGGCGTCATCGGCCTGAGTCCTGCGGCGAATGGTTTCCAAATCAAACGGCGTCGTTTGACCGTTTTTAACGGCCTTGACGATTTCCTGCCAATTTTCGGTATCGCCCGTTTCAAAAATATTCGTATCAATCGGATCGGGCAGCTCTCCGTGTTTTTCGGTCCATACTTTTTCGGAAACGGATTCGACGCGTTTAAAATCCAATCTGGCCTGTTTTTTTGCAGAACGAGTATAATAAGCCGGCAATACGCCTTCGTTTTCATCCGTCAAAAGGTTTCTGTACATCTGGTCTGCCGTCAGGCCGAAGGCACCGGCGCAATACGGAAACAGGCAAAACGACAAAAAAACAAAAGCGACCTTTTTCATAAATAAAAAATCCCCGTCCCGAAACATCAAGACTTATTTAAGGATTTCCCCCTTATAATGTTATAGACCATATTTGTGCTAAAAGAAAGGTTTTGTCATGCAAAGGCCTGTGTTCCCTCTTGTACGCCTGCCCAACGGGCATGGATTGCCCCTGCCTTCTTATGCAACGCCTTTGTCTTCGGGAATGGATCTGTGCGCGGCGATTCCGTCGACTTTGCGAATCGCGCCCCACGAATACGAAATTATCCCAACGGGATTCGCAATATCTTTGCCGCCCGAATTGGAAGCCCAGATTCGTTCGCGGTCGGGATTGGCTGCCAAAGAGGGCGTCTTTGTTTTAAATTCGCCCGGAACAATCGATGCCGATTATCGCGGAGAAATTTCCGTCATCCTCTATAATGCCAGCAATAAAATCTTTGTTCTGAAACGGGGTATGAAGATCGCTCAGATGGTTATTGCTCCGATTGTGCGCGTTGATTGGAAAGAAGTTTCCGCTTTGGACGTGACACAGCGCGGCGCAGGCGGGTTCGGCTCGACGGGAGTATGACGATGAAGCTGTTGCCGGCTGTTTTCCTTTTGTTTGCCGCTTTCATCGTTCCCTGCAAAGCGGATGTAACGGGATTACCGATACCGCGTTTTGTTTCGTTGCGCTCAAATCAGATTAACTTAAGAACGGGGCCGGGAATGCGTTATCCCGTTGAATGGGTGTATATGAAAAGCGATTTGCCCGTCGAGATTACCGCCGAATTTGAAAATTGGCGCCGTATCAAAGATTGGGACGGCAAAGAAGGATGGGTTCACCAACATATGTTGTCGGGCAGACGAACGATCCGCTTAAACAAAGAAGCTTTATTGTTACGCGCTCCGGCGAAAGGAGCGTTGCCCGTTGCCAAAGCCGAAGCCGGTGTTATCGGCAAATTGGAGATGTGCCCCGAACACGTTGATTTTTGCAAAGCCGATTTACAAGGATTTCAGGGCTGGCTGCCCAAAGAAATTTTATGGGGCGTTTATCCCGACGAAGTGTACGAATAAAATAAAAGCGGAAATTCCTTCCGCTTTTATTTTTTACTTTCCTGAACGTTTTTTAATCTCTTCCAATTCTTTGATGCCGTTCTTGTCATAAGTATAATAGTAAATCAACTCGCGTTCGTTAATCCGCCCCGCATCAATGGCGGCTTCAGGTATTCCCCATATGATTGATGACGGCCACAGCAAAAAATTCAAAAAACCGTACAACATCTGAGCGCTTTCGGCGCCGTTTCCCACTCCCAGATAAAAATTTCCGATTCCCGGCAGCAAGTTTAAAAGCCCCGCCGCCAAAGGACTGGCAGGCTTTTCCCAGTATCCTGTCGGTCTGTCAACGCTAATGCCGTATGACTTCAGCTCGCGTAACTGGTTTTCTTCCATTCTGGTCAAAGTCGTGCATGCCGACAGGCAAGCAACAATTACAACTGTAAAAAGTTTTAGTTTCATTTCCGAACGTCCTTTTGTTTTTGGTTAAACAAAACCCACCTTAATGATCATAAGGTGGGCGGATGTTCAGAAACCGCATATAGACAAAACGGCTCGACCTATTGGGCAGATAGCCGTATTCAGCCGACATCCGCCCGTATAAGAGCAGAAATCGGCATAACTGTTTTTTAAAGTCGTATATACCGTACGACCGTCTATATAAGGGTTTCTGACGCCCTGAACGGCTGGTGCCGTTCAATTCAGACGTTAGCAAAAAACACTTGTTTCAACAAGATTGTTTTTACTTTAAAAAAGAGGCTCTCCTGTCGGAGAGCCTCTTTTTATCTTATCCTTTAACACGAATGATAACCTCTATCCCGCGAATGTCCAAATGCGACGGAAACCCCGGCAACGTTTGAACGCTCAACATATCTTCCGTTATGTCCTCAACCTTCCCGCTGTCCTCATAATATATATGTCCGTGCGGCGTCACATTCGTATCAAAAAATGAACAATCCCCGCCCGTCACAATCTCTCGCATTATCCCCAATTCCTTAAATTGGTTCAATGTGTTGTAAACCGTCGCCAAAGATAAATCCATTCCTTTGACACAAGCTTCCTTATACAATTCCTCCGCAGATACATGGCGGTGCCCGTTCTCAAATAATAAACGAACCAAACCCATACGTTGCTTCGTCGGACGCAAATTCGCACGACGTAATACTTCTACCGTCCACGCATACGGTCGATTTATCTTACCCATTCTTTATTTTCCTTAAAAAATATTCCTTATCCTTCTATGATTAAATAAAAAAAGGGTCTTTTCAAGACCCTTTTTAAAATATGGTGTAACCCGTTGAAAAACATCCCTTTCAGAGGGTTTAATCCCCCGTCAGCAAACGGGCGATAAACTCTTTTACCGTCGGAAGCTGACCGTCCTTAAAAAACGGATCCGTCGCAAACCGTACGGCGTTCCCGCCCGCAAACATCAGTTCGTTCTCCACAGGAAATCCGTGCGCAACACGATACAGCTTTTCCTGAATGCAGAAATACCGCGAATCAGGTTCCTTGCCCGTCGTATTATGTTTGCCGTTCTGAGACCAGCCGGAAAACAAACACTGCGAAATACAACCCATGCAGTTCGTTCGCGCTTTCTGAATGTTCTCGTTATCACGAGGCGTCACAAAAATAATCTGATTCGTCGGAACACGCAAAATTACCGTGCGTCCCTTCGAAAAATATTCGTCCGCTCGCACTTTGTCCGATTGCGCCACGTATATCTTGCGATGTCCGATCTCTAACGGCGCCTGAAAATCCCCTTCCGGAGATTCTTTATAGTCCATCGTCGTCGAAGAACGTTCAAACAAATCTTTTAAAAAAGCGTTGTTTATCGCAGAAGACGCAAATCCCGTCGGACTGAAACGCTGCAAAACCACGTCGCCGGGCTTTAATCCCAGCAAAGTCTTTTGCCACGCTTGAGCAACAGGGCTTTCTTTCGTCAACAGGGGACGCGTCCCGAATTGAAACGCCGTCGGCCCGATTTCGGGATTGTCAATAAAACGCTCGAATTCGCGTAAATACCAAACCCCGCCCGCAATGATAATCGGCGTGTCATTTAACCCCACCTCCTTCATCGCTTGGCGCAACGCCAAAACACGAGGATACGGGTCTTCCGCAACATTCGGGTCTTCGCTGTTCGACAAACCGATATGCCCGCCGGCTTTCCAAGGATCTTCATAGACAACGCCGCCCAAAAATTCCTTGTAAGAATGATAAGCGCGCGCCCACAAAGCCTTAAAAGCCCGTCCCGAAGAAACGATCGGATAATAAAACGTTTTAAACGAAGACGCTATCTGAGCCAATTTATACGGCATCCCCGCCCCGCAGGTCACTCCGTGAATCAGCCCCTTTGCACCGGCCAAAGCCCCTTCCAAAATCGAAATGGCTCCGCCCTGTTCCCATAAAACGTTCAGATGTATGCGACCAAGCCCGCCTGATATCTCATAAGCCAGCTTCGCCTGCGTAATGCAGCCTTCTATCGAATGGCGCACCTGTTCTTCAAAACGTTCCCGTCGGGATTTCGCCTTGATTTCCATCGGTATCACGTTCCCGTCTTTGTCAACGACATCGGGAATAACGCCGGATATCGTGCCGACCGCATTTTCGGCCGCCCACGCTCCCGCCGTCTTGCCCGTCGATACGGCAACGCCTTTGCCTCCCTCTATCAGAGGGAGGACTTCACGACCCGATATAAGTATTGGTTTCAAAGGCTTCACGAGCATCGCTCCCTTTTGATTTATGCGTCAACCTGTTCTTCCGTCTTGGCTTCCAGATCTTCGCCCGTTTCCTGATTAACGCGCTTCATGGACAGTTTCACTTTGCCGCGATTGTCTATGCCGATGCATTTGACTTTTACATGATCGCCTTCGTTGATGACGTCCGTTACTTTCGCTATGCGCTGCGGCGCAATCTCGGAAATATGAACCAAGCCGTCCTTTGCTCCCAAAAAGTTCACAAAAGCGCCGAATTCAACAACCTTGACAACTTTGCCGTCGTAAATCTGGCCGACTTCCGGTTCGGAAACAATGCCCAATATCCACTGGCGCGCCGCTTCACCGGCTTCCTGCGAGAACGAAGCTATCTTGATAACGCCGTCTTCGCCGATATCTATCTTGCAACCCGTTTGTTCCGTGATTTCGCGAATGACTTTACCGCCCGTTCCGATAACGTCGCGGATCTTGTCTTTGTTGATCTGCATCGTCGTAATGCGGGGAGCGTTTTCGCTGACGGATTCGCGCGGTGCTGCCAAGGCTTCCGCCATCTTGCCCAATATGTGCAAACGGCCTTCCTTCGCCTGCTTCAACGCTATTTCCATAATTTCCTTCGTAATCGAAGTAATCTTAATGTCCATCTGCAAAGACGTTACGCCGTTTTCCGTCCCGGCAACCTTAAAGTCCATATCGCCTAAATGGTCTTCGTCGCCCAAAATATCCGTCAAAACGGCAAAGCGCCCGTCGTCTTCCTTAATCAAGCCCATCGCGATACCGGCAACGGGATGTTTCATCGGAACGCCCGCATCCATCAAAGACAGGCAGGAACCGCAAACCGTCGCCATCGAAGACGAACCGTTCGATTCCATAATTTCCGAAACGACGCGGATGGAATACGGGAATTCTTCTTTGGACGGCAACATCGGATGAATGGCGCGCCACGCCAATTTTCCGTGTCCGATTTCGCGGCGGCCGGGAGACCCGATACGCCCCGTTTCGCCGACCGAGAACGGCGGGAAGTTGTAATGCAGCATAAACGGCTGACGATATTCGCCCGTCAAGGCATCAACGATCTGTTCGTCTTGTTCCGTTCCCAGCGTCGTAACGACCAACGCCTGAGTTTCGCCGCGCGTAAACAAAGCAGAACCGTGGGCACGAGGCAGAATTCCGACTTCGGCGCTTATCGGACGAACCGTCTTGGTATCGCGACCGTCAATACGGATGCCCGTATCCAAAATGGCACCGCGAACGATTTCGGCTTCCAAAGCATGGAAGACACGAGCCGCAACAGCGGCTTCGGCTTCGTTTTCGGCAACGGACGCTTTCGCCGCATCGCGAATTTCCGCGACTTTATTCTGGCGTTCCAGCTTGTCCGTAATTTTGTAAGCCGCACGAAGATCATCGCCGAAATCTTTCATAAACTTGTCATGGACAATCTGAAGTTCGGGCGCAGGAGCCGGCAAAACCCAAGGTTCTTTCGCGCATTCTTCCGCCAACGCGATAATCATGTCAATGACCGGCTGCATCTGTTCGTGACCGAACGTAACGGCACCCAGCATGACTTCTTCGGTCAATTCGCCGGCTTCGGATTCGACCATCAAAACGCCCTGAGACGTTCCCGCGACAACCAAATCCAGCTGAGACGTTTCACGATCCGCCAACGTCGGGTTCAACAAATATTCGCCGTCTCTGTAACCGACGCGCGCAGCCCCGATGGGCCCCAAGAAAGGCAAACCCGACAACGTCAATGCCGCCGAAGCCGATATCATCGCAACGATATCGGGATCGTTTTCCATATCATGGCTTAACGTCGTGCAAGTTACCTGCGTATCGTTGCAATATCCTTTTGCAAACAACGGACGAATGGGGCGGTCGATCAGGCGGGACACCAAAATTTCGTGTTCTGCGGGACGACCTTCGCGACGGAAAAATCCGCCCGGAATACGTCCGGCCGCATACGCCTTTTCCTGATAATTGACCGTCAAAGGCAGGAAATCTTCTTCTGATCCTTCGGGAGCCGTTTTCGCCGCACATACCGCGCAGTGTACGACCGTTTCGCCGTAGCGGACAATGACAGAGGCATCAGCCTGACGTCCGATCTTACCCGTTTCGATAGACAAAGGGCGTCCGCCCCATTCGATTTCCTTGCGGAATACCTTAAACATTGACATTTCTTCTTTTTCTCCTTCTTCCTCCGACCGTTCGGAGGATCTTGTCGTCATTGTTTTCCAACTAAATTAACTAATTTATACTTTTTAGCCGGCATACGCCCTGAACCCAAAGCATATGCCGGCGAAATTTCTTTAGCGGCGCAATCCCAAACGCGCAATCAAGCTTTCATAACGTGCGGGATCTTTGCCTTTTACATAGTCCAGCAAACGGCGGCGCTGCCCGACCATAATCAACAAACCGCGACGGGAATGAAAATCCTTCGCATGGCTTTTTAAATGTTCGGTCAGATTCTTAATGCGTTCCGACAAAATGGCAACCTGTACTTCGGGTGAACCCGTATCGCCTTCTTTCGTCGCGAATTCTTTAATCAACTGCTGTTTGCGTTCCGCTGTAATCGACATCGCATACTCCTTAATTTCGTTATTGAGTGATGACACGCACGGGGCGGACAAAACCGTCCCGCACACTGATCAAAGCCGTCAAACGACCGTCGCATTTTGCCTGAAAAACCGTTTCTTCCGTAATAATCGCGCCCGAAGGCTCTATTCGGGACGGTTCGTAAGGCAAAAACCCGCCGTTCGACAGCAATCGCGCTTCTGCTTGCGTAACGGCCAGTGCAGGGATGTCGTCCAGCACGGTCTCTACGGGCAAAAGCTCGTTTGATTCTTTAGAAATATGCCCCATCGCTTCAAGATATTCCAGCGAAAATGCATTTTCTTCGTAAAATTTTCCGCAACGCGTCCGGCGAAGAAGGCATATATGCCCCAAACACCCTAATTTTTCCGCCATATCCCTTGCCAAAGAACGCACATAAGTGCCTTTGCCGCAATCGACTTCAAAATATGCCGTCCCGTGTTCGCTGACGCTGACCAGCCTCAAATCGTCTATCCGAATCCGCCGCGGTTGCAATTCTACGGGCTTATTTTCCCGCGCCAAAGCATAAGCGCGTTGCCCGTTGACGTGTACCGCCGAAAAAATCGGCGGAACCTGTTCTATTTCTCCGATAAATTCCGGAATGACCCGCAAAATGTCTTCCGTGCTCGGGCGTTTGTCATTAGAGGATATAACCTCTCCCTCAGCATCGTCGGTCGTCGTCTTTGCGCCCCAGCTGATTCCGAAACGGTATGTTTTTGCTCCGTTCATAACGTACGGGATTGTCTTTGTCGCTTCGCCCAAAGCAATCGGCAGGACTCCCGACGCCGAAGGGTCAAGAGTGCCCGCATGCCCTGCTTTTTGTGCATTGAACAGCCGTCTGACGATCGAGACCGCCGTTGTTGAACAAAGTCCTGCCGGCTTATCCAGCACTAACCAGCCGTTTACGGCTTCTCCTTTGCGTTTTCTGCCCATTTAATCCGTATTTCCGCAATCATCGCGACGTTAAAATTGCGCGCAATACTACAATAAAAACTTGGCATTGACAACCGCTCTCTTTCCCGAAAGAGCGCAATATTTCTTTACATGAATTATTTAAATGCTATCCTTTTTGACGGATGCATCGCATCAAGTGCCCCCCGGGCGCGGAGCCGTCAGAAGCTCTTACAATGAGCGGTGCCGATATAAGCGCCGTTAATCCGTTTTGAAACGGAATTATATCCCCGAACCGATTATATGGTCGGGGAGGTTTTGACGTATGTTCAGATTCTTCGGCTTAATTTCTGAAGGATTAAAGGTCAAAACGATCATTCTCATTGTATGATTTCTGAACTCTCCGACCGCCTTTTCAGGCGGTTTTAGTTCATTGAACGCTTTATTCTAAAGGAGACGATATGAAATCTTTCTTTCTACTGTTGGGAATTATAACATTATCAGGATGCGGAACGATTTTTTCGGGAACGCAACAAAACGTAACCTTTAACTCAAACGTTCCGAAAGCAAAAGTTTATGTTAACGGAATGCCTGTATGTTCAACCCCTTGTGCCGCCGATTTAAAACGCAGTCAAAGCAATGTCATTGTTATGCTAAAAAAAGACGGTTACGAGAATGCGACAGCCGTATTAACCTCTCAAATAAATCCGGTCAGCTTTATTAACCTGTCGGCTCTATACAGCTGGACAACTGACTTTTTATCAAACGGCGTATGGCGCTATTCTCCTGACTCCGTCTACGTGGAAATGGAAAAAACCGGCATAACTCAAGCCGAACGAGATAAATTAAAAAAAATCTCGGAAATACGCCGTTACGTCTTGTTCAATTTTGCCCCGTTGAAAGCCGGAAATCCTGAACACATCAGGACATTAGCCTCCGTAACCGGATTACGGGAAGAAAGCATAACAAAACTGCTAAAAAGTTCTCCGGACGAAATTAGTGCTGCTGAAAAAATCGTTTCGGCTGTTTAATTTTCATAAAAAGCCTCTTTTTTTCAAAGAGGCTTTTTTAAATCAGTCCGAAATGTTCCAACGCTTTAAATATGCCGTCTTCGTCAACGTCCGACGTAACATAATCCGCCGCAGACTTGGCTTCCGCTCCGGCATTGCCCATCGCTACACCGATCCCCGCGTACTTTAACATGTCAATATCGTTCCCGCCGTCTCCGAATACCATTATCTCGTCGCGCTTTATTCCGTAACGTTCGGCAACCTTTGCAATCCCGACAGGCTTCCCGCTGTCCTTCCTGATCACGTTGATCAGTAACGGAGACCACCTTAACGCTTTGCATTCGGGCAATAATTTCATCAACGGCTTTTCTTCTTCGGGCGTTACGTAAACCGTCAGCTGAAAAATTTCCGCAGGCAAGTTGTCCATATCCGCCAAAACAGGCGTTACATGCGACATCCCCACCAATTCCAACAGCTCCGTCACGCGGGAATCTATCAAGTTAAACCGATTGCCCGAAACCGTTTCAAAACAGCACGCAATATTGTGTTCCGCCAAATACGGCAAAATCGCGCTTACGGATTTTAAAGCAAACGTGCTTTGATAAATTACGCCGTTCTTATCGAAACAGTACTGACCGTTAAAAGAAACAATCCCGTCAAAGTCAAAATATTCTTTTAAAAAGTCCGTATCTTTCGGCGCGCGACCCGTCGCGACAAAAAGCTTAACCCCTTTTTCGCGCAACATATTTAAAGCCCGTTGCGTCGAAGCAGGCATTCTGTGCGTTTTAAAGCTGATCAGCGTGCCGTCAATATCAAAAAAAACCGCTTTTATCATTCCGAAGCATCTTCTTCGTCATCGCGCACGACAGCCAAATCCCTGCGAACTCTGTCCGAAGACAACAGAGCTTCTATTTTTCCGGCTTCGTGTTCGGATTCATCGGCGAAAAAGCGTACTTCCGGCGCAACGCGCAAACGCATCTGTTTTGCCAAAATCGTACGGAAAAATCCGCGCGCCTGATTCAGCGCCTTTGCCAAAATCAACGCCGTTTCATGGTCGCCGCCCAAAGGCAATACAAAAACCTTGCAGTATGAAAAATCCGGCGAGACCCGAGCTTCCATGACGGAAACGGACGGTATGTCAGAAAGTTCCTTCGGAATATTGCCGGTTTGAAACGCTTCGGCAAAAATATGGCGAATCTGTTCCCCGACACGCAACTGGCGCTGAGAAGGCGGCTTTGAATTGCTCCTCATCCCTTTCTCCCTTAAACGCGGATTTCTTCCAGTTTGGCGGCGACTTCTTCAACTTCGTAGCATTCGACTACGTCGCCGACCATAATGTCGTTATAGTTTTCAAACGACATCCCGCATTCGTACGTTTCACGGACTTCCTTGACATCGTCCTTAAAGCGCTTCAACTGAGCCAGTGCGCCCGTGTAAATGACGACGTCATCACGCAACAAACGGACTTTCGCACCGCGACGGACAACGCCTTCCGTAACCATACAGCCCGCAACCTTGCCGACTTTGGAAATCGAAAAGACTTCGCGTATCGTCGCATAGCCGATAATCTTTTCTTTCAATTCCGGAGCCAGCATGCCCTCCAATGCCGTGCGGATATCGTCCGCAACATTGTAAATAACGGAATGATAACGGATTTCGATGCCGTCACGTTTGGCAGCATCGCGCGCCTGTGCATTCGCACGGACGTTAAAGCCGATAATCAGCGCGTTCGAAGCCTTTGCCAGCGTAACGTCGGATTCATTAATACCACCGACCGCAGCATGTAAAACGTGAACACGAACTTTATCGTTTGCAATTTTGTTCAAAGTCGCCGTAATCGCTTCGACAGAACCCTGAACGTCAGCCTTGACGACAACGGGCAGTTCTTTGACTTCGCCGGCTTTAATCTTGTCAAACATTTGTTCAACGGCCGAACGCGCGCTCTTGACCTGAAGGGCTTCGCGTTCCTTGCGCTGGCGATAGTTCGCAATTTCGCGCGCTTTGTCTTCGCTGGCAACGACAATAAAGTCATCACCCGCCGCAGGCGTGCTCTGGAACCCTAAAACTTCGACAGGAACAGAAGGCGTCGCTTCCGTCACGCGCTGACCGCGTTCGTCCATCAAAGCACGCACACGACCCCAGTCTTTGCCCGCGACAAAAATATCGCCCTGACGCAGTGTCCCGCGCTGAACCAAAACCGTCGCAACGGAACCGCGCCCCTTTTCCATCTTTGCTTCAATAATGGCGCCTTCCGCCGAGTGGTTCGGGTTTGCTTTCAAATCCAAAACTTCCGCCTGAAGCAAAATCGCTTCTATCAGCTTATCCAGATTGATGCGTTTCTTTGCGGAAACTTCAACCGACAATACGTCGCCCCCAAGGCTTTCCACAACAACTTCGTGGCTTAACAAATCCATGCGAACCTTTTCAGGATCCGCACCCGGAACGTCAATCTTGTTAATCGCCACGACAATGGGAACATTCGCCGCTTTGGCATGACGAATCGCTTCTATCGTTTGCGGCATAATCCCGTCGTTCGCTGCAACAACCAAAACAACAATGTCTGTAACTTTCGCACCGCGGGCGCGCATCTCGGTAAATGCCGCGTGCCCCGGCGTATCAATAAACGTTACGCGCTGACCGTTTTCCAAGCGTACCTGATACGCACCGATATGTTGCGTAATCCCGCCGGCTTCGTGGCTGGCAACATCCGTCGAACGCAGGTTGTCCAACAACGACGTCTTGCCGTGGTCAACGTGCCCCATAACCGTAACAACGGGAGGACGCGGCTGTTTCAATTCTTCCGGATCATCCGCATCACGCAGCCCTTCTTCCACGTCGGCATCGGAAACACGACGGACGCGGTGCCCCATTTCTTCCACGACGATTTGCGCCGTATCGGCATCTATCGTTTGGGTAATCGTTGCCATAACCCCCAGCTTCATCAGCTGTTTTACAACGTCCGCTCCGCGTTCCGACATACGGGACGCCAGTTCCTGAACGGTAATCGTTTCGGGAATGACGACTTCGCGATAAATTTTTTCGGCAGGCTTTTGCTGACCGAATTGTTTTTGGCGTTCCTTTTCGCGCGCACGTTTGATGGAAGCCAGGCTGCGTCCGCGTTCTTCGCGTTCGCCGTCCCCGCTCATCAGCGAGGAAAGATTCATCCTGCCGCCGCGCCATTTGTCTTCGCCGCCGCCCCTGCGCGAATAGCCGCGTCCTTCGTCGTCGCGCGTTTCACGGCGTTTGGAAGGCGCTTTACGGCGCGTATCAGTTTCAAAATCATCGCCCGAAGACGCCGAATGGCGCGGTTCAAAAGAACGCTTCGCCGGTTCCTGACGCGGTTGAGACGGACGATTGTCCGATGCCGCAGGCTTGCGCGACGCTTCCGTTGACTGAGAACGGGCGGCTTCTTCCTTGGCTTCTTTGGCTCGCATAGCAGCTTCTTTGGCTTCCGCCTCTTTTCTTTCGGCTTCTTCCTTGGCTTTGCGGGCTTCTTCCTCCGCACGGAGTTTGGCTTCTTCTTCAGCCTGACGCTTGGCTTCTTCGTCAGCCTTCATCGCATCTTTTAAAACTTTTAAACGGTGCGCCTTTTCGCTGTCCAGCTCTGCCGACGTTTCTCCGCCCTTCATTTGGACATTCCCGCGGCCGTCCGTTACAAACGAACGTTTCTTGCGCACTTCGACCTGAACAGGTTTGGATCTGCCGTTCGAAAAGCTTTGGTGAACACGCCCGACCTCAACCGTCTTCTTTAATTCCAGCTTCGGACGATTCAGCGTCAATGGAGCATTCGTGTTTTTGTCTTTAGCGTCAGTCATTCTGAACAAGCCTCTATTTCAATCGTTAAACGTTCGTCTTTCTTTCAAAAGCCATGCACCGCTTTGCTTCGGCAATGAATTTATCCGTCGCTCCGCCGGGTTTCAACCCCGTATGGATGCTGTGCTCGCGTCCCAGTGCGTGCGCCGTTTCATCGCTGGTCAAAAAGCGTAAAACCGGCAATCCCTTCGATAAGCGGAGAAGTTTCTCCCTGCCGTCCGAAGAACCGTCTTCCGCCTCCAAAAGCCAAGCCAGTTTCCCTTTGCGCAGCGCTTCGGACACTTTGTCAAAGCCGGACACAACCAGCCCCGCCTTTTTCGCCACGCCCAACAAATCGCAACACCGGCGGACAAATAAACCGTCCACCCGCTCCGCAAAGTCGTCAGGGTAAGTTACTTTACCCCCAGCCGCCTTTGCAAACAAGCCTTTTGTCATGGCCGTGCGCAGCACTTCAATATCGCAGCGCACCCAAATCCCCCGTCCCGGAAGTTTGCAACCGAAATCCGCAACCAATTCACCCGAAGGCGAAACGCAAAAACGTAACAGTTCTTCTTTCGGATACGATTTCCCCGAAACAATACAGCGCCTGAGCGACCCTTCTTCCGGGGCATTCAAGGGGGCTTCCGCTTGTGCAAAAGCCCCCGTATCGCCCAAATCAGGCTTTCGGATTGCCGTTTTCGTCAAACCAGTGCTCCCGAGCCTTCATAATCAATGCGTCGGCATCATGCGCCGTCATCGCGTTTTCGCCGAGAATGTCCAAAAGCTCGTCATTCGCCAAATCGGCAAAATCATCCAAAGTCTTTACGCCGCGTTCCGCCAGCTTCACAATCATCGCAGGCGTCAGACCTTCAAAGTTTATCAAGCTTTCGTCAACGCCCAATTCCTTGCTCTTAACCGCAAATTCGGCGTTCTGCTTTTCAACAAAAGCCTTCGCGCGGTTCTGAAGTTCGGACGCCAAATCTTCGTCAAAGCCTTCTATCGACGAAATGTCTTCCGTCGGAACAAAAGCAACTTCTTCCACCGACGTAAAGCCTTCCGCAACCAGCAAATGCGCTATCATGTCGTCTACATCCAACGCATCCATGAACATTTGCGTGCGAACTTTCGCTTCGCTCTGGCGGCGTTCGGATTCTTCGGCTTCCGTCAATATGTCAATGTACCATCCCGTCAGCTGAGACGCCAAACGTACGTTCTGACCGCGACGACCGATCGCCAAAGACAGCTGATCATCGGGAACGACAACTTCGATTCTGTGCGCTTCTTCATCCATGACAACCTTTGCCACTTCGGCAGGAGCCAGCGCATTCACGATAAACGTCGCCGCGTCCGGAGACCATTGAATGATGTCAACCTTTTCCCCTTGCAGTTCCGTTACAATCGCCTGAACGCGAACACCGCGCATTCCGACGCATGCTCCGACCGGATCTATGGATGAATCCTTTGCCGTAACCGCCATCTTTGCACGGGAACCGGGATCGCGCGCAACCGCCTTGATCTCGATAACGCCGTCATAAATTTCCGGAACTTCCTGACAAAACAGCTTCGCCATGAACTGGGGATGCGTGCGCGACAAAAAGATTTGAGGTCCGCGGGGTTCCTGACGCACGTCCATAATGTAAGCGCGGATACGATCCCCGTTATGGAATACTTCACGGGGAATCAGTTCGTCGCGGCGCAACAAAGCTTCGGCTCTGCCCATATCCACGATAATGTTGCCGCCTTCAACGCGCTTTACAATGCCGTTGCAGATTTCTCCGACGCGGTCTTTGTATTCGTTATACTGGCGCATACGTTCCGCATCGCGAACCTTTTGAACGATAACCTGCTTTGCCGTCTGAGCCGCAATACGCCCGAAATCAATCGGAGGCAGCGGGTCAATGATGTAGTCCCCGACCTTTAAAGACGGATCTTTCTTTACGGCATCGGCCAACGTGATTTGAGCCGCTTCGTTTTCTATGTTTTCCGGCGCTTCAACGACTTCGATATAGCGCGCCAGACGAATTTCGCCCGTCTTGCGGTCAATCGTCGCTCGAATGTCGTGTTCCTGACCGTATTTCGAACGACCCGCCTTTTGAATGGCGAATTCCATCGCCGTCAGGACTTCGTCTTTTTCTATGCCCTTGTCACGGGCGACCGCGTCCGCAACCTGCAAAAGTTCGGGACGCGGTAAAGCTGCCGTATGTTCCATTTCTGCCTTCCTCATTTGTTTACTCGTCGCTTGACGGCGCAAAAGCCTCAATCAGCTCGTCCGTCAGTATAAGCTTTGCCTTGGCTATGTCCGAAAAAGGTATCCTTACTTCTTCACCGCCAAAGTCCATAATAACCGTGTCGCCTTCCGTCCCGCGCAGACGCCCGCTGAAACGCTTGCGCCCGTTCAATAAAACGGAAGTCTCTATCTTGGCTTCAAATCCTTTAAAACGTTCATAGTCCGCCGGCTTGACCAAAGGACGGTCAACCCCGGGAGAGCTGACTTCCAATGAATAATTGCCCTCTATCGGATCTTCTTCGTCCAAAATCGGAGAAATGGCACGGCTCAGATCCGCGCAATCGTCAACCGTCATCGGCGCTCCGTCACGGCGTTCCGCCATAACCTGCAACGTTTTGCGCTTTTCGCCGCCGCTGACCATAATGCGCACAATGTCGTAGCCCATCTTGGCAAATACGGGCTCAAACATGGCGTTCAGCTTCTCGTTCAATGTCAAAGGCCTTCTCCTTCTTCGGTACAAAAAAAAGCGGGCCTTTCAGCCCACCCTCATAACTCCGTATCGGACCACAAGAATGTATCTCTTTTTCCTTGTACCAAACGGAAATCCCCGAATCAAGCCTTTTTTTCAACTTCCTGAAAATGGTAAAAATTTCCCAAGCCGGATGTCATTAAAAATTCTTTTATCTCGGCAGGAACATTGCGCAGTACGCGGATTAAATTCCTTTTCGCCGCTTCTTCGCATGCTACGATCAGCATCCCCGCCGCCGATGAATCCACTCGGGTACACTGCGAAAGATCAAAAACAACCTGAGGTTCCGGCTGGCGGCGGATTTGAAGGTATATTTCAAAAAAAGCCCCTTCGTCCGAAGCGCAAAACTCCCCCGAAATCCGGTATTCCCTCTCAACAGCCGTCGCCGTTACTTTATATTCCATTTATTTGCGCCTGAACGTAAGATAAACCGGTTTTTTGCCCTGAGCCAACGCCTTTTGTTCATAACGCGTCGGAACCCAATCCGACGGCGGCCGCCGCCAATCGTCCGCACAGCGCGCCGTCCATTCAAAATCCGAAGATTTCATCAAATGTTCCAACGACCAGCGGATATATTTCATGTCATCGCTGGCAATTCTCAGTTCGCCGCCCGATTTTAACAGTCGCGCCAAAACCGGCAAATTCTTCGGCCCGATAAAACGACGGTCGCGATGTTTCTTCTTTGGCCAAGGATCGGGAAACAGAACATAAATCCGACCGAAGCTCGCGTCTTTAAAATGTGAAAACAAATCCCGGACGTCTTCGTCATAAACGCGCACGTTGTCAACACGCCCCTCAGCCAAAGAAACCGTTTCGCCGTCAAAATCGCCTTTGCCTTCCGTTCCGCTCAGATGCGCCAAAAGGCTCGTCACGCCGTTCACGAAAACTTCCGCTCCGATAAAAGCCGTGTCGGGACGGCGGCGCGATTGTTCCGCCAAATGCTCGCCGCCGCCGAAACCGACTTCCAACCAAACGTCTTCGGGCGTAAAAGGAAACTCGCCCGCAGGATCAACCGTTTCCGACGCTTCAAAATGCCGAAGCCTTACCTTCGGCAAAAAAGAATCAAGCAATACAACGCGTGACGCTTTCAGCTTTTTGCCTTTGCGACGTCCGAAAAACCGGTTTTCCTTGTACTGACGAGTTTCCATTGTCCCTACCGTTTAAAATGCCGCTTTCAACGTTTCCGCCAAATCCGTCTTTTCCCACGGGAACGCCCCTTCGACATCGGGAATTCGGCCGAAATGTCCGTACGAAGACGTCGGCGAATAAATCGGACGGTTCAGCTTCAAATGCGTCCGAATGCCCCGCGGGCTTAAATCCATCACTTCGGGCAGTATCGCCGACAAACGCGCTTCGTCAACCTTGGCCGTTCCGAACGTATTTAAATAAACCGCCAAAGGTTTCGCAACGCCGATGGCATAAGCCACCTGAATCAGCGCTTTGTCCGCCAAACCCGCCGCAACAATGTTCTTTGCCAGATATCTTGTCGCATACGCCGCCGAACGGTCTACCTTCGTCGGATCCTTACCCGAAAAAGCACCGCCGCCGTGAGCCACCGCTCCGCCGTAAGTGTCCACGATAATCTTACGCCCCGTCAATCCCGTATCGCCGTCGGGACCGCCGATCACAAAACGACCCGTCGGATTGACGTAAAATTTGTCTTCGGCGGGAACCCAGCCTTCGGGCATAACTTTTTTAACGACACCGCGAACCGTTTCGCGAATTTCCTCATAAGAAACCTTGTCATCGTGTTGCGTTGAAACAACCACCGTATCCACATCAACGGGTATGCCGTTTTCATAGCGTAACGTCACTTGGCTTTTGGCGTCGGGACGTAACCAACCGACTTCTCCCGTATGACGCATGCGAGCCAATTCTTTTAATATTTTATGAGAAAGAGCCGCAGGAGCCGGCATCAATTCCTGTCCCTCGAGTTCGTTTGACGCATAACCGAAAATAATGCCTTGGTCGCCGGCACCTTCTTCCTTGGTTTCCGAAGCATCAACCCCGATCGCGATATCCGCAGACTGGGCATGCATATAATTTTCAATCGTCAAAGTACGCCAATCAAACCCTGCCCCTTCATAACCGATTTCGCGGACTTTTTCCCGAACGGTTTTTTCTATCCGTGATCTGTCAAACGTTTCGGGCAAACGAAATTCGCCGCATAAAATAACCCGATCCGTCGTCGCCATTGTTTCAACGGCGGTACGCGCCTGCGGGTCGGCACCGAGAAATAAATCCAACAACGCGTCCGAAATACCGTCGCAGACCTTGTCCGGATGCCCTTCGGATACGGATTCACTGGTAAAAAGATAACTCTTTTGCATAAACGTTCTCCTCATGTCCAAAAAATAATAACGCCCCCAGTGTATAAAACACCGAGGGCGCTTTGAAAAGACTTTTATCTGATCTTACGAATTTTCTTCGTTGTCGTCTTCGTCGTTTTCAACGTCGTAACCGCAAGATTTCGCCAACGATTTGACAAGTTCGAAAACTTTGCGGGCAACGGTACGGTCTTGAATTTTATAGTAAGCGCGTACCAGTTCCAACGTTTCGCGTTTGCTCATCGGATCATAATGAAAGTTGGCGGGTTCTTCTGCCAAACCGACGGCACCGGCAAGCTTGCGGGGGCTGCGTTCGGCAACACCGTCGTTCATTTCTTCAAAGAAAAATCCGATGGGAACTTCCAAAACTTTGCTGATGTCGAACAAGCGGCTGGCTCCGATACGGTTCAAGCCGCGTTCGTATTTCTGCACCTGCTGAAACGTCAAACCGATGGCTTCGCCAAGTTTTTCCTGGCTCAAGCCCAACAACGTACGGCGCAGCTTTACTCTGGACCCGACATGGACGTCAATCGGATTGGGAGATCCGTCTTCCGTACGCCCGCGGGATGATCTTCTGACTACTTTATTCATAATGAGCCTCTCTTGTTTATTCCTTTACCCCCTCGGGGGTAGCGGTGCATCCTAGCGTAGATAAGAGCGCGAAATCAAGCTTTTTATAACCGCTCCGGCGTTTTTTTCACGCCGCAGGATACTGCGCGTTTCCGCCCTCATTTTAAGTAGAATAGTATCTTGTCAAAAAAAATCAATAGAAATGCAAAAGAATATAATCTAATTGCTATACGTTTAAATCTTCAAATTTTTCTTTCCGTCTGCATTTCTTCACGCTATTTTTGGTATATGAGTAATACAGGCCTTCTTATTTCCAAAGTTTTCTGGCCGGCGTTCTTCTATCCGAAAACGCTGATCGCCGTCTTTGCGGCTTTGGTCGTCCTGACGCTGTTCCTGTCCGTCCGCCTGATACGGACAAAAAAAAGAATTTCCCGCACGAAAAACGCTTTGAATATTCGGGAAAATGCGTTGGAAGCCATGCCCGACGGCTATTACATGTGGATGTATGACGACGTCGGTTTTTTGGAAAAAACTTTCTGTTCCCGAAGGCTTGTCGTCATGCTGGGATTAACGGGCGGGTTTGAATCTTCTTTCGAAACGTTGGCTGAACGGCTGACGCCTCAGTCCGCCGAAGAACTGAGCAACGCTTTAAGAAAAATGCGAAATGAAGGAACCCCGTTCTCCGTCGAAGCCGAAAATTCGTCGGAAACCGCAGAATTCCTGATTTCGGGGTTCAGACAAACAACGGATAACGATCGGCCTTTGCTGGACATTATCTGGGTGCGCGACGTCACGGAACATGAAAAAAAATACCGAAAACTGAACGCCGAATGCGCCGAACAAAAAAAACGACGCGCTTTTTTTGAAGCAGCCATTGACGCTTTGCCTTTCCCCGTGTGGATGCGCAACGAAGATTTACAGATCGTGTTTTGCAATCCGGCTTATGCCCGCGCCGTAAATGCCGCTTCGCTGGAACAAGCCGTCTTGAACGCCGGCGAACCCGTCTATGAAAAATCTCCCAGAGAAGCCAGAATACTCGCCGCCGCCGCACGCGCTTCGGGAAAAGAACACAAATCCGAAGAATTCGCCGTCATCGACGGAAAAAGAAAAAGGATCGAGGTCTCTGAAATTCCTTTGCCCTCCGAAAATGATGCTTTCAGAAACAGAACCATCGGCTTTATTCGGGACGTTACCGCCGAACAGGAATTAAAAGAAGAATTGCAAAATCATATCGCTTCTCATAACGGCGTTTTGGAGCACCTGAAAACCGCCATAGCCGTGTTTAATATGGATACGCGATTGCAATTCTATAACACGTCTTTTCTGAGACTGTGGGATTTGGAAGAAGACTGGCTGGACGGTTCTCCGACGTATTCTGCGTTTTTAGATTTGCTGCGTGAAAAACGCAGACTGCCCGAAAACCGAGACTTTCGCGCTTATAAAAATCAGGAATTACGGTATTTTTCAACTTTGGTCGCCGCTAAAGAAGACATCATGCATCTGCCTTCGGGAATGACGTTGAGACGTATGCTGACACCGCATCCTTTGGGCGGGCTTTTGATTACGTACGAAGACGTTACGGGACATCTGAGCATGGAAAGATCAATGACCGTACTGAGCGAAACGCAATGCATGCTGATCAATCAGATGAGAGAAGGAATTTTGGTGTTCGGCAGCGACGGAAGACTCAAACTGGCGAACAAAGCGTACATGAATTTGTGGCATTTTTCGCCGCAGGATTACAAAAAATCGGCGCCGTCCGTTACCGATGTTATCGAAAGCCAGAAAATATTCTTTGAAAACGACGCGGACTGGGCTTCTTTAAAAGAACAGCTTTTGGGCGTCGTTTCGTCTCATACGGGAGAATTTTTTCAAATCCTGCGCCCTGACGGAAAAACCATCGAATTCAATGCCGTCGCTTTGCCCGACGGAGGCATCTTTGTTTCCTTCTTTGACGTAACGGAAGAAGAAAGAAATTCCGCCATGTTGACGGAAAAAGACAAGCTATTGTCCAGATACAAACAAACCGCTCTTCAAGCCGACGAACTGAGGTCTTCGTTCGTCAAAGCCTTAAAAACGGAAATCAGCACGCCTTTGAACACGTTAAGCGAAACGGCGGCTGCGTTAAGCGCCGAAAAAATCAAAGGACTGAGCAAAGAACAAAAAAATGCTTTGCACGCATTAAAAAACACGGCATCAAATTTGAAAACGCTGTTGGACGACATGACGGATTTGGCATTATTGGAAACGGGTTCCAGCGTTTTGGAACTGGACTCTTTGAGCGTTCCCGAATTGATAAAAGCCGCCGCAAATTCCGTCAGGGAAAAAGCCAAACTTTGCGGGATTTCGTTAAAAACCCAGTGTCCCAACGTTATTGAACCTTTGATTGCCGACAAAAAACGCTTAAAACAAGTTTTATATTACCTGCTGAACGATGCTTTGGATGCGGGCTACAAAGGCGGAACTTTGTTGCTCAAAGCAAAAAAAACGGAAGAAAACGGCGAAAAGAAACTTTGTATATGCGTTTGCGCGTCGGGGCTTGATTTGAACGACAGGCCGAAAGAAGCGGAACTTTCTTTCGGGTTTGCGGCGGGACTTATTAGAAATTTGGTCGAAATGCACGGCGGACGATTGGAAATTTCAGATGAAAACGGCGTGAAAGAAAGTCGCATCTTTTTACCGTTGCGTTAAACATTTTTTGTCAAAATTTTTCCGAAAAAAGCTTTATTTTTTGTTTTCTATCCTATAGAATAAAATTGTGCTGAATAAAGCATTTTGAAAGGTTAAGACTATGGAAAACAATCAAAGAAAACGTCCTCGCATAGACTTTTCCCGCGAGGAAATGGGATGGATTCAAAAACGAATCAATCCGGAAGCGTTGCGTAAACGGCAAGAGGGCGGCGTCTTTGACAATACGGTACAAAACGACAAGGTTTTATACCGCGATGCAAAAGTTGCCCGCCGCGCCGAAGAACAGGCTCATGCGGAAAAGATCAACCGCGACATTAACCGCGCCGGCGAAGAAGCTTCAAAAAAATCATTGGAACAGGAACGTCTGACGGTGGAACGCCAAATCCGCGAAGGGCTGGATATCCGAAACAACATCCTGAATCAGGAAAAACGTTTGGGAATCGACGGTGCCTTGTCTTATGACGAATTGGAACGCGCTCAGATGTCCAGAACTTTGGTCGGGAAAAAGAACCCCCTGAAGGGAAAGAAAAAAGATTTCGAAGCCTTGGGCAAAACCAAACGCAAACGCAAAACGCGCAAGCCCAGCGAACGCAAAACGGATCGTTTGTTACAGGCAAAACTCGACCGCATCCGCAAGCAGGGCAAAAACAAAGTAAAAGCCCAACTGAAAAACAAAGAAGCCAAAAAAGATTTGGTCATTACTTTGGACGGAAAGAAAATAAATATTGACCGCTTGCGCGGGACGGGTAAATATAGCTCACCTGCACAAAAACGGAACCGTGATTCCGGTAGGCAAGCTTTGCGAGCTGAACGCGTTAAAAGAGCCCGCATGCAAGCGCAAATCCGAAAACGGGACGAATATACGCGCTAACGGCTTTCCTTTCTGCGGATTTACCGTTTTTCAGGGACAACGACAGTGTTAATGCCGTTGTCCTTTTATTTATAAAAAAGGGCTAAAGAATGAGCTTTTTGCTTCGCTTCGTACTGTTTTTCGTCGGCCTTATCGGCTCTTATGTCGGCAGCCTGAGTTTTAATGAAAACAGCGGCGTCGATTTTGCCATCGGCGGCATGGGGTTGTTAATTGCCGTCGTTTGTTTCTTTTTTCTGGCAAAAGGGCTGTGGCGCATCTTGGGATGCATGACAACCTTTATTATCGTCGCCGTCATTGTCGGAATTATTTTCTACTTTGTCAGCGGGTCAAACTTGTTGCATAAATTCTTAAACAAAGATGAAGCAGCCCCCGCCGCCAATGTTCAACAGCAAGCCGTTCCCGGAGCTCCGATGCAACAGCAGGCGCCCGCTCAACAGTCCGGATTAAACGGCATGGTCGGACAAATTGCACCGATGCTTCAGGCTATGGGCGGCGGTGCTCAACAGGCTCAAACGCCTCAAAACGCCCAGCAAATGCCCGCTCAACCCGCAATGCAACCCGTTATCAAAGGCGCCGTCAACTCGATTGCCAGCGGCGACCAGTTCCGTATCGGAAATCAATGGATCAGTTTGTTCGGCATTGACGCGCCCGAAATCCAGCAAACCTGCACGGACGACCACGGCAGAGCGTATAATTGCGGATATACGGTGGCACGAAAACTCAAAGACCTGCTGGGAAATGATGAAGTTACCTGCAACGTTATGACGGTTTCTTCAACAGGTGCCGTTACCGCAACGTGTTCCATCGGTCCCTACGATTTGGGAGCCGCTATGGTCGAAGCGGGATGGGCGGTTGCATTGCGCAACGTGACGCCCGTTTACGTCCCCTATGAAGAAAGCGCCCGCCAAAAACAAATCGGTTTATGGGCAGGACAGTTCTATATGCCTTGGGAATGGGTATCTCAACAAAAAAAGATGGCGGAAGAACGTCAAAACGTAAAAATCCCCGATCCTCCTCCCGCACCCAAGAAAAAAGGGAAAAGCATCTTTGATGTTTTTTAAGCCGTGATCGAAATTAACGTTTCCCGCCAAAGCGAATTGGAAGATTTTGCCGCACGGCTTGCTTTATTGTGCGATCCGAAAGACGTTATCGCTTTGTACGGCGATCTGGGAGCGGGAAAAACCGTTTTTTCCCGCGCCTTTATCCGTTCGTGCGGATTGCCGGAAGAAGAAGTCCCCAGCCCGACATTTACTCTGGTTCAAATGTATGACGGCGAAACAAAAAATCATCCCGTTCTGACGGTTTGGCATTTTGATTTATATCGTCTAAAATCCGCCGACGAGATTTACGAACTGGGGTTTGAAGAAGCCTTGGCAGACGGCGTCAGTCTGATTGAATGGCCGGAACGCGCCGAAAAACTGTTGCCTAAAAAACGGCTGGACATTCGTATTTTGCCTGCGGGCTCGGAAAACGCCCGCAAATTGGAACTGACCCCCCGCGGAAAAGAGTGGGAAGAAAAGCTTGAACGGATAAAAAAATGAAAGACCGCGAAGAACTGATTGCCGACTTTTTAAATAAAAACGGCTGGGGAAACGCCGAATGCCGCATTTTGGCTGCCGACGCGTCGTTTCGCAGGTATGACCGATTGTTCATGGACGGAAAAACCATGGTCTTTATGGATGCTCCGCCTCCGATGGAAAACGTCCGCCCGTTTGTCAAGGTCGCAAAATGTTTGGAAAAAAACGGATACAGTGCTCCGCATCTGTACGCCGTTGACGAAGAAAACGGCTTTATCCTGCTGGAAGATTTCGGAGATTCGACATATACCCGCCTGCTGAATGCCGGAGAAAACGAAGAAGACCTTTACGCTTTGGCGATTGACGTTTTGGCGGATATGCATTCCAAGCCCGAAGCGGACATTGTTCCTGAAGGTTTGCCTCTTTATGACGTTGACGCTTTATTAAAAGAAGCCATGCTGTTTCCCGATTGGTTCATGCCCGCCGCATTCGGGCACCAGACGGATAAAGAAGTCGCGGACGAATACGCTTTGTTGTGGGAAGAAGCTTTTGCTTTGGCAGGCGACGTTCCGCAAACCATGGTTTTAAGAGATTATCACGTTGACAATCTGATGCGCTTGAACGGCAGAGACGGCGTTAAAGCCTGCGGGCTGTTGGATTTTCAAGACGCTTTGCACGGCGCGGTTTCCTATGACGTCATGTCTTTGATGGAAGACGCCCGCCGCGATATTTCTCCCGAACTGTTTATCAAGATGCAAAACCGTTATCTGGAAGCCATGGGCGACAAAATCCCCGATAAAGAAAAGTTTTTGACGTCTTGGGCTGTTTTGGCGGCGGGACGCCATGCCAAAGTGTTGGGAATTTTCGTACGTTTGTGCGTTCGCGATCACAAGCCCCGTTATTTGCACCATCTGCCGCGTTTGTGGAGATTGTTGGAACGCGCGCTTGAACATCCTGCGTTAAGCGGTTTAAAATTGTGGTTCAATAAATACATTCCTCCCGAACAAAGAGGGATTCCCGAATGTCTTCTGATAAAATAACAAAAGCGATGATTTTGGCGGCGGGACGCGGAACACGGATGCGCCATTTGACCGATGCGGTGCCCAAACCTTTGGTTAAGGTCGCGGACAGACCTTTGATTGATTATATGTTGGACAAGGCTCAAGCCGCAGGCGTTACCGAATGTGTCGTTAATTTATGCTATTTGGGCGATATGATCCGTTCCCGGCTGGAAAAACGTACGGGAATGAAAATCGTTTTTTCCGTTGAAGCCGAAGCTCTTGAAACGGGGGGCGGCGTTAAAAAGGCTTTGCCGCTGTTGGGGGACAAGCCCTTTTTTGTTTTAAATTCGGATCCGTTATGGACAGAACCTGCCGAACCTGCCCTGAAAAAGCTGGAACAGGCATGGAATCCCGAAACGACGGACGTTCTTTTAATGTTACAGCCGATGAACCGCGTCTTCGGACACGACGGGACGGGAGACTATTTTATCGAAGACGGAAAACCCCGCCGCCGCGTGGCGGGAGAAACGTCCGCTCCTTATGTTTTCGCGGGAGCCCAGATTTTGCATCCCCGCATATTCAAGGAATCGCCCGAGGGCAAATTCAGATTGACGGAATTGTATGACAAAGCCGAACGGGCGGGACGGTTGCAGTGTATCGTCCATGACGGCGATTGGTTCCACGTCGGCACGCCCGAAGCAACGGCTTTGGCGGAAAAGGTTTTCGGAGGGCATCGCTCTGAATAAGAACGTTTATACCGTCAGCCCGCTGTATTCTTTTGCGGATGTGCTTTGCGACGCTTTGTTAAAGGAAAGCGGTTCGGAATCCGAAGTGTTGGCAAAGTATGTTATTTTCCTGCCGACCCGCCGCGCTTGCAAAACCGTTCAGGAAGCGTTTTTGCGTCAAAGCGAAGGGAAACCCGTTCTGTTGCCCCGATTGATTCCGTTCGGCGGCATTGACGGCGAAGAAACGGAAACGTCGCTGATTTTGGCGGGAGAAAGCTTGGATATTCCGCCTGCGATTTCGCCGATGCGCCGCAAATTGCTGTTAATGCGCTTAATTCGAAAAAATCCGGAAATGGCGGATTTAACGGCGGATAAAGCTTTGCATTTGGCAGACGCCTTATGCGCTTTTTTGGATCAGTCCTATATTGAACAGATGCCTTTTGACCGTCTGAACGGCATTGTTCCCGACGAATTTGCGGTGCACTGGCAGGATATTTTAAAATTTTTGGAAACGGTCACGGTTTTTTGGCCGGAAATCTTAAAAGAAAACGGTGTTATCGATCCCGCAGACCGTCAGGTTCGGATGTTTAAGGCTCAGGCGGATTTATGGCGTAAGTCTCCGCCGCCCTATCCCGTTATTGCCGCAGGATCGACGGGCTCTCAACCTGCAACGGCGGATTTTCTGGATGCCGTGGCGTCAATGGAAAACGGTCGCGTTATTTTGCCGGGACTGGATTTGATTTCAAAAGACGAAGACTTGGAAGGTCTTGACGCCTCTCATCCGCAATACAACATGATGAATTTATTAAAAAAATTCGGCATAACGCGCAAAGACGTCAAACCGTTCGGGTTCCAAGACGCTACCGTTTCTCAAGAACGCCTGCGTTTGATATGCGACGCGATGCGTCCCGCTCAAGCAACAAAAAGCTGGCGCGAAACAAAGCCTTTTGACGCGTCCGTTTTAAACGGAGTCATTCGTGCGGATTGCCCGACAATACGTGATGAAGCTCTGCTGATTGCGATGATTTTGCGCCAAACTTTGGAAACGCCCGCAAAAACGGCCGCTTTGATTACGCCCGACAGAACGTTGGCTGAACGCGTCATTTCCGAAATGTCCCGTTGGGGCGTCGTTTTGGATGATTCGGCGGGGACGCCCTTGTCGAAAACGGCGTTGGGGACTTTTTTGTCTTTGGTGCTTAAAGCGGCGGCAGACAATGTTTCCGCTTATTCTTTGCTGGCGTGCCTGAAGCATCCTTTGGCGACGTGCGGGAAAACGCAGGGCGAATTCAGAACCGAAGTACGACGTCTGGAAACGGCGTGCCTGCGCGGCAAACCCGCGGGAGAAGGCTTTGACGGTTTGAAAAAAGCCGCCGAAGGAAATCAGGAAATTTCCGATTTCGTGCAAAGTCTGGAACCGGCGTTGGGCGAGATTACCCTTAAAATGCAAGACGGCAAAAAACGTCCGCCCGAAGAATGGTTGAACCTGCACTTAAGCGCGGCGGAAGCGTTGGCAAAAAGCGCCGACAAAAGCGGTGCTGAACGCTTGTGGAAAGCCGAAGCCGGCGAAGCCGCCGTAACGCTGTTCAACGGATTAAAAGAAAATGCCGATATCGCCGAACCTTTAAGCGCGTTCGAATACGAAGGCTTGATTAACTCTTTCATGTCGTCCGTTCCCGTGCGTTTAAAGTACGGAATGAACCGCAGAATTGACATTTTGGGATCCATGGAAGCCCGATTGGTTCGCCCCGACGTTTTGATTCTGGGCGGCTTAAACGAAGGGTGTTGGCCTCAAACGCCCTCAGCGGATCCGTGGATGAGCAGACCGATGCGATCGGAATGCGGTTTGCCTCCTTTGGAAAGAAAAATCGGACTTGCCGCTCACGATTTCGCTCAAGCGTTTTGCGCACAAAACGTTGTCATTACCCGTTCTTTAAAAGACGGCGGAACGCCGACGGTTCCTTCCCGTTGGCTGAGACGGCTGGATGCCGTTTTGGAAGCATCGAAAATAAAATGGCCGAAATCCGATTGGGTGAAATGGGCGCAAAAATTTGACTGCCCCGACAAATTTGAAACGATTTCTCCGCCAGAACCCCGCCCGCCCGTCAGCGCACGCCCGCGAAAACTGTCCGTAACGCGCGTCGAAACGTGGATGCGCGACCCGTATTCGATTTATGCGCGATATATTCTGGACTTAAAGCCTTTGGATGAAATCGAAGAAGGCTTAACCCCCGCGGACATCGGAAATTTATTGCATAAATGCGTGGAAATTTTTTGCACGCGCCATCCTTCCCTTTTACCCGACGATGCGGAAAAAGAGCTTGGCGAAATATCGGAAGAGTTAATGCGCGACATGAATTTTCCCGTCAAAGCCGCCGCTTTTTACAAACCGCGCATCAAACGGGCTCTGACATGGTTTATTGATCGTCAGCGCGAACGCGACGGCTTTATCGCGCAAATGTATTGCGAACAAAAAGGAAGCGTGAAAATTAAAACGGCGGGCGAAGATTTCGAATTGTTCGGATTTGCCGACCGCATCGATATTTTAAACGACGGAACGGCTTCGGTTTTGGATTACAAAACGGGCGAACTGCCCAAACCGAACGTCATTGAAGCGGGATATGCCCCTCAATTGCCGTTGGAAGCCTTTATGCTGCTTAACGGCGGGTTTAAAGACGTTCCCGTCCCCGAAAAAATATCTTCTTTGGAATACTGGCGGCTGAAAGGCGCCGAAGACGGCGGGAAAACGAAATCTTTGGATAATCCAGACAACGCGATTGAACGCGTCGTCAAAGATTTAAAAGAATTGATCGAACAATTCGATTTGCCCGAAACACCCTATCGGGCGACGCCGAACCCCGCTTTCAGCCCGAAATACACGGACTATGACCATTTGGCGCGAACGGCGGAATGGAGCATCGTCAAAGATGACGACGGGGAGGATGCAAATGAATCCGGCTGATCCGAACGAACTTCAAAGAACGGCAGCAGCGCCGGACGCTTCGGCGTGGGTTGCGGCGTCGGCGGGTTCGGGAAAAACAAAAGTCCTTTCGGACAGAGTGCTGAATCTGTTATTAAACGGCACGCCGCCCGAAAAAATCCTGTGCCTGACGTTTACGCGCACCGCCGCCGCCGAAATGGCAAACAGAGTAACGGAAATATTGTCAAAATGGGCAACCGCCGAAGACGACGTGCTGGAACGCGATTTGGAATCCCTTTCGGGAAAGGCGCCGAAACCGTCGGAAAAAGAAAAAGCCCGTTGCCTGTTCGCCCGATTGCTGGATGCGCCGGGCGGCATTAACATTATGACCATTCACGGATTTTGCCAATCTTTGCTGAAACGGTTTCCGTTGGAAGCAGGCGTTTCCCCGCAATTTGACGTTCTGGACGAACAAGGCACGCTTGAACTGATGGAACAAGCCGAAGAAGAAACGCTTGCCGATCCCGCGTTTGCCAAAGATTTGGATTTAATCGCTCTGATGACCGACGACAAAGGGTTTTCGGATTTATTAAAAGAGCTGAGCTTTTTTAAAAACGATTTGGAAGCTCTGCTGTCGCAATATCCGAAAGGGGACGCGTTAAAATCGGAATACGAACGGGTGTTGGGATTGCCGAACGACGCAACGCAAGAATCTTTAATCGCGGAATTTTGCCGTCCGGACGACAAAAGAAAAGCCGACCTGAAAAAAGCCGCCGAAATACTGATTACGGGAAAAAGCGTTTCGGTACGGGAAAACGGCGAAATAATCAAAAACTTTGTCAATGCGGACGAAAACAAAAGAATAGAATCCTGTTTTGATTATTTAACCTGCTTTTTAACAAAAGACCTGACAAGCATTCGAAAAAGGTTAACCAACAAAGACAGTGCCGCCGCGCAGGAAATCATGCAAAATGAAGCGGAGAGGGCTTTAAAGTTGCATAATGATCTGAACGCCGAAACCGTATTAAGAGGGTCTTTGGCTTTGTCCGGCATCGGAATGCAAATCATAAAAAGATATGACGAATTAAAAAAAGAACGCTCTGTCGCCGATTATGACGATCTAATTTCCGCGGCGCGCCGTCTTCTTGAAAAATCGGGGGCGGCGGCTTGGGTTTTGTTCAAGTTGGACGGCGGCATCGAACATATCTTGGTTGACGAAGCCCAAGATACCAGCCCCGAACAATGGGCGGTCGTCAAAGCTTTGGCGGAAGAATTTTTTTCGGGCGAAGGCGCTTCAAAAGCAAAGCGTACCGTCTTTGCCGTCGGCGACAAAAAACAATCCATCTACAGTTTTCAGGGGGCAGATCCCGATGAATTTGAACGGATGCGCGCTTTTTTCCGCCAAAAAGCAAAGGATGCCCGCCAAGATTGGCACGACGTCCCGATGTATATTTCTTTCCGTTCAACGCCCGCCGTCATCGAAGCGGTTAACCGAACTCTGAAAAATCCCGTTGCCGCCCGCGGCGTCGTTGACGAAGGCGAAGACGCGACACATTTGTCGTGGCGCAAGGGAGAAGCGGGGCTTGTCGAAATTTGGCCGACCGAAAAAACAAAAACGGACGACACGCCGCAAATGTACACAAAACCCGTCGAACAAATCGTCGTAAAGAACGCGTCTTCCAGACTGGCGGGAAAAATTGCAAAAAAAATCGCCGACATGATCAAAGCCAAAGAATTTCTGCCTTCGGTGAACAGACCGATACAGGCGGGAGACGTCTTGGTTTTGGTCAGAAGAAGAAACAGCTTTGTCGAAGAACTGTCGCGAGAACTGAAAGCCGCCGACGTCCCCGTTTCGGGCGTTGACAGATTGAAAATCACGTCGCATATCGCCGTACAGGACTTAATGGCTTTGGGCGATTTTCTGCTGTTGCCCGAAGACGATCTGGCGTTGGCGACGGTCTTGCGGTCGCCTTTGTGCAACGTTTCCGAAGACGATTTGTTTCATCTGGCATGCGGCAGACGCCCTCAAAGCCTGCTGACTCGTCTGGCGCGCCACAAAAACGAAACCGATACGGATTTGGGTAAAGCGTATGCTTTTTTAAGCGATTTGTTAAATTGCTGCGATAAAATGCCTCCGTTCGAGCTGTATTCTTATGTTTTGGGAGCGTGCCAAAAGAAAAAAGCCTTCCTGTCCAGATTGGGAATGCAGGCGGCGGATGCGTTGGACGAATTTTTAACGCTGGCTTTAAACCGCGACAAAGCCGATACGCCGTCTTTGCAAAACTTTTTAAAATATCTGCGCCAAAACGAAATCGAAATCAAAAGAGACCCGGACCAAAAAAATTTCGACGCCGTACGCATTATGACCGTTCACGCCTCAAAAGGGCTGCAGGCGCCTGTCGTTTTCCTGCCCGATACCAGAAGGTATAAAAAACATACCTCGCGCCTTTTGCGCTTAAACGGCACAAAATTGCCCGTTTGGGTGCCCAAAAAAGATTTTCATTGCGAAGATACGTTAAAAACTCAAACAACCCTTCAGGAAAAAGAACTGGACGAATACCGCCGCCTGCTGTACGTCGCCATGACCCGCGCGGCAGACCGGCTGTACCTGTGCGGATGGGACGGCAAAATGAATCCTCCCGACGGAAATTGGTACGACCTGATACGGTCTTCCCTGATTTTGGACGATTCCGGAAATAATCCCGTTTATGCAGGAAACGTAAAAGAAATCAATGACCCGATGTTTGACGAACCTGTTTTAAGGTTGGAATCAGAACGCTCAATCGCCTTAAATCGCGACGTTCCCGCTTTAAGCGAAGAAACCGGCGAAGAAATGCCCGAGTGTCTGCTCCGTCCCGCGCCCGAAGAACCCGAACCGCCCAGCCCCTTGACGCCCTCAAAACCCGAAATCGAAGAGCCGTCCTTCCTTTCACCTTTGTCGCCCGAACGCCAGAAAGCCGCAAAGCGGGGATTGATGATTCACACTTTGCTTGAAACATTGCCTTATATAAAGGATTGCGACCGATTTGACGCCGCCCTGCGCCTGATGCAAAAAAGAATGCCCGAAACGACCGAAGAAGAGCGTTCAAAAATCGTTTCGGACGTCCTTAACATTTTAAACAGCAACGACTTTAAGTTTCTTTTTTCCGAAACCTCTTTGTCGGAAGTCCCCGTTTCGGGCGTCGTTAAAAACAAAGTCATAAACGGGCGCATAGACCGTCTGGCAATAACCAAAGATCAGGTTTTAATCGCCGATTACAAAAGCAACCGCCGCATCCCGCAAAGCGCTGAAGAAATCCCCGAAGCTTACATCGCTCAGGCAAAAGCATATGCACAAGTTTTGGAAAAAATCTATCCCGACAAAAAAATACGTTCTTTTTTGATTTGGACCGAAGAAGCAAAGCTGTGGGAAATTACGGATTTGCTTTAAAAGGTTCGGAGGACACCTTGACCTTGGGACAAAACGACCTTACATTGTTTTACGGTTCATCATCCCTATGATAAGGAAACGAAAATGAAAGTCATCAAAGACAGCGAATTTGAAACCGAAGTCAAACAGTCGGACGTCCCCGTACTGGTCGATTTTTTTGCGCAATGGTGCGGTCCTTGCCGCCAATTGGGTCCCGTTTTGGAAGAAATCGCCAATGAAATGGGCGGAAAGCTGAAAATCGTAAAAATGGACATTGACGAAGCGCCCGAAACGCCGACGGCATTCGGAATCCGCAGCATTCCGACAATGATTCTGTTTAAAAACGGTCAGGCTGTCGAAACAAAAGTCGGCGGTATGCCGAAATCCAAAGTCGTTGAATGGCTGAACAGCGTCGTTTAAGGCTTGTTAAAAAAATCAAGGCACCCTTTACGGGTGCCTTTTTTATTTCTTACATAACGCCGATTATCTTAACCGCGACGCCAGTTTCAGACAGTCGGCGGACTGTTTTTCCCGAATGCCGAACGACGGCGTTCCGATTTCCATGTGGCGAACGCGCGGCGAAGGTTCACCTTTGTCATTCATGTAAATGAACAAAACGCAAGACGGTTGGGAATAAACCCAAACTTCGGACGGCGCTTCGAACCGACGAACGGTCGGTTCGCCCAAAACGCTGAGGATTCGATCGGCATTTAAAATAATCGGGCGTCTGGGTTCTTGCACGGCGGCTCCTTCGACGGGCTTCGGCAAAGCCTCTTCGGCAACGACGGGCAATTCCTGAGGGACGTTGGAACACGATGCCAACAACGGAAACAACGCCAAAAAAGCATAGCTTAAAATTTTATTCATTTCTGCTTTTCCAAAAACAAGTTTTGCATAAAGGCAACCGCTACTAAGGGAGATATTATATTTATCAGGGGAATTGTCATCAAAAAAACAATGATAACGCCCGCGATTGTCCAGTATTTTTGATGATCTTTGAACATTTTTTCAGATTTTTCATAATCTTGGTAACGCAAAGCCACCGTAAAAAAATATTCGCGGGCAAACAGGCGGCCGTTCAAGTAATAAAAAAGAATCGGCGTAATCAAAGTAAAAATCGGGATAAAGCTTATCGGGACGAGAAAAGACGAGGTTAAAACGCTCTTTGTCATTGCGACTCCGGACATTTTAATGCTTTCGGACAACGGAACCGTTCTGAGCGGCAGGTTTTTGTGTTCGGATTCCAACCGTTCAACAGCCGTATCCATAAAGAATCCCGCGACAAACGTGGCAACCGCCGGAAACAGAAATAAAGCCAAAACAAAAAAAGCCAAAACTCCGACCGCATTAATAATAATGGACACGGACGGCATGTCTTTAATCTGCCAATAGCGCGCCAATTCCGAGAATCCGAAAAACAGAAGCCCGAACAGCAAAACGGTAATAAAAACCGTTGCCCATAACAAGCCGCGGATATTGCTTTTAAAAACGTCAAAAAAAGCTTTTTTTAATGCGATTAACATCTTTTAACCCCTTATTGCTTTATTTTTTTGTAACAGACTCTTGTATGAAACAAAACATTCTTTATACTGTTTTTTTGCTTTTTGTCCCCTCTCGGAGTTTTTTGATATGGATGCAGTAGCGTGCTACGACGTTGTGGCTATCGGGAATGCCATTGTTGACGTTTTGGCCAGTATGGACGATGAATTCCTGCAAAAGCATAATATGCCCAAAGGCGTTATGACTTTGGTTGACGCGGAACTGGCGGAAATCATATACGGGCACATCAGCGGTGTCGGCAAAGAATGCTCGGGGGGATCAGCCGCCAATACGGCTGTCGGAGTCGCTGCTTTGGGAGGAAAGCCCGCTTTTATCGGCAAAGTCGCCGATGACAAGCTCGGATCCGTTTTCCGCGAAGACATCACGAAATCAGGCGTGCATTTTTCGACGCCGTGCTTGGAAAACGAACGCCCGACCGCCAGATGCATGGTTATTGTCAGCCCTGATGCCCAACGCACGATGAACACTTATCTGGGAGCGTGTTCAAAGCTGTCCCGCAAGGATATTGACGAAGAACTTATCCGACAGGCAAAAATCGTTTATATGGAAGGATATCTCTGGGACAGGGAAGAAGCCAAAGACGCTTTGGCATATGCCGTCGAACTGGCTCATAAATACGGACGCAAAGTTTCTTTGTCTTTGTCGGATCCTTATTGCGTGAACCGCCATCGCGAAAGCTTTTTTAATTTGATAAAAAGCGGCGTTGACATTGTTTTTTGTAACGAAGACGAAATTCTGGCGTTATTCGGCGTCAGCGATCCCGAAGAAGCTTTTGAACGGTGCAAGACGCTGTGCGAATTGGTTGTCGTAACGCGCGGAGAAAACGGAGCCGTTGCCATCAAGGGGGAAGAACGTTATTCCGTTCCGGCAGAACCGATTGTAAAAGTCATTGATACGACGGGAGCCGGTGATTTGTTCGCAGCCGGATTTTTAACGGGATACGCTCAGGAACGCCCCGTATCGGAATGTTTGCAGATGGGGGCACTTTCCGCGGCGGAAATCATTTCGCATTACGGAGCAAGACCTCAAACTCCTTTGCGGGATTTAATCGCAAAAAAAGTGAACCAAAATTAAGGGCTCTCCCCTTTTATTAATTACAAAAGCCGCTCCTTTTGAAGATCCCGTCTTTGCATATGAAACGCGGGTTTGATCTTTGTTTTAAGGAAATCGCTTTTCGTCATGATGCCAACGGCAAAAAAACGTGGCAGAGGCATTATCGTAATTTTTAATCCCCCGAAAAGAACAAAGCCCGTTTCAGCGGGCTTTGTTTATTAAAAAACGCCGCCGTTGTTCGGCGTATCAGTTTTTAGGGCATTCTTCCCGCATAAATTTGCAAACGGCCAGTTCGGTATTTTTGTTATCGGTATAGTGCGTAAAGATAATGACATCGCTGCTTAACAGGACATTTTCTTTTTTCTGGCACATAGACTGATTCATTTTTGTGCAAACTTCCGTATTTAATTTTTCTTTCAGGCTTTTTCTTTTGTCTTCGGGAACCGCACTTATGTCAACGTTCATTTTAAACGTGTAGTGCAAAGCCCCGTTCTTTTCATAAGCACTTTCCCATGTTACGGATTTGCTGATTTTCTTAGGCAGTTTTTGGTTGATTTGTTTTAAGGCTTCCTGCAGAACTTCTTTCTTTTTATCCAGCGCATTTTGCTGCAGCGTCACGGGAGATTTGGAGGTAAATCCGGACGGTTTTTGTTCATCGGTCGGTTCTTTTACCTGCAAAGGCTTTTTCGGTTCCGTATTCACTTTAAACGTATACGGGCTTTGCGCCTGACAAATTCCGGACATTAAAAAAAAGGTTAATACAAAAAATATGCTTTTCATTGCGTCTTGCCTCCAGTTAGCGTTTAGAAAAGGATAGCCCATAAAAAAAATTTAAACCATAAAAAAAACGGTTGAACGCCTTGCTCGGGAATTGACAAAAACGCTAAAAATACCTAAAAGCAGTACATAGTTTTTACTTTAATTTGAAAGAAAGAAGGCATCCATGCGTAACGTTGCCATTATTGCCCATGTTGACCACGGCAAAACAACTCTGGTCGATACCATGTTGCGTCAAAGCGGAACGTTCCGCGACAATCAGGTCGTCGTTGAACGCGCTTTGGATTCAAACGATCTGGAACGCGAACGCGGCATTACAATTTTGGCAAAGTGCACTTCCGTCGAATGGAAAGGTGCCCGCTTTAATATTGTCGACACTCCGGGACACGCCGATTTCGGCGGCGAAGTCGAACGCATTTTGGATATGGTCGACGGCGCCATTGTCTTGGTCGATGCCGCCGAAGGCCCTTTGCCTCAAACAAAATTCGTCGTCGGAAAAGCCCTGAAAATCGGATTGAAACCCATCGTCGTTATTAACAAAGTCGACAGACCGGATGCCCGCCCCATGGAAGTCTATAACGAAGTCTTTGACCTGTTTGCTTCTTTGGATGCCACCGACGAACAGCTGGATTTTCCCGTCCTGTTCGCTTCGGGACGCGAAGGATGGGCGGTCAAAGATTTGGACAAAGATCCCCGCGATTCCATTGCTCCTTTGTTCGATTTGATTATGGAATACGTCCCCGCGCCCAAATGCGACCCCTATGCCCCGTTTTCCTTCCTGGTAACCGCCATAGAAAACGACCCGTTCGTCGGACGTATCCTGACGGGCAAAATTCATTCGGGCTCGGTCAAAGTCAATTCCATGATCAAAGCTTTGTCACGCGACGGAAAGACTTTGGAAAATTCGCGCGTCAGCAAAATCTTGGCATTCAGAGGTCTTAAACGCGTCGGTTTGGACGAAGCTCACGCCGGTGACATTGTCGCCATCGCCGGAATGACAAAAGCAACCGTTGCCGATACTTTGTGCGACGCATCGGTCACGGATCCCATTCCCGCTCAGCCGATTGACCCGCCGACGCTGGCCATGACGTTCTCCATCAATAATTCGCCTTTGGCAGGAAAAGACGGCGATAAAGTAACGTCTCGCGTCATCTGGGACCGCCTTGCCAAAGAAGCCGAAGGAAATGTCGCCTTACGCGTGTCGCGTACAAGCTCGACCGATTCTTTCGAAGTCGCAGGACGCGGCGAATTGCAGCTGGGCATTTTAATTGAAACCATGCGCCGCGAAGGATTTGAATTATCCATCAGCCGCCCCCGCGTTTTAATGCAAACGGATCCCGTTTCCGGCAAAAAGCTGGAACCTATTGAAGAAGTCGTTATTGACGTTGACGAAGAATATGTCGGCGTCGTTTGCGAAAAAATGGGCGAACGCCGCGCCGAAATGACCGACATGCGTCCTTCGGGCGGGAACAAGACAAGAATTACCTTCTTGGTTCCTTCGCGCGGATTGATCGGATACCATTCCCAGTTTTTGACGGACACCTGCGGTACGGGCGTCATGAACAAGCTGTTCCACAGCTACGAACCTTACAAAGGTCCGATTCCGACCCGCCGCACCGGCGTCATGATTTCGACCGATAACGGAAAAGCCGTTCCGTACGCTCTGTGGAAATTGGAAGACCGCGGTCCGATGTTTATCGATCCCGGCGTTGACGTCTATGAAGGCATGATTATCGGCGAACATACAAAAGGCAACGATATCGAAGTCAACCCCGTCAAAACAAAGCATCTGACAAACATCCGCGCTGCGGGCAAAGACGATGCCGTAACGTTGACGCCGCCGATAAAAATGAGTCTGGAAGACGCGCTGTCCTATATTCAGGACGATGAACTGGTCGAGGTAACGCCCAAGACGTTCCGCCTGCGCAAAACCATTCTGGATCCCGTTCTGCGCAAACGCGCCGCAAAAGCCGTAACGCAAGACTAGATTGATGAAAAGCTGGAAAAACGCCGTTGCCGTGTATCGCGACCCGAAAATGGTCGCGATGCTGGTTTTGGGAATGTTCAGTGCCATTCCTTTCGTACTGGTTTTTTCAACCATGTCTTTTTGGCTGTCCGATTGCGGTGTCGGCGTCAAAGCCGTCGCCGCGTTTTCTTTGGTTCGGTTGCCGTACAGCTTTAAGTTCCTTTGGGCGCCTTATATCGACCATACGCCCCTGCCGTTCCTGACAAAACGGTTGGGACAGAGAAAGTCTTGGGCGATATTGTTCCAAATCTGTTTGTTGTGCTGTCTGATCGCGTTGGTGCATACAGACCCTTTGACCAATCCCGCCGCAACGGGAATTTTCGCCGTGCTGATCGCTTTTTTCTCGGCATCTCAGGACGTCGTGTTTGACGCGTTAAGAATTGAATGCTTTGAAAAAGACAATCAAGCCGCCGCTGCCGCGACGTATATCTTCGGCTATCGCGTCGGCATGCTGATTGCGGGAGCGGGCGCGCTGTCTTTGTCGGATATGATCGGATGGGTACGCGTCTATGAAGCTCTTGCCGTTTCGGGTGTCTTGGGTGTTTTTACGGTTCTTTGCCTGAAAACGCCCGTTTACGAAGCGCCTAAAGAAAAAAAGAATTTCTTTCAAGACGCCGTCGCCGCTCCGATTAAAGATTTTTTAAAAAATCAGGGATGGTTGCTTATCGTCCTGTTCATTATTACTTACAAGCTTTGCGAAACGACCATCGGAACGGTAACGCCGAAACTGTATAAAGAACTGGGGTTTTCAAATCTGGAAATCGCCGCCATCGTAAAGCTGTGGGGCATTGCGGCAACTATCGTCGGCGGATTTTTGGGCGGTATTCTCGTCGTACGTTTCGGTTTGTTTAAAAGCCTGTTTATTTGCGGCATCTTACAGGGTTTTTCGAATCTGCCCTTTGCCGTGCTTTCGGTCAGCGGAAATTCCATGTTTTGGCTGACCGTGTCCATCGTTTCCGATAATATGGCGGCAGGAATGGCTACGACGGCTTTTGTCGCTTATATGTCGTCGTTGTGCAATACGGCTTATACCGCAACGCAGTACGCTCTGTTAAGTTCTTTAACGGCGTTACCCCGTGACTTGTTGTCTTCGGGCAGCGGATGGCTGGTCGTTTGGATGGGATGGCCCGCGTTCTTTGTCTTTACGGCTTTTCTGAGTCTGCCGGGGCTGGGGCTGTTATGGTTGCTGAATCGCCGCTTTCCTCAGAAGCCCCGCGACGTCCCATCGGAAGATATATCGTAAAAACGGTTCCTTCTTCCGCAGAACTGCGAACACTAAACGCTCCGTCATGACGTTTGAGAATCTGGCGGACAATCGCTAAACCGAGACCGGTTCCGACGGCTTTGTTCTTTGTCGCGTCAACACGGTAAAAACGTTCCGACAAACGGGGCAAATCTTTTTCGGGAATGGGATCGCCTTTGTTATGAACGGAAACGGCATAAAGACGCGCCGAAGGAATTTGCGGATAGTCCATATTGTTTTCCATACGGCAGGAAACCGTTACCGTACTGCCTTTTCTGCCATACTTAAGCGCGTTATCCGTTATGTTTTGAAAAACCTGCATCAGTTCGCTTGCATTGCCTAAAATCCGAGCTTCGGGTGGGCAGGTCTTTAAAACTATTTCCATATGATATTTTTCGGCTTTGCTTTCCAGAACGGTTTTGACGTTATTTAAAATCTCGCAGATATCCACGGGTTCAGAAGGCTTTGTATGCTCGTTCATTTGGATTCTGGATAATGAAAGCAGGCTTTCTATCAGCTTTGACATCCGTTGAGCCTGAAGGCTCATGATGTTTAAAAATTCCTCTCTGGCTTTCGCATCGTCTTTTGCGGGGCCTTGCAACGTTTCGATAAAGCCCGACAATACCGACAACGGCGTGCGGAGTTCATGGCTGGCATTGGCGACGAAATCCGCCTGCATCTGTTCAAGCTGTTTTTGCGCCGTCATGTCATACAATGCCAAAATACCGACGGCACCGCCTTTGGCTTCGGCGGGAAGGCGTTCGATTTTGGCATTAAAGACCTTTGCCTGCAGACTGATTTCCAGCGTTTCTTTTTTTGACTTTTTTCCCAAAATTCTTTGAACCGCCGCCAACAAAGCTTCGTCGTCAATCAAATCCGAAAGCTTTTTATCACGCGAATTAAACCCGAAAAAACTGCGCGCCGCAAAATTCGCCCCCGTCACAATCCCGTCTTCGTCCAACATCAACAGCGGATCGGGCAAGCTGTCCAACACCGCCGCATCAGACATCGTTTGGGCTTCCAGCTGTTCCGCTCTGGTCGTCCAAATATTGCGCATCTGGTTGATTGCCGCGACAATGCGCGCGGATTCGTCGTTCGCGGAACCGATGCGCGGCAATTCGGAAACGTCTTCTTCCTGCGCCAGCTTATGCGTATATTGCGCCAGATTCTGAAGGTTCGTCAAAAAAGGCAACGTCAGCACAATCGTCAAAGAAACAACCATGCCGAACCCGACAACCGCAGAGCCCGGCTGGACTTCCCCCGCCCAAACCAAAGCCAGCAACATAACGGCAGACGGCGCACATACCGTTAAAACACGTTCGGAAAAACGGTATAACGGTTCGACGGGTTGCTGTTGTTCCTGTTCCTGCGATTTGTCTTTCTTTTTAAACAAGACTTATCCTTTCAATCGGGATTTCAGCATTTTTACATACGCTTCCTTATCGGCAATCGGTTTGCGCGCAACGCCCGTGCGTTCCGCCGCTTCGGCAACCGCCAAAGGCACAACCTCGATTAAACGCGGATCAAACGGAACCGGAATGATGTATTCGGAACCGAACGAAAGCGATTTGCCCTGATACGCGGATTTGACCTCTTCGGGAACGGGAAGCCGCGCCAGTTCTGCCAAAGCCTTTGCCGCCGCCAGTTTCATTTCTTCGTTGACGGTTGAAGCGCGAACGTCCAACGCCCCTCTGAAAATATACGGAAAGCCCAAGATATTGTTGATTTGGTTCGGATAGTCCGAACGCCCCGTTGCAATAATCGCGTCGGAAACCGCCGCACGAGCTTCCGCCGGCGTAATTTCGGGATCGGGATTCGCCATTGCAAAAATCATCGGATGCGGCGCCATTGTTTTAACCATGTCCCCGTTTAAAACGCCTTTGACGGACAAGCCCAAAAAGACGTCCGCTCCTTTTAAGGCGTCCGAAAGCGTCCGAGCCTGCGTATCGGCGGCAAAATCTTCTTTCCACGGGTTCATGCCCGCCGTGCGCCCTTTGTAAATTACGCCTTTGCTGTCGCACATCACGATATGCCGCACGCCCAACGAACGAATCAGCGAAGAACACGCTATCGCCGCCGCTCCCGCGCCGTTCACGACGACTTTGACGTCTTCAATTTTTTTGGACGTCAGTGCCAAACCGTTCAATAACGCCGCCGCGACGACAACCGCCGTCCCGTGCTGGTCATCATGAAAAACGGGAATATCCAGTTTTGAACGTAACTCTTTTTCTATGTAAAAACATTCGGGAGCCTTTATGTCTTCCAAATTGATGCCGCCGAACCCCGTCGAAATCAATGCCGCCGCTTCGACAACCTTGTCGGGGTCTTTGGAATTGATTTCTATGTCCACGGCGTCAACGTCTCCGAAACGCTTGAATAAAACGGCTTTGCCTTCCATAACGGGTTTTGACGCCAAAGCACCGATGTCGCCCAACCCCAAAACCGCCGTTCCGTTCGAAATTACCGCAACGGTGTTGCCTTTGTCCGTATAGGCGTACGCTTTATCCGGATCTTTTTCTATTTCCAAACACGGCGCCGCAACACCCGGAGAATACGCCAATGCCAAATCTTTTTGCGTATTTAACGGCTTTGTCGCGCGGATTTCGATTTTTCCGGGCTTGCCCGAAGCGTGCATCTTTAAGGATTCTTCCCCTAACGTATTCTTGTGTTCCGTCATGTTTTTTCTGTCTTTATTCCGAAAGTAAAAATGATATGTTATCCATAACATAAATATTGCGCGAAGTGAATCCTCATGAACGACAAACAGGACGACAAAATCGAAAAAATAACCCCGATGATGGAACAGTACTTTGCCATCAAAAAACAAACGGAAGGATATTTGCTGTTCTACCGCATGGGCGATTTTTACGAAATGTTCTATGACGACGCCGTCGCCGCGTCCGCCGCGTTGGACATCGCTTTGACAAAGCGCGGCAAAAATAACGGCAAAGACATTCCCATGTGCGGCGTTCCCGTCCATTCTCATGAAATGTACCTGTCCCGCCTGATTCGAAAAGGATTTAAAGTCGCCATCTGCGAACAAACCGAAGACCCCGCAGAAGCCAGAAGGCTTAGAGGATCATCGGCTTTGGTCAACCGCGACGTCATCCGCCTGATTACTCCCGGAACCCTGACCGAAGACAATATTCTGGAAGCCGGCGCCTGCAATTATCTGGTATCGCTGACCCGCACAAACGAAGGCATGGCCATGGCATGGGTCGACGTATCGACGGGCGATTTCGCCGTCCAAACCCTGCCGTCTCAAAACGCCGTTAATCTGGCTGCGGGACTGGCTCGGCTTGATCCGAAAGAAATCATCGTTTCCGAAAAAATACTCCAAGACCCCGAATTTTTTGAAACCTTCAACGATTGGAAAAAAGCCTTAACGCCCCTGCCGCCGTCCAGATTCAATCCCGAAAACGGACAAAAACGGCTGGAAAACTTTTTCAAAGTCGGAACGTTGGATGCTTTCGGACATTTCAATAAAAGCGAATTGGCGGCCGCGGGAGCCTTGCTTGATTATGTCGAACTGACCCAAAAAGGTAAAATGCCGCGTTTAAACCCCTTAAAACATTTCAGTTCGGGGCGGCTGATGGAAATTGATGCGGCAACCCGACGCAATTTAGAACTGTTCCGTTCTTTGTCGGGTGAAAAAAGTCCCAGCCTGTTTTCCGCCGTTGACCGTACCGTCACGGGTGCCGGCGCCAGATTGCTCAGCCAATATCTGGCAGCGCCCCTGACTGACCCGAAAGAAATCGATAAACGTCTGGATCGCGTTACGTTCTTTGTCCAAGACCCGCTGGCAAGAAAAGCCGTCAGAGAGTATCTGGAACAGTGTCCCGACATCGAACGCGCTTTGTCCCGTCTGTCTTTGGGACGCGGCGGCCCCAGAGACCTTGCCGCGTTGCGCGACGCGCTTAAGCAAATTCCGGAAATTAAAAACGCCCTGAAGAACTCTGCCCGAACAAACGGGATGCCCCAGTCCTTAAAAGAATGCGAACAAAAGCTTAATCCGCATGACGAGCTGACAGACCGCCTTTCCAAAGCGTTGGCGGACGAATTGCCTCTGTTCGCGCGCGACGGCGGATTCATCGCCCCGATGTATTCGAAAGAACTGGACGAACTGAAGCGCCTGCGCGACGAAAGCCGTCAGCTGATCGCCGAATTGCAAACAAAATACTGCGATATTGCCAAAGTCCCCGTCAAAATATCGCACAACAACATTTTGGGATACTATATCGAAGTTACCGCCAAAAACGCCAAACAAATGCTGGAAGACGCCCGTAACGGCACAAGCATATTCCTGCACCGCCAAACCATGGCAAATGCCGTACGCTTTACAACGGTCGAATTGTCCGAATTGGAAACAAAACTGCGCGGCGCCGGAGAAAAAGCGCTGGCTTTGGAACTTAACCTGTTCGTCGACCTTGTCAGCGCCGCCCTTAACGCCGCGCAAACCATTGCAGAAACGGCTCATGCTCTGGCAATGCTGGACGTCGCCTGCGGCTTGGCTCAAGTCGCCGAAGAAAACGATTACGTCCGACCCGTTCTGGATGACGGACTGGCTTTTGATATCGAAAAAGGTCGCCATCCCGTCGTCGAACAAGCCTTGAAAAACGCAAGGGAAACTCAGTTCGTCGGAAACGATTGCAGGTTGGGAAATCCTGAAACCCGCGACGGAAGACTGTGGCTGATTACGGGACCGAACATGGCGGGTAAAAGCACCTTTTTACGCCAAAACGCTCTTATCGCCGTTTTGGCTCAGGCAGGATCATACGTCCCCGCAAAATCCGCCCGCATCGGAATTATCGATAAGCTGTTCAGCCGCGTCGGCGCCGCCGATGATCTGGCCAGAGGGCGTTCAACGTTCATGGTCGAAATGGTCGAAACCGCCGCCATTTTAAATCAATCCACGGAACGCTCCTTGGTCATTTTGGATGAAATCGGACGCGGTACCGCGACTTTTGACGGATTATCCATCGCCTGGGCCGTCGTCGAACACTTATATGAAACAAACAAATGCCGCGCCCTGTTCGCAACCCATTATCATGAATTAACCGCCTTGGCGGAACGTTTGCCGGGGTTGTCTTTGTACACCATGCGCGTCAAAGAATGGCGCGGAAACGTCGTCTTTCTTCACGAAGTCGTCAAAGGCGCCGCCGACCGTTCCTACGGCATTCATGTCGGACGATTGGCAGGGTTGCCGCCCGCCGTCATCGCCCGCGCAAAACAAGTGCTGGCGCAAATGGAGAAAAAGGGAACGTACGAAATCGATTTCATGAACGATTTGCCGTTGTTCGCTTTGGTCAAGAAAAAGGCGGACGAAGAACAGTCAAAAGATTTGGAACGTGAAAAAGCTTCCGCCTCTTTGCCCGACGCCGCCTTGGAAAAATTAAAATCCTTAAATCCCGACGATTTAACTCCCAGAGAGGCTTTGGACGCTTTGTACGAATTGAAAAAACTGGCAGGCGTTTCCAAATGAGCTCGGAAAATTTGATTCAGGCTTGGAAAAACGGCGGGCGCCCCTTTCTTTTAAAAGCCGTCAAAGACCGCTTTGAACACATGCGCCGTCAAATGGAACAAAGCATTTCAAAGCCTCCGTACGACGGCATGCCGGCTCAATATAAGCACGCCGACGAAACGGATTTACTGATGACGGAATTATACAAAACCGTCTTTGAATGCGTTTTCCCGTCCGCCGAAGCGCCTGATCTGACCGTTTGCGCCGTCGGCGGCTACGGCAGAAAAGAGCTGGCACCCTTTTCCGATATCGATTTGTTGTTCTTAACAAACGACGATAAAAACGACAGAACGCAGGCCGCCGTTTCTTTTATCCTTTATTTGCTTTGGGATTCGGGCGTCAAAGTCGGTGCTTCCGTAGGAACGTGCGAAGAACGGATTGAACGGGCAAAAACAGACTTTGAAACACGAACCGCTTTTTTGGAAGCCAGATTCGTGTGCGGGAACAGATCTTTGTTTTCGGATTTCGAGCGGCGGTTCGATGAATTGAAAAATTCTCCCGACGCCAAGGATTTCCTGAACGCCAAGCTGGAAGAACGAAAAGAGCGCTTAAGAAAAACCGGCGGATCAAAATATATGCTGGAACCCAATGTCAAAGAAGGACGCGGCGGGCTGAGAGATTTGAATTTGGCGTTTTGGCTGGCGAAATATTTTTTCGGAACGGCTCATTTGCCGGATTTGGCTCAACAGGGAATTTTGCCCGAAAAAACCGTCAACAGCCTTTTAAAAGCACACCGATTTTTGGCAACGGTGCGCTGTCTGTTGCATTTAAACGCCAACAAACCGGGTGACGTCCTGACCCTTGAAGCGCAAAAGGAAATCGCAAAAGAAACGGGATACGCTCAACGTAAAGGGTCTTCCGCCGTCGAACGGTTTATGAAGCATTATTACCTGACGTCCCGAAAGGTCGCCGAATTGTGCGAATTGGTCATTTCCGCCGCCGAAGACAGGCTTTCGGGCGAAAAAACACCCCCGCAAAAAACAATTGACCCCGCCTTTGTCATAAAAAACGGAAAGCTCGCCCTTAAAAACGGGTTTTCGTTTGCCGACGATCCTTATGCTTTGCTTAGGGCATTTGACTTAAAGGGCGAGACGGGAGTTCCGTTTTCCCCGTTTTTAATCTTTCAAATTTCGGAAAACGCTCATCTGTTGCGAGGACTGAGAAAAACAGAACCGACAAGACGTCTGTTTTTTAAAATTCTGGAAGGAAACTCGCCCGAAAGCAGCCTGCGCCGAATGAACGAAACAGGCGTTTTGAACATTTTAATACCTGCGTTCGGAAAAATCACGGGACAGGTACAATTCGATTTGTATCATGTTTATACGACCGACGAACATACGTTTAAAACGCTGGGATTTCTTTACGAAGACGCTAAAGCGTCTCAATCCAGAAAAAGCCTGTTGACCGCGGGACTGTTGCACGACATTGCCAAAGGACAAGGCGGCGGACACGATAAAAAAGGTGCCGCGATTGCGGAAACGATCTGCGCCGATTTGGCGATGAGCGGCGAAGAAACCGAAACGACCGTCTGGTTGGTCGCGAATCATTTATTGATGTCGCACACGGCTTTTAAACGCGATATTTTCGACCCGAAAACGCTTGACGACTTTATCGCCGAAGTCCAATCGCCCGAACGCCTGCGATTGCTGTACGCCCTGACAAAAGCCGATATCCGCGCCGTCGGACCTAATGTATGGAACGGATTTAAGGAACAGCTTTTAAAAAGCCTGTTCGACGCCGCTTTGGAACGCATTCAGGGAAACGAAAACCGTCCCCGCCCGCTCAGCGACGCGCAAAAAAAGCTGGCCGCCCTGCCGGCATCCGACGAAACCGAATTTGCCGTCGAAACGGATAATGAAAAATGCGTTACGTCTTTGACGGTCTTGACACCCGACAAAAACGGGCTGTTCGCGCAAATTACGGGCGTACTGGCTTTGGAAAACATTTCCGTCGCCGAAGCGCAAATCATGACGTTAAAAAACGGCATGGCGCTCGATACTTTTTTAATTCAGGAAATCGATTCGCTGGACAATGATGTTCGACGCCCCGTGTCGTCCGCAAAAAAAATCGCAAGAATCCAAGAAAAAATCAAATCCATCGATCCCGAAGCCGTCGAAAAAGAACTTAAACGCAAAAAAACCGTCCGAAAAGCGTTGTGGAATCAACCCCGCGTCTTGATCGACAATTCGGCGTCCGATTCCTGTTCCCTGATCGAAATCAATGCTTCCGACGCCGTCGGTTTCCTGCATACCGTAACCAGAGCCATGACTTTGGCGGATTTAAAGATTGTATCGGCTCATATTTACACTTATGGTTCAAAAGTCGTCGACGTGTTTTACGTTACCGATCAAAACGGCAACAAAATCACGGACGATGAAAAAGCGGCTCAAATCAAAACTTCTTTACTGGATGCTATCAATGGCTTTGCACAATTCGCTGGTTAAATCCATCGCCGCCGTCGGAGGCTTTACCATGGTCAGCCGCCTGACGGGGTTCGTCCGCGATGTTTTAATCGCAAAATTTCTGGGAGCTTCTTTGCTGGCAGACGCTTTCTTTGTCGCGTTCAAATTGCCCAACCTGTTCCGAAGCCTGTTCGCGGAAGGTGCTTTTAACGTTGCGTTCGTGCCGCTGTTTTCTGAATTGCTGGAAACAAAAAGCCGCGAAAAAGCCCTTAAATTCGCCGAAGAAGCTTTTTCCGCCCTCTTTTACGTCGTTTTGGGATTTACGGCGCTGATGGAAATATTCATGCCCTTCGTCGTTATTATTCAGGCTCCGGGCTTTATCAGCGACCCGGAAAAAACAAAAGCCGCCGTCATTATGTCCCGAATTACCTTCCCTTACCTGTTGCTGGTTTCCCTGAATTCTTTGCAAAGCGGCATGCTTAATTCCGTCGGGAAATTCGCCGCGGCGGCTTTGACGCCGACGTTGCTGAACCTGACCATGATTGCGGCTTTGTTCGCCTTTACGCCTTTGTTCGGCGGAAATTACGCTTATGCCCTTTCTTTGGGCGTCAGCGTCGCCGGCGTCTTGCAGCTGTTGTGGCTGATCTGGCATACGCGCCGCGCCGGATTGCCTTTGGGCTTGATGTCTTTAAAAAACGTTATCAAAAACAAGTCCGAAGAAGTCGCTTTGCTGATGAAACGAATCCTGCCCGGCGTGTTCGGATCGGGAATTTATCAAATCAATTTGTTTTTGGATACGTTGTTCGTTTCTTTTCTGTCCACGGGCGCCGTGTCGTGGCTGTATTACGCAAACCGTTTGTACCAGTTGCCCGTCGGCATTATCGGCGCCGCAATCGGCACCGTCCTCTTGCCCGTCTTGAGCCGGCAATTAAAAGCCAATGACGAAACAGGCGCCGCAGAAAGCATGAACAGAGCTTTGGAAACCGCTCTGTTGCTTTCCGTCCCCGCCGCCGCAGGTTTGATTGCTTTGGACGTGCCCGTCATTGCCGTATTGTTTGAAAGAGGCGCTTTTTCAACTCAAGCCGCCCTTAAAACGGGAACGGCTCTGTCCGCATATGCCTTGGGACTGCCCGCTTATATCCTGACAAAAGCTCTCGCCCCCGCCTTTTATGCCAGAGGCGACACCGCAACACCCGTGCGCATCGCCGCCGTCGCGTTGGTGTCGTATATCCTGCTTTGCCTGATTTTATTGCCTTTTATGAGCTATTTGGGCATCGCTTTGGCAACGGGAATCGTCGCTTGGATTAACGTTTTTCAATACTTGTACCTGATTAAAAAGAAAAAATTGCACAAAACCGACGCAAAATTTAAACGCCGCGCCCCTTCCATCGTTCTTTCGGCTCTTGTTATGGGAGGTATCGTCCGCGTCGCTTATGAGCAAACTTTGATCTATTTTCCCCTGTGGCCGCATACTCAGGACGTCTTAAGATACGGACTGTTGTGCGCGCTGATCGGTTTGGGAGGAATCGTTTTTTCAGCCCTTGTCCTTATCACGGGCGGCGTAAAAATCAGAGAAGTAAAAAGTATGCTTGCACGCAGACACGGTTGATTTTATAACTGTCTGCGAATAAAAACTTTTTTTTTCGGACAAAAAAAATGGAACGCATATTTTCGGGAGCCCAACCTACGGGCAATCTTCACTTGGGAAACTATCTGGGCGCCATTCGCAATTGGGTAAAGCTGCAAGATAGCTATGAATGCATTTATTGCGTCGTTGACATGCACGCAATTACCATATTCAAAGAACATGACGAGTTGGTTCACAACGTTCATGAAGTCGCCGCATGTATGCTGGCTGCCGGCGTTGATCCGAAAAAACACATCCTGTTTAATCAAAGCCGCGTGCCCGCTCATGCCGAGCTGGCTTGGGTTTTAAACTGCGTCGCCCGCATCGGATGGATGAGCCGCATGACCCAATTCAAAGACAAGGCAGGAAAAAACCGCGAAAACGCTTCTTTGGGGCTGTTCGCCTATCCCAGTCTGATGGCTGCCGACATTCTGGTCTACAAAGCGACCAAAGTCCCCGTCGGCGAAGACCAAAAACAACATTTGGAATTGACCAGAGATATTGCCGTAAAATTCAACAATGACTATAAGTGCAACGTTTTCCCGTTGCCGGAAGCCGTTATGTTGGGCACGTCATGCCGTGTCATGAGCTTGCGCGACGCCACAAAGAAAATGAGCAAATCCGATCCGTCGGATTATTCTCGCATTAATCTGTCCGACGACGCCGATACCATTGCATTGAAATTCCGCAAAGCAAAAACCGATCCGATACCCTTGCCGGAAACCATGGACGGTTTTGAAGGACGTCCCGAAGCCTTAAATTTGGTCAATATCTACGCAGGAGTCCGCGACATTACGGCTGAAACCGCTTTAAAAGAAGTCGGCGGAATGGAATTTTCTCAGTTTAAAAAGATTCTGACCGATGCCGTCGTTGCCGAATTGGAACCGATTTCAAAGGAAATGCATAAAATCGTCCAAGACACGGCTTATATCGACTCCGTGCTGCGCGACGGAGCGGAACGCGCCAACAAACTGGCTCAGCCCGTCTTAGACGAAGTTTATGACACCATCGGATTTTTAAGGAATTAACCGAAATAAAAAAGGCGGAATAATCTTCCGCCTTTTTTAATGTCTTAAAATAAAAGATATTACTTTTAGAGCCCGTTTTTTTCGCACAAATCCGCAACGGGACATTTTTCGCAATGAGGCTTTTTTGCCGTGCAAACATACCGCCCGTGCAAAACGAGCCAATGCCCGACGTATTTTAAATCTTCGTCAGGAATCGTTCCGACAACGGCTTTTTCCATATTTTTTTCGACTTCCAACGGCGTTTTTCCCGTCGCCAGTCCGATACGGTTTCCCAAACGCAAAACATGCGTGTCAACGCCTATCGTCGGCGCGCCGTTCAATGTGTTTAAATAAACGTTCGCCGTCTTACGCCCGACACCGGGAAGCGTTTGCAAAACATCTCTGTCATCGGGGATTTTACCGCCGTATTTGTCAATCAGTTCGGCAGACAACGCAATAACGTTTCTGGCTTTCGTATTAAACAAGCCGATGGAACGGATGTAAGTTTTAAGCTTTTCTTCGCCCAATGCCGCCATTTTTTGAGGCGTATCGGCGATTTTAAACAGTTCTTGCGTCGCTTTGTTGACATTTTTATCCGTCGTCTGTGCCGACAAAACGATCGCCACCAGCAACGTAAACGGCGTCGTATAATTCAGTTCGCATTTCGGTTCGGGATTTTCCCGCTTCATGCGGGCAAAAAATTCTTTTACCTTTTCGGGGGTCATTTTTAAAATCCGAAACGTTTCAAGACGGCGTCAATCCGTTCCAAATACTGATTCGGCGGGAACAGCCTGACATGAACCAGCAAAGGATACAGATTATAGATATACTGTCTTGCTTCGAAATATCCGGGTCTGAAGGGACGGATTTCGTTGTAGCGGTCAAAGAACGCCTTGCTAAAGGTCGTATTCTTTGTCGAATACGTAAATTCGATTTCGGAATCCGCGAAATACAAAGCGGGATCAACGAACGCCCTGACTTTTCCTTCCCGGCATAATATGGTTGTCGCCCACAAATCCCCGTGAACCAAAGACGGTTTCGGCGGTTCATCCAGATAATGGTCTATTTTTCCGGCGAAGCGGTCGATGCGCGCCATTGTTTCCGCAGGCAGTTTCCCTTCGGCGACGGCGTTTTCCGCCATATACATCAGGCGATTTTCGGTAAAGAACGGCAGCCATTTACGCATTTGCGTATTCGGCTGGTGCAGACCAGTAACGGCCGTATCGAATTCAAAACCGTAAGAATCCGCCGTAATTTCATGCAAAGCCGCGATCATTTCGGCGGCCTGTTTTTCCGAATCTTCATCGGGAATGCCGTCGGCAACGACATATTCGTGAACCAGTACGTCGGGTCCCGAATAATACAATTTCGGCACGGGCAGAGACGTATTTTTTTGCAGATACATCATTTCCGCGCCTTCGACTTCCAAATTTTCGGAAGAATCTTTGCTGACTTTAACGACCACTTGGGAACCGTCCGACAGGACGACATGCTTCGTGTTCGCGACCAGTCCTCCGGACAGGGTTGCGGCAGAAACGACAAACTTACCCGTGGAATGTTCGACAATCCGCGTTAATGCCGCCGATAAAGTATTTTTCTCTACCTGCATCCCTGTTCACTCCGGCGAAAAGCTGTTCAAAAGGTTGTGACAAGCTGATTCTATCATATTGAAAACGTTTTGAAAGCCTTCTTTTCCTCCGTAATACGGATCAGGAACATCTTTTAATCCGAATTCGGGCGCAAAATCCATCATTAACTTCAGCGCCGCCCGTTCATGCGCCGGGCTGAACCCCGGACGCATTCCCTCGAGCGCCCTCAGATGGCTTTGATCCAGAGCGATTATCAGGTCAAAGTCCTTAAAATCGTCCCGAACAACCTGCCTTGCGCGCAAAGCGGAAATGTCCACTCCGTTGTATAAAGCGGCTTCAACGGCTCGAGTATCGGGTGGCGACCCCGCATGCCATGAGCTTATCCCCGCTGAATCCACAAAAAACTCCGCCCCCCTGCCGGCGTCGTCCGCCAATTTGCGGAATACGCCCTCGGCCGTCGGAGAACGGCATATGTTTCCCGTGCATACAAACAGTACCTTATACATCTTTGCTATCTCACCACATATTCGTTAATAAAAATATAACAGCCGAACATCGCCTCTTGAATAGCTGGCGTCAAAAATACATTTATGCTATAAACAATCATTCTGTTGCTTTATGGAGGGTTACTTTTATGAATTGGGAAACCGAACGCCGCGATGACGTCGTCGTCCGCACCGGCGCCGATGTGCAAATCGACGAAGGTCTGCGCAAATATATGTTGCAGGTCTATAACTATATGACCGTCGGATTGCTGATTACGACTTTCGTCAGCTATGCTTTGGCTCATTCTTCGCTCGCCGGCATCTTTTTCATGCCGAATGCTCAGTTGACCATTTTGGGGTGGGTCGCCGTCTTATCCCCGTTCGTTTTGATCTTCATGATGAGCTCCGCCGTCGCTAACGGCAATGCGGGAAATGCTCTGGTTCTGTTTTGCATTTTTTCGGCGTTGATGGGCGTTTCTTTGACGACGATCTTTTGGGTGTATTCCACTATGTCCGTCGTCAAAACGTTCCTGATTACCGCAGGTACCTTCGCCGGCATGAGCCTGTACGGATACACGACAGGACGCGATTTGACTAAATTCGGTTCCTTCCTGTTCATGGGGCTGTGGGGATTGATTTTGGCAACTATCGTCAACTTCTTCGTTAAAAGCAGCTCATTCGATTTGACGCTGTCCGTCATCGGCGTGTTGCTGTTCGTCGGATTAACGGCTTATGATACTTGGAAAATCCGCCGCATTTATAACGAAAACGACAGCGAAAACGTTTTAACCAGCAAAGCTATTTTCGGCGCCGTGGATTTGTATTTGGACTTTATCAATCTGTTCCTTTACCTGCTGCGCTTTTTCGGATCTCGCAGAGATTAAAAAAAAACGACCAAAAAAGCCCCGATTTACGGGGCTTTTTCTTTTTTCAGACCGTCGCCTGTTCAGACTTTAAAACAGGAATACCTCTTTCTTTCAAGATTTCATAAAGACGCGCTTTATCTTGTGCGCTCATCGCATACAGCGGAAACGAAAATGCCGTAAAGTCCGATTTCATGCTAAGCTTTTGCATCGCATTATACGGATATTCCAACCCTTCTTTCGGCTGTAAAACAAGAATCGGACGTTTGCGAAACAGACATCTTGCCTTTGTTTCCCGCGCCGACACAATGTCCGTCCATGACAACGGAGCACAATGATCCAACGCAACGCCGTCATTGTCAAAAACGGCTAAACGGTGCTTTTTGACATACATCAGGAACCACAACACAAAAGAAACCGCTATAACGCCGATTAAAAACTGAAGCTTCCACCAATATATGCAAATCGGCCAGCGCGCCAAACAGCACACGACCAGCGCCGTTAAAAGAAAATTAAAAAAAAGCCAAAAATTCAGCTTGCGAAAATGATAGTAAAAAACTTCTTTTTCCATTGTCTTTTCCTTCCTTTCTTACAGCCACCATTTTTCAGTTTTCGTTTGTCCGGGAACAAACTTTTCCCCCTGTTTCGGCGTTTCAAGAACGACGCCCTGACTTTCGGCGATTTTCGATACTCTTTTGATGGACTTGTCCCACGGATGAAAGCCCAAATCATAAACGCCCCAATGTATCGGAAGCATACGCTTTGCCTTTAAATCTTTTGCCGCCTTGACGGATTGTTCGGGAAACAAATGAATATCAGGCCACCCGCCGTTCCACGCATCTATTTCCAAAGCCGCCAAATCAAACGGTCCGTATTTTTCTCCGATCCGCGCGTAATGATCGGAATATCCGCTGTCACCGCCCCAAAAAATTTTCTTTTCCGGTGTTCGGATGACATAAGAATTCCATAACGTCTTATCAGCGTCCGTCAGGAAACGACCCGAAAAATGAACGCCTTCCGCCGCCGTGATTTTTATGCCGTCCCGCTCGAACTCGTCGCCCCAGCCCAGCTCGACAATGCGTTCGCCGGGAATTCCCCAGCCTTTTAGCGTTACACCAAGCCCCAAAGGCACAATAAAGATTCCTTCTTTAATGCTTTGAACCGTCGCACGTTCCAAATGGTCATAATGATTGTGCGTCAGCAGAATATAATCCAGTTTCGGCAAATCCCGCCGTTTTAAAGGCGCATCCTGATACCTTCTGACCGTAAACGGTACGGGAGACGCATTTTTAAAAACAAGGTCCGTTCCCAACCGTTTCCCCTCGATTTCCAAAATCGCCGAAGCGTGCCCCAACCAAAAAACGGCAAAATCTTCGGGCTTTTCAGGGAAAGACGAACGATTTAACAAAACTTGCGGTATCGGTTTTTGCGGTGCATGTTCCGTCATAAAAATTAATTTCGCCATGTTCATTTTGTCTTCGTGTTCTCCGTCAAAGTCATAAACGACGGTTTTAGTGTTCCAAAACTTTCCCAAAGCAAAATTTTTTGCAGACTTATAGGCTTGCGCTTCTTTTTTATTCGGCGCTCGTCCGACTTCATACAAGACACTTCCAGCAATCGCCGCCGATATTAAGGCGAGCCCTAAAAATGCATACAACATTTTCCGCCCTTTTCCCGACATATTTCCAGACCTTTTTTACAGAGTTTTTCTTTGATTATTTCACGCTATCTCTTAGAGTGAACTCTAAGTCAAGACTTTTTACGTTAAAAAAAAGCGCCCCGATTTTAAGCGGAGCGCTTTTTTATACCACAAAGCAACTGTTTAAAAATCAAAGCGAATTTTTGCCATCAAAACGTCAGCTTTGAATTTAGAAGACGACTTTGTAAAGTCGCGAATTGAATCGAACGCTTTGATTTCGTCAAAGTCGTCCACGGCCTGAATATGACGGTATTCAATGGCGAAATGCAACGGCACGACGGGCAAGCCGTATTCCAATCCGATCATTCCCTGATACAGCTGTGTTTTTTCGTCTTCGACTTTACCGTAGCCTGCACCGACGCCGGCGTACAGCCCGAAGATGGGAACTCTGACATAAGCGTTTGCCATGGCGGCATTAACGGTCATTGTTTCGTTTTTCAGCATCCACGAATTTCCCCATTTAACGGGAGCATTGACTTCGCTTTGAGTTCTGAAGCCTTCGATTTCAAAGCGCAAGGGTACGACGGGAATATCATAGCCGATTGCCAAAGAATAAGTCGGCGAATTGTCGTATCTGTCTTTTAATTCGCCAGAATCCGTGAAAGTTTTCAAATCGCTGTCATTTATGTTCAAGCCGACGCCGGCGGACAGATAGAAATCCGCGCGAGCCGGCGACGCAAAAGACAAAGCGGCGACGACAGCCGCCAAGAAAAGTTTTTTCATATCAATCCCTTTTTACTCACAGCCCTAAAACATCGCGCATGGAATAAAGTCCTGCGCTTTTTCCATCGGCCCATTTAGCCGCCCTCAGGGCGCCGTTTGCAAAGACTTCGCGAGACGAAGCCTTATGAGCCAATTCGATCCGTTCGCCGTTTCCGGCAAAGATAACGTAATGGTCTCCGACGACATCGCCGCCGCGCAACACGGCGAAACCGATTTCGCCTTGGGGTCGAGCGCCGACGTTGCCTTCCCGAGTCATACGCTTAACATCATTAAAAGCGACTTCTCGTCCTTTTGCAACAGCTTTTCCAAGCCCCAAAGCGGTTCCCGAAGGAGCATCGGTTTTGTTTCTGTGGTGCATTTCCAAGATTTCCGCGTCATAAGAAGGATCGAGAACCGAAGCGACTTTTTCGGCTAAAGCGAACAGGACATTTACGCCGACGCTCATATTCGGAGCGGCGATAATCGGTGTTTTTTGAGCGCATTTTTTAATTGTTTCGAATTGTTCGTCGGAAATTCCCGTTGTTCCGATGACCAAGATTTTTTTTGTTTCTGCGGCGATGGTTGCATGTTCGACGCTGGCAGCCGGCGACGTAAAATCCAAGACGGCATCGGCGGCTTCGAACAATTCCCAAGGATAAGCGGTTACTTTAACGCCCAGAGTTCCGGTACCGGCGACTTCGCCCAAATCGCGACCGATAAAGCCGCTTTCGCGTCGTTCCGAACCTCCGACCAATTGAAAGCCTTCGGTTGCGATAGTTCTTGCCATCAGCATACGCCCCATGCGTCCCGCGCATCCCGTAACACCTATTTTCATGAGTTTCCCTCCCTACCCTTTAAATTCTTCAAGAACGAAATCAATTGATTTTCCACGATTTCTACATTTTTTAATTCACATTCCCAAATGATATAAACATTCCACCCGTTTTGTTCTAAATTTTCTTTTACATCTTCAAACCGTTTGACGTTATTTTCTATTTTCGACACCCAAAATTCTCTATTTGTTTGCGGCAATTTAGCCTTTTTACACTTATGCCCGTGCCAAAAGCAACCATGAACAAAAACAACCGTTTTATATTTTGGTAAAACAATATCAGGTTTCCCTGCTAACCGTTTGTCATGCAGACGAAATCGAAAACCGTTTTTATGCAACATAGAGCGAACTACTAATTCCGGCTTCGTATTTTTTGATCTTACATGCGACATATTTCGATGACGCTGTTCGGGAGTAAGGGAATCCGTCATATTAAAAACCTTTCTTCTTCAAAAAAGATTTTATATGATACATCTTAAATTTTAAGACCGAAAGGTTACTAATTATGTTAAAAAGCATTGACCTGTTTGCTGGAATTGGTGGGATTAGACTCGGCTTTGAACAAGCGTTTGCTGAAGAACTAAAAACTGTTTTTGTAAGTGAGTGGGACACCTTTGCCCGGCAGACATATTCGGCTAATTTTAAGGACTCTTTTGAAATAGCTGGAGATATTACAAAAATAAAAGAAAACGACATTCCTCCTTTTGATATTTGTTTGGCAGGCTTTCCTTGCCAAGCTTTCAGTCTCGCAGGACAGAAAAAAGGATTTCTGGATAATTATAAAGGAAGCGCAAGAGGAACTTTGTTTTTCGATGTTATTCGTATATGTTCATATCATAAGCCTAAAGTCATTTTTTGTGAAAATGTAAAAGGTTTAATTATTCACGATAAAGGAAACACATTTAAAGTTATCACCGGAGCTTTAGAAGAAATCGGATATAAGGTTTTTTATCAGGTTCTCAATTCAAAAGATTTTAATGTTCCGCAAAACAGAGAACGAATTTATATCGTAGCTTTCCGAAAAGATCTTGCTCCGTCAACATTTTCTTTTCCCCGCCCATCTAATCAAAAATGTGCATTAAGCGACATTTTAGAAAAAGATGAGGTCTCGGTAAAATATTATCTAAGTTCGAAATATTTGGAAACATTAAGAAATCATAAAGCTCGGCATGCCGCAAAAGGAAATGGATTTGGATACGAAATTAGGGACACAAACGGACTTGCGGGAGCAATCGTGTGCGGCGGGATGGGGCGAGAACGAAATTTGATTATTGACAAAAGATTAACCCATTTTGACCCCGTCACACACATAAAGGGTGAGGTAAATAAAGAAGGAATTAGAAAAATGACCCCCAGAGAGTGGGCTCGATTACAAGGTTTTCCTGATACATTCCTTCTGCCTTTGGCTGATACGCATATTTATAAACAACTGGGAAACAGCGTTACCGTCCCTGTTATAAAAGCAATTGCATCTGCAATTAAGGATGTCTTGAAATGATAACGGGAAACAAAGGAGAATGGAGTGAAATTTATGTATTGTTCCGTCTTCTTTCGGAAAATCGTCTTTATTGTGCCGACGAAAATCTAAATAAATCTAAAATTTATTTTCCGATCATAAAAATAATAAGAGAAGAACAAAAGGGGGATAAATTCGAATATTTTTCTGGAAAAAAAATTAAAATTTTTGAGAACGGTATTTTAAAATTTTCATTAGACAGTGAAGAATTTATATACCAAGCAGATTCTCTTTTTTGCGATATTTTAAAAGGAAAAAATTCTTTTTCGATTCCAAAAACAGAATATTTTATGAATCAAATTTTTTGCTTTAAGTTAAAAGCTCCTTCTTCAGATAAAAGTGATATTAAAATTCAAATTTATGATATCAAAACCGGATATTCGCCTATTTGTGGCTTCAGTATAAAATCTGAATTAGGGAATAAGCCCACCCTGATAAACCCTTCTGCTGCAACAAATTTTACGTACAAAATAGAAAATATTAACAAATATAAAAAGAATGAAATCAATTCTATTTGCACAAAAAATAAAATTATCGACAGAATGGGGCATATTAATAGGAATGACATCTCCTTTTACTCTTTAAAAAACAAAATATTTAAAGACAATCTGTTATTAATAGATAGTCAAATGCCTGAAATTATAGGAAATATACTTTTAAGACATTATCAAACAAACATCAAAAGCTGCAGAGAATTAATCGATTTAATTGAAAATGAAGATCCGTTAAAAATAAAACGTAAAAATTTTTATTTCTTCAAATTCAAAAAATTATTATGTGCTTCTGCTCTCGGCTTACTTCCGTCAAAGCCGTGGAATGGTAAAGATGATGCAAACGGGGGATACATTATCGTAAAATCTGATGGTAACGTTGTTGCATTTCATATTTACAATCGCGACGCCTTTGAAGATTATCTCTTAAACAATACTGTTTTTGAAAAACCCTCAACAAGTCGCTACAAATATGCTGAAATTTATGAAGAGAACAGCGCCTTTTTTATAAATTTAAATTTACAAATTCGTTTCAAATAAAACCCCTCGTTTTTTTTCAAAATCTGCTCTTCAATTCGTTCGAAAATTCGTCGTTAATCCAGCTTTCGTCCGACGTTCCAGCGTCTTTATCGACCAGAACCCCGAACGGCGTTTACGGTGCGGGCTGACTGAGCCGCCTGCGTTTTCTGTCGTTGCTGAATTTCAGATGCCAGCTGATCCCGAAATTCTTCTTTGTATATATATGAAACCACCGTACGCGGGCGCAAAACCATTGTCGTCGATTTCCCGCTTGGAACAGGCACTGGCACCAGCGTAACAACCTCATGCCGATCGCGGGATTCATTCAAACGCTTATCGGCATGATCCTTCACAATATATTCTTTTCCAGACCATGTTTTTGATTTTCCAAAAGAATGTTTGGCCTGTTCCCACGTCAGAGCAACACCTTTTTTAACAGCCTTCTTCATATCGTCCCCGGCATTATGCAAAGAATCTATGTTGGCTAAAAGAGACGCATCATACGCCGACACCAGCTCCAGACTGTCCCGACGGGGAACCTGCGCCTTCATCGCATTAATTTCTTCCCGCGACGGTCCGCAGGCAACCATCGACGTCGCAAAAGCAATACCGATTGCGACTTTTCCCACGGAATTCAATACATGATCATATGCGGAATTGCGAAAGCCTCCTTCCGCCGCACGACGACCGGACGGAAAAATAACCGGCTCCTTTTTAAAAAAATCCGAAAGATTCACAGCGAAATTTCCTTTGCCGATATGATTTTCTACCTGCAAAAGATTTTAGAGAAAAACGGATTTTTGTCAACAAATCTCAGAATTATAAAGAAATTCAAGCCTTTTTGATAAACTCTTTCAGCTTTTCAAAAAAACCCGCCGATTCAGGGCAGTTCTCTTTCCCGTCCTCTTCAAACTGTTTCAGCAATTCCTTTTGACGCTCCGTCAACTTCGTCGGCGTCTCAACTTTAAACCGTACAAACAAATCCCCGAAATTACGCGACTGAAGTCCGTTCATCCCCTTCTTGCGCAACCGAATCTCCTGTCCCGTCTGAGTCCCGGGTTCTATCGTTATCTTTTCCGTCGTTCCGTCCAAACAAGGAATCTCTATCTCCGTCCCCAACGCCGCCGAAACCATCGTTAACGGAACCGTACAATATAAATTAACGCCTTCACGCTTGAATATCTTATGCGGCTTTACATGCACAAATATATACAAATCCCCGTTCGGACCGCCGTGCGTCCCCGCTTCGCCCTGTCCCGCCAAACGCATACGGTTCTCGTCATCTATGCCCGCAGGAATGTTGACTTCCAATGTCTTTTTCTTTGAAACTTTTCCCAAACCGCCGCACTTTTTACACGGCGTCTTGATTACTTTGCCCGTCCCGCGGCACGTCGGGCACATACGCTCCTCTATAAAAAATCCCGATTGACGACGAATGCGTCCCGTCCCGTGACACATCTCGCACGTTTCGGCCTTTGTTCCGGGCTGAGCTCCGCTGCCCTCGCATTCTTCGCATTTCTCTGAACTTTGAATTTCTATCTCTTTCTTGACACCGCTGTAGGCTTCCTCCAAAGATATTTCCAAGTCATAGCGAATGTCTTCGCCGCGCTCGCCTTCATAACGCTGCGAACGGCGTCCCGCAGCCCCCATGAATTCACCAAAAATATCTTCAAAAATACTGCCGAAACCGCCGCCCGATCCGAAATCAAAATTAAATCCGCCAAAACCGGCACCAGCTCCCGCCCCTTGCGCAAAAGCCGCATGACCGTACCGGTCATACGCCGCCCGTTTCTGATCGTCTTTTAAAATCTCATACGCTTCGGTTACTTCGCGAAACTTTATTTCCGCTTCTTTGTTCCCGGGATTGCGATCCGGATGATACTTCATCGCAAGCGTCCGATACGCTTTCTTTATCTCTGCATCGGATGCGCTTTTCGATATGCCTAAAAGATCATAATAATCTTGTTTGTCCATCTTCTTCGTCCCAAGAAAATAACCGTTCGGGGATACGGTTATACCCCGAACGGCTATATTTTAGCAAGAATTAGTCTTTTTTGACTTCTTCAAAGTCGGCATCAACAACGTCTTCCTGCGCTTTGGGCTGTTCTTCAGCTCCGGCACCCGAAGGCTGCTGTTCCGCCGAAGAAGCCTGTTGCGCTTTGTACAACGCTTCGCCGATCTTCATCGAAGACTGCATCAAAGCTTCCGTCTTTTCTTTAATCTTGTCGGGATCGTTGGATTCCAAAACATCCTGAAGCGCTTTGATGTCTGCTTCAACTTTCCCCTTATCGGAAGCCGAAACCTTGTCTCCCAATTCCTTCATGTTCTTTTCCGTTTCATGAATCAGAGATTCGGCACGGTTCTTGGCTTCAACGCCTTCTTTCTTCTTCTTGTCTTCCGCCGCATGAGCTTCCGCGTCTTTGACCATCTTGTCAATGTCGGCTTCGCTCAAACCGCCCGAAGACTGAATGCGAATCGTCTGTTCCTTGCCCGTCGCTTTGTCCTTTGCCGATACGTTGACAATGCCGTTCGCGTCAATATCAAACGTAACTTCAATCTGAGGCATGCCGCGAGGAGCAGGAGGAATTCCGACCAAATCAAACTGACCTAACAGCTTGTTGTCCGCCGTCATTTCACGTTCGCCTTGGAAAACGCGAATCGTTACAGCCGTCTGACCGTCTTCCGCCGTCGAGAAAACCTGGCTCTTGCGCGTCGGAATCGTCGTGTTGCGGTCAATCAGACGCGTGAACACGCCGCCCAACGTTTCGATACCCAAAGACAACGGCGTAACGTCCAAAAGCAAAACGTCCTTGACGTCGCCTTTCAAAACGCCGCCCTGAATCGCCGCACCCAAAGCAACAACTTCGTCCGGGTTAACGCCTTTGTGCGGTTCGCGACCGAAAAATTCCTTCACGATTTCTTGAACCTTCGGCATACGCGTCATACCGCCGACCAAAATGACTTCGTCAACGTCGCTGGCTTTGATGCCCGCGTCTTTCATCGCGGCTTTGCAGGGTTCAATCGTGCGGGCAAGAAGGTCTTCCACCAAAGATTCCATCTTGGCGCGCGTCAGTTTGACGTTCAGATGTTTCGGACCGCTTGCGTCCGCCGTGATGAACGGAAGGTTGATTTCCGTTTGCTGTGCACTGGAAAGTTCAATCTTCGCTTTTTCGGCAGCTTCTTTCAAACGTTGCAACGCAAGCTTGTCATTGCGCAGGTCAATGCCTTGTTCTTTTTGGAATTCGTCAGCCAGATAATTGATAATGCGCGCGTCAAAGTCTTCGCCGCCCAAGAACGTATCGCCGTTCGTGGCTTTTACTTCAAAGACGCCATCCCCGATTTCCAATACGGAAACGTCAAACGTACCGCCGCCCAAGTCATAAACAACTATCGTGCCGGAATTCTTCTTGTCCAAACCGTACGCCAGCGCCGCCGCCGTCGGTTCGTTGATAATACGCAAAACTTCCAAACCCGCAATTTTGCCCGCGTCTTTCGTCGCCTGACGTTGTGAATCGTCAAAATAAGCAGGAACCGTAATAACAGCCTGCGTTACGGGTTCACCCAAAAAGGCTTCCGCGTCTTCTTTCAATTTTTGCAGGATAAATGCGGAAACCTGGCTGGGCGCATACTTCTTATCATAAGCTTCCACCCATGCGTCGCCGTTCTCGCCGGCAATAATGTGATACGGAACCAATGACTTGGCTTTTTCAACCTGCTTGTCCGTAAAACGACGCCCGATCAAACGCTTGATCGCAAAAAAAGTCCCTTCCGGATTCGTCACCGCCTGACGTTTCGCAGGCTGACCTACCAAACGTTCCCCGCTTTGCGTAAACGCAACCATCGAAGGCGTCGTGCGCGTGCCTTCCGCATTTTCGATAACTCGGGCGTCCTTGCCGTCCATAATCGCAAAGCATGAATTCGTCGTACCAAGATCGATACCTATAACTTTTCCCATAGAAAAACCTCGTTTTCGTTTATAAAAACAACCTCAACAGAACTTGATGCTCCGGTATATAGGAAGCCTTTTTTGCTTTTGCAATCTCTTGCAATGCCTTTTTTTTATTTTTTTATACCAGATGACTTTTTTTTTCGCCGATTGTATGATGCAAAAAGTTTAAACCTTAAGTAAATCGGAACCATCATGTCGGAATTTCTTAAAAAAATTAAACTTGCCTTCCTTAAAATGTCCGAAAAAGTCAAAACAGCTCAAGTGCCGGCCCCGATAAAAAATACCGCCGCCGCCATAGCGGAAATTTGGCAAAAAATTAAAATCTACCTTAAAACTTCGCCGACCTTCACTCCACCCTCAAAAGAAAAAGTCTTCTCTTTCGTCTTAAACTGGTGGCATTGGCTGTTGGGCGGCATATTCGCCTTTCTTGTCCTGTATTATCCGACCGGCGCCGTCTTGATTAACCAAGTCGACGATAATCCCGATTTCGCCGATAAATATGAAAAAACAGAAACCCCTAAAGAAATTTCCACTCTCTACGCCCTGATCGACAGAGAAATAAATAAGCATGTTTGGACACCGAACCTGCCGTTCTTTTTTCCTTCCGCCGTGTTGGACAATATGCCCGCCTTCCAATCGGGGCTGATGACAGCCGTCCATAAAATCGTGATGGCCGTCGCCGAAGAAAACCCGGATGCCGCTGAACTGAAAAATGCCGCAAACCTGCTGGGATACCCCGGAACGATCTGGTATGTTTCCGATTGGAAACCCGCCGTTTCCGCAAATTCTCAATATCAAAAGGCTTTGAACGATTTAAAAGCCTATGAAACGGCTTTGTCGGACGGCGAAAAGACCTTTAATTCGTCTCCCGAAGCGCTTGCCGCGTTGCTGAACGCACAGGCAAACATCCTGAAAGAATGTGCCGAAAAAATAAAAAGACAAGTCGCAAAATATGAAAAAAGACCCCTTGATTTTCGCGGCGACAACGTCTTTTATCGCGTAAAAGGCAGCGCTTATGCCGTGTACCTGAGCCTGCGCGACGCCGAAGAAGATTTCGATTCCTCCTTTGACATCAAAGATATCCGAAAACTGTGGAGCGACGCGAAAGATTCCTTAAAAAGAGCTTTGAACATCCGCCCCTTCGTCGTCGTTAACGGAGGTCCCGAAACACAGTTCCTGCCGAACCATTTGCTGAATGTCGGATTTTATATTTCCGCCGCCGAAGCGGATCTGCGCCGCATCGTCTATAAAATCCATAAGTCGGAAATAAAAAATGAAATACTTTAAACATGCCGTAAAAGTTTTTATCGCTTTAGCGCTGATCGCTGCCGGTGTCATGCTTTTAAAATCAGGGAAAGACGTCCCGCTCGGCGTTGAAGACGACGCATTGGTTTTGCCGCCGATGCGAACCGCGCAAATGAAAAAAGAATTCAAAGATTTGAATTTCGACGCCTTTAAAGCCGCAGAAAACAAAATTCCCGTTCCGAGAATCTTTTCCGTATCAATCCCCAAAGATTTTAACCGTTCCCAATTTGACGACGATCGCAAGGCTTTGTTCTATAACATTCTGATGCCCGCAGTCCTGCGCGTAAATGCCGAAGTCGAACAGGAACGATCAAGATTGATGTCTTTTGAACGTGAATTTTCACGCACGAACAAACTGCCCCCCGCCTACATTGAAGAAGCTCACCGCATCGCAAAAAAATACGATACCGACAACGAAGACCTCTCAACCCTGTTTGCTCAAACAAAATTGAGAGTGGATTCCGTTCCCGCTTCTTTGTTAACCGCGCTTGCCGCCGAAATTTCCGGATGGGGAACAAACGCTTATGCCAGAAAATACAACGCCCTGTTCTTGGAAAAAAGCTGGGACGGGACGGGTATCCCCGCGGCGGAAAAACAAAAAGAAGGTCCGCAATATAAAATCAAGCCTTTCAATTCCGTTTACGATGCCGTCAAAAGCTTTGTCTTTTACCTGAACACGGGAAGCTATTTCCATCCTTTCCGCATCAGCAGAGCCGTTTTTCGCCGCGAAGGCGACAAAATCCGCGGCTATACCGCCGCATCGCAATTAATGAATTATCCCGACAAACCCTTGGAATATCCCGATATCTTGAAACATCTGATGGAACAAAACAAAATGATGCCGCTTGATTTCGCGGAACTTGACGCCGATATGCCGGATTTTTCCCAAAAAGATCCGTAACAACCGCGGCAGGCAAACGTTTCTTTTGAGGCTTGCATTTTTATATGCGTTTTATATAATTCCTCATCTTTTGGCGACCAAAAATACAGAGGTTCTTTATGATTTTCAGTTCTTTTACCTTCTTATGGTGCTTTCTTCCCCCCCTTTTGGTTCTGTATTTTTCCATAAAAAACAAGCTGTTCAGAAATTTGCTCCTGCTGGTCGCCAGCATCTTCTTTTATGCTTGGGGAGAACCCGTCTACGTCTTTTTGATGATCGCATCCATCATCATTAACTATTTCTTCGGATTGCTGATCGACGGTTCCGCCACCCATGCCAGAAGAAAGTTCTTTACTCTGTTGGGCACCGCCGTCAACGTCCTGATTTTGATGCATTTTAAATATACCGATTTCATTATCGAAAACATGAATTTGCTGTTGGCGCTGGAAATCGACGCCAAAGAAATCCCTCTGCCCATCGGTATTTCTTTTTATACGTTTCAGGCGATTTCATATCTGGTCGATATTTACAGAGGTGACGTCAAGGCACAGCGCAGCCTGTTAAAAATGGGACTGTATATTTCTTTCTTCCCCCAGCTGATCGCCGGACCTATCGTAAAGTACCACGATATCGAACAACAACTCGAAAACCGTACGGTTACCCCCGAAATGTTTAATTACGGCGTGTCCAGATTCATCTTCGGGTTCGCTAAAAAAATCCTGTTGGCAAACATCGTCGGAAAAGCCGCAGACACTATCTTTGCCCTTGAAGCCGGTGACCTTTCCACCCCAGCCGCGTGGGTCGGCGCCATCGCTTATTCCCTGCAAATCTATTATGATTTTTCGGGATATTCGGATATGGCCATCGGATTGGGCAAAATGTTCGGCTTTACGTTTCAGGAAAACTTCAATTATCCCTACGTTTCTTCCTCCATCCGCGAATTTTGGCAAAGATGGCACATCTCCTTGGCAACGTGGTTCAAGCTGTACGTTTATATCTCCTTGGGCGGAAGCCGCGAAGGGGCGTTCAAAACGTACCTGAACACGATGATCGTCTTTTTCCTGACCGGTCTGTGGCACGGCGCCGCTTGGAACTTTGTCCTTTGGGGTGTTTGGAACGGCGTCTTTTTGATGTTTGAACGCGCCGTACAATTCGATAAACGCGTTACTTCAGCCGTTATACGCCATATCTATACGCTGCTGGTCGTCGTCGTCGGAATGGTCATTTTCCGCACAAACTCCGTTCATGACGCCATCGTGTATCTGGAACATATGTTCAGCTTTAAAAACATGGATATGTCTTATCTGAATATTTTGGTTACAAACGAACCGCGTTTGGGAATTATCGCAGGCTTGCTGTGTTCGGGACCGCTGGTCTTGTTGTGGCGCAACAAAAAAGACGCTTTCCTCGCCAGAGTCCCCAATATCCTTAAAGGATCTTGGCTGATGGAAACCGTCAAAATCGTCCTGTTCGTCGTTTCCATTCTCGCTTTGGCAGGAAATTCCTACAATCCGTTCATTTACTTTAGGTTCTAAGCCATGAAAAAACTGAGCGTCTCCTCTTGTTTTTTCTTGGCATGCATACTAATTTGCTTTGCATTCAGCTTTGTGCCTTTTGAAGATGATGACCAGTCGGAAAATCGCAGAAAAGCTTCTTTTCCGACCGAATTCTCCGAAGCTTTTCCCGCACAGTTCGATGCATTTTATCAAGACCACTTCCCCTTCAGAAGCTTCTTGATAAAAAAATTCTATACCCTAAGGAAAAGCATCAAAGACAACCCTAAAGTCATTATCGGTGCCGATGATTGGATCTTTTTGAATTCTTCCCCGTTTGACACTTATGCCAAAACGGATAATTCTTTGGGCGACTTTACGGGAAAAACTCTGCTCGACAAAACAGAGCTCGCCGAATACGAAGCCAAAATGAAAAAACAAAAAAACTACTTCGACAAACACGGCATCCGTTTCCTGATTATGATTCCCCCCAACAAAATGTCCGTCTATCCGGAATTGGCGCCGAAAGCCTACAGAAAACTAAAAGCGCCTTATTCCAGATACGAACAAACCGAAGAGGCTATCCGTAAAGCAGGAATCCCCTTTATCAACCTGAAAAAATTGTTCGAAAAGGAAAAAGGGTCTTACCCGTTGTATTACAAAACGGATACGCACTGGAACGATTTCGGCGCATATACGGCGTTTCAACATCTGATGAATATCCTGATGAAAAAAGTTCCCGCCGTTGAAAGCGTCGTCGCGGAACCAAGCCCCTGCGGCGACAACTATCGCATGTCGGGCGCCGCGGAAGAATGTTCGGACACGCACTATAAACCCGTCCTGACCTTTAAAAGCGCAGAAGAACAGTGTTCTTCCCCCGAACCAGGATACATGATTTGCACAAACGATACGGCTCCGTATAAAGAACATGTTCTGATCGGAAGAGACTCTTTTACTGAAAGGCTTGTCCCTTATTTCGGGAAAACGTTCAAAAAAACGACTTTTATCTGGTCGGGAAAGATCTCCGACGAACAAATGTTCGACATCATTAAAACCGAAAAACCCGATATCGTCCTGTATAATTATGCCGAGCGGAATTTGTCCCAAACGGCAAAGGACGTTCCCGAAGAAACTAAGGGGGACAAATGAAAAAACTGTCTTTTTCCTCTTACTTTTTCTTGACCGTCGTTTTGATTTTCGGACTTTTAAGCTATTTGCTGTTCGGAGAAGTCTTTTATTATCGCATGACGGAACAAAGCGAAGACGTGCTTAAGCTGTCCTTTCCGACGAAAAAAGATTCGGAAAATCGCGCAAAAGCCAAATTCCCCAAAGAATTTGATTTTTCTTTCCCCAGAAAATTCGATTCTTTCTTTAACGACGCCTTTCCGTTCCGCTCAAAGCTGATTAAACGTTTCTTTAAACTGCGCCTGATCATCGGTGATAACCCCGGCGTCATTCCGGGAAAAGAAAGCTGGTTCTTTTTTAATTCTTCGCCGCTCGATATCTATGCAAAAACCAGCAACACCCTGGGCGACTTTACGGGAAAGACCCTTTTAAATCCCGAAGACAGAGAAACCTTAAAACGCCATATGGCCTGTCAGAACGATTTCTTTAAAAAGCACCACATCCGCCTGATCGTTATGATTCCGCCGAACAGAAAGCCCGTCTATCCCGAATTTCTGCCCGAAGTCTATAAAAAACAAGGCGTAAAATACGGCCGCTACGAACAGGTTCAAGACTTGCTTAAAGAATTGAATATTGATTTCGTTGACGAAAAAAAAGCCCTCATCGCCAACAAAGACAAAGGAACCCTTTATTTTAAAACGGATACCCATTGGACTTTATTGGGCGCCCATTACGGGTTCGAAGCCTTAGCCGAATTCATGGGATATAAAATGCCGCCCGTTGACGGAGTAAAACGCAAAATCATCGAATGCGGCGATATGTACAGAATGTCGGCTTCCATCGTGCATTCCTGCTACGACATCAATGACATTCCCGTTTTGCCGCCGACGGACGCACCGGGTTCATGCGAACACGAACCGCACAACAAACGTGTCGTTTGCACGAATAATAAGGCTCCCATCCGTCAAAAGGTCGTTATCGTTCGCGATTCCATGTTTGATTCTTTGTACGAAGACGTCGCCAGAACATTCAAAAAAGCCGTCTTGCTCTGGCGTTCAAAACATACGGAACAGGAATTAAAAGACGAAATTCTGCGCGAAAAACCCGATACGTTGATTTATGAACAAGGCGAACGCTTTATGCTGGAAATGCAAAATGAAGCCATTTGCCCCGACAACGTCATTAAAATCAACCGTCTGGATCAGCGCCCGCCCGAAGAAGCAAACATTAAGGATAAAAAATGAAGAAGCTGACTGCCTCTTGCATCGTTTTTCTCGGCGTTATTTTCGTGTTCGGACTGTTCAGCTATTTGTCGTTCGGCGAACTGCTTTATGCCGGAAACAATAACGGCGAAAGTAAACCTCCTTTTTTCGCTTTTGATTCCCAAGACGACACGGAAAACCGCGCAAAAGCCGCTTTGCCGTCTAAGCTTGATTTGAATTTTCCAAGAAAATTCGATGCTTTTTACAACGACTCCTTTCCGTTGCGTTCTTATTTGATTAAACGTTTCCATAAGCTGAAAAAAAAGATTAAAGACGACCCGAAAGTCATTGCCGGACTGGATAATTGGATGTTCTTTAATTCTTCGCCCGAATCCGTTTATGCAAAAACGGGAAACATCTTGGGCGACTTTACGGGAAAAACGCTTTTAAACGCCGAAGACAAAGACGCTTTTATAAAGCATATGGCCTGCCAAAAGAAATATTTCAAAGACAGAAACATCCGACTGATCGTTATGGTACCGCCCAACCGTATGCCGCTTTATTCGGAATTCCTGCCCGAAGCTTACAGAAAGCAAGGCGTAAAATACGGCCGCTATGAACAAATCAGGGAAATCCTGAAAGATTTGGATATCGAATTCATTGATTTGAAATCAATGTTCCAAAAAATCAAAGACAAAGGTCAGATGTTCTTTAAAACGGACACTCACTGGACGCAGCTGGGCGCACATTACGGCTTTGGCGCTTTGACGGAAAAAATGGGATACCGATTGCCAGAACCCGTCAAAGTCGAACGAAAGATTTTGGATTGCGGCGATGTTTATAAAGTTTCAGCCACCGTTACAAAAAGCTGTTTTGACATCAATGACGTCCCCGAATTGCCCGCGACGGCGTTTAAAGGAAAATGCGAACGCGGCGAACGGGATAAAAAAATCGTTTGCACGAATGACAAAGCTCCCGTCAAGCACGAAGTCCTGATTATCAGAGACTCCATGTTCAGCAGCCTGTATGATTACGTTGCCCGCACGTTTAAAAAAGCGACAATGCTGTGGCGTTCCATGCATACGGAAGAAGAATTGTTCAACGAAATCAAGGCTTCCAAAGCGGATACGATTATTTACGAACAGGGCGAGCGGTTTTTGTTGGAAATGCAAAACGAAGCCATGTGTCCCGACAATATCGTAAAAATCAACCGTCTGGATCAGCGTCCGAAAACGGAAGACGAAGATTAAAAAAAGCCTCGAGGTTCTCGGGGCTTTTTTAGGTATTTTTTATGCGGAAGTCTTTTTCTTTTTAAAGTATCCGCCTTGAGCTTTTGCTTCTTTTTTTGCTTTCGGTGCAAAGGACTTTTTGCTTTTGGCGTTTTTTGCCGTTTCTTTTTTCGAAAAGCCTGTTTTCTTTTCGGACTTTTTCCGTTCGACGGGGCGTTCTTCAAGAATTTGTTCTTTCCTGATACGTTCCTGTTTGCGCTTTTCTTTTATTTCTGCGATACGGCGTTTTCTGGTTTTCTTTTTAATAACGGAAAAACCGAACATCCCGAGCTCTGCGCCCAGAGCGTAATATCTGCCGTGGCAAAAAGCCGCCGGATGCGATTTTTCCAATTGCAACCGTCCTTCTTCGTCCAACAGATCTTCGTCAATGTCGACGGCGACGATTTCCGCCAAAAACATATCGTGAGAGCCCAGCGATTTGACTTCTTTGACCTTGCATTCCAAAGAAACCGGCGACGCTTCCAAGAGCGGACAGGCAACTTTGGAAGCTTGTAGCGTTTTCAAACCGGTTTGTTCGAATTTATTGATATCACGTCCTGATTTGACGCCGCAGAAATCCGCCGTTTTAACCAAGTCCGCCGTCGTCAGGTTAATGACGAATTCCCCCGTTTCTTTGATCAATCCGTGAGAATATCGTTCGGGACGAACGGAAATATACGTCATCGGCGGTTCGGAATTCACGATTCCCGTCCACGCCGCCGTAAAGACATTCGGCTTTTGCGCCGTTCCGCAGGTTATCATTGCGGGCGGAACGGGATACAGCATCGTTCCGGGTTTCCAAACTTTTTTTGCCATTTTTCTTCTCCGTTTTAATTTCGGCTTTCGGGAGGCAGCGCGGGAGCGGAAGTGTTTTGAGGATAAATGCAGACTCCTGCGCTTTCATCCCAAAAACCGCCCGCGGCACAAGGTTCCGTTTCCGCGATAACGAACGACCACCATAAAAAGCTTGCAATCGCCAAAACCGCTATGGCCAAAATGATTATCTTTTTTGCTTTTTGATTCATGGTTTTTCCCTTTCAAAGAATCGCGCGGCGATTATACTCCGATTAAAATAAAAACGGTATTCATTCGTTTGATTCGGCAACTTTTTTAAGATATTATTTTTTAAATTTCATCTTGTTAAGGGCTATGCGTTTGAAGCTTTTCGGTTTTGCGGTTTTACTGGTTTTGTGTTCGTGCGCTTCCTTAAATCGGGAACAGGCGCCGTTCCGTCCGGCTTGGCTTGAAACGCCGCAGGCGGGGTGCGCTTCCGACGAATTGTGCGCCGTCGCTCAGGGCAGAACAAGAAACGCCGCGCAACTGAATGCCAGAGCCGAAATTTCAAAAATTCTGGAAACCAAAATCAATGTTTCGTCTCTTTCGGTCGAAACGCTTGCAGATGCGGAACTGAACCAAAAAATACACGAACAAACCAATATTTTGCTGAACGATATTGAAATTAAAGAAGCTTTTGAAGACAACGGCTCCGTCTATGCTTTGGCGGCGTTGAACAAGCCCATTGCCGCCGCAGTCTTAAAAAAAGACATTGAAAAAATCGACGAAGACATAAAAAACAATCTGACGAAAGAAACGTTGGCCGCCGCGTCAAAAGCCGAAACCGCCTTTGCCCAAAGAAGCGCTTTGAACGCCAGATACGCCGTCCTGACGGGGGCTTTTTTGCCCGATCCCGTCAGTTATGCCGAAATCGTACGCCATAAACGGAACGTCGCGGCAAAAACGAAGATCTTTTTGCAATCTTCGTCTCCCGTTTTGGAACAGGGCGTTCGCGAAGCCCTTGAAAAAGCCGGCTATACTTTAGTATCGGGCAAAACAGACGCGACAAAAAGCATTTACGTAAAATTTTCCGCCGAACGCCAGCATTTAAACGTCGAAGGGTTCGTGCGATATTTGTTCGGCTTTAAGCTGAGCATTTCCGATAAAAAAGGCGAAACGTCGGAAACGGCCGCCGCTTCTTTTTCGGAAACGGGGCGGACGTATTCTCAGGCTTTTGAAAACGCCGTTGCTTCTTACAAAGAAATGCTTTCGGAAAATATTCCCGATTTGTAGATAAAGGACACTACCATGAAAAAATTCCTGTTTTTATTGTTTTCCTGCTGTTTGGCGTCTTCATGCGCTTCGTTTAAAGCGGAACGCGTTTCGTCCGAAGAATCCGACGAACTGGCTTTGGAAATTACGGATCAGTGGGTTGCCAAAGACACGGAAATCACGGTAACCGAAATCTTGAGCCAAATTCAAAAACACCGCGGCTTCCAAAACTATCTGGCAAAGCTGGGCAGAACACCGAAACTGTTCATCGGCGAAGTCCAAAACCTGACTTCGGAAGCTTATTTTCCCATCGGCGACTTAAATGACGAACTGTTGACCGAATTTTCGGCGTCGGGCGAATATATTTTGATCGACGAACAGGCGCGCGAACGCATCCTGAAAGAAATTCAATACCAAAACGACGGCATGGTTAATCCGAAAGACGTCAAAAAAATCGGAAAAATGACGGGTGCCGACCTGATCATCTTCGGCGCCGTGCGCATGAAGCCCGAAACTCGCGCCGGAAGAACAATCAAAGAATATTCCGTCAACATGAGAATGACCGATATAGAAACGGGCGTCGAAGTCCTGCGCACCAGAAATAAAATCAATAAATATTCGGAACAGTCTTCCTTCGGTTGGTAACGGTCGGCTGAGACGATATGAAACGTTTGATTTTTGCCGTTTTGCTTTTTATTTCGGGATGTTCCTCGACGGATTACCTCCTGCAGGAAGAAATTCGCACGGATTTAAGCCGCGGCGATACTCAAAAAGCTCTGCAAACGGCAAAATCAGACTATTATTACGTTGATGACGCTTCCGAAGTCGTAAAAAATCTGGAACTGGGCAATTTGTATTACCTGAACGGCTCTTATTATCAGGCTTTGCAACATTTTGACGCGGCACAAAAGAAGTCTCGCGAGCTTTATACTCAAAGCCTGTTAAATGCCGTTTCTTCCGCCGTTACGGGCGACAGAAACGAAGATTACAGAGGCGAAACTTATGAAATGTCGCTTTTGCGGTTTTACCAGTCTTTGTGTCATTATCAGCTGTACCTGAAAGGCGTTTACGAATCCCGAACGGATGAAAACGGCGTGCTTATCCCCGAAAAAAAGCTGACCGAAGCCGAACGAAGAAAACATCTGCGCGCCGCCAGAGCCGTCATGCTGGATTGGGACAGCCTGTTGCAGGAATATAAAAGGGAATATGCGGGTCAGCGGGTGTTCAAGCAGGATATGGCGGCAAAATTATGGGGCGGATACATCCACGAACAAAACCGATTGCCCGAAGACCGTCAAATCGCCCGCCAACTGTATAAGGACGCTCCCGTCGTTTTGTTCAGAAACTATAATCTTTATCCGTCTTATAATGAAAAATCCGAAAGCTTTGCCGAAAACTTTGAAACGTTGCACACGCTTCCCGAACGGCAAACAAAAAAAGAATTCGTTTCAAAGACGGATACGGCGAAACAACTTGAAAAATACGCCGAAGACTCCTTGAAAAAGCTGACGGAACGCAAACACGACAATATCTTTGTCCTGATGAAAACGGGGCGTATCGGTCAAAAAAAAGCCGAAAAAGTCACTTATGTCGTTCCGTGGTTTTTGTTGCTGGGATCAAGCTCGGATCAGTCTTTCAAACGGTTTGTGTCAACGGTATTGCCGGGACAGATTATTTCTTTTGAAATTCCTTACTTTGACATGCCTGCCGCCTCAGGAACCTGCTCTGTTTCTTTCAAAAACAAAAAAGGCAAAACCGTCGCCGAAAAACAAGCCGTCCTGATCGAACCCGTTTCCGAAATTTCCGCCGAAGACTTTAAAGCGCGACGCAATCAAATCTATGCCGAAAAAGCCGCTTCTTTGGCTGCGAAACACGCGGCGGCTTTGGCGGCGGCATATTTGCTGTACGATAAAAACGACGAAACGACCCTTTGGATCGCAAGGCTTTCTTATACGGCCGCCGCTTTGGCGATTTCCGCCTCAGAAGACGCCGACCTGAGATATTGGGGAACCTTGCCCGCAAATATATGGCTCCAGTCCTTTAACCTGAAACCCGCAACATATGAAATGACTGTTTCGTGCGATAACGGCGCTGCTTTTTCCGAAACAGTCAAAGTCCCCGCAAAGGGCAGCGTTTTTAAAGACCTGAACCTGAACTGAAATCGGCTTTTCGCCCTTGATTTGACGCTTTTATGCATCGGAGCTACACTTAAAAGAAAAACGAAAAGAATCGAGTCATGCTTTTACGAACAGCCTTCGAACAATTTTTTAAAAAACGTGAACCCCCTTGTGAATACAGGATTCGCGACATAACCGTTCTTTCTTTGCCGAACGAAAAAAAATCCGTTGAAGATTTGTTTGATGCCCTTGCTTGCATTCCCAGCGGTCAAAAAGCTCTGAATGACATGGCAAAATACCGCACGACGTTTTGTTTGGATTCTTTTGGCGGCAACACGAACGCTTATCTGGAACCCGAAAGCAACCGAATCGTTTTAAGCAGGTCTTCGGACTTTGATACCCGCTGTTTCCTTCTTGTGCACGAAGCCAGACATTTAAGCCAATACGCCGCGGGACGACGCGAAGCAGATGCCAAACATTTGGATTTCGCTTCACGGCTGATGATTCTCCGCGCAACAGAAGCCGATGCCCAGACCCAAGCTTTTTTGGCTTGTTCCGAGTGGGAATCGCAGGGAAACGGCGCTCCGATGCAATGTTTTAAAAAGCTTTATCCCTGCATTGTTTCGGGTTATGAAGCCGAAAAAGGGCTTTCGGGCGCTTTCAAAGGCTGGTACGACGACGAATTGGTCGGTGCCGTTTATGAACAAAACCATTGTACGATTCCGCGTTTGTCAAATTTAACGGCAGAACCTTCAAAAGAACCTTTTGTTTCTTTGAAGCCTTCGGATATTTCAAAATTTTGCGAAGGCAGTCGTATTAAAGACTTTGAAAATTTTTTAAACAGCCGAAAAGCGCGCCGCGTCTACCTTTTGACCAAGACAATTGCCGAAATTTATGATTCCGTTTCGGTATCCAAAGGCGCGAGATACGATCCGTCCGTGCCGACTCTTCCCCTGAACGATTTACAAAGCAATCCTTATGCCCGCATGGGTGCGGATTTGCAGATTTTAAAGACTGAAAATTCGTTTTCGCCGCAACAAACGAAAAATACGGTAAAAAAAAATATCTTAAAAGCCGTTGCCTTCACGGTCGGCGCCGTTGAAAAAATAAATCACGCACAAGCCAAGGGGAAACGGGACGAAAAAGCGGAAACGGAGCTTCGACAGGGCAAAGAACGCGTGCTGGCGGCAACGGAGCAAAAAGGGGTTAAAGCTTTTTTCTCGGCGTATTTTTCATGTTCTTGCCGATAAAACGCGGGGTTCAAAGCAGCGTGCTGTCTTAAAAGGAAGCTAAAACAAAAAGCCTTGTACCGCACGGGAACAAGGCTTTTTAATGGCGCGCCCAAGAAGATTCGAACTCCTAGCCTTCTGATCCGTAGTCAGATGCTCTATCCAGTTGAGCTATGGGCGCTTAACAGGGACACATATACGCTTGCCGATTTCGATATGCAAGACTTTTTTTAAAAAAAATGAAACAAAGTATATAAAAAGTCATACAAACCCTATTTTTTAATAAAATTTCTTGCAAATACAAGATTTCTCGCTACATTCTAAGACAGTGTTATCAGAACGGGAAATTTCTGGTAATATAGAAAATTGCGCAGTTTTCTTAAACTTTTTAAGGTATTCAAAAATGTTTTTTTCAAAGCGTATCGTTTCCGTTGCCGCCGTTTTGGCGCTGTTCGGATGTTCCACGGCTCAGGAACCGTATTCGTCAGACGAATACTTCGCCGAAGAATTTTCGGCAACGGCTCCGGCAGCTACGGCTCAGGATTCTCTCGGCTCGGATGCCAAAGAGAAAGCCGATCCCGTTACCGCAGAAGAAATTAAACCGGCTCTGCCGTCGGAATCTCCTTCCGAGATTTCCGCAAAGTTCGCCGGAAAGCAAACCGTTATCGGTCAGAAAGTAGCCGCTATCGGACGCGAATTGAAACAGTTGCAGGAAAAAGTCAATCAAAATACTCAGACTTTCCGCGCTCTGAAAGAAAAAAATGCCGCTGAATCCAAGGCGTATTACGAATACATCGCCCATATCAACGCGCGCTTGCAAATCGGGACGACTCCGGGTAACCCCGAACTGACCGAAATGTGGAAACAAGCCAGCGCCCGCGTCAATCAGCTGGATCAAAACATCTCGACGATGGCGCGTTTGGCAACGCAGGTCAGCACGGATTCCGCAATGATTACCTATTTGCTGGACACCATTCGCGCAACGTTTGCCATTTCGGGTGCTCGCGAAGAAGAACACGAACAGTTGCGCCGCATGGAAGACGAAACGAACCAAACGGCCGTTCTGCTTGAACGTTTGGTCAGCGAAATCAATACTCAGGTTGCCCGCCAGCAACAGTACGTCTTAAACGAACGCCGCAATATTTCGACGTTGGCGTTGGGTATCCGTACGGGTCAGCTGTTCGGTGCAAATCTGGCGGATCCGACGACAATTCCGACGGCTTCCGTAACGCAGACGCCCGTCGCATCCGCGACCATGCCGACAGCAAACGTCGCAGGCCGCCGCCCGTTGATGGTCATCCGTTTCGATCGTCGCGACATCGCTTATGAACAACCGCTGTATCAGGCAATTAAAACGGCGTTGGAAAAACGCCCCTCCACTTCGTTCGAAGTCGTTGCCGTCAGCCCTGCAGGCGTTGCTTCCGGAAATTATGAAGCCGCCAAAAATGCAGAAGCCGTTCATGCTTCGCTGATCGCAATGGGGTTGCCCGCAGGACGAATCAGTATGTCCAAAATGCAAAGCGGATCAATCCGTTCGACAGAAGTTCATATCTATTTGAAATAACTTATCGCCTATAAAGATCCGAGACAAAATCTCGGATCTTTTTTGTATCTGCAAAACTCAATGCTGGACAGCCGATAGCTTAAAATTTATGATATTGCTGTATCGGTTTTTCTATTTTGACGGAAATTTAATTTGGTAACGGCGAAACAAAACGGCGAACAACAGCTTCTGGATATGCTTTACCGCATAGAGGGAATGAAAGGCGACGCTCAAGCCGTCTATTTCAAATTGTCCGCGTTAAAACCCGCAAACCGTACTCCCAAGCAAATGCACGTCATGATGTCTTTGCTGGAAGAATTGCTTTCCAAATCGCGGTCACGGCTGTTTTTGATGTCTGACGGCGATTTGTTCATCGTCGGACGCAATATCCCTCATCCCCTGTTGCAAAAAACCGTCGCTTCCGTCCGCCAGCTGTATCAGGCAGACCCGTTGGTTTCAATGTCCGCCGACATCAATTTTTGCGAAATTTTTGATTTGGGATATGAATTTGACAGCGTTATCAAGCTGGCTCAACGCAAGAACGATATCGCCAAAACTTCGAGAAAAAAGAAAGAACAAAACAAAGATTTGGTTCCTTTGGCGCCTGAGCATTTAGACGCCATTCTGCGCAATATTCAAGGTTTTAACATCCTGAAAGTCATTCGCAGACAGGAAGCCATCCAAATTACCAAAAGCGGAAAATACTGTTCTCTTTTTGAAGAGTATTTTACGTCCATGGCTGATTTAAAGGCTGCCATTGCTCCGGATGTCGACGTCCTGTCAAACCGATGGCTGTTCCAGCATTTAAGCGAAACCTTGGATAAAAGGATGCTTTCCATCCATCAGGATTTGTTCGCTCATACGCCGAAAGGAATCAGCTTAAACCTTAACATTTCGACGATTTTTACAAAGCCGTTCGGCGATTTTCTTGATAATATGCCCGAATCCAAATTCGCCGTCATTGAAGTCCAGTTAATGGACATTATTCAAAATACGCGCAATTTCATTATGGCCAAAGATCTGTTGCATGAAGCCGGTCATAAAATTTTAATTGACGGGCTTCATCCGATTTCTTTGAGATTTTTGGATTTGAATTTGCTTAATCCCGATTTGATCAAGCTAAACTGGTCTCCCGCCGTTTTGGAAGATACGGGAACGCCTTCTTTGGCAGACGCTTTGAAAAGCATTGATACCTCGAAAGTTATTTTGATGCGTTGCGAAGACGAAGAAGCCGTTAAGTGGGCTTTAACGAACGGCATTTCGCGGTTTCAAGGCTACTTTATCGACGCGTTGTCGGGCGCGGGTGTTAAACGCAAGTGCAAAAACGGCAATCTTTGTTCTTTACAGGACTGTATAGCCAGAAAATCCTGTATCGCCGGTCCGATAAGAGCCCGCTGCCTTTATCAGGAAGCTTTGGATTCCCCGATAGAAGATAATTTGTAAGAAGGAGACCGTATGATACAAAATCAAGAAGATGCCCTCCGTTCTTACCTGCACGACGCCATCAAAGACGAAGTCCCTTTAACGGTTTTACAGTTAAAAATTTCCGAATTGGATCCGTCTTTGCGTACCGAAAACACTTTAAATACGATTGTCGAAAGCTTCAGGGAACCTTTGTATCCGTACGGACGCGCTTTTTATATGTCGAACGACGACATTTTTATTGCGTATTCGACAAAGACGAAAGAAAACGAAATCAAAGCATTGCTGATCAAAGCATGGATGTGGTTTTCCGCCGATCCGAAGGCGACAAGCGGGCAAAACGACTTGGAACACCGTTTCCATTTACCTCAGGACAAAACCGCTTTGATGGAAGAGCTCAGGCGCATTACGGCGACGTCGGAAGGAAAAGCAGTTCTGCAGCCTGCGGCAACGTTTAAAAAGAAATTCGCCCTTCCCAACGTTTCGGACAAAAATCAAAAGCTTTTGACGCCCGAAATGCTGTCAAAAATAGAAAAAGCCCTGACGGGAACGGATTTTGCGAACATGATTCGCCGTCAATCGGTTTGCGTCGTTTTGGACGATATCGAACCTCAGCCCATGTTTGAAGAAGTCTTTGTTTCCATTGCGGATTTGGGTGATACGATTTTGCCGGACGTTTCTTTGACGGCGACGCCGTGGCTGTTTCAGGATTTGACGGAAACGTTGGACAGGCGCGTTCTGTCCAGCATTTCCCGCCATGATGACGGGACTTTGACGCATGATTTCAGCCTGAATCTGAATGTTTCTTCTATTCTTTCGGACGATTTCAGAAATTTTGACGACAATATCCGCTCAGGGGTTAAGTCTTCCATTGTCATAGAGTTGCAACCCGTTGATATTTTCAGTGATTTATCGTCGTATCTTTTGGCACGCGATTATGCTCAAAATCTGGGCTATAAAATCTGCATTGACGGTGTGACGGAAAAAAGCCTGAGATTTATTGATCGCGAACGATTGGGAGCCGATTTGATAAAAATAATATGGTCGCCGTCATTGCCCGAATCGATAAAGAACGATTCGTTTTTGCAAGAACGGTTAAGGACGGTCGGAGCGAACCGTGCGGTTTTATGCCGCGTTGATGACGAAGACGCGTTAAATTTCGGGAAATCATACGAAATTTCATTATTCCAAGGGCGGTATATCCAAAGCCTGCTTGCCAGCAACATTCGCCGCCGCCGCGTCGGGACAACTTTGCTGAGGAGATAAGACTTTGTGGTACTGCTCTTACAAAGGCGAAGAATTCGGTCCGTTTTCCCAAGAACGTACCCGCCTGTTTGCCAAAGAACACCCGGGATGTTTGGTCTGGAAGGAAGGAATGCCCGAATGGCTTCCCGCGAAGGACGCCGGATTTGAAGAAATTTCTGAAACATTACCTTCTGCAGGTCAGGTTTTTTCGTCGGATTTGGCGTTTGAAATCAAAGGCGACGACATGCAGTTCGTCGAATTTGATTTAGAGCCCGAACAAACGGTCATCGCAGAACCGGGATCAATGATATACAAACAGTACGGCATCGAATTTGAAGCGACTCTCGGAAACGGCAAGAAAGGCGGCTTTTTCGGAAAGCTGTGGGGTGCGGGAAAACGCGCTTTGAGCGGGGAAAATTTTTTCATCGCAGCCTTTACGAACACGCGGGAACGCGCTCAAAAAGTTGCTTTTTCGGCGCCGTATCCCGGCAAAATCATTCCCGTATCTCTCAAAGACATGGGGGGAGAAATCATCTGTCAGAAAGACAGCTTTTTATGTGCGCAAAGCGGAACGGAAATCGGGATATTTTTCCAAAAGAAGATATTGACGGCCATGTTCGGGGGTGCCGGCTTTGTGATGCAAAGCCTGAAAGGCGACGGAGTCGTTTTCATCCACGCGGGGGGCACGATTCACGAATACACGTTGAACTATGACGAATCGTTGCAGGTGGATGCGGGCTGTCTGGTGGCGTTTGAGCCGAGCGTATCGTTTGACGTTACGAATGCGGGGTCGTTAAAGGCTCAAATTTTCGGCGGAGCGGGTCTGTTTTTTGCGGAAGTCAGCGGTCCCGGACGCGTATGGGTACAGTCTTTGCCGTTTTCACGGTTTGCGCGCCGTTTATTTTCGACGCAGGAAGCGCAAGATTTATTAAAAGTGCGTTCCCGATAAAAAATCGCCGAAAGCCTGATAATCCTGTTGACAAACGGAGAAATATGCGGCTATAAAAGGCTTCCTTACAAGTGGAGAGAGGCTCTGCTTGATTTATTGAATTTCGGATGGTGAAGAAATGTTCGCAGTCATCAAGACAGGCGGCAAGCAGTATAAAGTCGCGAAAGACGATGTCATTATCGTTGAAAAGCTCAACGCAGAAGTCGGCTCCGCTGTAACATTTGACGAAGTGCTTGCTGTCGATGAAAAAATCGGTGCTCCCGTTGTCGCCGGTGCAAAAGTTTCCGGTACGGTCGTAAAACAAACCCGTGACGATACCGTTTTGGTATTCAAGAAAAAACGCCGTCAGGGTTATCGTCGCAAAAACGGCCACCGTCAGCATATCTCGATCGTCAAGATCACGGATATTGCCGGTTAATCAGTAACAGCTTTGTCAGGAGATTAAACCATGGCACATAAAAAAGCAGGCGGTAGCACAAGAAACGGACGCGACTCTGAAGGTCGTCGTCTGGGTGTAAAGAAAGCCGGCGGTCAGCCGGTCATTCCCGGAAACATCATTATCCGTCAGCGCGGAACGAAATATCGTGCAGGCGCTAACGTCGGTATCGGTCGCGATCATACGTTGTTCGCGAAAATCGAAGGTCACGTCGAATTCACGCGCAAAACCGACGATCGCGTCTACGTTTCCGTCGTCGCTTAAGATTTTTCGGATAAATTAAAAATTCATAAGGGGAACGGCTTGCCGTTCCCCTTTATGCTGTTTATATTAGACTTTCTTTTAACTAAAGCAGGACCGACATGAAATTTCTGGATCAGGCAAAGATTTACATAAAATCCGGTGACGGCGGGAACGGATGCTGTGCGTTTCGCCGCGAAAAATACATCGAATTCGGCGGCCCGAACGGCGGAAACGGCGGCAAAGGCGGCGACGTTATCTTTGAAGCGCTGCCAAACCTCAACACGCTGATTGATTTTCGCTATCGCCAACATTTCAAGGCTCCCAAAGGGCAAAACGGTTCCGGACGCGACTGTACGGGCGCAAAAGGCGAAGACCTGATCATCAAAGTTCCCGTCGGCACAGAAATCGTTGCCGAAGACGGCGAAACGGTCATCAAAGACATGACCGTCCCTTACGAACGCTTTACCATTGCAAAGGGCGGAGACGGCGGATTCGGAAACGCCATGTTTAAAACGTCGACGAATCAGGCTCCCAGACGGGCGGATCCGGGTTGGCCGGGCGAAGAAATGTGGGTCTGGCTCAGGTTAAAAATCATCGCAGACGTAGGATTATTGGGCTTTCCGAATGCGGGAAAGTCAACGTTCTTGTCGGCCGTCACGGCGGCTCGGCCGAAAATTGCAGATTATCCGTTCACGACGTTGCACCCGAATTTGGGCATTGCCCGAATCGACGATGACGAAATGTTGATTGCCGATATTCCCGGCATTATTGAAGGCGCACATGAAGGAATCGGACTGGGCGACAAATTTTTGCGCCATGTCGAACGTTGCGCCGTCCTGTTGCATTTAATTGACGGGACGGAAGAAGACCCTGCCGCACGCTATAAAGCCATTCGCAAAGAATTAAAGCTTTACAGCCCCAAGCTTAAAGACAAACCGGAAATCATCGTTTTAAACAAAATCGATGCGTTAACGGAAGAAGAACGCCTTGAAAAGCTTAAAAGCCTTCAAAAAGCGTGCCGCAAAAAACCGTTGGAAATGTCAGGCGTTTCCGGAGAAGGCACGAAAACGGTTTTAAGAAAGCTGTTGCCTTATGTTTTGGAAATGCGCGAACAGCAAAAAGAACGCGCGTCAAGCGGGACGTTCGACGATGACGGAGAATAAAGATTTTTTTCAAAAAGCCAAACGAATCGTCTTAAAAATCGGTTCCTCCCTGTTGGTTGACGAAGGAACGGGACGCGTAAAGCATACTTGGCTGAATTCGTTGGCTGACGATGTTGCCGCGGCGCGCGAACGCGGAAAAGACGTCATTATCGTGACTTCGGGTGCCGTTGCCGTAGGCAGACGGGCGTTGGGATTGCCGTCGGGAAAGCTTTCTTTGCCGAAAAAACAGGCTGCCGCCGCCGTCGGACAAATCAGGCTGGCTCATTATTATCAGGAAATTTTGGCGGAACGGGGGTTGAACGTTGCTCAAGTCTTATTGACTCTTGACGATTCGGAAGACAGAAAACGTTATCTGAACGCCAGAAACACGTTAAATACTCTGTTGGATATCGGCGCAGTGCCCGTCATTAACGAAAACGACACCGTTGCCGCCGCGGAAATCAAAGTCGGAGACAATGACAGGCTTGCGGCTCGAGTCGCTCAAATGGCCAGTGCGGACGCTTTGATTATTTTTTCGGACATTGACGGACTGTACAATGCCGATCCGCGCAAAAATCCCGAAGCGCAACTGATTCCCGTCGTCACGAAACTGACCAAAGAAATCGAAGCAATGGGCGGCGGTTCGGGCAGCTCCGTCGGAACGGGAGGAATGGCAACAAAACTGATGGCAGCCAGAATTTGCATGGATGCCGGATGCGATATGGCCATTGCGTCGGGGAAAGGGTTGCATCCGTTATCCCGTATGGAAAACAGCGGACGCTATACGCATTTTGTGGCAGCCACGTCGCCTGTTTCGGCACGCAAGGCATGGATCGGCGGTTCCATAAAACCGCGGGGAACGCTGATTTTGGATCAGGGTGCCGTTTTAGCTTTGGAACACGGCAAAAGCCTGTTGCCCGCGGGCGTAAAATCCGTTGAGGGAACTTTCGGACGCGGCGACGCCGTCCTTTTAAAGGACGAAAAAGGAAACGATTTGGGAAAAGGGCTGACGGCATACAATTCTCATGACGCCCGATTGATCGCCGGACGCCACAGCGAAGAAATCGAATCTTTGCTGGGCTATCACGGACAAGAAGAAATCGTCCACCGCGACGATATGGTTACGGAAAAAAGAGGCTGAAAATGAAAGAAATGATGCATTCTTTGGGACGAAACGCGCGCGAAGCCGCCCGTTTTTTGGCAACGGCGTCTACGGAAGCGAAAAACAAAGCTTTAAAAGAAGCCGCCCGTCTGATGCGCCAAGAAAGCGACGCTTTGCTTGAAGCCAACAAAAAAGACATGGATGCGTTGCCCTCCGACACTTCGAAAGCCATGCGCGACCGTTTGCTGTTAACGCCCGAACGAATCGAAGCCATCGCCAAAGGTTTGGAAGACGTTGCGGCTTTACCCGATCCCGTCGGGCGCGTGTTGGCGTCTTGGGAACGGCCGAACGGGCTGAAAATTTCGCGCGTTGCTACGCCTTTGGGCGTCATCGGCGTAATTTACGAAAGCCGCCCCAACGTTACCGCGGATGCCGGAGCTTTATGTTTCAAATCGGGGAACGCCGTCATTTTGCGCGGCGGTTCGGACAGTTTTCATTCTTCGGCAAAGATCACGGAAATCATGCATGAAGGGTTGCGTCTGGCGGGATTGCCCGAAACGTGCATTCAATCCGTCCCGACCGCCGATCGGGCGGCTGTCGGCGAAATGCTGAAGATGGACGAATACATCGACGTAATCGTCCCGCGCGGCGGAAAATCCCTGATTCAGCGCATTACGGAAGAAAGCCGCATTCCGCTGTTCAAACATCTGAACGGCATTTGCCATACATACATCCATTCGGCGGCCGATTTGAAAAAAGCCAAAGACATCGTTTTAAATGCAAAAATGCGCCGCACGGGAACGTGTAATTCTACGGAAACGCTTTTGGTTGACGAGTCTGTTTTGCATACGATTTTGCCCGAAGTTTTGGATACGTTAATTAAAGCGGGTTGCGAAATTCGCGGAGATGAAAAAGTTCAGGCTTTAGACAATCGCGTCGTACCTGCCGTTGAAGAAGACTGGGATACGGAATATTTGGATTCGATTTTGTCCGTAAAGTCCGTAAAAGACATTGATGAAGCCGTTGCACACATTGCGGCGCACAGCTCGCACCACACGGAATCGATTATCACGGAAGACAAAAGCGCGGCGGAGCGTTTTTTAAACGAAGTCGACAGTGCCGTTGTAATGCATAACGCCTCGACTCAATTTTGCGACGGCGGACAATTCGGCATGGGAGCCGAAATCGGCATAGCGACGGGTCGCCTGCATGCCAGAGGTCCCATCGGACTGGAACAGCTGACCATATTTAAGTATCAGGTGCGCGGTGACGGTCAAATACGCCCGTAAGACGGTCGGATTATTGGGCGGATCGTTCAACCCCGCCCACGACGGCCACAGATACGTCAGCCTGCAGGCGCTAAAACTGTTAAAGCTGGACGAAGTCTGGTGGCTGGTATCGCCTTTGAACCCTTTAAAAGAAGGGCGCAAGGACATGGCGTCGTACGAACGGCGCTTGGGATCGGCAAAAAACGTCGCGAATCACCCGAAAATTCTGGTCAGCGGCATTGAAACTCAGCTGCACACGCGCTACACGATCGACACGTTAAAGAAGCTGAAAGAGCTTTATCCCGACACGAATTTTATCTGGCTGATGGGGGCGGACAATCTTGCCGATTTTCACAGGTGGAAAAGCTGGCGGGAAATAATGCATACGGTCCCCGTTGCAGTTTTTGCAAGAAATCATTATGCTTTAAAAGCCCTTTACGGAAAGGCGGGGCGGACGTTTCGCCTTTATCGCACGGACAGCCGTTTTGCGTCGCGTTTAGCGCGGATGCGTCCTCCGGCATGGGTGTTTTTGCCGATTCGCGAACATCCGGCGTCTTCGACGGCGATCCGTAATCAGGGTTTGTTTTAACAGGAGAATAAAATGCCCGCAGAAAAAAAACCGGCCGAAAAAAAGACCGTTTCAAAAGTTGAAAAAAAAGTCGAAAAAGCGACCAAAAAAGAAATCAAAAAAACGGTAAAAAAGACCGTTAAAAAGATTTTAAAGGCTCAGGAAAAAAACGAAAAGCTTCTTAAAAAATCGGCAAAGCACAAAGAAAACGCCGCCGCGAAAAAAATGGTCGAACTGATAGAAAAGACTTTGTCCGCGGGAAAAGCCGAAGATATCGTCGTCATTGACCTGTCCGGGAAAACGGCTTTGGCGGATTATCTGGTTGTTGCGACGGGGCGTGCGCCGCGTCACGTAACGGCGTTGGGAGAACAGGTGCAGCTGCGCCTGAAAAAAACGGGCGTTCCCGCCGCCATTGAAGGAAACGACACCGGAGATTGGGTGATCGTTGATGCGGGTGACGTCATTGTTCACGTTTTCCATCCCGAAACGCGCGAACTTTATTGCATTGAAGAACTGTGGGGCGAAGAAACCCCGCGCAAAGCACGCTGATGGAAATTATCATCGCCGCCATCGGCAAACAAAAACAAAGCCCCGAACTGGAGTTACTGACCAAATACGTCAAACAGACCCGTTGGAAAGTAACCGTTCGGGAATTTGAAGACAAAAAGTCTTCCGGCGTCAAAGAACGAATGCAAAAAGAAGGCGAATTGTTGCTGTCGGCCGTTCCCGAAGGCGGCGTTATCATAGCTTTGGACGAACGCGGCAAACATCTGAGTTCGGAAGAATTCGCACACCGACTGGGGACTTGGCAGGACAACGGCATTCCCGCCGCGGCCTTTTTAATCGGCGGCGCGGACGGACATTCGCCGGAAGTCAGGCAAAAAGCGCATTTGTTGTTGGCATTCGGAAAAATGACGTGGCCGCATATGCTGGCCAGAGCCATGCTGGCAGAACAGATCTATCGCGCCAAAACCATACTGGACGGGCACCCGTATCACAGAAGCTAAACTAATGGCTATACAGCTTTTTGGCAAAGAAAAGAGTACTTTACGGAAAAGGTGCTTTTTATAAAATTCGAAACGCAAATGAAATTCTTTTTCCTTTTTTCCGCTTTTATTTTTTTTCCTGTTTCCGCCTCTGCGATTAACAGCTATGTCGACAGCGGCGATACCGCAGACGGCGGTGTCGTCAATCAGGTTGTCAATCAATACGTCTCGGGGACTTCACAAAATCAAACCGTCTACGGGAATCAATACGTCCAATCCGGCGGCAATGCTTACAATACGTCGGTGTACGGGTCTCAAACCGTTCAAAGCGGCGGAAGTGCCTCGGGAACCGTTGTTCAGTCTTACGGCATGGCTAACGTATCGGGACAAGCCGAAAACTTTACGGTAAAAAGCGGCGCGACAATGAACGTTAATTCGGGCGGCACGGCTTCTGCAACGAACGTAACAGGCGGGACTTTGTACGTTTTAAGCGGCGGCAATGCCTCGGGGACCGTCCTTTCCGCCGGAAAAATGTACACCCGAAGCGGCGGCAGCGATACGGCAACCGTCATTAACGGCGGTACTCAACAAGTCATCGCAGGAGGAACAAGCTTTGGAACAAAAATTTACGGCGGATCTCAACAAGTCTACGGTACTGCCGAAAATACCGTCCTGTACGGTGGCAGCCAAAGCATTATGCGCGGAGCGACTTTTTCTTCGGGAACGGTTGACGGCGGCAGTCTGACGGTTTATTCCTCATCCTCCGTCAACGGATTAACCGTTGATTCCGGAAACGTTCTGGCAAACAAATATGTGAAATTTTCAGGCACAACAACGCTTGCCGGAGGAAATGTCGACGCTTACGGCGGCGTCAGCTTTGAAACTCTTAAAATGAATAACGGAACGCTGTCCGTTATGCCGACAACCCTGACCGAAAGCATCAGCATCAACAATTTAAGCGGTACGGGAAATTTCTATTTAAACAGCGAAGTCGACGTCGGAAATACCGACAAGCTCGTCATCGGTTCTGCCAGCGGAACGTATAATATCGCCCTGATCGACTACAGCGCAACCGAAGTGTTTCCGCAAAATATCAGTCTGATCGAATTGGGGTCGGGAAACGCGGACTTTCATTTAATCGGCGGCGCCGCAGATATCGGAGCGTTCCGATATGATATGGAACGAAACGGCAATGAATGGGTCTTAAAAAGAACGCCGCTTTTTACGGATACTTCCATTATCGCAAAAAACACGTTCGTTTCCATTCAATCCGTTTTTTATGCTCATCAAAACAACTTGAATTCCCACATTCAGGATATCCGTTCTTCCAAACGCGCCGGGTTTTGGGCAAAAGGATTTCGCCGCAAAGTCAATTTTGATTTTTCGGACAACTCCAAAAGCAAAACAAACATTTGGGGCGGACAAATCGGTTTCGATTTCAGATTGCCTCAAAAAATATTCGATTACATGGTCGTCGGCGCATATTGGGGACATTCCAACAGCCGTCAACGTTTCGACCGCGACGGAATGGCAGATGCCGATACGAACAGCGTCGGTTTATACACGACCATGCATATTGCCGACGGATTCTTTGTCAATGCGGACGTCGCGTATTACCGTCACAGCCAAAACCTGACCAGCTATCTGCCCATGGGGATGGAAGTTCTGGGACATTACAAAACAAACGGATGGAGCGCCGCCGTTCAAACGGGAAAACGCTTCCTTCTTAAAAACGCATGGTTCGTCGAACCCGAATTAAAACTGACTTATATGAAACTGAACAGCATCCGTTACAGAACGACAATGAATACTCTTGTGTACGGGAGGAATGCCGATTCTTTTATGGGGAAAGCCGGCGTAACGGGCGGGCGAAACATGTCGGACATTTTGGGAATACAGTCCGAGGCTTTTGTCAATTTAGGCATTTTGCGGGAATTTACAAATCACGGCAAAGTCCGCGTCGCCGATTACGACTTTAAAGAAGACCTGTCAGACACCCTTTATGAAACGGGTTTCGGATTTAACGCCTTCTTTAACGAAAAAGTCGGCATTTATGCAAACTTTGCCGCCTTTTTCGGCGATCGCGTTTCCGTTCCCGTCAGTACGGTGCTGGGAATCCAAATGTCTTGGTAGGAAACGACCGATTTTATAGTGTTATCCCGAAACTTTTTGTATTATATTCCCCTCATCGTCAGACGTTTTTTTTGGGAGATCTACCGTGACTGAAGAAACCAAAAGACCCCGCCCCGTTATGTTGTGCATCTTGGACGGTTGGGGACACCGCGAAAAAAAAGAATATAACGCCATCGAAACCGGAAATACCCCGAATTGGCATGAATTGGTCAAAACATGCCCGAATACTTTGATTGCCACGTCGGGTTTGGATGTCGGATTGCCCGCAGGACAAATGGGGAATTCCGAAGTCGGACACATGAATATCGGCGCCGGCCGCGTCGTCATGCAGGATTTGCCCAAAATCGACGAAGCCGTCAAAGACGGATCTCTGGCTAAACGCCCGGCCGTGGTGAATCTGATTGACGCTTTGAAAAAAAGCGGCGGAACCTGCCACTTGATGGGATTAATGTCTCCGGGCGGCGTGCATTCTCACATGAACCATATCATCGCTTTGGCAAAAATCGTCAGCAATGCCGGCATTCCCGTTGCCGTTCATGCTTTTTTGGACGGACGCGACGTTCCGCCCGATTCTGCGCTGGGGTATGTCAAAGAATTTGAAAATGCCGTCAAAGGCTTGAACAATGTCAAAATTGCCACCGTTTCGGGACGCTATTACGCCATGGATCGCGATAACCGTTGGGAACGCATTACTTTGGCTTATAACGCGATAATGCTGGGCGAAGGCGAAAAAGCTCAAAGCGCCGAAGACGCCATCAACGCTTCATATGCGAAAAAGGTCTTTGACGAATTCGTCGTTCCCGCCGTAATCGGCGATTATAAAGGAATGAAGGACGGAGACGCCGTTTTGTTTGCCAACTTCCGCTCCGATCGCGCCAGAGAAATCATGTATGCTTTGGCAGACGCTTCGTTTGACAAGTTTGAACGTCCCAAAACCGTAAAATTTGCCGCCGTTGTCGGCATGACGGAATATTCGGTTGACCACAACCGCTTTGTAACGCCGATTTTCCCGCCCGAACAGCTGTCCAACATTTTCGGCGAAGTCGTTTCAAAAGCCGGCATGACTCAGCTGCGCATTGCGGAAACGGAAAAATATGCTCACGTTACGTTTTTCTTTAACGGCGGCGAAGAACGTTTGTTCAAAGGCGAAGAACGCATTTTGATTCCCAGCCCGAAAGTCGCCACCTACGACTTAAAACCCGAAATGTCGGCTTTTGAAGTCTGCGATGCCTTGGTGAACGCCATCGATTCGGGAAAATTCGACACGATTATCGTGAACTTTGCCAACGGGGACATGGTCGGACACACGGGTATCATGGAAGCCGCCGTCAAAGCAACCGAAGCCGTCGATAAATGCTTGGGACGTCTGGAAGACGCCATTAAGCGCGCCGGCGGGGTCATGCTGGTTACGGCGGATCACGGAAATTGCGAATTGATGATGGACGAAACGACGCATGCGCCTTATACGGCTCATACGACGTTCCCGGTGCCCGTCGTGCTGTTCAACGGTCCGAAAGGCGTTAAATTGCGCGACGGCGGCAGATTGGCGGATTTGGCTCCGACGTTGTTGGAATTGCTGAAACTGCCGCAGCCCGCAGAAATGACGGGAAAATCTTTGCTGGTTCACGGCTAAGGTTCGCTGCGCAATGGGATTTAAAAAGACGGCGGCGCTGTTTTGCCTTGTTTTCATAACGGGGCAGGCGTTGCCGTCTTTTTCTTTTGCGGCAATTGACAGTTCCGTTGAAGCAAAATCCGAGCTTTCAAAAGTAACCCGACAAATTCGCGCAGCCGAATCGGAACACAAAAAATTGCGCGAAAAAGCCAGAGCCGTTCAAAAAGAAATCTTGGACGTCCGGCGCAAAATGGTTTCCGCCGCCAGCTCTATTCAGGAACAGGAAGAAAGCTTGGGACGTTTGGAAGAAAAGCTTAAAGAATTTGAAGACCAACAGGCTTTCATGAAAAACCGTTTGGAAGTCAGAAAAATGCAACGCGTCAAAGTTCTGGCAGCTTTGCAAAATCTGGCGTGGAAACCGACGGAAGCCTTGCTGGCTCAGCCGCTTGAACCTCAAGACACTTTAAGAAGCGCCCTCTTATTGCGCGAAGCCGTTCCCCGCTTGGAATATTCCACGGAAGGCCTGCGCAAAGATTTAACCAAAATCGCCAGCCTGACAACCGCCATCCGCGCTCAATACGCTCAAATCAAAACCATGGCGAAACGTTTGGAATCCAAACGGCGCAACATGAACGTCCTGATTCAAAAGAAAACAAAGCTTCAAAGCACTTTTGCCAGCGAAAGCACCAGAGCCAAGGAAAAAGCGTCTTCTCTGGCCAGACAAGCCAGCGACTTGAAAGATTTGCTGGCACGCTTGGACGCCGAAAGCGCCAGACAAAGAAAATTACATAACACGATGGGCATTCCGACGGGGGCTTTTATGGCGGCACGGGGAAACATTCCTTTTCCGGTCAAAGGAAATATCATAAAAAAATTCGGCGAAATGACCGACAGCGGCTTGAGCTCCAAAGGCATTACCATCAAAACCCGCCCGAACGCCCAAGTCATTTCTCCTTACGACGGAACGGTTTTATTCGCAGGCCCCTTCCGCGGATACGGAGAATTGCTGATTATCGAACACGGCGACGGCTATCATACTTTGCTGGCGGGCATCGGACGGCTGGACACTTCGGTCGGACAATCGCTGTTGGCAGGCGAACCCGTCGGAATAATGGTGGCGGATTCCAATCCGTCGTTATATATTGAAATACGAAAGAACGGACAACCCGTTAACCCATCAACATGGTTGACGAATAAAAAAGGATGACGAAGGATGAAACGCTTCGGTTTGCAGATTTTACTGGTTTTAAGTTTTGTTTTCTTTGCGCTTCCCGTTGAAGCCAAAAAAGAAAAAAAAGACGAGGCTCCCAAAGCTTCCGTTTATCATTACCTGAACATTTTCAGCGAAACGTTTAAACGCGCGAAAACCGATTACGTTGAAGAAGTCCCTGATCAAAAACTGATCGAATACGCCATTAACGGAATGTTGTCTTCGTTGGATCCGCATTCCTCCTACCTGAACGAAGAAATGTTCAAAGAAATGCAGGAACAAACCAAAGGCGAATTCGGCGGTTTGGGTATAGAAGTCACCATGGACAACGGTTGGATCAAAGTCATTTCTCCGATTGACGATACGCCGGCATACAAAGCGGGCATCAAAGCGGGCGATTATATTACGCACATTGACGGCACGGCCGTTTTGGGACAAACCCTGACGGAAGCCGTTGACAAAATGCGCGGTCCCGTAAAAACAAAAGTTAAACTGACCATTCGTCGCAAAGGACAGGATGCTTTTGACGTCACGCTGGAACGCGCCGTTGTTAAAATCCGTTCCGTCCGTTCCGAAGACAAAGGCAATGTCGGCTATATCCGTATTTCTTCGTTCAGCGAAACGACGACGGACGACGTTAAAAAAGCCGTTGAAAAAGCCCAAAAAGAACATAAAGACAATTTAGCCGGCTTTGTTTTGGATTTGCGTAACAATCCGGGCGGTCTTTTGGATCAGGCCGTTTCCGTTACGGACTTGTTTTTAGACGAAGGGGAAATCGTTTCCACGCGCCCCCGCCGCCCCGAAGAAATTCAAAGATACAGTGCGACAAAAGGCGATATCATCAAAGACATCCCCATCGTTGTTTTAATTAACGAAGGTTCGGCTTCGGCAGCCGAAATCGTTGCCGGCGCTTTGCAAGACCATAAACGCGCCGTCGTCGTCGGCACGCGTTCGTTCGGCAAAGGATCCGTTCAAACCGTTATTCCCGTCAGCTCGGGCATCGGCGCGATCCGCCTGACGACAGCCCGTTATTATACGCCTTCCGGACGCTCGATTCAGGCAAAAGGCATTGAACCCGATATCGTCATTCCGCCGGCTCACGTCGAATATTACGCGGGACGCTTTGACGATTTTGCGGAAGCTTCTTTGCCCAACGCACTGGCAAAGCAGGACGAAGACAAAAAAGACGCCGCAAAGAACAAGGATAAAAAAGATAAAAAGCCTGCCAAAGGCAAAAAAGAAAAAGAACCCGATCCTTTTGACGAGAAAAAAGAGGAAAAGAAAATAGAAGACTATCAGCTTGACCGAGCGATTGACATCGTTCGCGCGATGGGAATCTACAATTCCAAATAACCGTTAAAACAGGAAATATTATGGCTCTTACGAACAAAACGCCCTCCGATTCACCGTTTTCCCCAAAGCCGAAGCAAAAGGGAAAGCTGGCGTTTTTTTTGATTTTGCCGATATTTCTGGTTTCTTTCGGATACGTTTCCAAAATCGGTTGGGACGTTTATCAGAAAAGCAAAAAACCCGCCGTCGAATTTGACGTCAGTTCTCCTTTTTACCATCCGCGCGAATCCGTTATTGATCCGCAACCGATGTTTAAAATCGAAGACGGTCCCAAAGAACCTTCCATAGGAACATCGCTATCCGCCTCTTTGACGGGAGCGAAAACGGCGGAAGAAATGCTGAAAGGCCCGCAAAGCCTTGAAGAAGCGATTGACGCCACCATGGCAAAATATCCCGCACAAAAAGAAATTGACGATGCGGCTTCTTTGGAAATCAACGAATCCCTGCCCGTTGCAAAACGCCCGGAATCGGATTCTCCCGCTCCCGTGCAGGAACGCATCATTGATGTCAAAGATGAATTTGCGTTACGGCGCGATCCCGTTCCTTTGCCGGATTTAATCCAAGGCGATTTGATGGCATCTTTGCCGAATTTCAGCTCGATCAAGGGCTCGCAAAACAAAATCGGCATTCCGTTAAACGTGATTTCGCCTTTGCCCCATTTACAGGCAAAATCCCGTTACGGCAATATTCCCGTCAAATCCAAAAACGGAGAAACACCGTTTCAGGCATACGCAAAACCGTACGATAAAACACCTCCGTCTCCTTATATCGCCATGCTGATTTCGGGGCTGGGAAAAAGAAAAAATACGACGGCAGCCGCTTTATACTCTTTAGCTCCCGAAGTTTCCCTGTCTTTCAGTCCGTATTCCGAACAGCTGGGAAATTATGTCACGGAAGCCAGACGGTCGGGACATGAAACATTGTTGGATTTACCCATGCAACAAGGCATCTTTCCCGAAAAAGACCCGGGTCCCTTAGGCTTGGTTACGGGATTGCCCGAAAAAGAAAATCAGAAACGATTGCATAAAACTTTGGGAAAAGACGTCGCTTATATCGGCGTTGCCGCGTCTCCGAACGAAACTTTTTCCGCCAAAGCCGACCAAATGGCTGCTTTTGCAAAAGAAATCCGCGACAGAGGTCTGATCTATGTTGACGGCTCTGACGACGAAGATAAGCCTATTTTTTCAAACGCTTTGCGCCCCGACGTCTATATCACAAACAATTTCTACCGTTCCGCCATCCGTTCCCAGCTGGATTACGCGCGCCGCGTCGCTTTGCAAAAAGGGCGCGCCTTTGTTCGCGCGGAAACCGCTCCGATTGTTCTGCTGGTCATTCAGGAATGGATGAAATCTTTCGTCCCCGAAGAAGGAAAAGATTATCCTCCGATTACTTTTGTCCCCCTGTCTTATTATGCCAAAGAGGTATTAAAAACCAGACAATGACAGAAAAGCTTTATCGCCCGAACGTCGGGATTATGGTTATCAATAAAAACGGAAAAGTATTTGCTGCACATCGGGCGGATACGCGTGAAAAAGCATGGCAAATGCCGCAGGGCGGTATAGACGGAAACGAAGAACCCCTTGATGCCGCAAAACGCGAGCTGTTTGAAGAAACAGGCATTAAATCGGTAACGCTTGTCGCCGAAAGCAAGGAATGGTTTTTTTACGATTTTCCGAGCGATGTCAAATTCATCAGCGAAAAGAAAAAGACTTTTGCCGGTCAAAAACAAAAATGGTTCTTGTTCTTATTTGAAGGCAAAGAAAGCGAAATCGATTTAGACCGTCCGCATCGGGAATTTAACGACTGGCGCTGGGAAGACGCCGAAAACATGCCGAAATTGATTGTCGAATTTAAAAAGGCCGTTTATGAAAAAGTCGTTGAAGAATTTTTGCCTTTTATCGACGCCTATCGTTCATAAAACAGCGATGGCCTCAAATTCAATTTTTATCCTTTTATCCGGAAACGATGTTTGAAGGGTAAAGCGAGTAGGTGCCCTTTCAGAGTCGGTAAAGAAACGTTCATAAACCGTATTCATAGCAGAAAAATCCTGTAAATCAGCCAAGAAGATACCGACTTTAACGACATTTTCCGCTGACGCCCCCGCTTTTTTTAAAAAAAAGAACAGATTTTCCAGAGCCTTTTGAGATTGTTCGTAAATATCGCCATCAACAAAAGTCCCTTTTTCCCAGTCCATTGAAGGTTGGGTCGAGATAAAAACAAATTTTCCTTCGGCGATTACAGCATTGTTATAGCGCGCTAAAGGACGTTTATTTGCCGTTAAAACTATCTTCTGCATTTACTCTTTCCTGCCACTGAGACGGAGAAAGGACTTTTTCTAAACCGTTTTCAAAAATACCCACTCCTGTCCAAAACTTTGTTACGGATGCTTTTGTCGTACCTATTGCCACGGCTTGAGGTATAGGTGTGCAAAACAATAATATTTTGTCTTGAGCTAAAACAAATTCCCGGCGACGAGAACAATCTTCAAAAGCATCGTGATAAACAGCTCCGTCTTTAAGACGGCGTGCATAATCTTCAGCAGAAATCGAAGACAGGTTTTTTGCAGCAAGAGGCCCCGAAATACAAAAGTTCAGTTTTGCCCGCTTAAGCATCTTTTCTTTTTTATCGTCTGTCCATTCTTTATAACGTTCGGTATGTTCGTTAAATTTTTCGGAAAGTTCAGCTTCCAGCTCTTTTTGATCTGAATACAATTCAGCCAAACGCACATAAGACATCTTTAAATTTTCCGGAAAAAAAGATTTTATTGCTTTGAGTTTTTTACAAAAAGAATCGGCATATTTTTCCATAGCATCTGCACGAATGTTATTCATTCGTTCTACAACGTAATCATCTGAGGCAAAATACATATTTACACCGATTTTATATTGCTCTGCGATGGGTCTTAAATAATCCAAATAATATTTCAGCATAAATGTTTCCGCATCATCCGCATACGGAGCAGACGGCAAACGCCAAAGTTTATAGCCGCCGAATTCAAAAACAAAATTCAAAGGTCGTTGTTCAGATACACAAATATCTATCGCTTTTCGGACTCGGGCCTCCGCTTCTGGCGTTAAAGCCCACTTACGAAATTTTTTACGTTTAATTAAGTCAAACAGTTTTTCACGCACGAACAGCCCTTTCCGTTTCCAATAATCGAGATAAAACAGCCTTTTTTGATAATCCCAACTGTTCATAAACATCCGTTTTGTCTGAAGAACGTCCGAATTTCCCATTAACCCCTATTTTTACAAGCGGAGGATGTTTCCTTTTTTCGGCAAAAGCAGAAGCAATCATTGATCCAAATCCGCCTATAAGCTGATGTTCTTCTAAACTCAAAACGGCTTTATACCTCAACAGTTCACGAGAAATAAGCTCTGGATTAAATGGAACTAAACGCACTAAATCATAAACCGCCAATGTTTTTCCTGTTTGTTCTTCAAACTCATATGCAACATCTAAGGCCATACGAACAATTGCTCCCGTTGAAACGACAGCGAAATCATTACCCGACTTCAATAACGAAAGTTCTGATAAAGACACTGTCTTAACAGGAATAATCGAGCAAAAATCAGCTGATAATCTTAAATAAGCCGGACCTTTAAAAGAAAACAGCTCATGAACAGATTTTCTGACTTCGTCTTCAGTCGCAGGAGAATACACCCTCATATTCGGCAAACACGATATTAAGGCTATATCCTCGAAACATTGATGCGTTGGACCATCATGTCCGTTCCCGACGCCTATATGAGCTCCTATAACTTTAACATCTGCATTTTGAAGACAAACTGAACAACGCAACTGTTCCCATGTGCGCCCCGGACAAAATGAGGCATATGTTGATATAACGGATCTTTTTCCTTCCAACGCCGCCCCTGCAGCCATTCCAACCATATTTTGTTCGCATATTCCTGTTTCAAAATAGCGTTCGGGAAATATATCTCCAAAGACCCCCGTACCTGTTGATTTTTTTACGTCTGCCGAAAAAGCGATAATATTCGGATCTTGTTCTCCTTCTTTTAACAATTCTTCGGCAAAAACGGACATCATTGTTTTCATTGTCTTTTACCGCCTATTTCTTTTAAAAAAGTTTGCCATGCTTTGATTTCGCGTTCCTTCTTTTTTAATTCTCTCAATGCCGCCCTTCTCGCGATTTCAGAAGGTAAATTTCCGTGCCATACAGGATCATTTTCCATAAAAGAAACCCCTTTTCCCGGAACTGTATGCAAAACAAAAGCTTTGGGCATATTTGTTTCTTCTATGGGATCTAAGGCCTTACAAAGAGCCAGAACGTCATTTCCGTCGCATTCCGTAACTTTAAAACCAAAGGATTTCAATTTTTTTGTCATATTTCCGACAGGCATAACTTCGGCAGTTTTTCCAGAATTTTGAATACCATTACAATCAATAAAAACCGTTAAATTCGATAAATTGTATTTCGATGCTGCCTGCCATGCTTCCCAGACCTGTCCTTCTTGTTGTTCTCCATCCGAAGTAACAAGATAGACACGACGACCGCGAGACTTTAGCGCAACAGCCATACCGACTGCTATTGAAACACCTTGCCCCAAAGATCCCGACGTAATTTCGACACCGGGAGGTGAAAAGCGTGTTAAATGCCCTGGAAGCCCTCCTTTTTTGGCATACGTTTTCAAATAGTCTTCCGAAATAAAGCCTGCCTCTGCAAGCGTCGTATAAACTATCGCTGAAATATGACCGTTTGAAATAACAACCCTGTCTCGTTCTTCAGAAAACGGACTATTTGGTGAAATATTCAAAAAACCGCTAAAATACAAAACAGCAAACAGATCTGCCAATCCCAAAGAAGATGCCGGATGACCGTAATTTGCTTCCGACATTATTTCCATCGTTTTCACTCTCAGACGAGCTGCTTTAGCCTCTAAAGCTGACTTTTGTTTTTGAACGTTTAACGTTTCTTCGGCTTTTGATCTTAAAAACGGTGTCCAATCTAATTTTATTTCCGACATTTTTTTATCTCTCGGCGGCAGTTCTTCTTAATTTCAAATTTCGTGTAAAGCTCTGTTCCTCTAAAAGCTCTGCGGCTATGTCTTTGGCATTTTCCGTCCAAAATACGGTCGCTTCTTCGCCTCGCCCATGAGACATCCCGTTGCGACGAATAAGATGAACAGGTATATTTTCACGCCTTAGAATAACTTCTGTTTGCTTGGCCGCTTTGAAAGATATTATGTCATCTTTTGTGCCGTGAATGAGAACCACTTCGGGATTTGAAGCTTTTCGTTCACGAAGAACGTCCGCAAACGGAGGAATCAGTCCACCAGAAATTGAAATAACTTTTTTAACTTTTTCGGTTCGAGACAATGCGGTATCTAAAGCAGTCATGCCTCCCTGAGACCAACCGATAATTGATGTTTTTGAATTGGAAACATCAAATTTTTCCTGACAAAAATTCAAAAATGTATTCAGTGCCTCTGATGTTTTGAATAAACCGTTTTCTCCTTTTACCATGTTATCGAACATTTGAAGTTCTTTCTGCGTCAATTCTTCAACCGGCTTTGAAAACAGTTCCGGATGATAGTTGTTTTCAATGTCAAACCATTGATAACCATCATTTTTTTCAACAGAGCGTAAAAAACCGTCAGGAGCAACCGCAACAAACGAAACAGCCTTCATCCGTTCGGCCAACATAGGCGCTAAAGAAAGTATATCTCCTGCATTTCCGCCGCATCCATGAAGTAACAAAATCAGATTTTGCGGTTTTTTACTCGGAAAATTTCGCCAATAACTCCAATTTTTAATTTTCAGGTCTCTCGTCATTCGTTTCGTCCTTTTTTGACAAGACCTTTTCTTTTAATTTCTCCATATATTCGGCAGATAAACTACATGGATTGCGTTTATCAACGGATTTGTATTCTTCCGTTACATCTTTACCTTCAGGAAAGTTCATTTCTTTATTTCTTCTTTTTTTGAAAAGCGAAAAATAATTTTGTAATCGTAGTACTTTAAGAAGTCTGTTATTTTCGGAAAATAGGCTTCGCGACCCTGCCAACAAGTAACAAAACCTTCAGGAATACATTTTTGAATTGCAACGTCAAAACCTTCCGCCCAAAACGACTCGGCGAAATCGTTAATTGAGTAATCAGAAAGAGGAATATTAGAATAAGCTTCGACTTCTTTTTTCCACAATGGCCAAAGGGGCATTTCCGAATAGCAGCCAGTCGCTGCATAATAAACTCCGTTTGCCTTTAAAACTTTTTTTATCGTTCGAGCGTGTTCTTTTAAATCGTCTAACAAATAAATAACGTCATGGCTAAAAGCTATATCTATATTTTCCTCCATATCAGCCAAAATTTCCGGTGTCGTATATTGCAAAGGCATATCTCCTTTTAAACCGTCTGCAATTTCAAGAGATCTGATTGCCAAATCAACTCCCAAGCCGCGACGAAAAGGTTTAATCCTATACAACGTTCTTAAAAAACCGCCTTGATTGCATCCAAAGTCTAAAACTGATGCTGTATGCAAATCTTTTTCCGACATTTGTTGAATCATTGAGCGCCAAAACGGCGCATGATGATCGTTCATAACATCTTCTTCACTTTTTAATTTTGACCAGCTTTCTATCAGATTCATTATCTTTCTCCGAAAGTTTTATTAATCAAACTTTGATACATCAAACTTTTTATCTCGACTCATTTTCCTTTGTCAACGGATTTCGGCTGTTCCTTTAAAAAATTTTTTTTATAAAAAAACAGCCTGCTTCTTTGGAAAGCAGGCTTTATTTAATAGTCAAATGAAAAAATATTCAGCCGCGCGCCCTTAACGCCGTCTGTATCGTTCCGTCGTCCAGATAATCCAATTCTCCGCCGACGGGAATGCCTTGCGCCAAAAAAGTAACTTTGACGTTCAACGGGCGCATCCGTTCGGCAATATAATGCCCCGTCGTCTGCCCGTCCACCGTGGCGGGCAACGCCAATATCAATTCGTTTGTCTGTGCCGATTTGATACGGTTTTCCAATACATTCAGGCGTAAATCGTCGGGTCCCGTGCCTTCCATGGCGGACAACAGTCCTCCCAAAACATGGTATTGTCCCCGAAACGCTCCCGAACGTTCTATCGCCCATAAATCGGATACGTCCCGAACAATGCAAATAACGGATCCGTCTCTGCGCGGATCGCTGCATATTGCACAGGGGTCTTTCGTGTCCAAATTACCGCAAACCGAGCAGGTTTTAACGGTTTCAAGGACTTTTTGCATCGCCTCGACAAGAGGTTGCATCCGCGTTTCGCGTTTTTTAACAAGATATAAAACCGCCCGCCTTGCCGATCTGGGACCAAGACCCGGAAGGCGTGACAATAACTTTATCAGCGTTTCCAATTCGCCGCCGTTCACAAGATTTGCCTTTTTAAAAAGGAAGATTTAATCCGCCCGCAACGGATTTCATTTCTTCGCTCAAGCGGGTTTCGGATTTTTCTCTGGCATCGTTAAACGCGGCAACCAATAAATCTTCCAAAACGCCGATGTCGTCTTTTAAAGACGGATCAATCACGACTTTTTTAACGATGCCGCGGCACGTCATAACGACTTGAACCAATCCGCCGCCCGATGTTCCCGTGACTTCGATTTTTGCGGCTTCGTCCTGTTTGGACATCAACGCCGCCTGCATTTCCTGAGCCTTTTTTAAAAGTGCGTTAAAATCAGGCATGCCGTCTTACTCCTCTTCCTGAAAAGCCGAAAATTCTTCCGTTTCCGGTAAATCTGCTTCAATGCCTTTTTGCAGGCGCACGGATTCAAGATGCGCGCCCGGAAACGTTTTGATTACGGCGCTGACCAACGGATGTACGGACATTTTTTTTCGCAGGTTTTCTTCGTTTTTCTTGGCTTCCTGCGCCAAAGTCATTCCGCCGGGCTTGTTCACGACGGAAACCAGCCACCGTTTTCCCGTCCACTCATTTAATTTTTCCGCCAGCTCGTTTGCCAAATTCAACGGAGCCTTTTCCAACGGATAAAATTCAATGCACCCGAATTCAAAACGGACGATACTTGCATAATTTTCCAAATTAAACGCCAACATCATTTCGTTTTGCTTATATGCACAAGCGACGACATCGGCAAAAGAGCTTAATTTCGGCTGAGTTTTAGGCAAACTTTCGGGAACCGGAGCGGAAGAAGCACCGACAGCAGCACGAATGCCTCCCCAATCGGACTGAGCCTTCGGCGCGTTTGAAAAGCTTGATGTTCCCGTCGTCGTCATAGGCGCGGGCGCCGTCCTTGCCGATCCCAGCGAGCCTATAATTTCGGCGGGCGGCGGCAATTCCGCGGCATATGCCAAGCGTATCAGCAACATTTCCGCCGCCTGTTTGGCAGAAGGAGCGTAAACCGTTTCGTTAATGCCTTTTAACAGCATTTGCCATGTTCTGGTTAGAACGGGCATGGAGAGCTTTTTAGCCATTTCTGCGCCGCGTTCGCGTTCCGCCGAAGCCATGGAAGGATCATCAGCCAGTTCGGGAGCGATTTTCGCCCTTGTCAGCCAATGCGTCAAATCAAGCAAGTCTTGCAAAACGACCAAAGGTTCCGCGCCTAAATCGTATTGCGCGTTGAATAAATCCAAAGCCGACTTAATATCGCCGTTCATAAGTTTTTCAAACAAATCAAAGACGGCGGCGCGGTCGGCAAGCCCGATCATGGCGCGAACGAAATCGGCGGTAACGTTGCCGCCGCCGTGAGCAATCGCCTGATCCAACAAAGACAACCCGTCTCGGACGGAACCGTCAGCGGCGCGGGCAATCAGACGCAAGGCGTCGTCTTCGGCTTTAAGGTTTTCTTTTTCGATAATGTTTTTAAAGTGCTGCGTCAAAGGTTCGACGTCGACGCGGCGCAAATCAAAGCGCTGGCATCTGGAAAGGACGGTTGTCGGGACTTTTCGGATTTCCGTCGTGGCAAAGATGAATTTGACGCGCTCGGGCGGCTCTTCCAACGTTTTCAGCAACGCGTTAAACGCCTGCTTTGTCAACATATGGACTTCGTCGACGATATATATTTTAAAGCGGGCGGAAGTCGGATTGTATCGGGTTGTTTCTATGATTTCGCGAACGTTATCGACGCCCGTGTTTGACGCGGCATCGATTTCGACGACATCAACGTGACGCCCTTCGGCAATGGCGCGGCAATGTTCGCAAACGCCGCAGGGTTCGGTTGTCATACCGCCTTTTCCGTCGGGACCGATGCAATTCAGGGCACGGGCGATGATGCGGGCGGATGTTGTTTTTCCGACACCGCGAATACCCGTCAAAATATAAGCCTGAGCCAGACGTCCCGTATCGATGGCGTTTTTTAAAGTACGCACCAAAGCATCCTGACCGATTAAATCGGCGAATGTCGCAGGGCGGTATTTGCGTGCCAACACGCGATATTTATTATCGGAATCTGACATATTTTTCACACGAGCCGTCGGGCGGTATAAGGCGGTGATAAATAAAGGAAACCGGACGACGACCCGTTCCGAAGACCGTTACGGCTGCTTTCTTCCGAACCTGACCGGGTTGGCGGCGGGAACGTCCGCGCCGGTTTCCCGAATATGTTTTTACATTTATTTTCGCCTTTATGGCAAGAAGAACTTTGCCGACTTAAAAAAAAGGGGATTAAACGCTTTATTTTCCGCCGCTTTTTTATCTGTACTTGACAATTAAGGCCAGTTCTGTTTTTCCTGTTTCACAATTTAATTTATGGAGATCAAAACAGTATGGCTCAAGCTATCGTTTTCCCCGGACAGGGGTCTCAGGCCGTCGGCATGGGCAAAGAATTGGCAGACGCCTTTACCATTGCCCGCGAAGTCTTTTTGGAAGTAGACGACGCTCTTTCCCAAAATTTAAGCAAACTGATGTTTGACGGCCCTGCCGAAGAACTGCAGTTAACGGAAAATGCCCAGCCCGCATTGATGGCCGTCAGCATGGCGGTCGTACGCATTCTTCAGCACGAAGGAAAAATCGTTTTGGCAGAAAAGTTTGCTTTCGGAGCGGGACATTCTTTGGGCGAATATTCGGCGCTGTGCGCGGCGGGAGCCTTTGACGTTACGACGGCGGCACGCCTGCTTAAGACGCGCGGTCTGGCCATGCAAAAGGCCGTTCCCGTGGGACAAGGCGGCATGGCGGCATTAATCGGCGTTGATTTGGCTCAGGCTCAGGAAATTGCTGCCGAAGCGGCTCAGGGCGACGTTTGCGTTGCCGCCAATGACAATGCGCCGGGACAGGTCGTGATCAGCGGTTCGACCGCCGCGATTGACCAGGCTTTGGAAATTGCGGCGAAAAAAGGCGTAAAACGCGCCGTAAAGCTGGCTGTCAGCGCACCGTTCCACAGCCCGATGATGCAACCGGCCGCCGATGTGATGGCCGAAGCTTTGGCAAACGCCGAAATTCATACGCCTCGTTTTCCGATTATTGCCAATGTTACGGCGGCACCCGTATCGGATCCCGAAGAAATTCGCCGTTTGTTGGTTGCTCAGGTCACCGGATCCGTGCGGTGGCGCGAAAGCATGCTGTATCTGCAATCTCAAGGCGTTGACACGCTGGTTGAAGCCGGGTCGGGCAAAGTGCTGACCGGCATGGCAAAGCGCATTCATCCCGAATTAAAGGGAATCGCTTTGAACACCGTTGCGGATATTGAAGAATTTTTAAAAACGAATTAAAGTACCTTCCACCGAAACTTCAGTTTTAAGGAAACGATCAAATGTTGGACTTTACAGGAAAATGTGCTCTGGTAACCGGAGCAACGGGCGGCATCGGCCGCGTTGTCGTCAAAACGTTGCATGACAACGGCGCGACGGTAATTCTGACCGATATGAAACAAGAAGCCTTGGACGCTTTTGCTGCCGAATTAAAAGAACGCGTTTTCGCTTTCTCCTGCAATTTGAGCGACCCTGCGGATATTGATTCCCTGATCGCCAAAGCGGAAAAAGCCGCCGGCGCCATTGATATTCTGATCAACAACGCCGGATTAACCAAAGACAACCTGTTCTTGCGCATGAAAGACGAAGAATGGGATTTGGTTTTAAGAGTGAACCTGACGGCAGGATTCCGTCTTGCCCGCGCCGCCATCAAAGGAATGATGAAGCGCCGTTACGGCCGCATTGTCAGCATGGCTTCGATTGTCGGCGTGACGGGGAACCCCGGTCAGGCGAACTATTCTGCTTCCAAAGCCGGCTTGATTGCCATGACGAAATGTCTGGCAGCGGAAGTTGCTTCCCGCGGCATCACGGCAAACTGCGTCGCACCGGGCTTTATCAAGACCGCCATGACGGATGCCCTGCCGGAAGAAGCGAAAGAAAAATTGACCCGTAACATTCCGATGGCTCGTCTCGGCTTGCCGCAGGACGTTGCGAACGCCGTTGCCTTTTTGGCCAGCGACGAAGCTTCGTACATTACAGGTCAGACCATTCATGTGAATGGCGGCATGGCGATGATTTGATGATTTTTTCCCTTTGCGGGAAAAAATTATTCAAAAACCGTCCTTTTTTTGCAAAAATCTGTCTTCTAAGGCTGGAAAAAGCAAAAAAAGTATGCTACAGAGTGAACTTTCTTGGGTGTGTCAGTCCCGAACGGGACAAAACACTTTAGTTTAACAGAGGAATACAAAATGAGTGATATTGCCGAACGCGTAAAGAAAATCGTCATCGAACATTTGGGCGTTGAACCCTCCAAGGTGACGGACAGCTCCAGCTTCATCGACGACCTGGGCGCAGACAGCCTGGACACCGTTGAACTGGTTATGGCGTTTGAAGAAGAATTCTCCGTCGAAATCCCCGACGATGCCGCCGAAAAGATTTTGACGGTTCAGGATGCTATCGACTACATCAGCAAGCATTCTTCATAAAAACCGTTTTGTGCCGATTTCTTGATTGTCAAGAAATCGGCATTTCTTCAATCTAAAGGCGTAAGTACGTCTTTTTTGTATATCAGAGGTCGCGTTATGAGAAGAGTCGTCGTTACAGGTATAGGAATGCTTTCGCCAATGGGGCGCGGCGTAGACACCACATGGCAGGGAATTATCAACGGAAAATCCGCAATCCGTCCCGTCGATCGCTACGACGTTTCACAGTCTACGGCTAAAATTGCCGGACAAGTTCCTTTTGGCAAAGGCAATCCCGCTCTTTTCGACCCTGACGACGTGCTGCCCGCAAAAGAGCAACGTCGCGTCGATCCGTTCATCCTGTACGGATTGTGCGCCGGAACGGACGCCGTTGAAGATTCAGGATGGAAACCCGAAACCGAAGAAGACAGATTCCGCACGGGCGTCATGATCGGCGCGGGAATCGGCGGTTTGACCTCTATTTCCGACAGCGCCGTTACCTTGAAAGAAGGCGGCCCCCGTAAAATCAGCCCGTTCTTTATCCCGTCGTGCCTGATTAACCTGATTTCTGGTCAGCTGTCGATCAAGTACGGATTTTACGGACCGAACCATTCCGTTGTTACGGCTTGTGCGACGGGGACTCATGCGATCGGAGACGCCGCCCGCCTGATTATGTGGGACGATGCCGACGTTATGGTCGCAGGCGGTGCCGAAGCCGCCGTCCATCCGCTGGCAATGGCCGGATTCGCTCAGGCTAAGGCCTTGTCCACCCATTATAACGATACGCCAGAAAAAGCTTCCCGTCCGTGGGATAAAGGTCATGACGGATTCGTTATGGGCGAAGGATCGGGCGTTGTTGTTTTGGAAGAATACGAACACGCCAAAAAACGCGGTGCAAAAATCTACGGCGAAATCATCGGTTACGGCTTGTCAGGCGACGGTTACCACGTTACGGCTCCGGCTCCGGACAGCCGCGGCTCAAAACATGCCATGAAAATGGCGCTGAAAAACGCAGGCATCAACCCCGAAGACATTGACTACATCAATGCTCACGGAACGTCGACTCCCGTCGGTGACGGTTTAGAAGCCAATGCCGTTAAAGCCATTTTCGGAAGCCATGCGTCAAAATTGGCTATGTCTTCCACGAAATCCAGCATCGGACACTTGTTGGGTGCCGCAGGCGCCGTCGAAGCCATCTTGTGCCTTAAGGCAATTCAAGACGGAATTCTGCCTCCGACGCTGAATCTGGAAGATCCCGTCGAAGAAGCCGAAGGGCTTGATTTGGTTCCTTTGAAAGCCAAAGAACGTAAATTAAAAACCGTTATGTCAAACTCGTTCGGTTTCGGCGGAACCAACGCTTCCGTCATCTTTAGAGCCGTTTGAGCAAAAAAATAATGGCAAAACGCCGCTTACTCATTACGCTTCTTCTGCTGTTGGCAATTTGTCTCAGCGGAGGAAGCGTATTCAGTTTTTATAATTTGCTCTACGAGCAAAATAACAAACTGGAACCGACCATTTTGCTGGTCGAAAAAGGCGTTTCCATGGGCGAAATCGCCGCCCAATTAAAAAAAGACGAACTGATCCGAAGCGTTTCGGTTTTTAAAGTCGCCGGACGTCTGTCCGGAAAGTCCACCAGCCTGAAAGCGGGCGAATACCGCATTCCGCCGCGTGCCAGCACCAAAATGATTTTAGATATTCTGGTGAACGGACAAAACGTCGTGCGGCGCGTCACCGTCCCCGAAGGAAAAACAAGCGCGCAAATTTTTGAATTGCTGATGGAAACGCCGGGGCTGGCCGGAGAATTGCCCGCTCCGCCGCCGAACGGAACTTTGTTACCCGAAACTTACACTTTCGGATACGGCGTTCCCAGAACGGTCATTTTGCAAAGAATGCAGGAAGCCATGCAAAAGACCATTGACGATTTATGGCCGTACCGCGATCCTGATCTGCCTTATACGACCAAAAACGAAGCGTTGACTTTGGCTTCTATCGTCGAAAAAGAAACATCCGTTCCCGAAGAACGCCCCCGTATCGCCGGCGTTTTTATCAACCGACTGAAGCGGGGAATGCGTCTGCAAACCGATCCGACCGTCATTTATGCGATAACGGACGGATCCATGGATTTGAAGCGTCGCCTGACGCATGCGGATTTAAGGGTCGATCATCCTTTTAATACCTATACGCGCAAAGGGCTTCCTCCCGCGCCGATTTGCAATCCCGGCAGAGATTCCATCCAAGCCGTTCTGAACCCGATGAAAACGGACGAGATTTATTTTGTTGCCGACGGAACGGGCGGTCATACGTTTTCAAAAACGTTCAAGCAGCACAAACGCAATATCACCGCATGGAAACGGGCAAGACGCCAGAAACGTTTGGCGTTGCGGCGCCGTGCTGCCAAGAAAACAGCTGTTGCTCGCAAGAAAAACGTAAAAAAGCCGACCACACCGACCGTCAGTGCCCGTGCCGTGCGAGGCCCCATTGCCGCCGACGGAACGGTTACCATTGATGCCATTGACGAAGAAACCGCTATTGCCATTGATCCGTCCGAGGTTTCCGCCAATCTGATGGAAGACCTGATAAAAGACGATCCCGCAGAAAAGCCGGTTGACCCTGAAAAAGCGGTAAAAATGAAAACCAAACCCCAAAAAGCCGCGGCAAAGGCTAAAACAAAGACGCCTGCGCCAAAAGCTTCGCAAAAAAAGAAAAAAACAACGAAAAAAAGTAAATGACCCCTTGTTTCGGGAGAATAAAATGCGCCTTTTTTTGATGTTATGGCTTTTGTTTGCATTTCCGGCTTATGCCGATTTCGACTCGGGACTAAAAGCCTACAACGACGGAGATTACGAAACCGCCTTTAAAGAATGGCAAACGGCAGCCGATCAGGGAAATATCGAAGCTCAGAGGAATCTCGGGCATTTGTACCGTTGGGGGAAAGGCGTCCAACAGGATTTGACTCAGGCGGCGTTTTGGTATTACACGGCGGCTAAAGGCGGGTCGGATTCGGCTCAATACAATCTGGGGGTCATGTATTTGCGCGGCGAAGGTATTCCCCGCAATGAAGAAGAAGGCGTCTTGTGGTTGGAGCGCGCCGCCGAACAAAATAATCGGGAAGCGGTGGAACGTTTGGCTCATTTAAAGACGGAAACCGACTTTGAACTGCCGGCGGAAGAAGAATTGTTCCGTCCCGTGAAATCGGCTAAAAAAGGTGCTTTGCCGGGAAAAATGACGACCGTTTCCAAAAAAGAACCGCCTCTTTATGCGCATTTGGCGTCTTATTTTGATCAGGAAACGTTGGAAAAAGGGTGGAAGAAATTAAAGGCGGCTTATCCGGAATTGGCGAAGTTTAAGACTTTGGAAACGCGGGTTTCTTTGCAAAAAGGTCGGTATATCCGTCTGTATATCAAAGGGAAGCCCGAAGAAATTCGCAAAACGTGCGACAGTTTAAACGCCAAAAAGCAATATTGCCTGATCAGCTATCCGTAAGATTTTTTAAGGCTTGCAAAGGCTGTTTACGTGCTGTATATTTCAGCTTCCGTTTACTCCTTGCCGGCAAACGGACCGGCTATACCCAGACAGGCTTTCATGGGGAAGGCTTGCCGATGGGGGTTGAGACAATCCGTAAGGAGAATATTTATGGCTTTGTATGAAAGCGTGTTTATCGCACGCCAAGATATCGCCGCTTCACAGGTTGATGCTTTGATTGAACGCTTTGAAGGCGTCATCAATGCCAACGGCGGCAAAGTAACGAAAAAGGAAAACTGGGGCTTGAGAGCTCTGGCTTACCGTATGCACAAGAACCGCAAAGGTCACTATGTCCTGTTTAACATCGACGCTCCTGCACAGGCGTTGATCGAAATGGAACGCCAGATGCGTTTGGACGAAGACGTCATCCGTTACCTGTCCGTTCGCGTTGAAGAATTGGAAGAAGGCCCGTCCGCCATGTTGTCGAACAAAGGCAAAGAAATGAAAGGTCGTCCTTCCAAAAAATTTGACGATAAGTTTGATTCTGAAGAAGAAAGCGAGGAATTCTAATGGTTGCTGTAGCACGTCGTCCTTTTTTCCGTCGTCGCAAGGCTTGCCCGTTTGCGGCGAAGGATGCTCCGAAAATCGATTATAAAGACATCAAATTGTTGCAGCGTTTCATATCCGAACGCGGCAAAATCGTCCCCAGCCGCATTACCGCCGTTTCCGCAAAGAAACAGCGCGAATTGGCAAAGGCTATCAAACGTGCCCGTTTCTTGGGCTTGTTGCCTTACGTTGTGGACTGATCCCTTTTTGATCGTCAAAGAAGAGACTTAGGAGAAATAATATGGAAGTCATTTTACTGGAGCGCATCGAAAAGCTCGGTCAAATGGGCGATATCGTCAAGGTAAAACCCGGATTTGCCCGTAACTATTTGTTGCCGCAAGCCAAGGCTCTGCGTTCCAACAAGCAGAATCTGGCCATCTTTGAAGCCCAGAAAGTCCAGTTGGAAGCCGCAAACCTGAAACGCAAACAGGAAGCCGAACAAATCGCCGAAAAAATGGCCGATTTGAAATTGGTTATCGTTCGTCAGGCCGCCGAAACCGGACAGCTGTACGGTTCCGTTACGGGTCGTGACGTTCGTGACGCCGTCCGCGAAGCCGGATTTAACATTGAACGCCGTCAGGTCATGTTAGACCAGCCGTTCAAAGAAATCGGCATGTATGATGTTCGCATCGTTTTGCATCCGGACGTCAGCCAGACGATCGGCGTAACGGTTGCCCGTTCTCAGGAAGAAGCAGAACGCAACGCGAAAATGGCTGAAAAAGCCGCTGCCAAAGCTGCAGCTGCCGAAACAGCCCCCGTTGAAGAAGCGGCTGGC